>PJEL010003468.1_pt1 | contig 13464 bp, 17 predicted proteins | sample 1853271 | NCBI WGS metagenome assembly PJEL01 (sample SAMN08108733, study PRJNA415343) | Invertebrate metagenome, whole genome shotgun sequencing project. | host: Globobulimina | place: Sweden: Gullmar Fjord | collected 2015-08 | reverse complement strand
CAAAATAACTACTACTTATTTAAAAAAGGGTTAAAAATATCAAGTCAGTATACACAAAAATGCCCAGCAATAAAAAGCTAGGCATTAAAAATACAATTTAGTAACAACTATTACTTAGTTATAAATTAACTATTGAATAATTTATCGCGTTTCCACTGAGTTTTATTAAAGGTTTTTACTGTCACAGCATGAATAGTGCCGTCTTTTATAATATCAGCTAATGGCTTTAGCACCGCTTGTTGGCGCTTAACTCGGCTTAATTCATCAAACATATCGCTCACTGCATTAATGAGACATTGAGAGCCATCGAATTTCACATGAACTTCATCAAGCTCAAGTGCTTCGTTTATCAGTTTGCTTACTAATTCTTCTACCTCATTTACTTCCAAGGGAGTCTCCTTTATTCGTTATTAATACTCAAGCCACTTGAAGGTGTACCTTCAGGTGGATTGGGTATATATGATTACTAATCACATACTGACGGTAATAAACCATCTACGCCACTTAAGGTGATTAGTTTGGTTAATTTCTCGGGTATATTGCTAAAGCTCAGCTGGCAAGCATTGTTACTCGCCTGCTCTAGAAGATAAAACAACCAAGCAAGACCAGCGGTATCTGCCTTACTCACTTGGCTTAAATCAACTTTAATAGCACAGTGTTCAAACCAAAGTGCGTATTCTTTACTTTTGATATGCGCGACACTATGACGCGTTAACTCACCAGTAATAGCAAGAGTACCATGATTTAGAACTATATTCGCTTTAGTCACGATTTACCCTTGCTGTTCTTTTTGTGCTGTTGTGTCTTTACTTTTTGCTGCACTGCTTTTAAAGACTATATCTCTAGAGCTTTTGCTTTTTAATAGCTCGGTAACATAAGGCAAACCTTTTTGTCTAATAATGCCACCTAGCTCAGCTTGCTTTGAGTCAAGTAAACTGACTCCTTCAGCGACCATATCATACGCTTGCCATTGCTTAGTTTTTTTATTAAATCTGACTTTAAATGAAACATCAATATTATCTCTACCAGGCATAATAATGCGAGTAGGAACAGCAACTATTCTTTTGCCTTTAAATGACTTTTCAGGAGCGAACTCTACTACTTGATTATCATACAAGGTAAATACTTGCGCATAAGAAGTTACTAGATATTCACGAAAAACAGGTACAAAGGCGCGACGTTCCGCATCTGTTGTTTTCTTTAAGTGTTTGCCAATAACCTTAAAAGCAGAGTATTTATAATTGATATAAGGCATAAGTTCTTCACGAACGATGTCTTTTAACAAATTAGGGTTAGCTTTAATATTTTGTTGTTCGCTAGCAAAGCGTTTAAAGGTTTGCTCTGCCGCACCTTGTACTAAACTATATGGGTTGCTTTGATCAATAGGTTTACGTGTAGGCTCAGCTGGGAGCTCTATTGCCTGAACGGGTAACTTGCTTGCCTCTGTTTCACTGCTTGCACTAACATGGCTACTCAATGCCACACTCATAGCTAGACTCATAGTAAGACCACGAAGAAGATTATTTTTCTGACTATTATTTATGTTCATTCTCTTACTCATCACCACTTCCTTGGCTAAATAAAAACTGCCCTATCAATTCTTCCAATACTAAGGCTGGCTTAGTATCCTCAATAAAATCACCTGGTACTAACATATCAACCGACTCATCAATAAAGCCAGGTTGTACACCTAAATATTGCTCTCCTAGTAAACCCGCAGTCAAAATAGCAACTGATGTAGCCTCTGAAAATTTATTGTATTGTGTATAAATTTCAAGGGTAACCACTGGCGTATAGTCTTCTTTATCTAGTGATATGTCGCTAACACGGCCAACAACAACACCACCAACTTTAATCGGGGAGCGTACTTTTAAGCCGCCGATATTCTCAAACTTAGCAAACAGCTGATAACTTTCACCACCGCCACCGATGCCTGTGTCTGCAACTTTTAGCGACAACATTAATAAGGCAGCAAGGCCTAATGCAACAAAAAAACCGACCAATAACTCTACTTTTTTAGACACCATGTCTTTCACCAACGCCTTGTAATAAAAAATTCAATAATAAACTTCTAACGGAACAACTCTTTGACTGAACTCAAGCAGAACAACTACTTTACGAACATCAACGCAGTTAAAATAAAATCTAAAAACAATACTAATAATGACGATTGTACCACAGTAGAGGTAGTCGCCCGACTAATCCCTTCTGAGGTTGGTTCACAATCATAGCCTTTATAAACCGCTATCCACATAACAACAAAAGCAAAAACAATACTCTTGATAATGCCGTTTAGGATATCCTTTTCAAAGTCGACTTGGTCTTGCATTACCGACCAAAAAGTCCCGCCATCAACACCCAACCAATCAACACCAACAACATGCGCACCCAATATTCCCACCATAGAAAATATTGCCGCCAGTAAAGGTAAGCTGATAAAGCCGGCCCAAAAGCGCGGTGCAATAACTCGTCTTAACGGGTCAATCGCCATCATTTCTAAACTTGATAATTGTTCAGTGGCTTTCATCAGTCCAATTTCAGCAGTTAACGCTGAGCCTGCACGACCAGCAAATAATAATGCCGCAACCACAGGACCAAGCTCTCGTAATAATGACAACGCAACCATAGGACCTAAACTAGCCTCTGCGCCATAGCCTACTAATATAGTATAGCCTTGTAGGGCTAAGACCATGCCAATAAAGGTACCTGACACTACGATGATCAATAAAGACAATACACCAACACTGTAGAGTTGCTGCATCAGTAAAGGTGTACCTTTACGCACATTGGGTACATGCATTAATGCTGAAATCAACAATATCACTGCACGACCTAAGCCACTAATCATGGCTAAAGTTTGCTTACCTAAAAACTGTAACTGCTGCACTATTTATAGCCTCGAGTTTTACCACTTCGAATAAGGTTCATTTATCTATTTTTCCTTAAGAAGTTTTTATAAGTTCATGTTGATAAGCAGGGGCTTCATAGTGAAATGGTACTGCGCCATCAGCTTCACCTTGTACAAATTGTTGCACTAAAGGTGAAGTATCTTGGCGTATCTGCTCAGGCGTGCCATGACCAATAATCTTCTTTTCCGCAACAATATAAATATAATCGGCAATACTCATTACTTCAGGAACATCATGTGAAACCACCACTGATGTTAGTCCAAGTGCATCACTTAGTGAGCGTATTAAGCGAACAATAACGCCCATTGAAATAGGATCTTGTCCGGCAAAAGGTTCATCATATAAAATAAGCTCTGGATCCAGAGCAATAGCTCGTGCCAAGGCCACTCTACGCGCCATACCACCAGAAAGTTCACTTGGCTGTAAATGTCTAGCACCACGTAAACCCACTGCTTCAAGTTTCATCAACACTATTTTTTCAATAAGTGCTTCTGATAATTTGGTATGTTCTCTGATAGGAAAGGCGATATTGTCAAAAACACTCATTTCAGTAAATAATGCGCCACTTTGAAAAAGCATACTCATATGTTTACGCGCTTCATACAAATCAGTACGCGATAATTCGGGAATATTTTTACCTGCAAAAAGTATTTTTCCGCTTTCAGGCTTTATCTGACCACCAATTAAGCGCAGTAAGGTTGTTTTTCCGATACCACTTGGGCCCATTATCGCAGTAACCTTTCCCTTCGGAATAGTTAGGCTGATATTGTCATAAATGACGCGTTCACCTCGCTTGAAAGTAAGGTTTTCGATTTCAACCAAGTTGGCTTCGGGTGCAGAGTTTGTCATTATTCAACGTCACTGTTTATTTTTGCTTAATATTAATTGCTCAATACCGATTGGTATTAGCCGATAATAGAATTTCATCTAAGAGCGGCTGATTTTACCTGAGCCATCAAAATTCTTCATTAGAAATTAACAAATAACGCGCGAATAACTGTAAAAAACCGAGGTTAAATTGTAAGAAAGTGATCGTTTTTGCTTAAAAGTAAGACAAAAGAATACTTTTTTCGTTTTGTAGACATTATTTACTTCTTTTTTGCGCTACAACCAGCGACAATTTGCACTTAACCTTGGAGTCCTTAATGCTAGAACAAATTTTTATATTACTTATTGCCCTTGTTGCTTTGGTTTGGAGCGCCGATAAATTCGTCTTTGGTGCATCTTCACTTGCAAGAAATTTAGGTATCTCACCAATGATCATTGGTTTGACTATAGTCGCAATGGGTTCCTCCGCCCCAGAGATGATGGTTGCAGCGACAGCATCGATGCAAGGCACCCCTGATACCGCTATTGGTAACGCTATTGGCTCAAATATTACCAATATTGCATTAGTGCTTGGCCTTACCGCTTTATTACAACCTTTAACCGTTTCATCACAAACAATTAAACGTGAAATCCCACTTATTTTAGCAATTACCGCGTTAGGTTACTGGGTATTGACTGATAACCATTTTAGCTTTATCGAAGGCCTAGTATTAATGTCTGGCTTTGCTATTTACATCATTGCATTACTTGTCATCACCATAAAGAAGACAAAAGGCAGACCTAGTGATGACCCATTAATTATTGAAGCTGAACAAGATGTTGCAGAAGCCGTTAGCATGAAGTTATCACTAATTTGGCTAGTCGTTGGTATTATTTTATTACCATTAAGTGCGAGCTTCTTGGTTGATTCTTCGGTATACATAGCCAAAGCATTTGGTATTAGCGACTTAGTTATTGGTTTAACAATTATTGCTATAGGCACCAGTTTACCGGAGCTTGCGGCCAGTATTATGAGCATAATTAAAAAAGAAGATGATCTTGCATTAGGCAATATCATCGGTTCAAATATATTTAATATTTTAGCGGTATTGCCGCTAGCAGGGTTAATCGCGCCAGGAAATATAGACCCTTTAGCGGCCAGTAGGGATGCGCCTTACATGTTAGGGGTCACTTTACTGTTATTTATTTTATGTTTTAGTCGACGTGTGGGTGCCTTTAGAATTACCCGTGCAAAAGGCGTATTATTACTGTTAAGCTTTATCGCCTATCAAGTATTACTTTTTAGTCAATTATCCTAATAAGATCTGAGATAAATTAATCATTATGCAAAATTTCAAACAATTAGCAAAAAATGTTATTGAGATTGAACAGCAAGCCATTGCTGAGTTAGTGCAGTTCGTTGATGATAGTTTTGAGCTTGCTTGCCAACTCATGTATCACTGCAAAGGCAGAGTTATCGTTATTGGGATGGGTAAGTCAGGTCATATCGGCGGTAAAATAGCAGCAACACTTGCCAGTACCGGCACACCTGCATTTTTTGTTCATCCGGGCGAAGCTAGTCATGGTGACTTAGGCATGATTACCAGTAATGATGTTGTACTGACTATATCCAATTCAGGTGAAACCAGTGAGGTTCTAGCCATAATTCCTGTCATTAAGCGCATAGGAGCTAAGTTAATTTCAATGACAGGTAACACAGAATCTACTCTGGCTAAATTAGCGGATACACATGTCTGCATCAAGGTTTCGACAGAAGCCTGTCCACTGGGCCTAGCGCCAACATCGAGTACAACGGCTACTTTAGTGATGGGCGACGCTTTGGCGGTCGCTTTATTAAATGCCCGTGACTTTACCGCTGATGATTTTGCCTTATCTCATCCAGGAGGCAGTTTAGGAAAACGTCTATTATTACGTCTGAATGATATTATGCACCAAGACGATCGTATTCCAATGGTGTCTGAGCATGCGCTAATTAAAGATGCTTTGGTTGAAATGTCACTAAAAGGCCTAGGAATGACTGCTATTATTAATGAACAGCAACAATTAATTGGACTGTTTACTGATGGCGATCTTCGTAGAGTACTCGATAATAGAATAGATATTCATACTGATAGTATCAGTACGGTAATGACCCATAACCCACAAATAGCGCAAAGTGATATGCTCGCAGCACAAGCCTTAAAGATTATGGAAGATAAAAAAATTAATGGTCTTATTATTGTTGATGGCAACAAGCGAGTTGTTGGTGCTATGAACATGCATGATTTTTTAAGCTCAGGGGTACTTTAATGAATACTTTATACGGTGAGGTTCACTGCGACATTTTAGCTAAAGCCCAAAAAATAAAGTTACTGGTATGTGACGTAGATGGTGTGTTTTCTGATGGTAGAATTTATTTAGGCAATGAGGGTGAAGAACTCAAAGCATTCCACACCAAAGATGGCTTTGGCATAAAGGCTTTAGGCGCTAGTGGTGTTGATGTTGCTATTATTACCGGCAGAAACTCAGCTATCGTAGCAAACCGTATGAAAGCACTCAATGTTGCTCATATTATTCAAGGCCAAGAAGATAAACTACCAGCCTTAATAGAGTTAACAAAACAATTAAGCATTAACATTAATGAAGTGGCTTATATTGGTGATGATGTACCTGATTTACCTTGCATTGAAGCAGTAGGACTTGGTATTAGTGTCTCAGATGCTCATCCTCTTGTACTTCAAGGTGCAAATTACACCACATTTACTCGTGGTGGTTTTGGCGCAGTAAGAGAAACATGTGACTTAATAATGCAAACCCAGGATAGCTTAGTTAGTGCTACAGGCGCGAGTATATGAACCGATTAAATAGCCTAGCGCTATTTGTCTTACTGCTTAGCGCGCTAATTTATGGCATTATTGAATGGCGTAGCGCTTCGATAGAAGAAGATACCTTAATCGTTAATGAAGAACGTCCTGATTTTATTGCTGAAAAGCTAAAAAGTAAAATTTATAGTGACTTAGGACAATTATCGCATACTATTGAAGCAGAGCGAATGGAGCACTATGCTGATTTAGCCGTCAGCTATTTTGAGTTACCAAACTACACGCTGTATCCGCAAAAAGAAGGCCAACCATGGGAAGTTAGTGCAAAAGAAGCAACACTTTATAAAGATAATCGTGTTGAACTCAAAACTCAGGTACGAATTAAAGCTACTGAAATTGATAGCTTAATAAAAGAGATCCACTGCAAAACAATCGCATTAGACTTAAAAACAAATATCATTAGTTCAGAGCAAGCGGTTGTTGTGATAGGCAAAGACTTCACCGTGTATGGCTCAGGATTAATAATCGATTTAAACACTAAACAAATGACCATAACTAAGCATGAACGATCTATTTATAAAGAAAATGATGAAAGCTAACTTAAGCCCAAATACATTCAAAGTACTGGCACTTACTTGCAGTTTATTATTCTTGTCGAATACTCACGCAGCTAAAAAAGATTTAGAGCAAGAGATCACCATAAAATCTCAGCGACAAGCAGCAGATCTTAAAAATAAAATAGCCAGTTACTTAGATAATGTCAGCATCCGCCAAGGCTCTATCTCCATTACAGCAGATTTAGTCAAAGTATTTAGTCTAGTAGATGAGACCAGCGGAGAGAAAGACGACACATACTTAGCCAAGGGAAAGCCTGCTATTTTCCAACAGAAATTAGAAGATGGTAGCTTAATCAGTTTACAAGCTGATGAAATAACCTATAAACCAAGCTCTAATACCATTACCGTTTCAGGCAATGCTTTAGTCAAACAAGCAGGTAGCGAAGTGAGCGGTAATGAAATTACTTACAACACTTTAAGCGAGAAACTTGAAGCCCATAGTGCAAATAATCAGTCTGTTACTACGGTATTACAACCAACCGTATTGAAAAAGCAAAAAGAGACTTATGATAAGTCAAAAGAAGAGAAACCGGCTGAAAAAGTAGCAGAGAAAAAAGGCGACAGTATTGACAAATAACACACAAAACCCAGCAGAAAAGTCGGCAACCGTGAATACCTTAATTGCCGATAGCTTATCAAAATCCTATAAAAGCAGACAAGTCGTTAAAAATGTTAGTCTGCAAGTTGAAGCTGGTCAAATAGTGGGGTTACTCGGCCCTAATGGCGCAGGAAAAACCACTTCATTTTATATGATTGTTGGCTTAGTACCTAATGATAACGGTAGTATCAAGCTCAATGGGGAAGACTTAACACTTGCCCCTATGCATGAAAGAGCTCGCCGAGGTATTGGTTATTTACCACAAGAGGCTTCCATTTTTAGAAAGCTCACCGTTACCGATAATATCATGGCGATATTACAAACCCGTAAAGAGCTTACTGAGGCACAAAGGGTAGAAAAGCTCGATCACCTATTGGAAGAGTTTCACATTTGTCATATTAAAGATAATACCGGTATGAGCTTATCGGGTGGCGAAAGAAGACGTGTAGAAATTGCTAGAGCCTTAGCAGCAGATCCTCAATTTATTTTATTAGATGAACCCTTTGCCGGTGTTGACCCTATTTCAGTTGGCGACATTAAACAAATCATCTTACACTTAAAACAACGTGGTATTGGTGTATTAATCACAGACCACAATGTCAGAGAAACATTGGATGTTTGTGAGCATGCTTATATCGTTAGCCATGGTGAAATAATTGCACAAGGCAATGCAGATCAAATTCTTGCTAATCAAAAAGTCAGAGATGTATACCTTGGCGAGCAATTCACGCTATAGTTAGCTATAACAGAGAAGCAGTAGCAAAACACTTTCATAAAAACGCAGTATTCAAATCATACTAATAACTGCAGAGAATAATAATAGGAAATCATATAACCTAGATGCGCCCTACACTACAGCTCCGTATTGGACAACAATTAACAATGACCCCACAGTTGCAACAAGCGATCAAGCTTTTGCAATTGTCGACGTTAGAGTTACAACAAGAAATTCAAGAAATTTTAGAGAGCAATCCATTACTTGAGCTTGATGAAAAATCTCAAAATGAAACGGCTAGTGAACAGAATAACCTCGAGGAAGCCTTTTCAAGCACCCCCTCTGAAACGACCACGGAACAGACAACAAAGGACGGTAGTGAAGAGCAACAGGCCAGTATTGACGAAATAAGTACCACTGAAGCCATGGAAAAAAATGATATTCCTGAAGAGTTGAATATCGATACCACTTGGGAAGAAAGCTATAGCGCAGGGGTTTCCAATACCGGCGCAGTTAACAGCCCTGCTGATGACTTTACTTACCAAGGTGAAACGACTGACTCTATTCAAGATCATTTATTATGGCAAATGGAGTTAACCCCCTTCACAGATACCGATAAAACTGTCGCTATTGCTATTATCGAAGCCGTGGATGATGCCGGTTATTTAACGGTATCGTCAGATGAAATCCTTGAAAGTGTCGGCATAGATGACCTAGAGCTTGACGAAGTCGAGGCTGTGCTCAAACGTATTAATATGTTTGACCCTATTGGCGTTGCCGCTCGCTCAATTCCAGAATGTCTCATTATTCAATTAAACCAATTTAGTAGCGACACTCCTTACCTAAAAGAAAGTAAATTGATCATTAATGAGCACATTGATTTATTGGGTAACCGAGATTATCGCCAATTAATGCGTAAAACCAAATTAAAAGAAGATCAATTACGTGAAGTAATGCGCTTAATTCAAAGTTTAAATCCACGTCCAGGGGATGCTGTAATTAAAGGTGATGACCAATACGTTATACCTGATGTTTCTGTTGAGAAGAAAAATGGTCGTTGGGTGGTAGAACTAAATTCAGATACCGCTCCAAAACTTTCGATAAATCAGCAGTATGCTGCAATGTCTAAAACCATGAAATCGTCGACCAATGATGGGCAATTTATCCGTGCAAACTTACAAGAAGCTAAATGGTTTATTAAAAGTTTAGATTCTCGAAATGACACGCTACTGAAAGTTTCTAATTGTATTGTCCAACGTCAACAAGGTTTTCTAGAGCACGGTGCTGAAGCAATGCGCCCTATGGTGTTAAATGATATTGCTGAAGCCGTTGATATGCATGAGTCCACCATCTCACGTGTTACCACACAAAAGTATATGCACACACCAAGAGGCATCTTTGAGCTGAAGTACTTTTTCTCCAGCCATGTTAGTACCGAAAATGGTGGAGAGTGTTCATCTACAGCAATTCGCTCTTTAATTAAAAAATTGATCTTAGCGGAAACGCCTGCTAAACCGTTAAGTGATAGTAAAATGGCTGATTTATTAGCCGAGCAGGGAATAAAAGTGGCAAGGCGGACAATAGCTAAATACCGAGAGTCATTAGCGATTCCACCGTCAAACCAACGTAAGAGTTTACTTTAGAGCACAACAATAAAAGGATCATGTTTATGCAAATTAATCTTTCTGGTCACCATGTAGAAGTTACAAGTTCATTACGTGAATATGTTGATACTAAATTCTTAAAATTAGAGCGACATTTTGATCATATTAATAATGTCCATGTAGTATTAACGGTTGAAAAGCTAAACCAAAAAGCAGAAGCCAGTGTGCACATAAATGGCGGTGAAGTATTTGCTTCAGCTGTCAATGCAGATATGTACGCTTCAATTGATACTCTAGTCGACAAACTTGATCGACAAATCCTTAAGTATAAAGGTAAACTAGCTCAGCATTAAGCAGAGCACCCCTTATACCCAAGCAAGATGTAGGATTCAGCTGGAATCTTCAAGTTACTTGGGTATATCAAAGGCTTTATAGAAATTAAAGCAGGTAAAACCAGGCGCCCTAAGCTAAATGAATTAGCATAAATGGGCGTCTATCAATCAAAAAATTATTATGCAATTATCCGAACTATTAACAACAAGCTGTACTAGTTGTGATGTAGCAGTAACCAGTAAAAAGCGCATTTTAGAAAAAATTTGTCAACTCGCAGCCAATCAAGTTAGTGATGTAGATCAAGAAGAGCTATTGGAAAGCTTACTTGATAGAGAGAAGATGGGCAGTACGGGTATAGGCAATGGCATTGCTATTCCTCATGGACGATTACCCAACGCGAGTAAAGCCGTAGCGGTATTAATTACCACTGAAAAATCTATAGATTTTGATGCCATTGATAACAGAGAAGTAGACATCTTTGTTGCTTTATTTGTACCCGAAGATAGCTGTAAAGAACATTTAGATACGCTGCAAAGTATTGCTAAGTTATTCAGCGATAAGAAAATGCTTAAACAAGTAAGAAAATGCAACGATAACCAAGCACTCTACAACTTAATTCAGCAAGCAAGTTAATAATACAACAGTTCTCGGAATTTAATGAATGAAACTAATCATTGTCAGTGGCCGTTCAGGCTCAGGTAAGTCAGTTGCGCTACGTGTTTTAGAAGATTTAGGTTATTACTGTGTTGATAATATTCCTATTAACCTGTTACCCGCTTTAACGCATACCGTGATCAACGACTATGAAAATGTTGCCGTTAGTCTAGATGTTCGAAATTTACCTGAAGATCCACAAGATATTCCAGAAATCATCGCTTATTTACCTAAAGCAGTAGATGTTAATACTCTATTTCTTGATGCTGATGATAACGATCTCATTAGACGCTTTAGCGAAACTCGCCGTTTACATCCGCTAATTCGTCAGGATATGGCTCTAGATCAAGCTATAGCGCTAGAAAAATCATTGCTTGAACCAATATCAACTAACGCCGATTTATATATCAATACTAGTCAGTTGACTCCGCACCAGCTCGCTGATTTAGTGAGAGAAAGAATTTTAGGTAAAAAAACCGGTGCCATGGTATTAGTTTTTGAATCCTTCGGCTTTAAACACGGTATTCCTGTGGATGCTGATTACGTATTTGATGCCAGGTTTTTACCCAATCCTTTTTGGGAAAAGAACCTAAAAGGCACGACAGGTGTGGATCAAGCAGTTAAAGACTTTCTAGCTCGCCAAGCTATTGTCACTAACTTTATTTGGCAAATTAATAGCTGTATGATGACATGGTTGCCACATTTGGAACGTAATAATCGCAGCTATGTCACCATAGCAATTGGTTGTACTGGCGGTAAACATAGATCAGTTTATATTGCAGATATGTTGGCAAAGAATTTCCGTAAAGAACGAGATGATATTCAAACTCATCATAGAGATATTAATGTCAAGTCAACTTAAATAGCTTATTTATAGTAAGCGGATTACGAAAGAGTCGAGAGCAGTAATGAATCTTATATCACAGCAGGTAACCATTTGTAATAAGCTTGGCTTGCATGCTCGTGCTGCAACTAAGTTAGCCCAGCTGAGCCAAAAATTTGCAGCTAAAATCACCCTTGAACTGTCAGGTAAAGAAGCTGATGCAAGTAGTATCATGGCGCTAATGTTATTAGCGGGCGCACAAGGCAAAATTGTCAATATCACTGCAAAAGGTGAAGATGCGCAGCTAGCTTTAACTGAAATTTGCCAATTAATTTCAGACAAGTTTGACGAAGCTGAATAAAACCCCAAGTCAAAAATACCTCAAGCAATAGAAAAAAGCTGGTAAAACCACTGAGTTACGATAAACTTAACGCGACTTTAAGTAAGTTTAAGGTCAGCTGTTTTTCTTTTATAAGAATACCAACCCTCACTATCGTCACACTTCTTTGGCGACATATTCTTTAGAGGGTTTTCTGTGCACTAAACAATAAAAGCAGAGTCGCTATGCCTGAAGTATCAGAACAAGAGTATAACCAACAAAGATTACAACAAGTTAACGAAGCACTTGGCAGTGGTATGTTCGTCTATGTACGAAAATTACTACAGCACATGCCTGCTTATGACCTAGCTCTCATTTTAGAGTCTTCCACAGCAAAAAGCCGCCCTGTACTTTGGCAACTTATTGATCCAGACTTTCACGGTGAAATACTCGAAGAGCTCAATGAAGAAGTCCGAAAAGGCATTATCAAAAGCATGCGACCAGAAAAGCTCGCTGCTGTTGCTGAAGGCATGGACGTTGATGATTTAGCCGAAGTTTTCCGTACATTGCCAGACAGTATTTTTAACGAAGTACTCAATTCAATGGACTCACAAGATAGGAGTCGTGTCGAAACAGCATTATCTTATGAGGAAGATACGGCTGGCGGTATCATGAACACCGATACCATCACCTTACGCCCAGAAGTAACGGTTGATGTGGTACTAAGATATTTACGCCTAAAAGGCAATCTCCCCGACGCTACCGATTCTTTTTACGTAGTTGATCGCAATAACCTCTTTATTGGCGCAGTATCCCTTGCAGCTATCGTCACAGCAAAGGCAGAGGTTATCGTATCAAACTTGATAAATGCTGAGGTTGAAGCTGTACCAGCCGATATGGATGAGCAAGATGTTGCTCAACTATTTGAACGTCATGATTGGTTTTCGGCCCCCGTCGTTGATGAAGAAGGACATTTACTCGGTCGTATAACTATTGATGATGTTATTGATATTATCCGTGAAAATGCAGAGCACTCGATGATGAGTATGGCGGGTTTAGATGATGAAGCCGATACTTTTGCTCCTGTAATAAAAAGTACCAAGCAGCGTTCATTATGGTTAGGCGTTAACCTTATCACCGCATTAATGGCCGTTGCCGTTACCAGTATGTTTGAAGGAGTTTTTCAACAACTCGCTATTTTGGCGGTATTAAACTCCTTAGTACCTAGCATGGGTGGCGTTGCTGGCAACCAAACCTTAACAG
>PJEL010003467.1_pt1 | contig 13465 bp, 8 predicted proteins | sample 1853271 | NCBI WGS metagenome assembly PJEL01 (sample SAMN08108733, study PRJNA415343) | Invertebrate metagenome, whole genome shotgun sequencing project. | host: Globobulimina | place: Sweden: Gullmar Fjord | collected 2015-08 | reverse complement strand
AGCAAGATGGATTCCAGCCTTCGCGGGAATTACGTCGGGTGGCGGTAAGGACGTTAGGTGGCACGAATGACGTTGGGTGGCAGGAACGCCGATCGGTATGCGAGAGAATTGCCCGTGATCTAACCCGCGCACCATCCAACCCACCCGCCGTCATTCCCGCGGAGGCGGGAATCTAGGGGTGTACAAGAGTGTTATGTTTCTTTCCAACTGTTTTGTGTTCCATCCAGCGAATCTTCTGATTTGCGCGCGCTTGTTCCATTCCTCTGGATCCCCGCCTGTGCGGGGATGACAGCGAGGTGGCTTGTGTGGAAAAGGACACGGTGTCGTGGGGCGCTGGGATGACGACGGCTTGATTTGGTTGGCGCACACACACACAGCCCAGAGGTGCAAGCGTCCTCGGGAGCGTTGATTGCATATACTGTGGGCGAGATGTTGATCTATGCAGGTATTGATGAAGCTGGGTACGGGCCGATGCTGGGACCCTTGGTGGTCGGGTGTACGGTCTTCTGTTTGCCTGCACATGATGCGGAGCGGGATGGCTCGCCGAAGCTGTGGGAATTGTTGAAGACTGCCGTTGCTCGTGATCTACGGAGTGCGAAAGGGCGAGTCATCGTCAACGATTCCAAGAAGCTCAAACTCCCCAATGACAATCTGAATAAGCCTCGCGCAAAACACCCACTCACTCATTTGGAACTGGGCGTGTTGTCGTTCTTGCAACAACTCGTCGCGTGCGACGAGAAGCAATCGCCCATTGAGTGCCCCGCCACCGATGCGGAGTTGTTCAAACAAGTGGTGCGTGGTTCGCGATCACAGTTTGAACATTTGGATTGGTATCTCGGGGATGAGCAGCCCTTACCCGTTGGGTGCGATGCAGGGCAATTGCGTATCGCGACCAACTCATTGCAACATGCATTGGAAGCTCATGAGATTCAAGTCCGTTCCATGTCGTGTGAACTCTTAACCGAACGAGCATTCAACGAGCATGTCGAGCAGATGCATTCTAAAGCTGCGGTGAATCTCATGTTGATTGGACGATTCTTAGGTGAGATCATGGAATCGTTTGGCCACTTGCATCCACGAGTGATAGTCGATCGCCAAAGCGGGCGTGCTCGATACCGGGATGTGTTGCACAGCCTGTTCCCGGATGCGGATATACGGATCGTGGTTGAGGAAGCAGATTTCAGTCGATACTGCTTGGCTACACCTTCTCAAGAAAAGCAGATGACAATCACCTTTGCAAAGAAGGCAGAAGAGAAACACATGCCCGTTGCTTTGGCGTCAATGATGGCCAAGTACACCCGCGAACTATTCATGGGTCGGTTGAATCGATATTTCCAATCTCATTTGCCGGAGCTGAAGCCGACCGCAGGGTATGTGCAAGATGCACGTCGGTTCTTGATCGATGTCGAACCCGTCATTCGGAAAGTTGGCGTCGACCGCGATATCTTCGTGCGAAAGTGTTAGTCTCTTAATCCATGTGCGATTCAAGTTTGGATTCTAGTCGATCCTTGACAGCCGCCCAATCAGTTTCGATGATGCTGTAATACATGCTGTCTCGCACAAATCCATCGGGCATTATCATATGTTGGCGAAATGTTCCCTCGTACAATGCGCCGAGTCGGAGCAGTGCGTTCTGCGATCGGACATTGCGAGCATCCGTTTTGAATTCGACGCGTAGAGCACCCAAACCTTCAAACGCGTGAGAGAGCAGTAACAATTTACATTCGGTATTAACGCCAGTGCGTTGCCATCGAGGAGTAATCCATGTATAGCCGATTTCGAAGCTTCGGTGTGGCCTACGTATATTGAGATACCGGGTTGAGCCGATTGCTCGGTTGGACTGCTTGTCGATGATGGCAAACGGTATATTTGATTGGAACGAATCACCGGCTCGCTCATTCGCCTCCTGGATAAACTGCTCCATATCATGTGTGCAAGTGGGCATTTTCGCGGGAAGGTTGGTCCATATTGAGGCATCTTGACTGGCTTCAAAAAGTTGGGCCGCATGATCAGGTTGGAGCAATTCCAAGCGGACATATCGACCAACTAGTGTGACGGGTTGTGGATCAAACTGGGTTGGCATAACAGGCGAGGATACCATGACTGGAGTAGCAATCAAACGGTGACTATGTAAGATAAACAGGCCGACATGAATTTAGCCAGACCACAAGCAACCGACATGATGATGATGCAACGGGCCGCTCGATTGGCTTTGCGTGGTGTCGGCCGCGCCGAGCCGAACCCGCCGGTGGGTTGCGTGTTGTATGATCCGGTGCAGGGGTGTATTGTGGGCGAGGGTTGGCATACTGCTTTTGGAGAACCGCACGCAGAGGCGGCAGCGTTGACGAATTGCAATGACCGCAAGACAACCGCCAACGGAACCACTGCATATATCACGCTCGAGCCATGCACACACTTTGGGAAAACGCCCCCTTGCGCCAACGCATTAATCGACGCAGGCATAAAGCGAGCTGTCATCGCAATTAGAGACCCGCACCCAGACCACACGGGCGGCGCCGCAGTGTTAGAGAATGCAGGAATTGCGGTTGATTTTCTCGAATGTAATCTCGCTGCCGAAGTACTCAGTCCTTTTATTAAGTCTGTCACGACTGGCCTGCCGTGGACCATCATCAAATGGGCGCAAACGATTGATGGGAAGATTGCCACCCGCACTGGAGATAGCCAGTGGATATCGAACCCACAGAGTCGGGCAGCGGTACATCGGTTGCGTGCCCGGGTGGGCGGCATCCTCACCGGGATCGGAACGGTTGCGTCGGATGACCCGTTGTTGACAGCTCGCGACACACGACGAATACACCGCAAGGCTCGACGTATCGTCATTGATCCGACGTTGCGAATCGATTTACAATCCACGCTGGTGCAAACTGCGGGTGAATATCCACTCACGGTAGTGTGCTGTGTTGCACCAGAAAGTGCACACAAGGAAACATTGAAAAAGGCCAAGACGCTTATGGCTTTGGGCGTTGATGTCATTGAGATTCCCTCAGTCGAGCAGGGGGAGGGATTGCCATCTCGACTCTCAATGCGAAGTGTCTTGTACACTTTGCAAGCGCGCTACGAATTATCAACCGTATTGGTTGAAGCTGGCCCGGGCATTATGGAATGCATCTTGGCCGATGAAGGACTCGCTGACGAGCTGCTGGTGTATGTCGCACCAAAATTACTAGGTGATTCCCAAGCACCCGCAGCGTCAAACGGACATGTTCGCACAGTCATGAAAGATGCGAATACCTACACATTAAAACGCCTTCGCCGAATCGGCGAAGACGTTGAATTAAACTATCAAATAGTGTAGTGTCGCGGTGGAATGCCTTTGCAATCCGGCAAGGTCAGCCGTTGCCTTGCCCTTGGTCCATTTGAGCGTCTTTCTTCGCTTGCTTATACGGCAAGTACTCATTCTGATACCATTCTCTCCATTTGCCGGTGTCATACCCGAGGTTGACCGGCTGCCCATAGTCTGCCCGCACGAGATCGAGCAGCGTGTTATGCACTTGATTGCGTGGGAATACGACGATGGCATCGTCAATGACCACAATCGTTCCATCTGAAATCGTGCTGAGCTGTGGATCAAATCCTACCGAACTCGTCCCGACGACCGGCTGAAGATCGCTGACAAAGAATGTCTGGGTCTGCACTTGAATAAACGCCAAGGCACCGTCGCCTTGTGTGCTCCCGGATGCACTCGAAACTGCTTGCGTCGCGATCAGCAGTGGTATCGCTTCAACGAGTTTGAATTGACCCGCTGCAAGCGCAGCATCGTTGGCAGTGTCATGATCGAGTAATCGTAATCCTTTAGAAACCATATATTGCGATCGCCGATTTGCGGGGCCATCCAAATACGATCGCGCGAGATCACGCATTTCTACTTCTTCATCGAATATTGAGAGCCATGTCAATGTCGCCTGGCCGTACGGTTCCGCAACGCGATACCGCAGGTGCTCCATCAGCCATTCACGCACCGCGTCACCATCTCGTCGCAAAATCTCAATCATTGGGAGCACGGATGTCGCTTCAGTAAATCGTTCGAGTTCTGACAAGCCTCGGGCCAAGGTTGGTGCGTGCTTCTTCTTGTTACCGCCGATGTATCTGAAACGTATTTTGCGAATCTGTTTTTCATATTCCCGCCGGGCAAACTTGAACGCGTCGGTGGTCTCGTCAACATCAAATGCCATGCCGATAGAAGGGCGTGCCTTCTTGTCGATCACTTTGGCGGATGGGCTGGACGATTTGGGCCCGATCGAGACACTGTTTCCATTGACAAGATCGATATTGCCTTGGGCAAACGCTGCCTCTGGAGCAACAGGATTAAACGGTGTCATGAGAACGCCACACGATATCGCGACGGCGAGATGACCGTGCTGACGTATGCTCTTGGCAAAGGTGAGGATTCGCTGTAAGATCTGGCTGGAACGTGGTTGTCGATGGAGCATTGGGGCGGGATCCTTCACAATGGTGGACAGAGGGAGGGACGATACGGGGGGCGGTTTGGCTCGGCTCTAGGTTGATTCGCCGACGGGTAGAAGGCGGATGTGGCCGAGGATTGCTCGTGTTACCTATAGAAGTGTAACAAAAAATATCAGATGCGGTTCCATAGAATGACAATATCTAACAAGATCGGCTGAGATATGGTCCAGAACACCCTGAAATAGACAATGAACGCACATTTTGTCCGACACCCCTTTTTGCCGACTGGGGGCAGGGTTCCTACGATCGAGCCGAATCGGCGGTGGGTGATCTGGGCGTCCCTAAGAATGGCATGCTCAGGAAGACAATTGGCCGACAATCTGAGATGGCTGGATGGAATCTGGGTAGAGTAGAAGAAAAAAGATAGAAGTGGATTGGCAACATGATTGATTCTCTGGCAATGCAAATGGCTGAGCTGTCTGGGATGAGCCCATGGATCTTTGTGATCCTGCTCAAGACAGTGCTGGTGGCGACGGTCTTCCTCGCTGCAGTCAGTGTCCTTGCGATGATGTGCATCTGGGGCGAGCGAAAAATCGCTGGCCATATCCAATGTCGCATCGGCCCCAAACATGTTGGACCTTTCGGATTAATCCAGTCGCTCACGGATGGCGTTAAACTATTACTCAAAGAAGACCTTGTTCCCGATAGCGCGGACAGTGTGCTCTTTCGTATGGCTCCGTACATGGCCTTCGCGCCCGTGTTTGTCGCATTCCTCGCGATTCCGTTTGGCCCGCAATTCGTTTTCGAAGCAGCGTTGAATGTTGGCGTGTTGTACCTGCTGGCTGTGCTCGGCTTGGAAGTAATGGGCACGATTCTCTCTGGATGGGCGAGTAATTCGAAATGGGCGATTTACGGCGGCATGCGCGAAGCGTGTCAGATCGTCAGCTATGAAATTCCGCTTGGCATCTCCATCCTCTGTGGCGTGTTGGTCGCAGGCACGATGAACATGACGGAGCTGAACTACCTTCAAGGCGGAGGCATGCACACTTGGTTTGTCTTCCACAATCCATTTGTGTTCCTTGCGTTTTTTATCTACTTCGTTGCATCACTCGCATCTGCAAAACGCGCACCGTTTGACTTGCCCGAAGCAGAATCCGAACTCGTCGCAGGATTCCACACCGAATACTCCGGCTTGCGTTGGTCATTCTTCTTCTTCGCAGAATACGCAGGCATGTTCATCATCGGTTGCATTCAAGCGATCCTCTTCCTCGGCGGATGGAATAGCCCGCTCGGCAGTTGGGATCCGATGTATGCAGCCCTTGGGTACGACCCTGTAGCAGTAGGTACAATTGTACTAAACGATTCGACAGCAATTGCAGGAAATTGGACGGATGTTGCGTCCGGCATGGGCCTTAAAGGTGGCATGATTGGTGTCCTCCTACTAAACATGTACAGTGCAGGCATTGTCGTTACCAAAGCACTGGGCGTGGTGGTACTCCATATGTGGATTCGCTGGACCTTGCCTCGCATTCGAATTGACCAAGTGTTACACGGCTGCATCAAGGGACTGTTGCCCGTGAGTTTGGCCTTGTTTGTCGGCGTTGCGATTTGGCTTTATGTTCTCAATCCCGGAGCTGAAGCATTCACCCATGGCACAACAAATCTCGCCAACCTAACCGGCGAAGTGAGTACCGTGCAGACCGTCACTCAATGGATACTCATGAGCGTGGGCGTCATCTTCATGTTGTTCTATATCGCAATCATGGCGGGCGCACTTATCACACCGCGTTCAAAGGGACCGCAAAAAGGCATCTTCCAGGATGTCATGCCCGTCGGCAAATCGGTGCATTACACACGTGGCCCTGATTACAAAACCGAAGAAGAACGCTCACTCGCGTCCGGCTAAGAGAAACGCATACAGCAGGAGCGATGGATTGGTATCCTAAGCAACTCTAGACCATCCCAAGGGCAGTAGGATTTTAATCCTACTGTTCTCTTTTTTTTTTGTAGGGTAGCACATTAATACCACTTCAATCACAATCCTGTTTGCTACACAGAATCCAGCGATTCAGCCGATTATGGGAGTAGACCTCGGCCTGTGTCGAGTGTGCTATCGTTGTATCGACCTCAAAAACATTCTCTCGTTTCTTTCATTGTTGCTCAATACTATTGATTGATATCCATGCCCCCCACCGTTGCCCCTACTGACTCGAATCCTGAGCCGACGAATACATCGTCGAATGACGAATCGCGATTCGTCTCACATGCGCGGATCGTGGCGGGGTTGACTTTGATCAGTCGCATGGCGGGAGTTGTACGAGACGCGGTGTGCTCACGTTTCTTCGGCGCAGGGCCAATCTGGAGCGCGTTTGCATTTGCATTCCTGATTCCCAACTTGTTTCGCCGCTTGTTTGGTGAAGGCGCACTTAGCGCTGCCTTCCTACCTGAATACGCGAGGCTTGCGGAAAACGACCCCAAAGCAGCAGGACGATTTGCCACGCTCATACTTGGATTCGTCTTGGCGGTGCTCGGCATCATCACGATCGTCGGCGAAGTCGTGCTGCTGATTGTTCTCAATTGGAACACGAACCAATCCGTAGCAAACGGCGTTGCAGGCGATGCGATCATCGCCTCTCGCGAATTGGTAATCACCTTGTTGATGGTGATGTTGCCGTACATGCCTCTCATTTGCCTCGTCGCCCTTATCGGGGCTATGTTACAATCGCATCGCACGTTTGGGCCGACCGCCGCAGCTCCAATCGTCCTGAACCTCTGCATCATCAGTGCAGCCGCCTGGGCGGCATTTGCAGTTCAATCAGAGGGTGGTGACGCCACTCAGCAATTACGATCAGGCGTCATCCTTGTCAGTATCAGTGTGATTGTCGCAGGAATTCTCCAACTTGGATGGTCTGTCATTGCCCTTACTCGTATTGGCGTCTTCCGCCACATCGTTGGGCAGCCGAGTGCAATAGATAGTGATACCAGGAAACGCGGCAAGCAGATGATCCGCCTCCTGATTCCAATGTTGATCGGTTTGGGAGCATTACAGCTCAACACATTGATTGATGGCTTGATTGCATCGTATCCCATTTGGGCGAGCGATTCGATCTTCGGCACCCCCTACCCGCTAGATGTAAAATCAAATTCGATCTTGTTCTTCACGCAACGGTTGTACCAATTCCCCTTGGGTGTGTTCGGCATCGCAGTCGCTACCGCCATCTTCCCCGCCCTAGCCCGCACTGCAAAGTTAGATGACGATCGAGGCGCATTTTCCCAAACATTTCGGCAAGGGATTCGGCTGTCACTCTTCATTGGGTTGCCCGCCTCACTTGGATTAATTTTGGTACGAACCCCGCTCGCATCCGTGATCCTGCGCGGCAATCAATTTGTTGATTCCGACGTTGCAAGGGTTGCGTGGGTCTTGTGTGGATATGCACCCGCAGTATGGGCGTATTCATTAAATCAGGTCCTCACTCGTGCTTTCTACGCTCACGATGATGCCAAGACTCCGGTGCGGGTCGCCTTGTGGATGATGGGGCTAAACCTCATCTTGAATTGCTCCCTCATCTGGTGGCTCGGCGAAGCGGGGCTCGCTTGGTCCACATCGATCTGTGCAATACTGCAAGCATTGATCCTGCTCCGACTGTCCCGCCGATTCTTAGATGAGCCGATCCTTGGTCGCGACGTCGAGAAAGCGGTGAGATGGACGATTGTTGCCACGTTGGCCATGGGTGCAGTCGTGGGCATCGCCTGCGGATGGCTCTCTGGGCAGGTGGATTCGACGACGTGGATGGGCCACTTCATCGTGCTCGCAACCGGGATGGGGCTGGGAATCGGTACATTTGTGGCGATCACGCGAGTGTTCCGTATGGAAGAGTTAGGTTGGATCATCCGAGGCCGAACGTCCTAGCGAACACTCGGGCAGGTCGATTGCCTAACCACCTTCTTTATGAAATTCAGAACTTCGACCGCACTGTAGCCGACAATCTCCGGGACCGGCGTACACTTGCCGCACCATGCAATACGGATTCGCAATAGATCAGGATACATGTATCGGCTGCCACGCCTGCACTGTCGCGTGCAAGGCGGAGAACAGCGTACCCGTGGGCGATTTCCGCACCTCGGTGAAGTACACGGAAGAGGGACTCTTCCCAGATATCAAGCGTATGTTCCTCGTGCAAAGGTGCAACCACTGCACCGATGCTCCATGTGTCACGATCTGCCCGGTCATCGCATTGGACAAACGACCCGACGGCATTGTTGATTTGGATCGTGATGCCTGTATCGGTTGCCGCGCGTGTATGCAGGCGTGTCCGTACGATGCGATCTATCTCAATGCAGATACTGGGGCAGCGGAGAAGTGCCATTTCTGTGCTCATCGCGTCGAAGTCGGCCTCGCTCCCGCTTGCGTCAACATTTGTCCGACGCAATCAATCATCGCAGGCGATTTGCACGATGAAAATGCTGACATTTCGCTCCGTATCCTAAGCAATGAAACAACCGTACGTCGCCCGGAGCAAGGCACGCATCCGAATGTGCATTACATTGGGGCGAGCCAAGCCTCGCTTCGGCCGGGCAGCGCTCATCGCCCCGAAATGTATTTGTGGTCAGATCGACCAGGCGACAAACCCGAGTCTTGGCCGGACAATGTTCCTCTCATCGAAGATGCACGAGTGGTCTTGGACAGTGGCCACAGAATCGAATGGGGTTGGCCGGTCTCACTGTATTTGGTAACCAAAGGCATTGCTGCCGGGGCAGCCATTTTTGCCCCATTCGCAGAATCATGGTTCGGCCTCTCCGGTTTCGGCGCGCGATACATGCCCGAGATTATCGCCCTGTTGTTTACACTAATCACCTGCGGCCTCCTCGTAGAAGATTTGGCGCGGCCATCACGATTCTATCGCATGGCCACTCGTCCGAATTGGAACTCGTGGCTCGTCAAGGGTGGAGTCGTCCTCACGGTTTTCATTGGTCTGACGCTGACAATCATGCTGGCCCGGTGGTTCCAACTTGATCTCATTGCAGATGGATTGCGCTGGGTCAACATTAGTGCGGGCCTTGCCACCGCTGGTTACACTGCATTCCTCTTTGCCCAATGCAAAGGGCGGGATTTGTGGGAAGATCGATTGCTGTTGCCCCACCTGATCGCTCAAGCGGTATTGTGTGGCGGGGTGACGCTGTTTGCCATGTCGTTGGCCAACTGGACTTCGTTCTTTTCTACCGAACACCTCTATGCAAAAGCCGCACTTGCGTTGGCCATGTTGTTCCATTTTGCAATGGTGCTGCACGCTCGATTCCACAAACATGGAACTGAAAACGCAAGGCAGGCAGCCGGCTTCCTCACTCGAGTACAGATTGGACCATTTGCCGCCTACCGCGAGAGCATCCTGATCGGCATCGCGGTGGGATTGTCTTTGATCGTGCTGTGGCCAGGCGTCGCTTTCGTACCTGTGTTGTTTGGCATGTTCCTCTATGAACACGCATTCATTCGTGCGGGGCAGTTGCCGCCATTATCTTGATGAGGATTGATGTAGTATGTTGCCTCTGTTTAGGTTGATAGATTTGCGCAGCAAGGTGGTGCGATAAAATGAACGCCAACTCCCCCAAACAACCCGCCGACCCCAAAGCCATGAGCGTTACACCGTTGGAGTCATTTCCTCCGATCGACCAATGGGACAACTGGGTCGAATACGACGCTGCCGCTTGGCCCAAACGAGTGAAGAAAACGTACTCCCTTATTCCGACGACCTGTTTCAATTGTGAAGCAGCCTGCGGATTGATGGCCTACGTCGATAAAGAAACCAATGAGATTCGTAAATTTGAAGGCAATCCGCATCACCCCGCATCACGCGGTCGCAATTGCGCCAAAGGCCCAGCCACCCTCAATCAGATCGAGGATCCAGGACGTATTCTCTATCCGATGAAGCGAGTCGGCGAACGAGGCAGTGGAGATTTTGAACGATGCTCATGGGATGAAGTACTCGATACGTTCGCCGAGAAGATCCGGAAAGCTATCGTAGAGGATCGCAAGACGGAAGTGATGTACCACGTCGGCCGCCCAGGCGAAGATGGTTTCTTGCCTCGTGTTTTACAGTCGTGGGGTATTGACGGGCATAACTCTCACACCAACGTGTGTTCATCGTCCGCGCGGGTTGGATACACGCTGTGGTGTGGTGCAGATCGACCATCCCCTGACCACGCTAATGCGAAGTTTATTCTTATGTTGTCCGCACATTTGGAAACAGGTCATTACTTCAATCCTCATGCACAGAGGATCATGGAAGCTAAGACCGATGGCACCAAGATTTGCGTGATTGATGTACGTTTATCGAATACCGCCACCAAAGCAGACTGGTGGTTGGCTCCCTACCCCGGCACCGAGTCGGTCATTTTGCTCGCGATTGCAAATGTTATTCTCAATGAAAATCTGTACAACCGCGAATTCTTGCGCACCTGGGTCAATTGGCGAGAATACTTGCAAGCCAAAGCACCAGATGAAGAACAGACGTTTGACTATTTCATAAACCATCTACGCGAACATTACGCATGGGCTACGCCTGAACGTGCCGCCGAAGAATGTGGTATTGATCCGGCCAGCATTCACGAAATAGCCCATGAGATTCACAAAGCAGGAACCGCGTTTTCTACACATATTTGGCGCAATGCGGCCGCAGGTAATCTCGGTGGGTGGCAGATTGCGAGGGCATTGGAGTTTCTTGTCGTCCTTGTAGGTGCAGTCGGCTCCGAAGGCGGGACGAACCTGAATTCAACGAACAAATTTGTCCCCGCACCATTTTCCAAACCCGCTCCGCAAAACGTGTGGAGCGAATTACTCTACCCACTCGAATACCCGTTGGCATATCACGAGATGTCGATTCTCCTCCCCCACTTCTTGCTCGAAGGACGAGGAAAACTCGCAACCTACTTCACCCGGGTGTACAACCCTGTGTGGACAAATCCGGACGGCATGATGTGGGAACGCGTGTTGCGAGATGAATCGCTTATTGAGTTGCATGGCGCAATGACACCCACTTGGAATGAGACTGCACAATATGCAGATTTTGTCCTCCCCATGGGTCACAGTGCCGAGCGGCATGACTTGGTGAGTCAAGAAACACATGCGGCGAAATGGATCAGTTACCGCCAGCCGGTTGTGCGAACCAAACTGACCCGTGAAGGCAAGAGTGTCGAATTCACCTATGAATCAAATCCCGGCGAAGTGTGGGAAGAGGATGAGTTCTGGATTGAATTGAGCTGGCGCATTGATCCCGACGGCTCATTGGGAATACGCAAGCATTGGGAGTCACCATATCGGGCCGGCGAGAAAGTAACCATCGAAGAATACTTCCGTTGGATCTTCGAAAACAGTGTGCCCGGGCTTCCGGAGAAGGCTGCCGAACTCAATATCACGCCACTCGAATACATGCAAAAATTCGGCGCATTCCTCGTCGAGGACAAATCGTACCGCGCTCACGAGAAACCCTTGAGTGTTGACGCATTACAGTCGAGTACTACCGCTGACGATGACACGATTCACAGTGACGGAAAGCCGATCGGTATACAGGTCGATGAAAAATCTTTTGAAGGCTTTCACACTCCATCCCGTCGATTGGAAATTTACAGCAAGACAATGGTAGATTGGGATTGGCCGGAACAGGATTTGCCCGGGTACATTGAAAGTCACGTCCACCAAAAACACATGGACCGCGAACGCGGCGAATATGTACTTGTGCCGACTTTCCGATTGCCGACGTTGATTCATACCCGAAGCGCAAACGCAAAGTGGTTGTATGAATTGTCGAATTCTAATCCCGTTTGGATTCACCCCGAAGACGCCCAGAAGATTGGCGTGGGGATGGCCGATCTAATACGTGTGACCACCCGCATCGGCTACTTTGTCAACAAAGTGTGGGTTACCGAAGGTATTCGTCCTGGAGTGGTAGCTTGCTCTCATCATTTGGGTCGATGGCGGTTGTTCAACAACAATACCGGCACCGACAGATGGGGGAGCGCCAGGGTCGAACGTGAAGAATTAGGCGAAGGGCGATATCGCTTTCGCAGGACTGAAGATATCAAGCCGTTTGAAAGCGCCGATGCCGACACGAAGCGCATTTGGTGGACCGACGGCGGCGTCCATCAGAACATGACGTTTTGTGTGCAGCCTGATCCTGTGTCCGGCATGCAATGTTGGCATCAACAGGTAACGCTCACTGCCGCCCATCCGGATGATCACTACGCGGATGTGTATGTGGATACGAATAAATCAATGGACGCCTACCGAGATTGGCTGACCAAGACTCGCCCTGCCCCCGGTCCCGACAACCTACGTCGACCCCTCTGGTTCGCTCGCGCTCTTAAGCCCGCAACAGAAACGTATTATGTCAACCCTCCCCCTTCTGCTTCTCCTTCAACATCCGACTGATCTTTCATGCAGAGTAACCCGCACAACACGACGAAGAAGAAAATGAAAGTGCTGGTCGCGATGTCGGGCGGGGTGGATTCATCGGTCGCCGCTGCATTGTTGTTGCAACAAGGGTATGAGGTGGTCGGTTGTTTCATGCGGTTAGGATCGCCTGGCGAAACTTTTGATGAACTTCAGCCGTTCGATGATGAAGGGGTGTCGTGTGACCCCACTAAGATTCGCATTGGACATCAGGGATGTTGCTCAATCAATGATGCCGCCGACGCGAGGATGGTCTCCGCCAAGCTTGGCATTCCGTTTTATGTGTGCAATTTCAAGAAAGACTTTGGTCGCATTATCGACTACTTTGTCGATGAATACAATCGAGGTCGCACTCCCAACCCATGCGTGCGATGTAACGATTGGCTCAAGTTTGGCAAACTGCATGATTATGCGAAGCAGATCGATGCAGACTTTGTCGCAAGCGGACATTACGCACGGATTGAACAATACGAGCACCCTGGCGATGGCACGACCACCCATGCGCTCCTACGGGGAGTAGATGAATCCAAAGATCAATCGTACGTCCTGTTTGGCGCTCCCAAAGATAAACTGCGTGAGATGTTGCTGCCGTTGTCA
>PJEL010003466.1_pt1 | contig 13471 bp, 13 predicted proteins | sample 1853271 | NCBI WGS metagenome assembly PJEL01 (sample SAMN08108733, study PRJNA415343) | Invertebrate metagenome, whole genome shotgun sequencing project. | host: Globobulimina | place: Sweden: Gullmar Fjord | collected 2015-08 | reverse complement strand
GAGTACGCCCTCGATTTTGTTCCATTATATCATAATAAAAACTTTTGACTATTTTGCAGGGGGTTTTGCAACTGTCAATTTGGCCGGATTTGGTTCCGCTAGATCGCCCGTCTAGTGTGTTTCTATTTTAAGCTAGTAATGCTTTATCAACCAAGGTTCTCAGATGTTTGGTGGCAGATTGGATATCTTGAGCATCAAATATGGCTCTGACCACGGCGACACCGTGGCATGTGCTCTCTAGGATGACTTGTTCGACATTTGAGGCATCCAGACCTCCTATGGCCACAACTGGAATGGACACCTTTTCTCGAATTTTCTTCACCCCTTCGACACCAATTCTACGAGACGTCTTCTTCGTTGGAGTATCAAATACAGCACCACATCCCACATAGTCTGCTCCATCCTGCTGGGCTTTCAAGGCAAGTTCTATTGTTTTGCATGAGACACCTAATATCTTGTCTGGACCAATCATGCGTCGGACGGCTGCTGCAGGAATATCTCCCTGTCCGACATGTGCACCACATGCATCTGCTGCAATGCATACATCAACTCTATCGTTTACGATAACCTTGACTCCTCTAGGTCTGCAGAATCTCACAATCTTGGACACAATGCGGGTGAGATGCAAGCCTTCTGATACTTTGTCTCGAATCTGGATCACGGATGCACCTCCTTTCACGACAGCTCGAATAGCGTCTAAAATCTCTTCATCTGTCTTGTCTTGGGATGTTGTATGTGGACTGGACACTGCATACAACGAAACATCAACATCATTTGCAATCCTGTGTGCTGGTTCAATCCAGTTCTCAACATGATGAGCCAAATTCATCGGTCTTTGCTCACCATATCCGAGATTGATGCCACGAGACCGCTCCATGGCTCTCCATACAAATTCTTTTGCATGTGACACGGCATCAGTCACTGTCTCCCCTCGCGCAATATAACTGGCAATAGCAGATGCAAGCGCACAACCCGTACCATGATTGTTTGTAGCATCCAAGAATACCTTGGAGAATTCTATATATTGATACCCATCATACATGACATCTGTTGCATGTGCATTCGAGTCCATATAGTGTCCTCCCTTGACCAAAACATACCTTGGCCCCAGCTCATGCAGTCTTTTGGCAGCCACCTTCATGGCATCAATGCTATCAATCTGCATGCCATCAAGCAATTGCGATGCCTCTGATATATTTGGGGTTATCATGGTTGCGAGTGGAAAAAGATCCTCTTTCAGAGCGTTCACGAGGCCTTGCTCGGCGAGGGCTGAGCCACTTGATGATACCAAAACAGGATCCAGAATAATAGGGGGACAATGTCTTTCTCTTTTCAGATACTCGGATACTGCTTTCACGTTTTCGATCGAGCCTAACATGCCAATTTTTATGCATGATGATCCAATGTCAGATTGTACAGCATGTATCTGATCCGTGAGAACACGTCCAGGAATGGTGTGAATATGGTCTACTCCATGGCTGTTTTGCACAGTCACAGCAGATACAGCATTCGTCGGGAAGGTGCCACAAGACACGCATGCTTTAATGTCTGCTTGTAATCCTGCACCTCCACCTGAATCACTCCCGGATATGAGGAGGACTCTTGGAATTTGACCAAGCAACCCATTCTTTTCTTCTCGTATAGGGCACCATGTGAGTCCCGAAATGAGTCCATACACCTTTTCCCAAGAGTCTGAATGATACAAGGTGTTTTTCACCTTGTTTTGTGTTTCTTCTAGTGGAGATACGTCCATGCCTGCTATCCGTACTGCATTCATCAATGTGGCATTCTGGCCCATGATGATGCCTAGAGATGCTTCCGTTAATGGTCCAATGTCTGTTATGGAGTCACCAATATAGATACAGTTGCTGAATTTTGTATTCTGTGAGGTGATGCTCTGTAGACTAGCCCTTTTATCTGAAGAACTTTCGCACACGCCTAGAATCTTCCCTGTGGACCTGTCATTGTCAAACTCCAACTGATTTGCAATAATATGAATCTTGGTTTGATCCTCCAATTCCATCTCACTAATATCCTGGAGAACATTCACAGCAAATCCGAATCTTTCGAAAACATTCTGTATCATGTGAGCAGACCAATTCACGGATAGGATGGCCACGTGCATTCCATTGTCCATTGCAAGGCGAAGAGTGTCTATACAATTGTATCGAATCTGAATCGTTTGAGATGATGATTTCAAGGAGTTCCATGTAATACCTGATAGTATTCCGGCATCTACGACAATCTGATTCATTCGAGTATCGAATACGTGAAGCTCTTGAATAAAATGTTCGAGCCACTGCGTTCCTTGGACAGGAGAGTTGTCCAGTCCCTCTGGCACAAGTGCATCCAGAGTATCTTGCCTGGATGAGATGTAATTTGCCACCAGTTTCTCGTATGTCTTCTTCCTAGAATTTCTTTCATCTTGCTCTATATCGGAGCTTTCTAACGCAGCTTTGATAATTTTTGAAATTGTATCAACTTGTGTGCAGGTTTCATCAAAGTCAACAACAAGGAGACCATATTCATGCTTGTTGCTGTCACTCTTGGCCAGTGCATGTGATCCAAAAAACTGCAATTCTTTCTTCATTGCTGTTGTATAGTGATCCCGACATTGTACTACATGATGCAATGAAATCGTATCTAGTCAGACATATACCTCGATGAGGAGTTTCGTAGTAGCTATTCATTCAATCCACATACCTGCTATCCGTGCATCTCGGCTTGCTGCCATATCAAATATCCATTCTGCCGACTGAACATTCTCCCAGAACTTTTGTGAGGCATATTCTTTGATCCAATGAGAGTATGGATGAATTTCATCAGACTCTAACGATGATAAGACAGTTTCATCCAAATGTCGGGCAATTTCTGCATACAATCGAAAGCAAGGAAGCAGGCTGGCAAGAATCTCTGCAACTGAGCTCTTTGGATCAGTCTGGACTTTTCGTAGGAAGTTTGTGTACGATTCTGTCGCCCATGTGATCGCGATATTATTTTCTTCTATAGTAACGAAGGATCCGTGTACCAGAGATATTTCCTTCTGAACCCACTGCAAGAGTGCAAGAGCCCTTTGTTTTGCTTCCTCTCTGTGTACTCCATGCACACCAATCTCTAGCTGAATGAGATCATAAAGCGTTGAAAGAGCCTCCTCAAAAACACCAAGGTAATAGACATCTTGAGAAAGATATTCATCGAATACCTCTCGTGGAAGCGATCCCTCTGCCAGGTCTCTAACAAAAGGATTCAACAGGCTGGCATAAAACAAATGTCTGTTGTCCTCCCAAAGAGAATTCGAGTTGCATGAGCTTGACCCATCAATCATACGCTCTAGGGAAGTGAGAGCATTCACATTATCTTTCTTATTGGTGGATGTATACGATAGTATGTGGGAAAAAGACCTGGATGGCTTGTTCCTGCTCTGTGCAAAAGCCCTCTGTGTTGCAGCACCATTGTGTCTCATTGACCTTTTGACTGGTGATTGCAATGCTGTATCTGAGACTTTCCCCTTCATACTTCTAATATTATAATTTCTTTTTTTGAGTCCCTAGGATATTTTCATTGTATGGAATACATGGCATTGGACCATTGTCCGGATAGGTAATGGCCCTATACTTGTCAAGTTTCTGATGATTTGTCATATTGCCATGGAATGATTTGTCACAATCTAACTGTTCCAGACATATACAATGACTGTTTGCGTGTCCTAAAGCAACAATTCTTCTTTCAAAACATTATATTTTCATTGCCACTGGTACGCTTTATGCATATATCTGCATGCATTGTTGTTTCCACTGCACATTCCTCAATGTAACCCTAGGCATGTTCCCTCAAAGACTTTCACAGCTGGTATTTTCGTAGGATACATTCACATCGAGTCATTATGATTGCTATTTCTAGTCTCAACAGTATTACAAATGCCAAGGTGGTCCTGAACAAGGCAGCAGGAAGCCGTGCTTCCATTGCAAGACCCTCAAGAGTAATGCCAAAGGTACAGGCCCAGGCATTCCATGCAACCCCATATGATGGGTTCACATTCGAGCCAATCCGCGAGGCAGAAATTTCTCGCGCTATGACGTCCCGTTACTTCAAGGATCTCGATCAACACGCGGAGACTGATGTTCTGATTGTTGGTGGAGGGTCTGCTGGCTTGGCAGCTGCCTATGAGCTTTCCAAGCACCCAGATGTTCAAGTCACTCTTATAGAGCAGAATGTTGCTCCAGGAGGTGGCGCATGGCTTGGAGGACAGCTTTTCTCTGCAATGTGTATTCGAAAACCTGCTCATAAGTTCTTGGATGAGCTCGAAATCCCATACGAAGACGAGGGTGCCTTTGTTGTTGTGAGACACGCAGCCTTGGTCACCTCGACTCTCCTCTCCAAGGTCCTTGCAGCCCCAAATGTCAAGCTTTTTAATGCAACTGCAGTTGAAGATTTGATTGTCAAGCCTGACGAGACTGTACCAGGAGGTAAGAGAGTGGCTGGAGCGGTGACAAATTGGACCCTTGTTGCATTGAATCACTCTACTCAAAGTTGCATGGATCCAAATGTAATCGAGTCCAAGGTGATGATTTCCAGCACAGGGCATGATGGACCAATGGGTGCTTCAGGAGTCAAGCGTCTTGCTCGTTTGGGTATGATTGATTCTGTCAAGGGTATGGGTGCTCTCAACATGAATGAGGCAGAGGGAAGCATTGTTCAGAACACAAAGATGGTGGCTCCTGGAATCATCATGGCAGGCATGGAGGTCAGCGAATGGAGTGGTAGCAATCGAATGGGGCCAACATTCGGGGCAATGTTTATCAGTGGTTTCATTGCAGCTCATTTGGCATTGAATGACCTTGAGACACAGAAAAATGGAAACAAAAATACTGATGAAGCCAAGGAGATGGCTCAGGTGTGAGCAGCCCCCCTTTGTGAAGCTTTGAAGCATGGAAACTGCCAGTGCTACAGGCTGAGGTAAGTATGAGGTGCAAGTAATGCACCGTTTCTGTATACGATGCATTTTCGATCATGTAATATAAATCGATCACTTTTGCTCGCATGTATCATGTAAATAACGATAGAATTGTCAAATTTGAACGTTTCCGGTGAAACCTTATGGGTTAATTGACAGTACATCACATGGCCAAGGGTCGTGGTTCGCATGCTTGGAAGTCGTTGCTGCACACAAAACATGTGGATCCTTGATGACGTGTGTTGTGTATGTTATGAATCTGCACCTTGTTTGACTTTCACAATCCTTTCAGCAACCTTGAATCATGATGCAGTGAGTATAGAACTCAACACACTAAATCAGAAAATATACAGAAATTCATGGTTGTTATCTATTGTCGAACAGAGATGGAATGCCTTTCAAAAGAAGCTCTAGTTCTCAAATGGCTCATCTGGGTTGCAAAAAGCGAATGCTGGTTTGGGGAGCTCCCAAGAATTTGCGTCGCCAGCAAACATTTGACATATTTTGACATTTGGGTTTACTGACCATGCACTCAGATTTTGATTGAATGATGATGCCATACTAAACATGCCCGTCATGTTTTTAACCTGGCTTACATCCCAGTCTGCAAGCGGCTGATTGAATGATCTTGCTTTACTGAACATGCTCGTCATATCTTCCACCTGGCTCACATCCCATTTTCCTATTGGCTGATTAAATTGTGAGTCTTCATTCCAGTACGAAAACATCCATTTCATATTTTTAACGTTTCCTGTGTCCCAATCGCCTATTGGCTGATTGAAAGATCTTGCCTGCACGAACATGTGTGACATATCCCTCACCTGGCTCACATTCCATTTCCCAATCTCTTGGTTAAATTTGTATGCTTCATAAAACATTCCAGACATATCTTGTACGCTACTAGTGTCCCATTTCCCAATTGGCTGATTAAAAACGGTGGCCTCCTCAAACATGAAACGCATATTGAGGACCTGGCTCGTATCGCAATCCTCAAGCTTACTATTGAAAGAAGCACCAGAGAACATGGACTCCATGTTCGTGACCTTACTTGTGTCCCATTTTGTAAGCGGTTGATCGAATCTACTTCTCCAGAACATATTGTTCATATCACTAACCTTGCTTGTATCCCAGTTTCCAATATCTTGGTTGAATCCATAGTTTTGGGAAAACATTCTACTCATATCGGTAACATTACTGGTATCCCAAGAGGAGATGTCTTCGTTGAATCGGGAACCTGCAAACAACCCGTTGAGATTTGAAATACCACTGGTACAGGTCTTTGCAAGCTGCTTCCAAGACTCAGGGTAAAGTTCCCCAACATTTGCCATGCGTGTCACCTCGGACTCGTTCCTTTTCGTGTATGTAATGCCATTCACGATCCCTGAGCTTCCTACGGCTGCATCCGGACATAGAACTGTAACACCATTGCTGTGTAAATAGAACAACCCCGTCGAATTCTCGTCTGCTGCTGCCCCAGCAACGAAGAGGTTAGAGACCACCCACGTTAAGGCAACAAGTCGCCGTACGGTAGATGCCACGGGAGTACGGGTTGTCAGTACTTGAGGTTCATCCATCGTTTTATTTATTTTCAATTATATTGTCATTAAAATACATATGGTATGGCATTCTTCATGCACAGGTCTTACAATCTACACTGTATTAGCTTCGAGATTTCATGGAGAAGCAGTACGATATATATCGTATAGGTGGCAAAACCATGGTTGCTTTTTTGCTTTCGCCATACAAATGGGGAAGGGGACCAGCGATAACGGTGCGGTGTAAAAGAATTTGTTTAGATACCAGGTATCAATTGAGATGTTACATCGAGAGTCCAAACCTTCACATCAACACAGTAATGATGACTAGCAGAAGGATGCATCCTCATATATGAGGGCCCTTGACAAAGCAGGGGCTTGTTCCTTATCAGGAATTGTAATTACATATATGAGTGTCCCTACTAGGAAATGCTTCCAGCAAGATCTCTTCCTTTAAAGGTATGATGTGTTTCTGGTACAAAGGATGCTACAAAAGCTAAACCTAGGTAGCCAAACAGGCCTGTTGCAACAGAGCATGTTCTCTAGTGCCTAAGGATGGCGTAACAGAGCATATGGACCATATATGCAAATAGCCAATTGAAATTTCATATATAAATAAACAATGAATGTTTCCAAACGCTAGGATGAGACAGGGGAGGATGTAAATTGAACTGTTGATACTTTTCGAATCCGTGAAATGGGGCACCATCTATTCGCTGGTTATTCTCATAGATATGGTATTCAGTGTCCACAGATTCCAAGAGTAAGTACTTGTAAATACAATTCATATAATAGAACATTCAGAGAGACTATATGTCTGGCAAGCGAGAGGTCCCACTCTGGAGGAAAGGAAAAGGTTACAGAAGCTGTCGAAAAACTGGCGTCAATCAAACCACTCTCAAGGCAGGGATTGATAATACATCACTTGATTGATCTGGAAGAGTTTGATGAAGAATTTTTGGGTAGTCAACCTGTGAACACTCTGAATTGGTGCATTAGTATTTTAGGAAAGCACAAAAGACCTGAACTCAGTGAACAATTGTTTCACTGGATGCGTTTAAAAGGGAAAGCAAATGAACATTCGTTAATAAAACTATTTGAAGGATTAGAGTTAGCTAGATGTCCTCCTTCAAGGGCTGTGAGGGCCTGGAGAAATGTGAGTAGAATGCAGTGTCCATTCACTCCTGGGTTCAAGAGTACTGCAACGCTATTGAAGACGTTTCGCCCGTCGAAGAATCTCAAAGGTGCTCTGAGAATATTGAAGGAAATAAAAGTAAGAAATCTTCCTTTGAACGAATATGCCTATAATACTGTCATCCGGATAGCTGCTGACGTCGGAGATGTTGACACGGCATTTGCCCTGGAGGAAGAATTGCAGGCAGATGATGAGCTCCATAGTGACCTCCGGACGTACTCCTCTTTGATGCATGCTCTTGCTGCCTCTGAAAAATGGTCTCAAACAAGAACTGTAGAGATGAGGTTGAGGACGGCTGGCCTACGGCCAGACTCAACGTTGGCATTGCAGCTCATGTCTGGGTACGCACGTTGTGGCTGGCCAGCTGCTGCAGAAGCTGTCATGGATGAGATGATGGATGAATATAGCAGTAAAAGACCTAATAGAAGTCATTGGAATGCTTTACTGTATGCATATGCTACTGCAAGGCAGTACAATGGGTGCTTAATGGCATATGAAAGGATGGTTTCCAAGGTTGGGATACGTCCGGATAGTTATAGCATGGTGGCATTGTTGAAAGCCGCGAAGCGTTCTCAGGCTGGACGCAATGCTGTCTTTTTCTCACTTAATGAAATAAAAAAGTACAATATTCCCTTCACTGTGGAGCTTGCAGCTTCTGCAATTGCTTGTTGTAGAACCATGCCGTATATCTCTCAGCAAGAGGCTGAGAAAAGCCGAGATATGGCAAATCAGGTATGGGATTCTCTGCTACAAAGTGATATTAAACCAAATAGAGTGGTGTATAATACTCTCTTGGCTGCCAGGGCAGATGCAGGAGATGTGGAAGGAGTCAGGCAGCTGTTTGAAGTCTTGGAAAATGATAACAATGTGTACCCAGATGAAGCAACTTTCCGGATTCTGCTACGAACGTACAAAAGCCAAGGTAACTGGAGGGAGCTCGAAAATATAACAGCATTGAGAGATACTTGGAACACTTTATTTGATAATACATGAAAACAATCTAGAATAGAAGCGATTCAAAAATAATTTATTCATCTTGTTCAAAAAGAGCCTTCCTGCTAGCCCTAATCTTTCCATTTCTTCCCTCCTCTACCTCTAGAATCATGACATCTACCAAGTCACCTTCTGATACAACATCATTCATGACCTCAGTTCTCTTGGTATCCCACTCACTAACGTGAAGAAGGGCATCACGGCCACGAGCAACTTGGACAAAAGCACCATACCCCTGGACTTGCTTAACCCTGGCTTGTTTGAGTATGGCTCCAGGTTTCAAATCATCTTTATCTAGTAAATTCAATGGATCTCCCTCTTCTTCTTCACTAGCTTCATTTTCAGGAGGTTTTACTCCGTCCAACTCTAATACTGCCTTTCTACTCAATTTGATTTTCCCATTTGACCCAGATACTTCGAGGACCATTACATCCACTATGTCACCCTCTTTGACAACATCTGAAATCGATGCAGTCCGCTTAAAGTCCCACTCACTAACATGAAGCAGTCCATCTTTCTTTGGTGCTATTTCGACAAAAGCTCCAAAGTTTGTGACTTGAACTACCTTGGCATTTCTATACACTCGTCCTGGTTCTGGGTCAGTGATCAAGTTGAGGACCATTTCACTCGCAAGTTGTAATGACGCGTCATTGGGGCCCTTGAGTTGTAACTCACCATCCTGATCAAAGTTCAACTCCACCCCTGTTTCATCCTGGATACTCCTGGCGGTCCTTCCACCTGCACCAATCACAGTTCCTATTTTGTCGACAGGTATTGTCATGAATGAAATTCTTGGAGAATATTGTGAGAGCTCTTTCCTTGGAGGAGGATGACACTTTTTCATTTCTGCAAGAATGTGTTTTCTACCTTTCTTTGCCTGAGAAAGCGCTTGCGCCATGATTTCTATAGTTATTCCTTCTACCTTTATGTCCATTTGAAAAGCTGTCACGCCATTATCATCTCCAGCAACCTTAAAATCCATATCACCTAGGGCATCCTCACTACCTAAAATATCGGTAAGAACAACAAAGGAACCATCTGGCTCGAGAATAAGGCCCATTGCCACCCCTGCCACCATGCGTGACACAGGAACACCTGAAATAAAAAATATACTCCATTATGTATTGCTATCTCAAGTTGTAGAAAAGGCAACCAAGGGAAAATATCCATGAATGCGAAAATTTCCCTTACGATATCCCCTTCTTCTGGTAGGATCACTCTGGGCCCACATGCATTCGAGTCGTGATCATCCGCATAAGCGTCACGCCCCGCCAAGGAAGTAAGGCCCATGCAACAAACATCACATATACATACCTGCATCTAACATCGAGAGACATCCACCGCACACAGAAGCCATCGAAGATGAACCATTGGATTCTGTGATGGTACTTTCAACTCGGATAGTGTATGGGAAATCCCTTTCGGATGGGACTATTGGGGCCAGTGCTCTCTCTGCGAGATTTCCATGGCCTATTTCGCGTCTACCTGGTGCTCCAACCCTTCCTGTCTCCCCGACAGAGGATGGAGGGAAAAAGTATTGCAGATAAAACCTACGGCCTTCGTCTTCTTCAGAAGCCATCGAATCCACCTTTTGTTCAGATTCTTTGCACCCAAGTGTTGTTACAGCTATAGCTTGTGTCTCTCCACGAGTAAACAGTGCAGAACCATGCGTTCGTGGCAGCAAGCTGGCTTTACTCCATATTGGCCGTACATCTTGAATGCCCCTTCCATCAGCACGATAGCCTTCTCGAAGGACCAGATTCCTCATGACTCTGGATTCAACACGTTTCAGAGCCATGGATACAGCTGTCGCATCATACTTTCCTGGGCAATTCTCTGCATTTTCATCCTCACCAAAGATGAGTTGTCCCTTGATCTTTTCTCTAAAGACCGAAACAGCCTCTGACCTCTCCTTTTTCAGAGAAATATTTCTGTACGCGTATTCAATGTCTGATCCTATTTCGCTCATGATACGATCGTCAAGGTCTTGAAGAGGAATTTTCAAATCTTCCACGCGTTTTTCCTTGCCAAGACGTGCCGTCCACTCCTCAATGCCTTGGCACTGCTCAGCAATCGAGGCCTGTCCTAATCTCACAGCCTGCATATGTGAACAGACATCATAAGTACAACCCTAACAGAGTCGTATATGTGTATGTAGATAATAATAGTGTGCCTCAGATACCGTCCTAAATGTTGGTATCATGTGCTACCCATATGAGAAAGTAGGGAAGCTTCTAAAGATGCCATGATTTAGTGTTCACATCACCAGCACATTTACATACACGTATCAAACACAAGAGCACCAACATACCTCGAGCATTTCTTCTTCAGTCAAAAAGTCACAAAACCCTTCAATCATCAAAACAGCATCCTTTGTTCCAGCCATCATCAGATCGAGTGTGCTATGTTCCATCTGAGACACAGTTGGGTTCACTACAAATGAACCATCAATCAGACCTACTCGGACACCTGCAACAATATTCTTCATGGGCACATCAGATAACGCAAGTGCCGCTCCAGCTGCAGTTATAGCAAGTGGTTCAGGAGAAAATTTGAAATCATATGACAGTACCCATTGCAGCACCTGAACACTATGAGGCCAGCCATCTGCAATCATGGGCCGGAGTGGTCTGTCCACAAGTCTGGATACTAACACTTCGTTTTCTTTTTGACGCGAATCTCTTTTAAAGAAAGATCCACTCGTCCTACCAGCAGCACTAAATCTCTCCGTGTAATTGATTTGAAGAGGGGCAAAACTCCCATCACTTGCAAAGTCATGGTCTGAGCAAGCAGTTGTGTACACCACCGTCTCCCCATCCGTCGCGACAACCGCACCAGAAGCTTGACGACCAATTTCACCAGTCTCTAATGTGATCTACACAAGAAAGAAAGAAAGAGTAACGACCGAGGTTACAAGGGACGTATCACCGAAACGGCAGCATGCAAGTTCATGAACCAAGAAATTCGGATCATCGTCTCAAAAGTAGCCATGATTCCGAGCGAATTAGTATAAATATACATCATCGTACATATCGATCCCCAAATTTCAGCTCGAGGGTGTGTGGAGAGATAGCTTCTTGTGAAACCACAGGAGATTCTGCAGAAGCACTGACCACACATTTCCGACCCAAGGTAGGACATTGCTTAAATCTACGGTCTAGAGTTTGATTACAATGTCGTCCTGCCAAGGATTCAGGATACCGATGTGGTCGCGAGAGACCGACACTCCAGACAGAGGGCGAGAGCCTGGAGCTTGGCGTCTCGGAAACATGAACCACCATACTTGACAATGTGCAATAGTATTTGATTAAAATACTATTTTAATGACCTAGGACATTGGCAGATTGTTTATTACATGCCAAATCAATGCATGCTGATATAGGTGGCACAGAAGTGAACATGAGATGGTATGGATCGATCCTTTAAAGGAACCAAATTTGGGGGCAAATTCCTTTTTATGTCGATTCTGGTCCACTGATCAGTTCTCATGGGATGCGATAATGATGCCTATAATGTGCTTCGCTATAGATGAAAGCGCATACAAACGTATTGTAGATAGCTCCCTGATACCATGTATATGGCCAAAAAGTCAAACATGGTGGCTTACACTCCATCCCCATAGACCTGTTCCCAAGCCTTTCTCTAATGCCCTCCGTGCCATCTTTTCAATGCCATGTATATATAAAGTATACGTAGAAGATCCATGGGACGTCGACTCCTATGCCACCAAGCTCAAGACACTCTACAGAGCAATGCATGGCCTCAAGAGGACCTCCCCCGAACAATCTCTGCTTCAAACGATAGTTTTTCATTGGCTCGTTTGAACCATACAACACGACTTTCAGGTTGATGAACAGGCCAGAAATGCTTGTGTCTTGGAACAAATCTCGGAAAGATACCAAAATTTTCCGGCTTCCATGAATGTGCCACCGCCGAATTAGCAGGACATACTCTTTATGTGGATATCTCACTGAATTGCCAATCACTGCCTGGCCTTCTCTCAGATCGTCTATGTATACTGCCCCTATGTCTCTTGCATATTCACGCACACTGCTCTCAACCAGGGCCTCCATATCTGGATCATATGTTTCAACAACGACAAAGCGCTCGTTCTCCAAGCGACGTCGCAACAGTGTCGATAGAAATGATGGTGTAAATCACCCAGCTTTGCTGTCCTCATCTCCTTTTCATTGAGTTGCTACTGTTTTATCAGCAACTCTTTCCTCATGCGTGAATTCCAAAAGTGGAATAGACAGAGGAAAGGGATGCCAGTTGTAATCTACCCTTTGTCATCAAATTTGATGACGTCATCAATGATGACGATGTCATCCGCCCGAATGACAATCGGCTCACGTTCGCAAAATTACAACATCATACCATATTTAAATTTGATGTAATATTGCATACATATATGTTTACTACTAAATTATCGTAGTATGATGAAATCCATCTCACTGGCCTGGGCGTTTCTCGTTCTGGGCGTGCACGTGGTTGACCACGTGGTAGGTCAAGGCGCGTCGCTCTATTTTTTAGCACTGCGCATGCAGTAATGCGTAATACCAATTTATTATTGATAAAATAATATCAATAGTAAGAAAAACGTATTTCCAATAATTGATGCAGATGATGTTCGCATCTTCGGTGCAACAAAAGTTAAGACGGTTGGTCTTGGTCCAACGACTTGGTCTGCGGGTATGTTCATTTTGATTCACGCGAAACCGCGTTCATGTCGCTTCGCACACTACAAGGGATTCTTAACCTTATCTAAATTGTTTCAGAATGGAAAATAAACCC
>PJEL010003465.1_pt1 | contig 13473 bp, 10 predicted proteins | sample 1853271 | NCBI WGS metagenome assembly PJEL01 (sample SAMN08108733, study PRJNA415343) | Invertebrate metagenome, whole genome shotgun sequencing project. | host: Globobulimina | place: Sweden: Gullmar Fjord | collected 2015-08 | reverse complement strand
TGGAGGATGCTGTTCACTATCTTCTGGGCCATGTCATACCGGTGCAAGCCGCATCGGGACCTTATCACCCTTGCGCATCAGGACGGCGGCACCGAACCACGCAGCCTGATCGACCGCGAAGGTGATGTCGTCGTCACCTCGGATCCGACACTCCGCCTTGCTGGTCTTGCGCAATCGCCACTCGTGCACGACTTCATCCAGAATTCCCAGCGCCTGACAAAAACCTACAAACACCCCATCCTCGATGAGGTCGGTGATGTGCTCGGCTCAGTCGCACCAATAGGCTCCATCGGCTGGGGCACTGTTGTCGAGCGTCCAACATCAGAAGCCTTCGCCCCGATCAGGGTAATGCAGCAGCGCACGGCAATGATCAGCGCCATCGCCGCCGTCGTTGCCCTTGGGGTCGGCGGCTTCCTCAGCCGGCGCCTGACCGCTCCTCTGCAAAATCTCGCTGGCATCAGCTCCGAGATTTCTGAAGGAAACTTTGCCGTGCGCGCGGCCGTTTCCGGTCATGATGAAATAGCCCAGTTATCGACTAATTTCAATCAGATGGCCGGCAATATCGAAGCTCTTGTTCGTCGTCTCCGGCATGCGCTACGCCAGAACCAGGAACTCTTCCTCGAAACGATCAAGACCCTCGCCGCGGCCATTGATGCAAAAGACCCTTATACTCGCGGCCATTCCGAACGAGTCAGTTCGTACTCGCTTGCGATCGCCCGGCAACTTGACCTCACTCAAGACGAAGTCTTTCGAGTACGCATTGCAGCGATTCTTCACGACGTCGGCAAACTCGGAATCAAGGACGGCATCCTGAACAAGCCTGGTGGACTCACTGACGAGGAATTCGCAATCATGCGTCGCCATCCCGAAATTGGCGCACAGATCATGGCGCCAATTCGCATGCTCAAAGACATCATTCCCGGCATCCGAAATCACCACGAAACCTGGGATGGCAAGGGTTATCCCGACCGGCTCAAGGGTGAAGAAGTCCCGCTCGTCGCCCGCATCATTGGAATCGCCGACACCTTCGACGCGATGACAACGACCCGACCGTACCAAAAAGCCATGACCCTCGAGTATGTCATCGGAAGAATGCGCCAGATGTCCGGCACACGATTCGACCCCAATGTCATCAAAGCCTTCCTCGCCGCGGTCGACGCTGGCGACATGGAACCACCAACTCAATCTTCGTCTCAGGAGGTCTCATGAGACCCTGCTTTGTAACTCTCACTCATTTCCTGCTACGGCCGGCGATGCAGCCTATTCAAACCCGTTTTATGGGAAAGGAACGCTTGAAAAACTGTCGGCGTTTTTTTGTCACTAGCGTTCTGTTGATCATCATGCTCGGCTGCGCCAGCACAAAGAGCAAAGACGACCAAGAAACCGACCCACTGCACGCGCTCGCATTGATGAGGCAAGGCTCGGTACTCTTCCAACAAGGCCGTTACGACGACGCGCTCAGGTTATTTGAAGAGGCGCGAGGAGAAACTCCGACAAATGGCACGATCTACAATATGATTGGTTTGTGCCACCTCCGAACAAACAACCTTCCAGCCGCAATGAACGCCTTCAATTCAGCCCTAAAGGTGATCCCCGCTTTCACCGATGCGCGTAACAACCGCGGTGCAACATTCCTTGCCCTCAGGCAGTATCAACTCGCCGAAGTCGACTTTGTCGCTGTGCTCGCCGACTCGACGTACCCCCACCATTGGGAGGTCTACTTCAACCTCGGTCTCGCGACCCAGGGTCAAGGCCAACTTGGAGCCGCCGTCGAGAATTTCACCCGTGCCATCAACGCTCCAAGACCAGTCTATGCGGCATATATACGTTTGGCTGACATCAAACAGCAACAAGGAGCGATCGGGCAGGCGATCGATTTGCTGGAAGAAGCTGAACTGAAGTTTCCAGATCGCCTCGAAGCGTCCCTCGCCCTGGGCAAAATGCTGACAACACTCGGACGGGCTGATGAAGCCAAGGCTCATCTTGAAAGAGTTATAAGATCCTACCCTGGCTCAGAGATTGCGAAGGAAGCCGAAATACTACTCGAGGGAAACTGATGCCCTTCAATTACCTGCTGACAAATCTTCTTGTCGATGTCCCCGAGGCTGTCGGAGCGATTTTTCTCGACTCCGAAGGTGAGGCCGTTGACTGGGTTACCCGCCACGATGACCCATACGACCTCAAGGTCGAGGGGGCCTATCACAGCATCTTCAAGCGCCAGATTGACTCGGTAAGCGCTCTTTCAGAATCGGGCGAAGCAGAATGTTATATGGTCGAATGCAGGGATCTTGTTGCATTGACTCACAACCTGCCGGACGGATATTATGTAGTGCTTGTTTTGGATCGGAACAGCAGCCGGGCCCATGCAATGTTTCACCTTCGCCGTATGGCCGGAGTACTCGCGCGCGAACTCGAATAACTTGGACTCTGAGCCGATTTATCGTACACATCAGACATCAGCCCTGTCAGCAAACTAACGCCGAAAGAAATCACATCAGGAGTGGCCCACATGGCATCGTTCCTCAAAAAGCTCAAACGTGGTCTGTTCATGACCCACACGGAATTCCTCGAAAAAGCCGGCGACGCGCTGCGCAGATCAGGCCCGGTCGAAGAAACACATCTCGACAACGTGGAAGAAGCTCTGATCGCCGCCGACACCGGCGTCGATCTTTCCCTCCGCCTTGTCAAGGGCCTTCGGGATGATATTCAGCGTAAGCAGATCAGCGACGCTAATGAGCTGCGACCTGCTCTCCGCAAAAAATTACTCGATCTTCTCAACGCCGCAGAATCGGAACATCCAACACCAAATCCGGAGATCCGGCCTCGGGTGACAATCCTAGTCGGCGTCAACGGCACCGGGAAAACGACAACCGTCGCCAAAATCGCCAAAAGACGCCAAGAAGCCGGAAGCACTGTCTTGCTGGCCGCGGCCGATACCTTTCGCGCAGCCGCGGTTGAACAACTCCAGACGTGGGCGGACCGTGTTGGTGTTCCCTTGATCCACCAACACGAGGGTGCTGACCCAGCTGCAGTCGTATTTGACGCCATTTCAGCGGCGAAGGCCCGCGATATTGACGAAGTTCTCATCGACACTGCGGGGCGTCTGCACACCCACGCCAATCTGATGAAAGAACTCGAGAAGGTGAAAAAAGTTGCCGGACGTGAAGTCGAAGGTGCGCCGCACGAGGTGCTTCTGGTGCTTGACGCCACAACGGGTTCAAATGGCATCGAACAGGCCCAACGTTTCGGCGCCACAGCAGGCGTCAACGGCGTCGTCCTGACCAAACTCGACGGTACTGCCAAAGGTGGAGTCGTACTTGCCATCGCTGAAAACCTGAAGCTACCGGTGCGATGGGTTGGTGTTGGCGAAGCCGCTGACGATCTCCTGCCTTTCAACAACGAAGACTTTGTCAACGCGCTGCTAGACTTCGAGCCCGCGAATGAATAGCTCCGTGGAATTCGCGGAATCATTGGAGAACTGAGGGTTTCAATGCGGACTCATCCTGACTCCCACTGGATGAAACGCGCCCTCGAGTTGGCCTCTTTTGGTCAATTCGGAGCCTCACCAAACCCTCTCGTCGGTGCAGTGGTGCTCGATAAGCACGGGAACAAGATCGGAGAGGGCTACCACCGTGCCTACGGCGGCGCCCACGCGGAGGTTGTAGCCCTCGACGAAGCCGGTGCTAATGCCGGCGGCGGCACACTCTTTGTCACCCTTGAGCCCTGCGCCCACCATGGCAAAACCCCGCCTTGTGTTGAGGCAATTCTTAAAGCGAAGATCAAAAGGGTTGTTATCGCCCTTGGCGATCCCAACCCCATCGCAGCGGGCGGGATTCTTCGTCTTGAAGAAGCCGGTGTCGAGGTCGATATCGGCATCGGGTACGACACCGCCCGTCATCTCAATCGCCGGTGGCTGAAATTCGTTGATCGAGGAATTCCATGGGTCACTATGAAGGCCGCAATCTCACTTGATGGCCGGATAGCCACAAAAACCGGTCAATCAAAGTGGATCACTGGCCCCGAAGCGCGCGAACACGGTCGTTCACTTCGCGAAAATCACGACGCAATTCTCGTTGGCGTCGACACTGTTATCGCTGATGATCCCCAACTGACCCGACGCCTCAGCCTCAATCCCGATACAAGGTTGAAACGTATCGTTCTTGACTCGAAGTTACGCACCCCGCTTCACAGCCGCATTGTGGGATCCCAGCCCGAGTTGACGTATTTTGCTCACACCGCCGAGGCCTCCGAGATTTCCCGCCGGGCATTCGAAGAAAACGGCGTTAGCCTGATCGAGTTGCCAACTGACGAGAATCGAAGGGTTGACCTTTTCTCGTTGATGAAACAACTTGGAGAAGCGAATATTTCAGCATTGCTCGTCGAAGGGGGCGCTCAGGTTCACGGATCATTTATCGATTCAGATCTCGTCGACGAAGCCGTCTTCTACATCGCACCAATGATTATCGGCGGCAACGCCCCATCAGCGATTGCTGGTCTCGGCGCCGGGCAACTCGAAACAGCTCCCCGGTTTTTCTATGAAGATATTGATAAACTCGGAAAAGACATGATGCTTCGCGCAATCCGTTCTCAGGACGAAGATGTTCACGGGTCTCGTTGAGTCCATAGGCTCCGTCGTGCGGTGCGAACGTTCCGGCACTGGTCTTCGCCTCGATATCAAGGTGAGTTGGCCCGACGACGAAGCCCCGCGCCAAGGCGACAGCATCGCCGTTGACGGCGCGTGTCTCACCACTCTTGAATCACACGCGACACTGTTGAGTGCCGACGTCTCACCGGAAACCCGCCGCTGCACAGTACTCGACGATCTGCGCGTCGGCAGCCACGTCAATCTTGAGAGAGCCCTGCGCCTCGGCGACCGCGTCGGTGGCCACCTCGTTTCCGGCCATGTCGATGCGGTCGTGCGTTTATTGTCGATGAAGTCCGAACAACATTTTGCCCGGTGGACCCTCTCCCTTCCTCCCGAAATCGCACCCGAGATCGCTCGAAAGGGTTCGGTCACTCTTCACGGCGTCAGCCTCACCGTCGCTGATATCAGTTCCCAAACCTTCGAGGTTGCCCTGATCCCCGAAACCCTCCGCTCAACAACGTTGCAGTCTCTCAAAGTGGGATCACCTGTACATCTCGAAACCGACGTCATCGCGAAATACGTCGGTCGGTGCATCATTGGAATTCATAACGAAGGTAATAGCAGCAGCCTTGGCGGACGTACGCGGGAACAAGCGACTCCATTGATCAATACGATTTTCGGAGATTAGGCCTGAGATGAAACGCATCGATCCTGCCTACCCTGATCTTTTTCCGATCACTCACGTCGTTCGGCCGGGTTATCTCCCGAACAGCCGCGTCAGTCTTGATCCTGTGCGTATGGGAATTGTCTGGAAAGACGCTCCGCGGCGCACCTTACCGAACGAAGGGTCGGTACCACGGCATCCAGTGCGAGCGATCGCTTTTGCTTCGGTCGCACGTAAACGCGTCGATGTCATTCAGCGGTTGATTGATCGCGGAGGATCTCTGCTCATCGTTCTTGATGATCCCGATGTCACCCCTGAGGACCTCGGCGTCAACGGTAATATTGAACCGGGAAGACTAACCGCCCTCGTACCCGTATTGCCCCACCCACTTGGCGACGGCTTCGCCCCGCCCACAAAGTGGATCTGCCATTACTGGGGCGCTGTCATTGGTCTCTTCCCGTTCCCCGGCGCCAGTATCGATGTCGAAGCACACATTACCGAACTCAAAAAGGCTGGCGCCCACTTCGCCGTCACCGTACCACTGCTCCTGACGCCTAAGGATCGACACCGAATTCTTGCCGGCAACGAAGGTACCGACATCGTGGACCAGCTCGAAAATGCGCTTTTCCACGCCGATGTCAGCCGCGGGCTGCACTCGCTCGAACGGCAGGCCGGAATCACCCTTGATAGAGTCGGCATGGATCCCTTTGTCCACTCAATGGTCCCTCAGGGGTTTCATCCCAACTCGGTGCGCACCGCCGCGTGCCTTCGCCTTTGGGCTCGACGCCTTGACCAGTGTCAAGAAGAGAGTTCGTGGGGATGGCGCTTGAGAAGAGCTGCTTCGGCCCTTGACTGCTTACCCCAAGATCCTCATGTGCTTGCCGAGGGCGGAAATTTACGCGTTGTCCCAGGGTTTGACCCCTGGGTCGAGAGCTTCACACGGGCAGTATGGAATGGGGGCGACGCGGTCACCTCGGCCTGGCGAATGTGGTCGGGTCTTGATGGTAGTGGTTCAGCCTAACCCGCATATCTCACCAATTTCCTGTTCGTTGGCACCGCTTCGCGGCTGGCGTCTCTCCGCCTGCGGCTCCGAGGTGCGGCGGCGATGCACCGTGTCCAGCGGTGTTTTCTCACGTCGGGATGCTCGACGAGCCCACGCTGGCCCCTTCCGGTGCCTCACGCCTTCGGCGTTGCCGCTCTGTCGAGCGGTGCGCGAGGTCCCTACGGTCGAGTACGACTGCGCGTCCCTTAGGTCGAAAACTCCACTGGACAAGGCACCTCGCCGCCCTCGCTACGAAAGCTGGGGAAATATGCGGGTTTAGCCCGCATATTTCACCAACCCTTTGACCAAAAAAAACCCGCGCCGAAGCGCGGGTTTTGGATTACTGAAATGAAAGATCAGAACTCGATGCGAAGACCGATTTCGTATCTACGCGGTTGCTGGTACGAAGTCGGGTCACCAATCCCCCAGTACACAGGGTCCCCACTGTCATCAACTAATGGGTCGCCGTTGTCATCTGTCCTCTGTCGCATAGCTGTCGAATTGAAGGTACGGTCAAACTCAGTGCCGGCGATGTTGTAGATCGCAAAAATGGCGGTAATATCCATCTTCGCAACGTGGAAAGCCTTGGATACCTGAGCATCAACCTGCCATGTGGATTTGGTTTCGACAGCGCCACGCTCGGTCCAGAAAATATCAGTCGAACCGAGGAAAGCGCCATCGCCAGTAGAACAGTACGCAACGGCGTCAGGGTCGCCACCATTCTCAATTATGTACTCATCCGAAGCGCCTCTGAAGTTAGTGCAGGTTGAAGTGACGGTCAAACGGCCTGCTGACGAATAGAAGCCGTCGAAACCAACGGTCCAATCACGCGGCAGCAGCCAGTAACCGCTGAGTTTGACCCGGTTATCACGCTGGTCGGGCATCCAACCTTGACGATTGTAGAAATGCACCGGGTAATAATCACCAAGACCGGTTGCATAACTCTGGCGCGATCCGTTGGCCGTATTTCCTTTGCTCTCGGAATAGGTGTAGCTCGCCAAAATATGGAAACTCTCTTTGCGAGTCTCAAATTTAACGATCGCTGCCTCGTAATCGCGGTGGAAGGTAGGCATGTTGCCGATCATCCAGAACGCGCAACCGTCACCGGTCGTGGTCCAGGTCGACGGGTCATCAAGGCTTGGCAATTCCGTCTCACCGTTGATCCAGGTATTGCCGCTGCAAGAATCTTCGATGATATCTTTGGTCTTCTTGTTGATATAGGAAAACTCGAGCGACGTCTCAGGCGCGATCTGGGTCTCGTATGCGAGCACCAGTTCGTCAGCATAAGGCGAACTCAGCGAGTAGTTGCAGTCGGTGCTCGGATCTCCATCGGCGTTGCGCGCGCGGCACATTTGGTCGACAGTCTGCGCCGGTTCGTTCACCGTGGTTGCACGGTTGTCGATGAGCGTATAGACATATCCTTCGGGGTTGGTCCACTCAAAATTATCCCAGCTCGAAGGCAAACGATCAGCATCGCACAGACCAAGCGAGTTGCAATAGAACTCAAGAGTATTGTATTCGTGGTAGATCTGCGGTACACCAATTGCGAAGTTGGGAATCGACAGCGCGGTGGGATCCATGAAACGGCCCCATGAACCACGAATCACGTGTTTGGCATCACCCTTGATGTCCCAAGCAATACCAATACGCGGTTGCCATTTGGTCATATCAGCAACGTTCTCGCCGGTATGGTTATCCATAACAACATTGTCAACACGAATACCGGGCTTCACGGTGAGATTAGAAATTGGACGCCACGCATCCTGCAAGAAGAAAGTCTTGATATTACCAGAAGTCTCGAGGTATTCACTTCTGATCTCGTCAAAGTCATAGCCGCTACCAGCGCTATTACCTTCGATCTCTTTGATATCGACGTAGTGGTTGAAGAACCCGTCACCGTTGATATCTTGGTATGTCGCGCCTCCAGTAACATCAGTAAAAACACCGCCGCCGTTGTAATAACCGGAGCTGCCGTAATACAGGTCATTGTACTCGAGTCCAGCTTTGAACTCGTGAGCGCCAGCAAGATCATCAACGAAGTAAGAAAGATTAACGCGGAACTCTTCACGATCACGGTCATCTGCGCTTGTTGCGTAGGTATTATTGTACAAAATATCGTTGTCCTCGTTGTCATGCGCTCCCTGAAGGTCGCTTTGATACGTTGGACCGCTCTCAATATAACCGTAAGAAGCGCCGATTTGGGCGTTCAACAACAGGGTCTCGGAAAGCACCGAGTTCAACTCGACCTGATAGATATCTCCACCCTGTTTTTGGGTGCGGGACGCTTCCGCAACCATGAAGGCGCTCGAGTTGACACCGGGAATATCGGCCGGGTCACCCGAGTACTTGATTACCATGCGGTGGCTGTCATTGAGCTGCCACGTCGCTTTGGCGATGTAGTTCCAACCGTCGTACTCGCGGATGACTGGTGCACCAGTGGCCTGGTTCTGGGTATAGGCATTTTCCAATGAGAGGAAAAACCACAACTTGTCGCGGAGGATCGGGCCACCGAGGGTTGCCGAAATATTCCTTAACGAACTGGTCTGCTCGTCTTTGTCGTAGTGGTCACCGCTTTCGATGAAGTTATCATCACGATAACGCATATCCAAGGTACCAGAAAATTCGTTACCACCGGACTTGGTCACCAAGTTGATGATACCGCCCGTGGCTTGACCGAATTCGGCCTCGAAACCACCAGTTTGAAATGAAATCTCTTGAATTGCGTCGTAGTTGAAGTTGGTGCCGAAGGTACCAAGCAACGGATCCGAAGTATTCAGACCATCAACGAGATAAGAGTTATCACCCGCGGTACCACCATATACTGAAGCGTTGCCGGATCCAGCAACACCAGCGGCCTGGCTGATAATCTGCAAGTAATCACGTCCACCCGAACCGATTGCGGCCTGCTGCAGGTAATCTTGGTCGAAAACGACCTGAGAGTTGACCTGAGCCACATCAACGACAGGCACCGTAGCAACAACGGTAACCTCACCGCCAAAGGATTCATCAACCATATTGAAGACAACGTTGGAAACGCGCTCCAGGGATACCCTGATTTCAGCGACTGCGGGCTGGAAGCCCGGGAGATTCGCCTCGACGGTATACATGCCGATTGGCAGCAGGTTGAAGACATAATCACCATTGGCGCCAGTGATCGACATCTGCGATCCACCAATGAGTTTGTCGGATGAAATCGAAACGGTCACACCAGGCAGGGCAATTCCACCACTATCCTGAACCGTTCCAGTCATCCTCCCAGTTGTGGCAGCTTGACCGATACCGGCCGCTACCATCAGGAGGACACACGTTGAAACCAATAGACGTCGTACCATACTCACCTCCATAAAAAAAACATAGACAAAAAAACGGCCATCTCAAAACCAAGTCACAATCCCCCGTGACCTGACTGGGCAACACACCCAAGACCTTCCGGGTATCATCAACCGTCCCGGTCCTATTGTCAACTCCCAGCCGAGCCCGAGGAGGACGTCAATACCGGAGATCTGGAAGCAAAAGGACCCGGCTGCACACAGTGTTTTGAACGGTTTCCCGCGCAAAGGACTCTTTCTGGCTTCACGATGGATGCACGATTTGCGCCACATCGATATTCTTCACTTTTTGCTCCGCACAGATGCACTGCCATCAGGAATGGGCGATTTGGCATCCGGTTTTGGGAGCTACTTAACCCGCATTTCTCACCAGCTTTCTGCTGCGGCCGACGATGCACCATGCCCAGCGGTGTTTTCTCGCATCGGGATGCTCGACGAGCCGCGCTGGCCCGTTCCGGCGCCCCACGTCTTCGGCGTTGCCGCTCTGTCGAGCGGCGCGCGAGGTCCCTACGGTCGAGTACGACTCCGCGTCCCTCAGTTCGAAAACACCACTGGACACGGAACCTCGCCGCCCTCGCTACGAAACCTGGTGAGAAACGCGGATTAACCAAAATTTCGGACATAATTTAATGAGGTGAACGGAATTCCAGACACAAATCAAAAAACCGTTCATCCTGCGGCCCTCACCCAGCGTTACACCGTGCTACAGTTTCAAACTCGTGGGTCACGATCCACACTCAATTCCATGTACCGCATCGGCGCCGTGAGTTATCTCAATGCCAAACCGTTAATTGACGGTTTGAACGAAGAGGGCAAAATCGCCCTCGTTGTTGACGTGCCCAGCCGCCTGCTGAACGGACTCATGGAGCGACAAACGTGTGCGGCCCTCTGTCCGGTCATCGACTACCAGCGCGCCTCTCGTGCGCTCAGGATTCTGCCCGTTGGCGCCATTGGATCGCACGGACCGACCCTGACAGTCCGGGTTTTCAGCAGCAAACCCTTCGACCTCGTCGAGGAAGTACACGTCGATACGGACAGTCATACCTCAGTCGCCCTTTTGCAGGTCATCTTCAACGCTCTCTACAGCCGTATACCAAAACTGATCCCGGCCTCATTTAGAGACATCAATTGTAAAGACATCAATCACAATCACCGTGATACCGTCCTACTCATCGGCGACAAGGTCATCACCGCCGAGCCAGAGTCTTCGGTCTATCCTTATCAAATAGATCTCGGCGAGGCATGGAGCCGGATCACCGGTCTACCCTTCGTTTTCGCCACATGGATGACAACTCCTGGACAAGACCTTGGTAATTTGCCCCAGTTACTCGCCGCGCGCCGCATAGCCAATGCTAGGCGCATCGACAACATTGTTGAAACCCAGGCGCCTCTCCACGGATGGCCCGCTGCATTAGCCCGCGAATACCTCGGCCAACTCATTCAATATGAGATTGGTGAAAACCAACTCGCCGCGATGGAACTCTTCTGGAAACGCTGTCATGAAATCGGAGTTATCTCCGTACTTCGGCCGTTGGTTCTGTATCAGCGCCCGGAGGAGTGATCCCGAACGCGAAGTGACGGAAATCGGAAGGGCGCAGCGCTTTTGATATTCGGCACGGCGCTCGCCTTGTTGAGCGCGGGATCCTGCCGTTTTTCAGCACGGCGATCGCCTTGTTGAGCGCGCTCCCCGAGGGAGCCCGGTATCACATTCAGCGGACCCAAGGCGTCGGCAAGAACCCATCGCGCTTCTATCCGCAGAATGATGAAACCCGGATGTCCTATAACAGAAGAAGGACACGGGTATGGCTAGGGCGTGCCAGCCACGATGGCTGAACACGGAAAGCCCGCCCGTGTCCTAAGCCATACGCGTCTGTCTAATAAGGACATAGCCAAATGGCTGTTAGAGGCACGACGACGCGCGGCAAATTCAGTATAGGGGAGGCGTCGTGAGGTTCAAACAAGAATTAGAAAATCAGGAGTGTTGGGTGCTGGGGGTGGACTGTGGCGAGCAACATCACCGATTCGTGTTACTCGACGAGTTCAAAAACCGTCGGCATTCACAATGGTGTGGTAATCGGCGAGATAAGATCCGCTCAGCATTGTTAGAGCAATTGATCAGGTTGCCAGGAGGTTATCGATTGGAGATCGTGACCGAGGGATTGAGATCAATCGGTGGGCTCCTTGTCCAAGCTACGACCGAGCTTGGAATCCAAGTGTGGCAGGTCAATCCGAAGGCTTTGGAACATTATCGTGACCTCGAAGGTCAGCCGCGAAAAACCGACGATCGTGATGCCTATTTGTTAGCGAAGATGCGGTTAAACGAAGTTGAAGGCTGCAGGTTGGCCATAGATCCTCGGCCTGAAGAGCGAGTACTGTGCCGGTTGACACGATTGCATACACAACTGACTCAGCAGCGAACTGAGATTACTGCGCGTTTGCGATCGCGCCTGATTGAGTTGAGTCCTGAAGTGGTTAGCAAAACCTGGAAAGGGCCAAGATACAACAGCACAGGTCTGCGAGTGATACTCAAACGGTGGCCTGGATTTGAGGGTTTGGATCGGGCACAGGTGCGCACCATCGAAAGAGAGTTACGCCCGGTGACCAGACGGCGTGAAGCATGGATCGAAATGGCCAAAGCTCTCAAGGAGATGGCTTGCCGAATCACGATGGAAGACACAGAGCGCCAAGTAATCTCGATGGAATTGTCGATGGCAATACAACAACTGGATCTCATCAAGACGTCGTTGGCCGAGATAGACCGTAAGATCAAGGCCGCAGTCGAGGCACATTCTGTAGGGGAAAAGTTGCTAGCGATCCCTGGTATTGGTCACTTCACTGCGGGAGTTCTCATTGGGGAGATCCTGCCGCTAGCCCGAAACGTATCTGAAGGCAAAGCTGCGACATATTCGGGTGTGACGCCATTGTCTCGGCGCAGCGGCAATACGAATAAACGATCGAGACTGGCGCGGGGTGTGAACAAACATGCTATCCGTGTCCTTTACCTATCAGCTGTTTCCGCAAGCAACCGAAGCGCATTGGACAGCGCATATTTCCAGAAATAACTCGCGCGTCACAAAGGTCATCCGAAATGTCATGTGAAAGCATTTCTCTCCCTCGCACGACAGCGCTTTAAAGTCATGTACAAACTGATGACCAGTGATGCCCGCTACGACAAAGAAACCCTGATAGCTTCGCATCTGGAACGGCAGAAACTCGAGAAGTCCAAGAAGAACCGGCATCACGCCGCATAAACGACTGAGATTACTGCCACTACTTACGAAACTCCGGTGCGACACGCCCAAAAATCGATTGACACACCGCGCAGAGAACCAGTGGAATCTGCCGTGCCTGCCGGAGGCTATGGGAAACCTGTGGACGGGCGGACCCGACCACAGGTTTTCCACAACCTCCTTGGAAAGCCACTCCGCGAAGACGCTCCGCGCCTTACCACAGCCACTTGGAAAACGCGGACGTTTTCCACAGCTCCCACTGATTCGACGACGATGACTCTATTCTTTTGGAGAACGGCCCGAAAATGACCTTGACTAGCCTTAGAGGCACGCCCGCCCATCGCGCGCCAAGACAGAAGCGCTTCGGATCCGGGGGAATCGTAGGGTTCTTCACCCCGGTATGCGTCGAAGCTCGTTGGGGGATTTCTCCACTCGTGGACTCGGTCGAAATGACATGGTGGGGCGTTCGCAACAGGGAGTCGCCTTCGGCTCGGTGCGGACCTGGAGATCCGCGCTCCAAGAGGGCGCTCCGACCTTCAAAATGCCTCCGATTCCATCACGCTCGGGGTATGAACGCGAGATTCGAGTCCGCGAGAATTGAGCCAGATTCCGAAACAATCGCG
>PJEL010003464.1_pt1 | contig 13475 bp, 13 predicted proteins | sample 1853271 | NCBI WGS metagenome assembly PJEL01 (sample SAMN08108733, study PRJNA415343) | Invertebrate metagenome, whole genome shotgun sequencing project. | host: Globobulimina | place: Sweden: Gullmar Fjord | collected 2015-08 | reverse complement strand
ACCATAGTCCGTATTACCGGTAACGCAGCGCACATAATATTCTTTATTGTCAGCCGGGTAACCTTTAATACGGCCGTCGACATAGTTGACCCCAAACATCGTTGAGTCACCGTTCATAGTGGTACTTAAATACAAAGTAGACGAAGCGTATTGGGCGTCGATAATACGGTCAATGCCTGAATCTAAATCGCCAAATGCCCAGTCAAATACGCTATCGAGAAAAGGAATAAGAGTTGAAGTATCGCTACCTTGATAACTACTGGCATCTTTGCCGCTGAACAGAATAAGCGAATAGGCCTCTTTGATACTGGGCAAACGCCAATCGTCACGACCTGCAAGAGTCAGGTTTTCACAATGGCTGACGGCTTCGGATTGATAGAGTTTATCGTCGTAGCTCAACAACCCATCATCATCGATATCGCTGCTTTGTTGCCAGATAAGACCTGTCACATTGTCTGTAATCGTAAGGCCGTCGCCGCTGACAGTATAACTTGGTTGATTACCTGCATAATCGCCATCATCACCAACACCACTACAGCTTGTGGCTTGTCCTGTTGATGAGTTGTAGCAGGTAATTTGGTTGGTATCGACAATGGCATAAGTTTTTGCTGGGCTACTTGAGGTTGAGCTACTAATAGTAACTAAGTCTTCAGTGCTGTTATCTGAGCCATCACTTACAATCAAAGCAACAATATAATCACCGTCTAAATCTGAGATGAAGCTTGGATTAACGGTTGATGCATTTGTTAGCGATGCCGCACTGCCCGGTGGCATTGAAGAGAAAGACCAATTATAAGTTAAGCTGTCGCCATCAGCATCTGAACTATTACTGGCATCTAATGATATTGCTGAGCCTGTCGTTATATTTTGGTCTGCACCCGCATTGGCAATGGGGGCATTATTAGTAGTGCCAACGCTGCCATTTGAACTATCGTCTGTACTGGTATTTCCGTCCCCGCAGGCAACAATAAATTGACCAGTGAATAATACGAAGCAAAGCACTTTAGCCGCTTTTGAAATTGATTTATAAAATTTGGTTTTACACATTTTAAACCCCCAATTAATTTATAGTTAGCGTAATAAATAATTGTGCAGCTAATGTGCAAAAAATGTGAAACATGCTAATTTTTCGATGCCGATATTTGAACGAATTAATCTAAATATTTATTCAGTTGAACTCAGGTTAATTACTCAAAAAAATTGCGATAGTCCCTTGGTGAGCTTCCTGTCCATTGTTTGAAAACTCTAGAAAAAGCAGATGCTTCGGTGTAACCCAGCATACTGGCAATATTTTCTATCGGGGCAGTAGTTTCGGTAATTAAATGAATAGCTTTATCTCTTAAATACTGTGCTTTAATACTTTTAAAGTGCGTATTTTCAGCCATGAGGTTGCGCCTTAATGTTCGTACACTTCGATTCATTTTGTCTGCAATAGCTTCCATACTCGAATCAGTTGAGGTGCCAATATGCCTTAAACATTCTTGTGAAATACTCTCATCAAACTCGATTCGTTTAAACCAGTATTCAGGTAGCTTTTCAATATATTGCACCAATTCTTTTGATGAGCGCTGACAAGAAAAGTCTAAGCATTCAAGTGGAAAGACTAACTTCGCCACATCAGTATTAAAGATGACATTTGTAGCAAACATAAGCGGATATTCACTTTCGTGATTTGGCTTTTTATAGGGTAAGCCAATCGCTAATAGTGGAATTTCTTTATTCGCTAACCAACTCGGAAACCGATGCCAAATAAGTAAAATAAACTCAGTTAAAATGGCTTTGTTGCCAATATCTTTGGGCTTTACTTTAAAGCAAACATGTACTTGTTTTTGTGCTTGATCTACTTTTAGCTCCATGGCAAGTGAACTTGTCATGGTTCGTAATGCCAACTCAGTGTTTTTATAAACTTCAAATAAGTTATTACAATGGAGTGCATTTCGCGCGAGCAGTGAAAAACTCCCCAAAGGCATAGCTGGCACTGCTAAACCTAAAAATTCATCGTTAAGTTTTTTTGATATTGCTTTGATAAGTAAACTTAATTGACGAGGTGTTATTCGAGCACGTGGGTTTTCAAAAAGCTTTGAATTAATACCTGCCAACGATAATAGAGCGTTGCTTGCTATTTTGTCATTTTCGAAATAATTTAATACTTCTTTAGCAAAGTGAATTGAAATAGTGTGATTTCTTTGCATGAACCTATCCAAACATTAACTTTCTCTTAAGTAGAGAGCAGGTTAGTTAATTTATTTGTCTGCAATACTAACCTGCTTGGCCGAAAATGTTAAGTTTTTGACTGTTAATATCATTCATTACCAACCAATTAATCAGTAGTCTTGTATTCAAACCATTAGCTATGTGAGCACATAATGAACAGCACCAATGAAGACTTTACGATTTTCCAAGATATGACCATTCGCTTTTTAGAAACTGAAGTTGAACCTTACTTCGAACAATGGGAAGAAGAAGAGGTTATGCCTAAATCATTATGGAAAACCATGGGGCAAGCGGGTTTGTTAGGCATTGATATGCCTGAGCAATACGGTGGTGCAGATACTTCTTTTGATATTCCTCAAATGATTATTTATCAAATGTCGAAAATGTGTTTTGCCGGATTAGCCACAGGCTATAACATTCATGCAAATATTGTCATGCCATATATTTTAAATTTAGGCACTGAACAACAAAAAGAGCAGTGGTTACCTAAAATGATCACTGGCGATGCTGTTGGCGCATTAGCGATGACCGAACCCGGTGCCGGTAGTGACTTAGCATCAATGAAAACAAAAGCGGTAAAAGAAGGAGATGAGTGGGTTTTAAATGGCTCTAAAATATTCATCACCAACGGTATCTATGCAGATGTTGTAATTGTATGCGCTAAAACATGCTCTGATGCGGGCGCCAAAGGCATTTCACTTTTTATTGTTGATACTTCTTTACCCGGTTTTTCACGTGGTCAAAGGCTGAAAAAAATAGGACAGCATACCAGCGATACCTCAGAACTATTCTTTGATAACCTTCGAATTCCTGCTGAAAGTTTATTAGGTGAGCTAGATAAAGGCTTCATTCATTTAATGACCGAATTACCTAGAGAGCGTTTAGGTTGTGCTATTCAAGCGATTGGTGCAAATGATGGCACGTTAGAAAACACCATTGACTATGTTAATGATCGCAAAGTATTTGGGCAGTCTGTGAGTAAGTTTCAGAATACGCGCTTTAAACTTGCTGAACTTAAAGCGCAGCAAGAGTTATGTAGAACATACTTAAATGCGTGTGTTGATAAATTTATTGAAAATAAAATGACAGCAGAAGATGCCGCCATTTTAAAATTAACCACGACAGAAACTCAATGCAAAATTGCTGATGAGTGTTTACAGCTTTTTGGCGGCTACGGTTATACTCGAGAATATAAAATCAGCCGCTTTTATGCCGATGCTCGTATACAAAAAATATACGGTGGTACTTCTGAAATAATGAAAGAAGTTATTTCTCGTTCTTTACTTGGACGTTAATCAAAGTCCTCTTTGAATAGCAGTCGCAATCGTAAACAAAATAAAATGATGAGGTAAATATGTCAGAAATTAATTCAGTGGTCGTTGTTAGTGCAGTACGTACTGCAATCGGTGGCTTTGGCGGTAGTCTTAAAAGTTTTTCACCAGCAGAACTTGGCACTATCTGCGCCAAAGAAGCATTGAAAAGAGCAAAGGTATCAGTTGAAAGCGTAGAATCATGTGTGGTTGGCAAGGTCATTCATAACGGACCTAAAGACGCATATTTAGCACGCGTTATTGCGTTAGATTCAGGACTTAGTGATAGTAGCCATGCTGTTACATTAAATCGATTATGTGGCTCTGGTTTGGAAGCCATTATACAAGCGGCTCAACAAATTCAACTAGGTGAAGTAGAAGTGGCACTTGCTGGCGGTGCTGAAAGCATGTCTAGCTCAGCCTATACTCTAGAAAGTAATCGATGGGGTCAAAAAATGGGTAATAGCATTGTGCTTGATGAACTAACAACAACACTGCAAGACCCATGGAATAACCTTCACATGGGCATTACCGCCGAAAACGTTGCTGACAAATATAATATTAGCCGTGATGAGCAAGATGAATATGCGGCGAACAGCCATATTAAAGCTGCAAAAGCGATTAAGAATGGCTATTTTAAAGAGCAAATAGTGCCTGTTGAAATCAAGTCTAGAAAAGGTACGCAAATATTTGATACCGATGAACATGTTCGCCCTGATACCACGGCTGAAAGCCTTGCTGCTTTAAAACCTTATTTTAAAAAAGATGGCTCAGTAACGGCCGCCACTTCGTCAGGAATAAATGATGCAGCATCAATGGTTGTTTTAATGTCAGAGAAAAAAGCCTTAGATGATGGCTTACAACCCTTAGGACGTTTAATTGGTTATGCAAGAGCAGGAGTTGCACCCGCTCTTATGGGAACTGGGCCTATTCCCGCGGTACAACAAGTTTTTCAAAAAACAGGGCTAACCATTGATGATATTGATGTTATTGAGTCTAACGAAGCATTTGCCGTACAGTCTATTTGCGTTGCCAATGAGCTAAACTTCCCAGATGAAAAAGTAAACCCTAATGGTGGTGCTATTGCTTTAGGCCATGCGGTAGGCGCGACAGGTGCTGTGCTTACCACTAAATGCTTATATGAACTAAAAAGAATAAAAGGAAAATACGGCCTAGTTACTATGTGCATTGGCGGTGGTCAAGGCATTGCTGCTATCTATCAAGCGATGTAAGCCAAATCGAATCAAGCTTAACTAAGTCAAATTAGATTAAGCCAACTAGATTAAGCCAAACTAGATTAAACCAACTAGATTAAGCTAAGGCTAGCTCTTCTTAGAGTTAGCCTTTTCACTTAATAGCCCAAGATAATAATTTAGATGCTAGCTAATCAATTCGATTTTATTAAAGTCGATTTCATTTTCTTCTGGTGAACACACTATTTCGCTAACCTCTTTATATTTAGTCAGTAATATGTAGCCAAAACAAGTAAAAAACAGCCCAATAACAATGGCGCCAACCCATTGGATTTGTAAGAAATCTAGCTTGAATAAAAGGGTTAGTAAGCTCAATGCAATTAGATTACCTAAAAAATATTTTACTTTGCCCAGCCGCGTAATGCTTAAATTTAGATTGTCAGTATATAAACGGATCAGTGAATCAAGTGAGTTGATCACAAAGGTTATACCGACAATAGCCATTGCTATGTTATAAAAACCAGTGACTTCCAGTCCGTTGGCACTGTAGTAATACAGCACAGTAAACCATATGGCGATTGGCAGTGACGGAAATACCAACATGGCTACTAATACCTGATAAGTGCGCAGTCCGCCAACAAAGCGAGCGGTAAACTGGCCGATCATAATACTCCAAGCAAACCACCAGTAGAGATAAAATTCATGATAATCATTAAGGGGTAAGACAAATTCATGAATGTTACCAAAGTAGCCACCAAGCAGCGTTATGGTATTGGTAAATTCACTGATACTTGAGCCTTCAGAAAGGAAAGCACCGCTCCACATCAGGGCAATTAATCCGATAAATAACCAAGTGGTCGCCAAACTTAGCAAACGGACATAACGAATGCTGGTGCTTGAATAAACAGAAGCGGCAATCACTAAAAACACAATGAGATAGAAGCTACTAATAATTGATTCACCATCACCAAGTTCTGGAATATACCAAGGCAAGTTGCTTAACAATAAATACGCGGTAAAAGCACAGGTTCCGATAATGACAATGTTATTAATTAGCTTAATCAGTGGCAGCTCAAAAAAGTGAACTCGGGGTTCAATAACACAAAAATAGAAACAAGTGAGAAAGTAAAAACTCCAGGTTAGAAACGCCCAAAAGCCAAATTCAATTGCCAGCGGATTAGCAAATCCATATTCAGGGCTGGCAGCCAAATCAGCATAACCAGCAAATTCGGTCAGTGGAAACATGATAAGCCCGACATCAAGACCGGAAGTAAATAAAATCGCAATAAAGGTAAATGTTTTAACGGGTGTTACACCAATACAACGAACATTTCCCCATCGATATAATACAAACGCTATGGCGGCAAAGGTAAATAAGATCCCAGCGGATAACCATGTAGTCATAACGGCCTCTTGCTCATTATTTTAGTGGATGTAGACAAGTATTATTCCTCTTTTCGCTTTAAAATAGAGCATACGGTAATACTGACTTAAGGTTTGAAATTTCAATGTTCACTATTACGCTCACCATCATGTTCAGTCTCTTGAGCAGTACCTTAATTGCGCTAATTAACCTTTGAAGGAATACGCGCGATTAACGTTAGTTTATGTTCCTATTTACTTTGTTTCACGTTGATGCTGCTGCCAGTTTGGCGCTAGGCTAACGGGCACATTAGATGGTGGTAAAACCTCCCGTCCTCGAATAAGGTCAGCAGCACGTTCAGCGACCATAATTGTCGGCGCATTAAGATTACCATTTGGAATGGTTGGGAATATTGACGAGTCAACCACGCGTAACCCCTCAATACCATGAACTCGGGTTTGTGGATCAACTACCGCTAATTCATCGATGCCCATTTTGCATGAACATGAAGGATGATAGGCACTTTCAACGAATTGGCGCACAAAAGTATCAATTTCTTCATCTGATTGTATGTCGATTCCAGGCTGAATTTCTTCACCTCGATATTGGTCTAATGCGCTCTGGTTAATAATTTCTCGAGTTAAGCGTACACAAGCACGAAAAGCTTCCCGGTCTTCTTCATGCTCAAGGTAATTAAAACGTATTTGCGGATGTGCTTTCGGGTTGGCAGAGACGGCTTTAACAAAACCACGACTTTTTGGTTTATTATGGCCCACATGAACTTGAAATCCGTGACCGGCAAATGCTTCTTTTCCGTCGTAGCGCATTGCCGCGGGTAAGAAATGATATTGTAAATCTGGCCATTCAACATTGGCTTTCGAGCGAATAAAACCACAAGACTCAAAATGATTGGTTGAACCTAACCCTTTTTTGGTTAAGACCCAGCGAACACCAATCAGCAGTTTACTCCACCAGTCTAACTTGCCATTAATGGTTATTGATTGCTTGCATTTAAATTGAAAATAAAACTCTAGATGGTCTTGCAAGTTCTCGCCGACCCCCGGTAATTCATGCTTCACTGCTATTCCTGCATCTTCAAGTACTTTTTTAGGACCGATACCTGAAAGTTGCAATATATGCGGAGAGCCGATAGATCCTGAAGATAAAATAACGTCTTTGTTTACGCTAACGTTAAATGTTTTTCCTTTACGTTCGTAACGCACACCAACTGCTTTTTTTCCATCGAGTAATACTTTGTGAACCTGAGCATGAGTGATAACTGTTAAGTTTTTACGCGCCATCGCTGGGCGTAAATAGGCATTGGCACTTGAACTGCGAATACCATCTTTTACTGTCATGTGCATTGGTCCAAAGCCTTCTTGCTGACTACCGTTATAGTCATCGGTTGCAAGATAACCTGCCTCAATACCCGCATCAATAAATGCCTGATAGAGAGGGTTTTGCATTTGATTACCGTTGTTAACCCCTAGCGGTCCGTTTTTTCCACGATATTCATCGCCAGCATACGCCCAAGTTTCGGCTTTTTTAAAATACGGTAAACAATGGGCATAATCCCAGTTGTGTGCTCCGTGCTGCTGCCATTCGTCAAAATCTTTTGCATGTCCACGAACATAAACCATACCATTAATAGAAGAAGAGCCACCTAAAACCTTGCCTCTAGGACAGTGCATTCGGCGATTATCAAGATGTGGTTCTGGTTGGGTTTCAAACTGCCAAGCGTATTTTTTGGTATTCATCGGAATTGACAATGCCGTTGGCATTTGAATAAAAATGCTTTTATCACTGCCACCGGTCTCAAGTAACAATACTTGGCTATTACTATCTTCACTGAGGCGGTTAGCCAATACGCAACCGGCAGATCCCGCACCGACAATAATGTAATCAAATTTTTTATTTTTCATGTCTAACTCGTATTTACTACGCTTGTTGCCAAAATTTTTATTTTGGTAATTATTCATGCTTTATTGCTGAAAACCGCTAACGGCCAGCTCTTATCAAAGTGCTTGTTAAAACGGACTTTCTAAAGGCTGTAATCCTACATACACGGCTTTAAGCTGAGTGTAATGATTGAGAGTTGCTAGACCATTTTCACGGCCAATGCCTGATTGCTTGTAACCACCAACAGGCATTTGTGCCGGAGAAAGGCCATAGCTGTTGATCCAACAAATTCCGGCTGCCATTTGATGGATAACCCGATGAGCGCGACTAATGTCTTGAGTAAATACACCCGCTGCCAGCCCGTAATCAGTCGAATTAGCGCGATTAATGACTTCATCTTCATCATCAAATGTCAGCACCGACATCACCGGGCCAAAGATTTCTTCACGGCAAATGGTCATTTCATCAGTACAATCAGTAAAAATAGTGGGCGCGATAAAATAGCCATTAGGTGCATTTTCTGGTTGTAGTGATTTTCCACCATGGAGCAAGGTAGCGCCTTCTTTGATGCCAACGTTGATATAATCTAGTACCAGATTAAAGTGCTTTAACGAGATAAGCGCACCAAAATTAGTCTTGGCATCCATTGGATCACCCACAATAATATTTTGGCTGGTACGCTGAACTAGTTTTTCAATAAAGCTCGGATAAGCAGATTTTTGTACGAATACGCGGGTGCCATTGGTACAAATTTCACCCTGGGTATAAAAGTTACCTAACATTGCCGCAGAAACCGCGTTGTCGATATCGGCATCATCAAAAATAATCAGTGGCGATTTTCCGCCCAATTCCATCGTGACATCTTTGAGTGTGCTGGCTGCGGCTGCCATCACTTTTTTCCCCGTACCGACTTCACCGGTAAAAGAAACTTTGGCAATATCTGGATGATGAGTTAACCAAGCGCCCACTTCGCCAGCGCCCTGAACAACATTAAATACACCGTTAGGAATACCCGCTTCAGTGAAAATCTCTGCCAGCTTTAATGCGCCTAATGGGGTTTCTTCTGATGGTTTAAAAATCATGGCATTGCCGCAAGCTAATGCCGGTGCGGCTTTCCAACAAGCGATTTGCAATGGATAATTCCAAGCACCAATACCGGCGCAAACACCTAGTGGTTCGCGACGAGTGTAATAAAAGTCACCATCGACCGACTGTTGATTACCTTCAATACCAGGAGCTAGCCCAGCAAAAAATTCGATAGAATCAGCACCTGACTCTATGTCGACCACTGAGGCTTCTTGCCATGGCTTACCGGTATCAAGTACCTCGATTTTTGCCAGTTCATCGTTACGTTCACGAAGTAATGCCACCGCCTTAAGTAAAATTCGGCTGCGCTGTGTTGCACTCATTGCTGACCAGAGAGCAAAACCGCGCTTAGCACTTACTATTGCCTGCTCTTTAATTTTTTTATCAGCCACTTCAACTTGATAGATTACTTTGCCCGTTGCTGGGTTAATTACATCAAATGTTTCACCACTGTCGTTCGCCATGTAGGCGCCATCGACAAAATTTTTATAAGCTATTAACGACAATTGATATCTCCGTGCTGTTTAAGCAGATCGTCTATAAATTTTTTACATAATTGTTCGGCCTGCTTAAATTCTTCTTCAGGCCTTGGGCTTAATGCGCTGCGTAACCAGAAACCATCAATCATCGCAGCGGTTTGTTTAGAGGCCATAACAGCTAAATCGTTAGTTAATAATTGACGAAAAGAAAAAAGTAGGTTGCTGTATAAGCGCTTGCTGTTGATATGTTGCAGCCGAGCAAGCCCGGGTTGGTGCATCGATTGCGCCCAGAAGCTCAGCCACATTTTTGTCGCAGGAGCTGAACGTTGTAATTGAGTGAAATTTGCCTCAATGATCATTGCAAGTCGTTCGGCTGGGCTAAGGTGCTGTTGAGAGACACGCTCAAGTAGTGCCAGTTTCAATTGTTCTAAAAGATGCTTAACCGTTGCTTCAACTAATTCCTGCTTGCCACCAAAATAATGACTAATAATCCCAGACGATAAACCGGCGATTTTGCTAATGGTAATAATTGTGGTGTTTTGTAAACCGTATTGCGCCACCGACGCTAAAGTAGCGTTAATTAATTGTTGTTTACGTAGGGGTTTCATTCCAACTTTTGGCACAGCTTTCTCGAAGTATTGTTTTTAATTGAACGTTCAATTAATTATAATCCTAATGATTATAATTAAAATTATCAAGTATAAATCATGAGCACTGTTCTAATTAAGACAATAAAAAGCAGCTAAAAGTAGCGAAAACAACAAAAGTTCCAATGTTTGTGGGGGCGTAGATACTCTCCTAAAAAAGGAAAAGTTCGTACTCAAACTATATTGATTGAGTTTTACTAGCTGCTGTTGATCTTTAATTTTAGTCTCTGCTATAGGCTAATTGCAGGTATAAAGGCAATAACTCTAGTGTTTTGATACAAGTGTAAATTTATAGCCAATATTAGTTTCTTATGACAACATATAAACCTATCTTCACTTAATCGGCGTATTGTAGTGATTAAACCTACTGTTTGGATCAATCCTGGTGTTGTCTCTATCTATGGCGCCAGCATAGATGCCACCTCCCACAGCCATCATGCGATACAAGTAATATGGCCTCAGAGTAATTCGCTTTGTAAATTAAATGAGAGTGATATATCAGGGGTGACCATAATTGATTCAAAAGTTGATCATCAACTAGAAATGTCAGAAGGTTGGGTGCTACTCATTGAGCCAAAAAGTGACTTAGGACAGGAGTTGTCTACAAAACTAGCGGGGCAACCATTTAAGTCGTTTAACACGCTATTTTTTGAATCTACTAAACAGCCGACTCAAGCTGAAGATGTTACTAAATTATTAACCCCTTTATTTGAAGAACTAAAACTGACAAAGCAGTTCTTAGTTTTTAATAAAAGTACGGTAGAGGATAAGCGCATTGTGCAGTTGTTAACTGAATTAAATCAGTGTTTACAAGGTGAGTGTATCAAACCCTCAAATTGGCGAGCTGCTGAAGTTGCAAGTCAATTAGCTTTATCGGAAAGTCGTTTTCTTCATTTATTTAGCGAGGAACTAGGCATTGCTTGGCGGCCCTATTTATTATGGCGACGAATGATGTGCGCGATTAAAGCGATAATAAATAATAGCTCTGCTACTGATGCTGCATATCTGGCTGGTTTCTCAGACAGCGCTCACTTAAGTCGAACATTTCGAAATAACTTCGGTATGACAATAAGGCAAGCGCATACTCTTTTCAAAAAAGTTAGCTAGTTTATTCAATTTATCTGTTAAGTGTTTGGTTATTCTATATGCATATTCATTGAGCAGGAATTTCCCATGAAGCAGAAATTAATCACTTCAATCTTAATCATCATTGCACTTATAACCGTATTGGCTACTTTTATACATGGCAGTATTCTACATATATCTATATTCCATAGCATGATCTTACATCCCATAGTTATATTAGCTGGACTTTCTTTATTTGCATTTACTATAGAGAGACGAAGCCATGACTAAATTATCAACAGATTTTCTAATTAAAACCCCTATGTTAGATTTTAATCACCCGCACATTCAAACCTTAATTGAACAAAGAAAATGGCGAGATTTATCACAATATGATGCCATTGGTGAAATATATAATTATGTCCGTGATGAAATTCGGTTTGGCTATAACGCAGATGACCGCTTACCAGCAAGCCAAGTACTTAAAGATGGTTACGGGCAGTGTAATACCAAAGGAACATTATTAATGGCTCTATTACGCGCCGTTGGAATATCTACACGCTTTCATGGGTTTACCATTTACAATGAATTACAACGCGGCGCTATTCCCAATTATTTATTCTTCTTTGCGCCGAAGCGTATTATCCATAGTTGGGTTGAAGTTTATTACAATGATCGTTGGATCAACTTAGAGGGTTACATCCTCGATAAATCATATTTAAAGCAAGTGCAGCGTAGATTTTCTGATCAAAATGAAGCATTTTCAGGGTATGCAATTTCAACTAAATGCCTCACTGCGCCAGATATTGACTGGAAAGGAGAAGACACTTACATACAAAGTGAGGGGATAGCGGATGATTTTGGTGAATATAGCCAACCAGATGACTTTTACTCAAGCCATGGCAGTAACCTTTCTGGAGTTAAAAAGGTTCTTTTTCGTTATGTACTTCGCCATTTGATGAATTTAAATGTAAAGAAAATTCGTGCGAATGGTATTAGCCCAAATGGTAAATCATAAAGATAATATCAAGTCTATTAAATTAGTTTCCACTCAGTGGACTTCCCACAGTTATCAGGTTAGCGAAGTGCCATTACTATTCTTAACTCTTGATGGATTTTATTTATTTTATACCAGTACCGGATAGGCACAGAAGCCTGTTATGGATTTGATGTTTTATCTGAATTATTGAACATTGAAAAAGGTATTTAATATAGAAGGAATAGCGACAAGCGCTAAGGGTATTGGCTTGATCAATTACTTAGAAATCATTAGAGGAAATAAAAATGGGGTGGCTAAAAGGACTTGAACCCTCGCTTTATTTGAACGAGCGGAATCAAAATTACGTTGTCAGTATAGGATTTAGTTGGATTTAAACGTAATTTATTAGCTTTGCAAACTCACAGAATAGTATCAGAGAGTTTTTTATTATATTAATTTTTACGGCAACTGCATTACCGTTCACTGCGCCATATTCTAATGATTTGAATACTAGCTTCATTTAATACGTAAACAATGCGAAAAGGTGTATGAATTAACTCTCTAATCGATGACATTTGAAACTCAGGAACTTGTCTGCCAATTTCAGGATTATCAGGTAATGTTTCAATATGGCTGATTATCTTTAAAATAAAATTTTCACCCATTTGTGGTACCTGCTGCTCGGTATAATATGATCTGATATCTTCTAAATCACATATAGCTGATTCTGCAAATTCAATTTTCACAACGATAAACCAAGCCTAGTTTTTACATCGTTGATATCTAATTTTTTCCCTTCTTTAATATCGAGCATGCCTTTAGCTACCGCTTTTAAAAACGCAAGTTCTTCGACATTTTTTTCATAGTCATCCAATCCTTGAAGCACGGCAATACCTCGTCCACGACTGGTCACTAAGACAGGTCGGTGAGAGTCTTTAGCATGGTTAACAACTTTACCTGGATTTATTTTAAGATCTGATAAAGGGATGACATCTTCTGAGAATTTTGGTTGCATAATACACCTCTAAAAATAAACATTAATAACACCAGTTTACAGCACCAGTTAACTATTATCTAGAAGTTGAATGACCCAATGCCCTATATGTCGCACTAATTACTCGCATAATATGCACAGGGGGGATTTATTTAGGAGCTAGGTTTATAGTACTGAGTCGTCTGGAGATATTAATTTTAAAGAGGAATGGCTTCAAATACTCACAGAATATGCACAGGAGCATTC
>PJEL010003463.1_pt1 | contig 13476 bp, 12 predicted proteins | sample 1853271 | NCBI WGS metagenome assembly PJEL01 (sample SAMN08108733, study PRJNA415343) | Invertebrate metagenome, whole genome shotgun sequencing project. | host: Globobulimina | place: Sweden: Gullmar Fjord | collected 2015-08 | reverse complement strand
TGGAATGAGTACATAAAATTCCACGACAACCCGGCGCATCGCATGGCTCCTTACAACCTATTGAAAAAACGCTCTGGCATTCAATGGCCCTTTGTCAACGGCAAAGAAACCCGTTGGCGTTACAATGTTAAACATGACCCAGCTGCCAAGGGGGATGATTTTCAATTTTACGGCAAGCCAGACAAAAAGGCCTGGATCTGGTTGCGTCCCTATGAGCCGGCTGCTGAGTCTCCAGACAGTGAATACAACTTCTGGCTTAACACCGGCAGAGTTATTGAACATTGGCATTCCGGTTCCATGACCAGAAGGGTTCCTGTGTTACATAATGCCGTTCCTGCTTCGTATGTGGAGCTCAATCCAGAAGATGCAGCAGATTTAGGTGTTGTGAATGGCGAAAAAGTTAAAATCATCTCTCGTCGGGGCTCAATTACTATGAATGCCAGTATCAACGGACGAGGGGTACCCCCACGCGGTATGGTATTTGTGCCATTCTTCGATGAAAGTTACCTAATAAATGAAGTGACTCTGGATGCATTTTGTCCAATTTCAAAACAACCCGACTACAAAAAGTGCGCGGTACGATTGGAGAAGGCATAATGAAAACCTCAGCTCAATACACAGGTAAAATAGGAATTGGCTTAGCTGCTGCTTGCTTGCTTGGAGTTGCGATGATCGGATTCTTTGGGCTCTGCTCCATCAATGTGCAAGCGGCGGAGACACAGTATGTTTTTGATGCTGAGGGCAATAAAATATTCCAGGCCTATGATCAAACAACCCAAACCTACATGACCAGCGCTTCTGGCGATCGTACCCTACAGACATACTACTCACGCCGGCAGTACCCAGGCTCACCACCTTGGATTCCTCATCAAATAGAACCAAGCTTTAGCGACTCAGCAGAAGACTGCCTCGAATGCCATGCAAAAGGTGGCTATGATGCCACAATTGGAAAATATGTGCCTATCACTCCTCATCCGGAAAAAGAGTCCTGTCGGCAATGTCATGTCATCAAACAAACTGAAGAAAAATTTGTTGAACACGACTGGCTGAGTGTTAGTCCACCTAGGCTTGGCCGCTCACCTTTGCCGGGAGGCCCACCTGCAATACCCCATACTCTTCAGATGCGAGAAAATTGCATCGCCTGTCATACTGGCCCCGGCGCTGTGGTGGAAATCAGAGTTGAGCATTCTTCCAGGGGCAATTGTCGCCAATGCCATGTTCCAATGCTACAAAGCACACCTGTTAAGGAATTTATAAGGAATCAATAAATGAAAGAACAGAGGTCTAATACCATTAAAACTGCCATGCCTGGCCACCAACAATGTACAATCAGCAATAAACAACTGCTGATTGTGTTGCTACTGGCAGTTTTTCTTTTCCCATGCCTACAGGTGCACGCCAGCCAGGGAAAATCAATAAAAGACCGTGCGATGGCTGCCAATAAGCCTTTCAATAATGCGGCAATGGATTCAGTCCATCCATTGCCGGTAAAATCGGTTCAGGCCAAAGTGCAATATCAAGGCGGTCCATTCCGTGTATTGACCCGCAAAGACCAAATCGAACGTTATAAATGCAGCCGCTGCCATAGTGGCAAGAAAAACCCGGTAAATAGTGGTGCTCTGCTCTCCCATGGCGACCAAAATATTGTGCATGGCAGTGGTGATAACCTCTTAACTTGCTTAGTCTGCCACCACGAAAACGATCGCGACTTCTTAGTTGACAAGCAAGGTCGTAAAATAGACTTTGACCATAGTTATAAATTATGCGGGCAATGCCACTTCAGACAAAAAAAAGATTGGGTTGGTGGGGCGCATGGTAAACGAGTTACCTATTGGACTGGCAAACGAGTTATCTATAATTGTGCAACCTGCCACAATCCACATGCTCCAAGATTTGACAAACGCTGGCCAGCAACATACTCACCACCAATCAGCCAATAGGGGCAAAGAATGAGTTCGTGTAAAAATACAAAAAAACTCTTACAAAAAAAGACCAACCGCCGTTCCTTTCTCAAAGGGGCTGCCATTACAGCTGCGGCTGGCAGTGCAACATTGGCTGTCGGTGGCTGCACCCTTGGCAACACACCGACGTCAAAGGAAGAATTCGGTCTGAAGTGGGATGAATTTTTCAAAAAAAACTACCGTTTGATGACTGATCAAGAAAAGGAAGCAACGGTTAAACGGTTGGAACGGTTAGCAAAAATACAGCAAGATGTTGACGTTCAGGTTAGCACCCACCCTCCCCAAGAACAGGTCCTCTTTGGTTACGCCTTTAATATTTCCCGTTGTGAGGGGTACATGGATTGTGTGGCCGCTTGTGTTAAGGAAAACAATCTGGATCGTAAATCAAATACTCAGTACATTCGAATTTTTGAAATGGATCCAGGCAAGCTTGATGTGGGTGATGGTGACGGCAAATATTTTCATGAAGTACCCAGAGATGATCACTTTTACATGGGTGCCCAATGCTTTCACTGTGAAAATGCACCCTGCATCAAAGCCTGCCCCACCAAGGCAACTTGGCGAGAACCAGACGGTATTGTAGTGGTCGATTATGATTGGTGCATTGGTTGCCGTTATTGCATGGCGGCCTGCCCCTATTATGGCCGCCGTTTTAATTGGGGAGAACCCCAAGTACCTGCAGAAGAAATCACCAAAAAGCAACACTATCTGGGAAATCGCAAACGTCGTAAGGGCTGCACGGAAAAATGCACTTTTTGTATCCAACGAACCCGACAAGGCAAGCTGCCAGCCTGTGTTGAAGCATGTCCCACCGGTTCGCGGGTCTTTGGCAACCTGCTGGACCCGAATAGCGAAATAAGATTTGTCCTCAAAAACAAAAAGGTTTTTCGCATGAAAGAGGACCTGGGGACTGAGCCAAAATTCTGGTATTTTATCGATTAGCAGGAAATAATATAATGGAAAATGACTCTCATAAAAGCTTACTACAATTTTTCAAAGATGGTTTCATCTGGAATATTTCCGGAGGATTTTTCTATAAACTCTACCTGCTTAGCCTTTTGGCTTTCATGGGGCTCGGAGTATATGCCTACTCCTTCCAGGCTCGCCAGGGACTGGAAGCAACCAACATGTCTAACATCGTTAGCTGGGGGCTTTACATCTCAAACTTCACCTTCCTGGTCGGAGTGGCTGCCGCTGCAGTCATGCTGATATTACCGGCCTACATCTTTAAAGATAAAGACTTTCATAGAGTTGTTATTATAGGAGAGGGTGTGGCTGTCGGCGCCCTGGTCATGTGCCTGCTGTTTATCACAGTTGATTTAGGCGGCCCTTTGCGAGCCTGGCACCTCATCCCAGTAATTGGCCTCTTTAACTGGCCCTCATCAATCCTGGCCTGGGATGTCATTGTTTTAAACGGATACCTTGCCTTAAATTTGCTGGTGCCTCTCTATATTCTCTTCTGCCAATACAACAACAAAAAGCCCGACGAGAGAAAATACCGCCCCTTTGTCTTCTTATCAATTTTCTGGGCGGTTTCCATTCACATGGTCACAGCCTTTTTATATCAAGGACTACCGGCAAGACCCTTCTGGAACAACCCGCTACTTGGCCCCAGGTTTCTGGCTTCGGCCTTTGCAGCAGGCCCTGCCCTCATCACGGTTGTTCTGGTGATTATCAATGCAACAACCAGCTTCAAAATTGATCGCGATTTGTTTAACAAACTGCGACGCATTATAGTTGTCTCAGCCATTATTAATTTGATCATGCTCTTTTCAGAAATTTTCAAAGAGTTTTACACACCAACCCATCACAGCTTGCCTGCAGAGTACCTCTTTTTTGGACTGGAAGGCCATAACACACTGGTCCCCTGGATCTGGACTGCTATTGGCATCAATGTGCTTGGCACCTTGATATTAGCTTTTAACCCAGGAAACAATAACCCAAAGGTATTATTCCCCGCCTCAATTTTACTCTTTTTTGGAATTTGGATCGAAAAAGGTGTGGGGCTAATTGTCCCTGGGCTGATCCCATCACCTTTAGGTGAGATAATAAGTTATGCGCCCAGTTTAGTCGAAATCGGCGTAACCTTAGGCGTTCTCGCCACCGGCATCCTAACTGTTACTGTATTGATTAAACCAGCCATCATCATTGAAAATCAATTCCAACAACAGCAGCAGCAGTCCGAATAATTTCAAATAGTTAAACTCATTCATTCACAATGGAAAACTTGCGCTTTAAAAATTCAAGCCATCGGTAATACTACTCCAGGTCTTTTCCAGTTCTTTGTTAAAATTGTCTACAAAATCAGTGATATTAACTTCCAGAAATGGTCGATGTTCGTCTTGGATAATTACCCACCCCAAAGACCCAAGTGGTGAGACCGGTGGATCAGGCTGACATCCTATTCCGCAACCGTGCAATGTAGCAAAGATATCTGCTAAGTGAACTAAGGCAATTACCAAGGTGTTTTCTCTGGCCTGCCCTAATGAATGATGAAAACGCATCACATCCTGATAAATAGTGGGCAGCCCTATACTCTCACCAAACCAAGCTCCCGCTTGCCCATGATCTATACCGATATGATCAATTTCTGCCTCTGACAAGGCATTAATAATCGGAGAATCTTTATCCAAAAGATTAGGATAAAAATTTGGCTCGATTGGATCCAAGGCCAAAATGCCAAGATCATGGAGCAAACCGGCAAGATATACATCATCAGAGGTAGTAATTCGAATGGTATCTTTCAACATAGTGGCAATCCGGGCCACTACCACTGAGTGCCTCCAAAATTGTGAAGCAATTTGCGAAAACCCGCTAAATGGCCGTTTGTGGCGTGCTCCTTCTACTGGATCAGCGATGGCTTCCTGGATCTGTTTCATCCCAACAGTTATCATAGCGTGAGGGACAGTAGCAACAGGAGTAGAGCGCCTGAAGAACGAAGAATTTGCCACCTGCATCACTTTGCTGCTGAACACTGGGTCAAGCAGGATTAAATCAGCAAACAACCTGGTGCTTTCACTTTTACTCTCAATCAAAGGACGTAACTGGATGGCAATAACAGGGTTACCTGGGAGATCCAACGCAGCAGAGATATTGCGCTGGAGTCTTTTTTTAATAATCCGATCTTTTATCTTTGGCAGAGCAGGTAAAACCATAATAGTATCTTCTCGGATCTCATCCCCGAGCACTTCTGGCTCTTGCTGCCTGACATCTACCGCATCATCCTCTTCCGGTTCCTTATCATCACCTTCCTCCTCAATAATTTCAGAGTCACTTGGCAGAGTTACCTCTTTAAGGTCATTTAAATCCTGTACTTTTTCATAGGAAGCGACCTTTTCATTGGCTTGAATCAGTCGACTGACCAAAATTTCACAAAATCGTTTATAGAACTTTAACTGGAGAAATACATTCGATGAATTGATGATTCGTGGTTCAACCATCAGAATGAAGGCCTCTTTCTTGGTAACAACACCTGCAGTACGTTTAACATCCATAACCAAAGACATTTCACCAAAACACGCCCCGGCATCAAGCGTGGTAAGTTCCACGGTTCTTTTCCCACCTTGTACTGTTTTTACAACAGAGACCTGCCCTCTCACTAATATATAAAAAACCCGTTCCATGGTGTTTTCTTTAATAATCTGTTTCCCGGCTGGGACTTTCAGCCATTTGGTAACAGAGAGGAACTGACGTAATTCATGGTCATCAAAATTTTCAAAGAAATCAATTTTCTTTAAGAACTTAATCTGCTGCTTGAGATCCAGTCCCCCTTGACTTTTTGGCTTGCTCGCTACTTTTGCCATGATTGCTTTTCCTTATTTTCCTATGCAGAATTCTCCAAAAATTGCATCCAACACATCTTCTGTTGTTGTCAATCCAACTATGTCTCCCAAATGATCAAGGGCCGTCTGCACCTCAATGGCGATCAAGTCTGGGGTAATACACACTGCAAATCCTTCAATTATTCGTTCACAGGCAGCCACGGCATTGACCATAGCGGTTTGTTGCCGTAAATTGGGGGCAGCCTGGTGGCCCGGGTCCCAATTTGTTGTTTGGCCGGTAACCTGATTAAATATAATACTTTCTAACTGATCTATCCCGTTGCCATGCTTTGCTGAAATCTCAACCAAATTTGTATCTGGAAAGAGTGACACATATTGCTCTTTCCAGTTAGGCTGACCTATATCCATCTTGTTGGCCACCACAATTAACTTGCTCTCAACAAGGCTTTCATAAAGCTTAATATCTTCATCAACAACGGGTCCAGAAGAATCAAGCATCAGCAAGGCCAAATCTGCCTGGGCTAACTTTTCTCGCGTTCGCTGAATACCAATTTCTTCAACCGAACAAGCATCTCCTCGTACCCCTGCTGTATCAATTATCCGAACTGGCATTCCCTTAATATTAAGACACTCTTCAATTGTATCACGCGTAGTGCCGGGTACGGGTGTAACAATAGCCCTGTCCTCACGAAGCAAAGCATTAAGAAGGCTCGATTTCCCAACATTAGGGCGCCCTGCAATCACCACAGCGATACCCTCTCTAAAGATTTTACCATTGTCCGCCGCCGATATCAAATCAGTCAGAGGAGGGACAATTTGATCCATTATTTTCGGTTTTATTTCTGCAGGCTTTAAAATCTCTTCTTCATCGTCAGGAAAATCAATGGCAACTTCAACAATAGCTTTGATGGAAATCAACAAATCCCGTACCCTTTCAACTTCATTATACAGCCTGCCCTGCAATTGATTAATCGCAAGATGCACTCCCTCTTGGGTCTTTGCCTTTAAGAGTTCAAGAACTGCTTCCGCTTGACTAAGATCGATACGCCCATTTAAAAAAGCACACTTTGTAAACTCACCGGGATCTGCCAGGCGTGCTCCATGCCGACAGGAGAGTTGAAGAATATCTTGTGCTATTAAAAAACTACCATGACAATGAATCTCTACAACATCTTCACGAGTATAGGTATGAGGGGCACCCATATAGACCGCCAGAACCTCATCAATAATCTGACCGGACTCTGGATTCACAATCCATCCGTAGTAAAGCCGATGACTGCTAAAATGCGTATTTGCTGATTTGGGATTAAATATTTTTTGCAGGATAGCAAGGGCCGCCGGGCCACTTAACCGAATGATGGCTATACCACCAGGACCAGGAGGTGTTGCAATTGCAGCTATGGTTGTCATACCATGATCAGACATTTTTGTTCCTTTGAAAGAGGTGAAATAACGGGCCCATTGATAAATGTTTATCTAGACATGAGCTCTTCTCTTTGTCATATAAGTATTACCTAATACAGAACAATTCAACCTTAAAATCACATACACCTGCTAGTCTATCCACGGCATATTAATGCTTAAATAATTACGCGATACTATTCACCCGCAAAAGAGCTGAAAAACACTCCAAACAAGAAAAATGTAATAGGTATTATAAAAAAAATGAGGTTAGAACTGCTCCCAAGAACAGGAAGCAATAGGATGCCCTACTGGCGAGGAAAACTTATGGCCACCTTGAATAATTCTAATAATTCAAGGCACCCTAATACAACTGACAAGATGACACGAAACTAGCATCTTGCCTATTTTGCAGTGCGATTATTACGAGATTTGCGATAAGAACGCCTGCGTCCTTTACCCGGCAAATATATCCTTATTTTTTTAAACAGCCCCTCGCCAATGCTTGCACTTCGGATAGTATCATCATTTTGCAATGTAACATGTACGATCCTTCTCTCAGCCGGGTTAAGGGCACTAACAGTTCTACTTTTGCCACACTCTTTTACTTTTGTGGCAATATCTAAAGCCAGCTCCTGTAGTTCTTTTTTACGGTTTGCTCGGTAATCACCCGCATCCAGTGAAAAGAATATTTTTTCAACAAATTTCTGGCTGATAATCTTCCGCATTAAGTATTGAATTGCATCAAGGGTACTGCCCTCTCTGCCAATCAGAACTTCTATATGCTCATTCTGTTCTATGGTTGCGCAAACCTTATTACCTTCCATGGAAATAGTAACTTGTGAAGCATACCCCATTAAATCAAGAATACTCACCAGTATTTGCTTAATCTGGTCACCGGCTTCAGGGGTTACAGATTTGGTGAGTGCTTCATCGACTTTTTCTAAAATGGAGTCAATTTTTTTACCTGTCCCACGGGGCCGTTGCTTAAGCGGCCCCAAATTTTGACGATTCTTTTTGCGAGGTTGTCTCTCTCTCTTTTTTTCTTCCCTTACCGAATCCTGAGTCTCACTCTCTTTTCTACAGGCCTGAATCACAGCCTTTTTCTTGCCAAAACCAAAAATACCGTTCGACCCAGGTGCAAGAACATCAATATCAAGTTGCTCCCTGCTCACATTGAGTTTAGCGCAAGCAAGGTTTATTGCATCATCAACATTCGTACCTTTATATTCAATCTTTACAGTCATAATAGCTTCCTGCCTTCAATCACGCATTAGCAGAACGGTTTATATAAAATTGCTGACCAATGGTTAGGAGATTGTTGATAAACCAATACAAGACTAAACCTGAGGCAAAATTCAAGAACATAAAAGTGAAAATTACCGGCAAAAACAACATGATTTTTGCCTGGGTTGGATCAGCAGGAGTAGGGGTCATCTTTTGTTGCAGAAACATACTTCCCCCCATTAATAGCGTTAATACCGGAATCCCTCCTAGATAGGGCAAATCAAAACCAATCGACAAACGATCAGGTGCCGCAAGATCAGTGACCCATAGCATAAAAGGAGCATGCCGTAACTCAATGGTTTGGAGCAACACCTTATATAATGCAAAGAAAACTGGAATCTGCAAAACCATTGGAAGGCACCCTCCCATTGGGTTGACCTTATATGTTTTATACAGATTCATCATCTCCTGATTGAGCTTTTCTTTATCGTTTTTAAATTTCTCCCTAATTGTTACCATTTTAGGTTGAATCTTCTGCATGGCCTTCATGGACTTCATCCCTTTATGCGAGATGGGCCAAAATAATAGTTTAAACAGAACCGTAACCATAATTATGGCAAACCCATAGTTATTGAAATACCCATAGAAAAAATTGAGCAAAAAAAGCGCCGGTTTTGCCACTACATCAAACCAACCAAAATTTACAACTTTTCCCAAGTCAGAACCAACTTGTTCAAGAATGGACAGTTTCTTTGGCCCAATAAATAACTTATATACGAATTTTTGTTCTCCACCAGCTGGGATTATTTCCTGCATACCGCTGACAGTAGTACTGACTTTATCCTCAGATGAGGCTGCCAACTGAACTTTATTGCTTTCTGATTTTTCTGGAAGAATCCCCAATAAGAAATAGGTGTCTTCATATGCAACCCAGCTCAAGTTCCCACTTAAGTTCTGCGGGCCTTCATCAACCAGGTTTGCTGGTTTAATCTCCTTTAACTTGCTGTCTAAATAGACCGCTGGACCATGAAACAAATATCGGTCTTTAGATTTATCCAAGGAAAAGGGTTTATTAGTTGTCCGTAGGAATGGGGCCCCTTGATACGCCTGATCAGAAGTATTTTTAACTATGATTTCCATATTGATCACATACGAATCATCAGAAAAGGTCAATATTCTTTCGACCTCAATCCCTGACCCTTGTGATCCCTTCATGACCAAAGTCTCTGGCCCATTAGCTCCAGTTATTACATTCTCTTGATCAGCAGTATAGTTTATTGCTTCAACCGGAATACCGTTCCCCCATGCAAACTGCATAGGTAACTCTGATGGCATTTCCGTAAACACCATCTCTTTCAATAGAGAGTCTTCATCAAGAGATTCCTTATAGTTTTTCAATTGAAAACTTTTAATTCCTCCACCATTCTCAACAATAATTGCTCTAAAAAGGTTGGTCTCAACAACAATCTGTTTTCCTGCCGCTACTGGTGGCTGCACAAGAACTTGTGACAATTGCGTCGGCGCATCGCCTTGCAAAGTGGGAGCAAAAATCGTAGGAATACTAGGTGGCGCCGAAGCCACTGATGGCTGACTAGCCCGTTGTTCTGCTTCTTGAGATTGTTGAACGGATGTGGGAGCTTCAGTGGGCTCAGACGGCGTAAATAGATATTGATAGCCCAGAAGGATGACCAACGATATCATTATCGCTGCAAATGCTCTTTTTGTTTCCATTATTTACCCATTAATTTTGATTACGAAGGTGGCGGATCGTCATTGCTCAATCCACAGGGTCATAGCCCCCTGGATTAAAAGGATGACACCGCAAAATCCTACGAAAAGCTAGCCACATCCCCTTAATACTGCCATGCAATTGGATTGCTTCAATGGCATACTGGGAGCAGCTCGGTGTAAAACGACAAGTTTGTGGCAAGAGGGGGGAAATAATAAGCTGGTAAATACGAACCAGATATACAAACAGACTTTTCACAATTTGCGTCCAGGAGTTCTAATCTATCATGACTGACAATATCATCATGCCCGATGGGGACTTGCCGTCATGGTGCCAGACGACAATATGGACCGAGTACTTGTTCAATGTCATGAAGGCCTTGGGGGATGAAACCTTTATACGTTGCAACAACTAGGTCAAACCCTTGGCAGCAGCTATCGTTATTTCCTGCAACTTGAGTGGGAAATGAACGATTATGCCTATAAAACTCCTTCAGAAGCCTCTTTATTCTATTACGATCAACAGCAAGTTTCTTTCCACTTACACTAATGCCCAGCCGATCATGATTCTGCCTATTTTTTGAAAATATCAGACTAAAGTCCTTTCCTCTCAGCCTTTTTCCCACTGTAAAAATGTGCTTATATTGCTGAGAGCTCGCTATCAAACATTCTTTTGGCAGAGACAAATTCATGATGGTACGCACCGATTTTTCGATGCTGCTTATACTGCTAAGCGCTGGCGGCTTTTTGCTCTTCGGCGATTAATAATTGCTCGACCTGCTTTAGTTTTCATTCTAAGTCGAAACCCGTGTGTGCGATGGCGTTTAACATTGCTTGGTTGAAATGTTCGTTTACTCATGATTTATCCTTTTAATGTAAGACTGGCACTCTCAAGAAATTTTGTGTCAAGAAACAGCCAATTAGCTCAATTATAATTTGCCTAGCCCGTTATTCCCATGTATAAGTATTTGGCTGTTTATAGATGTCGTTCATCTTTGACTGTATACTCAGTGCTCTGCTTGACTGATCAGCGAAAAAAATGGGCTTAAAATGCTCCAACCAAGCCGCTCTCTACAAAGAGACAACGTGGCAGAATTAGACATAATAACCACAAGAACAAAAATATGTCAATTTATTTACGCATCTTCAATTAAAATAAAGGCCCTTCTCTTGACAACTTAGATTGTTCCTGTATATTAGTTGAAGATTTGGAAGAGCGGACATAGCTCAGTTGGTAGAGTACAAGCTTCCCAAGCTTGGTGTCGCGAGTTCGAATCTCGTTGTCCGCTCCAGTTTTCTTCTTGAGAATAAAGCTTTTTTGTACCACAAGAATTAAACTTGAGCGGTATGGTTTGATGCTAATTTTCACGGTACAAACCTTTATCAACATGTGAATCCAGTTACTGGATTCCAGTTACCTGACGGAAAGTGGGTTTCTTAAACCCGCTTTTTTTTTTTATAGGCCCGGATTCATTCGGCAGACAGTAAATATGAACCAGTCCAAACAGACAACTGACCAAATAAAGATCTTACTTGAACCCGTTCTTGACGATCTTGGTTATGAGTTAGTCGAATTGCAACTACGCAACGAACAAATTGGCTTGGTCCTACGGGTCATTATATATCGCCCGGAAGGCATTGCTCTTGAGGATTGCCGACTAGTTAGCCGAGAAATAAACCACCTGCTAGAGGTTGAAGATCCTATTTCAACACCATATAATCTCGAAGTCAGTTCGCCAGGTTTAGATCGGCCATTAAAAACAGCGCAAGATTTCGCCAGAAATATTGGCAAAAAAGTACAGATATTTAGAAATGATGAGACAGGTCAAGATGAAATCACAGGCCTGATAAGTGAAACCAACGATCAATCAGTAGTAATTTCTAGTAAAGACTCCTCTGAGGAGATCTCTTTACATTCTATAAATAAGGCAATGCTGGTTATTGAGTTTTAAGACAGGTTGGAGAAGTGACCTATGTTATCAGATTTAAAAAGAATTATTGATCAAGTAAGTAGAGATAAAGGTATTGACAAGACCTTGCTCATTGAAGCATTGGAAGAGGCTGTCATGTCTGCTGCCAAAAAGAAATTTGGCATGCGCCGTGACATGGAGGCTCAATACAATGAAGTGCTTGGAGAGGTTGAACTTTTTCAGTTCAGAATTGTGGTTGATGAAGTGGACGATGAGCAGACTCAGATATCTCTAGTAGATGCCAAGCTTCTCGATCCTGATGTGGAACTCGCCGATGACTTAGGCAGCAAGATGGATAACGTTGCTGACCTTGGACGGATTGCCGCACAGTCTGCCAAGCAAGTAATTATCCAGAAAATGAAAGATGCTGAACGAGAAGTTGTATACGAAATGTTCAAAGACCGTAAAGGTGATGTTGTAAACGGTATAGTGCAACGCTTTGAACGCGGCAACATTATTGTTAATCTTGGGCGTACCGATGCCATCTTACCGAGAAATGAACAGATGCCAAGACGGACATATCGCCAAGGCGACAGAGTTCGGGCAATGCTGATCGATGTCAGACAGACAGCGCGAGACTCCCAGTTGGTTCTTAGCCGCACCGACAAACAATTTGTAGTTAAGCTTTTCGCAATTGAAGTACCTGAAATCTCTGAAGGGATTGTAACGATTCTATTCGTTGCAAGAGAGCCTGGCATCCGCACTAAAATAGCTGTCGTCTCCTCTGAATCAGATGTTGATCCAGTTGGCGCCTGTGTCGGCATGAAAGGATCAAGGGTCCAGAATGTTGTGCAGGAATTACAAGGTGAACGTATTGACATCGTACCATGGAGCCCTGACCCGGCTAAATTTGTTTCCAATGCTTTAGCTCCGGCTGAGGTATCAATGGTTGTCGTTGATGAAGAAAAAAAGACACTGGTAGTTGTTGTGGCAGAGGATCAGCTTTCTCTGGCAATCGGACGTGGAGGTCAAAATGTCCGGTTGGCTTCAGAGCTTTTGAGTTGGCGTATTGACGTTAAAAGTGAACAAAAATATGCTAAATTAATGGAAGATGGCTTCCAATCACTTGTAGCACTGAAAGGCATTGATGATAAACTTGCTGAAATCCTGTATGATGCCGACATTGTTTCAGCCGCAGAACTTGCCGAGGCTGACCCAGTCGCCATAGCTGGCCTTAACGAAAGCCTGACGCTTGAACTCGCCGAAGCGATGATAAATGTTGCAAAAAGCGTCCCACCTGAACCAGATGAAAATGACCAGAGTGCAAGCGATGAAGATGCCTCAGAAACTGATCAGGAAGATGCTTCTAAAGTAGAAACATCCAATGAACAGCAAGCAGACAGCACCCAAGACGATAAAGAATAAGGTTATACCAACAAGGACTTGCGTTGGGTGTGGGGCTAAAAG
>PJEL010003462.1_pt1 | contig 13493 bp, 9 predicted proteins | sample 1853271 | NCBI WGS metagenome assembly PJEL01 (sample SAMN08108733, study PRJNA415343) | Invertebrate metagenome, whole genome shotgun sequencing project. | host: Globobulimina | place: Sweden: Gullmar Fjord | collected 2015-08 | reverse complement strand
ATCACGCCCATTCAAAAACTTAAAAAACTGGGGGAATTATTGCTCAAAAAAAAAAAAATCAATTTACTTTGAAACCAATGGTTTTAATAAATGCATTTGGGACAAAAACCAACAAAAAAAATAAAGGATTTGAGAAAAGAATGTCAATCCTACACACCAGAATCTGCCACAACCTTGCTCGAAAATATGCGTGATTGGAGAATTAATCACATCATTGAAAATGATAAGAAACTTGGCGAATTTATCACTCAAAAAGAAAAACTTCAGTTGATTTGAACACAATGGATTTAACTAATCGATTATGGAACAAGACCTATACAAAGAATTACTAGATAATCTTTATGATGGTGTTTACTACGTTAACCAATCAAAGAAAATAACACTTTGGAATAAAAGTGCAGAAAAGATATCTGGATATTCCAAATCCGAAGTACTGGGGAAATGTTGTGCAGATAACATTTTAAGACATATTAATGATAATGGTGATGAACTTTGTATAAGGGGCTGCCCTTTGGGGAGGACTTTAAAGGACGGGAAAGTTAGAGAATCCAATCTTTTTCTTCATCACAAAAATGGGCATCGGGTACCTATTTCAGTTCGGGTCGCTCCGATTAAAAATAAACAGAATATCATCATTGGTGCTGTAGAAATATTCTCAGAAAACTCAAAGCAGGTGAATCTTTTAGAAGAAGTAGGAAAGCTAAAGCAAGAGGTGTTTATTGACGGGTTAACTCAGTTGGGAAATCGAAAATTTGCACAATTCAAACTTACAAATCAGAAAAATGATATAAAAACTTATGGAATTCAATTTGGTATACTCTTTTTTGATATTGATAATTTTAAATCAATCAATGACACCTGGGGACACGTCGTTGGTGACAAAGTCCTGAAAATGGTTGCTAAAACAGCAAACAATATAATCCGATCAGTAGATACTGCCTGTCGATGGGGAGGAGATGAATTTGTAGTCATCGTCCCCAATGTAGATATAAATTCGTTACGGATCATTGCTGAAAAAATTAGAATTTTTATAGAAAAAACATGGGTTGATATAAATGGTGAACTATTAAAAACAACCATCTCTGTTGGCGGTGCTATGGCAGAACAAAATGACACGATCGATTCATTAATTAAAAAAGTTGACGAACAAATGTACCGTTGCAAAAAAAATGGTCGGAATACGATCTCTATTAAATGAGATATCTACTTAGTCTTTTGTTCAGCTTTTAAAATATACTCACCTAATTTTATATCATTTCCTAAAATGTGGTCTAATATCCATTTATTCAATGTTAATAAAAGCTTGTCTATGACTTCATCATTATACTCCTTAAATTTTTCCCTGATCAATTTAATACGTTTTACATAATCTTTATGCTCTTTTTTATGCGATTTAATATCTGGATAGTAATAAATATCCATGTACTCCTCTTCAAGCTTAAAATGGTGATTCACATACATCGCTAAAAATGCGATAGAATATCTAAACACCTCTGGACCTCCCTTATCTATCTTTGCCTTCTTTACCTTATAAAGGAGATCCAAAAGTTGCTGATGTTGAAAATCCTGCCAAACGACACCCGTGTAATATTTTTTTCCAAGAGACATTAATCCTCCAATCTGTGATAAATATTTGGCTTACGATCGATCCTGATATGATTTTTTGGAAATGATTGACTCTAAGATTACCAGGATTTTAATACACTGGCAAGGCCATAACCTCCCCTGAAAATAATTTTCCCAAATCTGCTAAATTACGATGAATATATTATACACTTGAATATAGAAAATCATCCTGGACTACTGCCACAGGGTTATAAAGTTGAACAAAAAAATTTAAACTAAAAAAAGAGTCCTATACCACATCTTGGGGTTCCCAGATTTTGTCTGGACTGAGTCTTTAAAATGCCAGTCCACATTGAATCGAGGTAGGAAAAAAGGGTTTATAAATAGACAAAGTGGTCGCTTTTTCACTATATCAGAAACAACCATTTCTCCAGAATATTTTTCCCAAAAAGGTTCATTCCATCATCAAATTTTGGCAGAGAACCAGTTCCATTCATCGTATAAGATTCAGGTATATAATGGAATTCTTTAAATCTATTTTTTACAGAACAAGCCAGCTATTTAGTAGTGTGTAAAACAGACAGATACTGAGAATCAAGTAAGGTTTACGCCCTGCTATATTGCCCCCATCGTGCCTGATTCGCCAACCCAATCCAAACAGAGTTACACTGGCAATAAAAACACTAAACCAGATTACACTCAACTGTACTAATGCAAGTAATGAAACTCCTTTCTCAGGTAAAAGTGCATGAAACACTTCCTGCTGATCCGATATAATAAAAAGTGTGTTAAGGCCTACGATATGTCCAAATTGAAAAGCGGCAAAGGGTCCCCAGGCAAGAAGCAGCAAAACAAGTATCAGGCGGGTGGTATTGAGCAGCTTTTGTTGATCATCGCCAAAGAGGAGTGTGGGCAGCTTATAGTGGCAAACCGCGGCCATCGCAAGACAACTCAAAAGGACCAGGGTAAAGACGGTTGACCCCATGAAAAAAGGGATATGTTCCGAGGCCAGCATAAATGGGGCGAGAAAAAAGAAAACAAGAGCAAAAAAGCCTATGGTATCCGTAATATCAAGCTGTTGCCATATTCTAATCAACGGCGGCCGCAAGTATAACCTGGCTGAACCGTGGGGGCAGCTCTTGAGACAATTAAAGCAGAGTTTACAGATATGGGCATTCCGTGCAAACATCGGATGATGAAAAACCGGACAGCCGGCATATTGGTCTGATCCTTTATTGCAGTTGTGGGTAGTGCACTTGGTGGCACAGACATTGGGATTTGAACGGACAAAAACAGTGGCGGACAGGGCAAAGATGCCGCCGAAATTTCCTAGCGGACAAATATAACGACACCAGGTTTCACGTTTAAAAAACAATGCGAAAAAAATGGCAAATAAGATAAGCACAATGAGAAGATAACCTGTGGGCCGTGGATTGACAGTCATATGAAAAACATGTTCAAACCAGATAATAGCCACAAAACCAATGGGGATTAAAAAGGGCGAACTTTTTTTAATAAACCCGGGCGGTGATTTGGCAAAGTTCCATATTTGGCTTGCTATACGGCCGGCTGTGGACAAGGGACAGACAGTCCACCATACACGGCCAATCATCAGAAAACCCAGCACAAGAAAAACCCACCACCCCCCCCAGACTAAATTATTGCTGATTCCTCCTGCAATACGGTTGGGAAAGAAAAGGGTTAATCCGATAATAACCATGAAAAAGCCAAGCAACACTCCTCTGAGAACAGCCAGGTTTCTGTCATTGATCAGAAACTTGGTAAGGGTAAAATCGGTCATATCGATTTCATGTTCTGTTGCCTGTTCCATGGGACCTGTGAAAATGTGTTCAGATTGAATGGTATCCCCGTCAGCAACTAGTGCAGCCAGCTTAATAGCATCTTCGAGTTCCTGGACATTATTCTGGTTGTATTGTTTTGACAAAAGTCCATTTTCAGCACCCCTGGTAATTGTTTTGGAATCTCCCCCTTCCTGCTGACCAAGAAACAGTCTGGCCAAAACAAGGATATCTTTTCGGCGTTGTTGAAGTGGCGGCACCTTTACATGGTTCTCAAGCAGACGGGTCAATAGCTGTTTCGAGAAACCTTCTCGCTTTTTGAGTTCTTTTGAATCAACTTTTGTTGTTGCCGCTATTCGGCATTTTGGTAAAGTGGATGATTCTTCTGCAGCATTAGTAATATAATCATTTAAAGCTTCAAGATTTTCCAATTCAAGGGCATCAATGTTGAGCAGAACCAGTGTGCCCCCTTCAGCCAGATGGATGGTACCATAGTCATGTAACGATTTGAAGCGGATGTAATGTTTATCGTCCTGCAGTTTTTCACCGGAACCCAAAAGTGTTTCATTAAATTTTGCAGCATCAATTTCATGGCAGTCAAGTATAATAATAGGTGCTTGGGGGCCAAGATCCCTGCTCTTGTGCAATTTTGCGGCAAGATAAGCCTTGCCCGATCCAGATGGCCCGGAAAACAGCACAAGTTCATCGCTCTTGGCCAGTTTGGCTATCTGCTTTACGACCTTCTTCATCTTGGGCGAACGGGCCACAATCTCCCCATCAGACGGCGTCAGCACGTGCTGTTTAAATGATTCCCGTAAAAAACTAATATAAGTCTGATCCTCCATCGCAAGAAGGGTGCCGAACATCCTTCTTTCCTCGTCATAAAACTGCCGGACGTGGATATTGACAATTTTCTGCTGGCCGTCTGCCAGAATCAGATCCAAGGAGTCGGTTGAAACTGCTGTTTGCTGCTCCCATGCCTGATTAATTTTTTCTGTGATTGTGGGAGAAAGAGCAAGCAGGTCAATTAATGAGGTGCCTTTTACAGATTTTAGCTTGATTTGCAGCATTTCTTCGGCAGCCTTATTGGCGACCTGAATCAGCCCGTCTTTATCGGTCGAAATAAATGCTACAGGTAAAGAGGAAAGCAGTGACTTTGTATAGAGATTATCGTTAATGAGCCGGCTGGCCTGTCGAATAACCAGATCTTGTAAATCCTGTAAATTTTCTCTTAACGCTTGATTGGTAGCGTCGGATTTTGTGTTTTCCAAATCAATACCTCATGAATTTAAACCCCAAAAATTATTTTTAGGGTTCTGTGAAATAAAAATTGTTTAAGCACTACGCATATTTTTTATCCCGGTACCAGAACAATGTAAGCAGTGATAATGCTATAGCCATAGAACCATCTCCAAGCGCTGCCAAGTATATCATCAAAGGCGATTGCGCAAGCTGTGCGTTTCGAACCAGGAAGACCACAGCTGCTACTTTTGAAAAGATGGTTAAAAAAATTATCAGGTTGTAACGCTTCATATCCATCACCGGGGCAAGATAAAAAATCCCCAAGAGAAACAGGAAAAGACCCGATTGTTTGATAAAGAAAAAATTATCAGGGTCTATTGAAAAGAAAAATTGATAAAAAGGGACAGTAAAAAAAAATATCGCCATGCCCAGCATTATACTATGCACTCCAACCAGCAATAGAAAAGCCCTCAACAACACATAAACATTCCAAAAACTCTTTTTAACCATATCAATAATATCCTAATTTAAAATACTATCATTCCTGGCATTATTTTATCCACGCAACTTCCTTGCACCATTAAAAGTTTTTTAGTCATTTTTCTTATAAGATGATACCATCTAAAACCAATTTAGATATTCTGTCAGTTTTCTCGGATGACATTTTCTTTAACAGCTGTGTCAGCTCTGGATACTCATTCTTGATGCGCTCAAAATCTTCACGATAAAGACTGAACACCTCACAATAGGTCAGCGCCATTACAGAAGCAGTCCGTTTTTCTTTTAAAATAAGTGCCAGATGACCGAAATAATCCCCTTTTTGTAATATGCCGTGTTCTTTTTTCCCATTGTCTGAGTTAATTTGAGCCTGCCCATTACTTACGAAAAACAATTGCTTTCCTGTTTCACCTTGCCTGGCAATATATACGCCAGGTGGATATGTATAGGATTTGAGGGATTTGAGCAGTTCATCCCTCAGAGCAGGGGAGCAATATTTAAAAAGCGGAACCCTGTCCAGGGACTCTGTAATTAAGTGACGCAGAAGTATCAATCTGAATTGATCCGGTAGATCATTAAAGAGCCTGTCTTCATTAACACCTTTGTGTTTTTCCCATTGGTATTCATAATAATTGCGAACCGTTTTAATGGTTTCATCGGGCACTTTTCGGGATTTGAGATACTGGGTCATGGATTCAATTCTACTGAATAAATATGCTTTGCCTGAATTAAGGTTGCTGACCAGGGATGCGATATTACCAATCATAAATGCATAGATGGAAGCGCCAATCAACATTACAAGGATTGCCAGAATGTATTCAGCATCAAGAATCGGTGTAATATCGCCGTATCCGACAGTGGTCATGGTTGTAATGGTCCAGTAAAGGGATCTTACATACTGGATGATTATGCTGGCCTGATCAATCCCCTCCCTGACCACCCAGGATTGGTCTGGAAATCCTTCCATGAGGGCACTCAAAAACCATGTACAGCTTAATACATGGATAATCAATAAAATAGTAATGATAAATTTGATGATTCGTAAAATCCCGGGATTCATCCAGCTGAGAATTTCCCAGCGTCGGAAAATAATAAACATCCTGGTAATTCTCAATAATTTAGGTAGGCGAAGTAACAAGATCAGGGATAGATTGTAAATCCTCTGGTCTGGATTGAACATAAACAGCAGATCATAGGGCAAAATGGCAATCAAATCCAGCCAGAACATTGTCTTTAGATAATGGCGTTTTATATCTTTTTGATCTTTGATTTCAATCCCCTGATGATGATAAGATGTAAAAAAATTAAAGACAATATCAACCAGGAAAAACAGATCAATGAAATAGATGATTAGCAAGGACGGTAAATCAATTGAATTGTGAAACGCGAGTTGAAACGTGACAATAAGAATGCTGGCAAGAACAAAAACAAGGATACAGGCGTCCCAGAGAATTCTGAACAGTCTGTGTTCTTTAATGATTTTCAAATAACGCCTCTTAATTTGTATTGCTGTTAATTACCCGGCTGGTTTTCATGAGCTGGTTGCCAAGCATGATAATAATAAGGTGTTGGAATTTTGAAGCCAGTTCAGGGTTCTCATTCATCATTTGGTGCCTGTTTTCAGCAGACAGTTTATAAACAAATCCTTTCTTTGTGACATCAGCCGTATACGGGGAGCGGTACCCCAGAAAGGCCCCTAATTCTCCGGTTATGGTCCAGGGACCCAGCATCCGTATCCTTTTTAAACAGTCATCACGACTCATCCTAGACAAGGTCACGGTTCCTCTCATGACAAAAAAGATATCTGTGGAGAGTTCCTTTTGAACATAGAGTTGTTTTCCTTTCCCCACTTCTATTTTTTCAAGATAGGGTTTCATTTCGTCTGTCAGATCTTCAAACTGGATCTGTATTTCCAAGGCAGCCATCATATCGGAATATACCGCCTGCATTAAATCAGTTTTCTCTTCATTTCCTTCTTGTTTTGCTTTTTTTATCTTTTCTGATTCAACTTTGATAATTTGGTCTTCGCAGAATTCTGTTGCCTGATCCAGATTGTTATATTCAAGCATATGGTCATAATTTTCACTTGTAAACCCGTCTGCCTCAAAAGGAATGCGCAGACGTTGTGACATATTAACCATAATAAGTTTTATATTTTTCTTCCCAAGGTATTGAGCCAGTTTCTCAAAACTTTTGACAGCAGAGGAATCAATACCCTGTACAAGACCAAGATCCATAATTAAAAAATTGAGAGATTTTTCTGTGGACGATGCCAAAGACTTCACTTTTTCATAGAGACTGTTGGCCGTTCCAAAAAAAACAAACCCTTGTAATTGCAGAATAACAAACTGATCCGTATTATAGTCTAAAAGTCGCTGGTCTGTGATAGACCTGTCTTTGCTGCTTTTAACATTACTTCCGTCCAAAATGGTCTTAACCAGGTTAATAGAACTATAGCGGAAAACAAAAATAACAACAGAAGCCACAATTCCTATGGCCACTCCTTCAAGAAAGCCAAAAAATTCAACAACAAGGATAATACCGATCATAATACTATAATCAATAACAGGAATTGATTTACGACTGTCAATTACCCACTCCTTGAGCATTGAAAGCCCAAGATACAGCAAAAGCCCCCCGGCAACAAATTTTGGGAAAAAGGACAAAAAAGTACCACCGACAAAAAAAACAGCCAGAAGGAATAACCCATGTAGAACGCCTACACGTCTTGATTTTGCACCGATACGTGTGGCCAGTGCTGTTTGACTGACCAGGACATAACTTGCCGGTACACCAACAAAGGATGAAACTAAATTTGCAATTCCGGTCGCTTTAAGATCCTTGTTCATATCAAGATCTCTACCGGCGATTATCTCAATCCCGCTTGAATTGAGCAAAAATGAAATTGCACTTAAAATAACAATGGTGACAATACTGCCGACGTGTCTTAAAATAAGCGGCCAGTCCACAAGGGAAAAATCAGGTAATGCTGCAGCTTTCCACAGGGCACCATCGGGTAAGGGTCCCAGAAGCCAGCCTTGAGTTTTTAAGTCTTCAATTGAAAACCCCATGAATCTCGATATCAACAGGAATAATACAATACTCGATAAGATGATACCAGGTGTGATCAACATGTTTTTTGGATAACGATCGGTCAATACAAGCAGGGTAATGCTGAAAACAAGCCCAAGAATCAAGGGTAATATTTCAACCTGGCCAAAAAAGGAAACCAGGTGAACAATCTTTAAGGCAGAACCCGTTGCAACCTGGATTCCACCGGTGAACAGCAGCCATCCGGTTGCAGCTAAAAAACCGCCGAGAACAGGATATGGAATAAACCGGACAAGGTTCCCTAATTTAAAATGACCCAGCAATAAAAAACAAATCCCTGTTAAGACGGTTGAAAGGGCAATCGCCGTAATAATATTTGCAAAAAGAGCATCCGGTGATGCAGATACCAGCAACTGAGCAAAGGAAACTGCTATAACGGCAGAGATAGCAGCCGGAACATCCTGCACACTGCCAATGGTTCCGGCATACGTAGAAAACAAAGACAACATGATACTGACCCCACAGGCACCTAAAAGTAACAGGGCCACATAGGTTCCAAAATATTGCGGACAGGTTTTTGTAAAGATCAAGGTCGCATAGGAAACCATAAAGCTTGTGTTTAAAATCCCGAATATACCGGCAGCAGTTAAATCAGATACAATTGATTTTTGAGTACTCATTTTTATGTAATAATACCTTTGTAAATTAATTGTTTTTATTCAATTCTTTGCCTGAAACACTCTGGTTCAAAGAGTCCTGACATATATTGCACAGTTGCTTTCTTGCATCCGGATCAACTCCGGCAATAAACGGACCTTCATGGCTCAGAAGATGTACTGGATTTCCTTCAAAATCAATCACATCACCACCTGCTTTTCGTACCAGCAGTATGCCTGCGGCAAGGTCATAGGGGGTTGATTTGCTTTTCCCCCAGAGATTCACATAGGTAAAGGTTCCTTTTGCAACCTCAGAAAGTGCCAGGGCAGGAGATCCGCCGGTACTGTCAACCATTTTTATTTCACCCTTTTCCCACTTTGTATAAAAAGAGCCTATTAATTTGCCCCCATGCCGCCCGGGATGCAAATTCACCATCAGACTTTTTTTTGGCACGGTATCCAGAGGGAGATCGTATCCTTTTGCACCTTCATTAAACAATGACAATTGTAATAACCTGGTATGGAGAGAGTCTCCACAATAGCAGATTTCTCCTGATGCAGGATTAAGCACCATGCTGAGAAAAGGCTTATTGTTCTTAGCAATAAAAAGGCTTGTTGCACAGGTTGCTGCTCGGTTTATGAAGGCCCAAGTTCCATCAATGGGATCAACAGCAATGGAATAGCCCTTCTCTGGGAAAGATCCACCAGTTTCTTCTCCGAGCATGCTTGCATCGGGACAAAACCTTTTAAATGACTTTCTAAAAAAAAGTTCAATGGTTTTATCTGTTTTGGTTACCGGGGAACCATCGGGTTTGAAAGAAATCTGGTTCTCCATTGTCTCAAGCCGCATCTTTCGTATCATGGCCCCTGCACTCAAAAGTGTGAAAAGACAAAAGCTCAACCATCCGTCGCTGCTGTCCGGATTGACCATTGAATAAATTGCTTCATCTTTTTTATTATAAAATGCGTTTAATGTATTTTTTTCAGCAAGGGTTAAATTCATTTATAATGTTTCTCCGCCTGTTTTAAAAACGGCACCTGGGACGGATTTACACTTTTTATCAATTCCGTGGTTAATGGCCACCAGGACACTTCATCAAAGGACCTGTCATCATTAAATTCAAAAGGGGTTTCTTTTCTTTTTACTTGAAACAAAAAAGATGTGATATCAAGCCATGCATTGTCTGTCTGTCTGGGGTCATAACTAAACCCCTGGTGGATGATCCTGTCTGCATCCATATCAGGCATCCACCCAAATTTATTTAGAATAACCCTGTGTATTTCTTTCTTTGGGTCCTGATTGCTTAAAACAAATCCCGTGGGAAGCCAGAGAAAGTTACTGTCACTATTTTTTCCCAACAACAGTTCCATGGTGCCATCGGTTGACCCTGTTCGAATCACCACAGCGTTTACTGCGGAATTTGTCCCCCATTTTCCCAATAAGCCGCGTCCGGCAATTCCGGTTCGGCCTCTGGGGTGTAAAGGAAACCCTTTGGAATCTGTTTTTATTGTTTCAGGAAACCTTGATTTTAGTAAATTGATATCTTCTGGATCAGCCCAGCCATTTGATACCTTCGTATTGTCATTTTCCAATACTGATGGATCCACATGATGGGGAGGATTATATTCAGGGCACTTGAACCTCCATGGTGACATATCAATAGTAATTCGTTGTCTGTGTGGATAGGATGAGGAGCGCTCTCCTCTGATTTTTAAATGAAAATCATCCGACACCAGATCCAACATGAGGCGCTGGCAGGAAACAAGTGCCTGGGCCAGTTGATGGGCTTCGCACTCTCCCATGTCTCTTTTCTTATCAAAACTTAAGGTGTGTAAAGCAAATTTTAGCAATGCTACCCGGTACACCAGCCAGTCGTCATTTTTTTTCAAAGAAAAACAGGTCTTTCTTATAGTGTGTACTGTCTGGAGTATTTTTTGATATCGCAAATCCCATTTGACAAATCGAAGATCTTTTGGCAAATCCTTTTCAATGCTTGGAATCCGTATTGAGAGAAGGTACTCTTCAAATTTTTTTAAATTCGGCAAATCCTGGATATCAAAATCTTTGCTGATCACAAATTTAACATCATTTTCAAGTTTAGCAAAATCGAGTTCAACCGGGTAGCGCCCGCAATGGGTCCAGTCTATAAACCAGACATTGTCAGACCGGTCACAGATGATATTCGCATAATTTAAATCACCGTGAGATATACAGGTTTCGCTTTCAGCACCGTCAATGTTTGAAGCAATCATTGTAAGAATAGAGCCCAGGTGTTCACCGTCAATTTGAATGGTAGTATCCTTATCATCGGATAAATAACTATTGATCACTGCGGCATTCATTTTAAAATAACGAAGCTGTCTGTCGGTGTTCACATCAAATTGATGATATGGCACCACCCATTCGGATTTTCTAGTATTTTTATAAAGTCTTTGAGTAATAATTTGAATGGAACGGTCAAAACGCCGGATAAAATGATCAAAAGAAGATTCAACATCAGCATTCACAAAGGCATCCTGTAGCGTTTCAGGCTGTCCGTCCATTGTGGCAAGTTCCATACTCACCCCGGTTTCTTCACCCATGGTGATGGGATAACCAAAATTGGGGATATGCTTTCCAAGAAAGTCTTTAACTTCAAAATACCCACTTATCTCCCGAGCCATCTGCTTATAATTATCTATTTTAAGTACCATGGGCTCGGTGGTGGAATCATTTTTCCAACCTTCTGCTATAAATAAAAGGCTACCGCTGAATCCACCAGCCAATGGCCTGAGATTACATCGGGACCAGTGCATACAGAGCAGTTCAATTATTTTTTTACAATTATTTTTTAAGCTGTTTTGAATTTCCACCGGCTCTATCGCACAAGGAAACAGATTGAACCGGGAGACCAAAGACGGCTCTATCCCGGCGTAAATGGCTGTCTGACCAAGATCGAGAATGACCTTCACCCCGTGCTGGAGAAATGTATGACGCAAGGCAGCAAAATGGGCTTGCCTTGCCGAACTTCCTAAAAGATGCGAAGAGACAGCCACTTCTTCACAGCCATAGGCATTTTTCAGATGAGTTGCAATGGCAAACGGTTGCAACTCTGTGTGGCAACCTGTTACAAGGAAGCGAATGCTGTTCTCCAACGGTCCGCCCAATTCTAATATTTTGCCGGTAAGTTTTTCCACTGCATTGCAAATTGCCTTCCAGGGAATAATATTTGAGGGGCTTTTTATCACCTCGCCATTAAGTGCAATTTTTCCAAGCTGTTTTGGTAAATCTGTTGCTTCTTTTGATGTAGAGATATCCAGAGGTTGAATCAGGATAATCCCAATGGATTTACCAACCTCTTTTGACTCCAGCGCGGCACTTAAAAATCCGGGTAAGGGGCCTTTCCCTAATTTTTTACCAAACCCCATGAGACGATCAATCTCCTGTCGCCCGATACTGTTTTTTTCGAAAATAAACGGCAGATCGGGACTTACATATGCATTGGTCAAATTACTGCAAATGATCACGGTATCGACAACATTGTCTTTCGTCATACTTATATAACCCACCAGGTTAAAAGATTTATCATTTTAGTTTTTTGGTTTAGAATCCTTCAACCGCACCTTCTTCATTTTCGAACACGTTTAACAATGTGCTGAAACCGGAAATATCAAATACCTCTTGAACATCTTCATTCAGATTGCAGACTCTGAGTTCACCACCCGCATTTTTTAGTTCCTGTGCAGTGGCCAAAAGCACACGCAGACCAGCACTACTGATAAAATCCAACTCTTTAAAGTTGAGTACAATTTTAGCAGATCCGCTTGCCCTTAATTCGTTTAAATGGGTTTCTGCTTCAGATGAGGTAGTCGTGTCCAGTTCTCCATTTAAAAAAACGATTTCCACATCATTTAGTTTTGTTGTTTTAATGTCCATTAATTTTTTCTCCTTATATAATTCTAAATTACCTATTTATTTTATTGATCAGACATCTGATTTGTCATTATCAAAATATTTGATCAAAGTAACAATATTTTTACCTGCCCTTCTCTGGTAGAAGGCTTTATCCATTAATGAGCGGACCAGATGGATACCCAATCCCCCAACTTTTCTGTCCTCAAGCCCGATGGTGATATCCGGTTTTTCACCTGCAAACGGGTTAAAGGGGATACCACCGTCTGATATGGTAATGGTCAGCCTTTTATCAATCAATTCTATATTAATCAATATATCATGCTCGTTTTTATCATCATCATAGGCATAGGAAATAATATTGTTCAATAATTCATCAAACACCAGATTCAACTTCCGGCGAATGGTTGTTGATAGATTGTTCTCTTCTGAAAAGGCATTAAACTTTTCCTTTACTTCTCCAATTTGGGACAGGTCATTGGTAATACTCATTTTCAATTTCAGACAAGTTTCGTCCGGTTTTTTCTGATATCTTAATGCCATTACCGTGATATCATCGAATTGTTCACGCTTGCCTTCAAACTGGTTAACCTTAGTCACAAGATCAGGAATCAGTTTTTCAAGGTCCTCATTATCTTTGGAGATCAAAAATTCAAAGAGGCGTTTATCTCCAAACAATGCGTTTTCATGATCATGGGCCTCGGTAACGCCATCCGTATACATGAAAAGAGTATCCCCGGCAGAAAGTTGAATGGTGGTTTCTTTATAGGCCAGTCCCTCCAATGCACC
>PJEL010003461.1_pt1 | contig 13493 bp, 8 predicted proteins | sample 1853271 | NCBI WGS metagenome assembly PJEL01 (sample SAMN08108733, study PRJNA415343) | Invertebrate metagenome, whole genome shotgun sequencing project. | host: Globobulimina | place: Sweden: Gullmar Fjord | collected 2015-08 | reverse complement strand
CCTTGCTGTAGACTTTTCTGCGCCCTGTTCATGGCGAAATTAAACAGCGCCTGCTTCAGACGGGAAGAGTCCATCATTCTCGCCTGCACGTCGGCCAATATTCCTTCCCATACTCTGGGGGCCAGCAGGACAAAGCTGGGGCCTATTTCACGCAGATCGGCCATCATGGTCTCCTGCTCTTCGACAAAGTTGACTATCTGCCTGGCGATCAGCGCCTGGCCCACCGTATACACCTGCTCCATGATCCAGGGAAGAGGCAATACGGAGACATAGTTGTCACCCGGCGCACGCGGATCGGCGCGCAAGTATGAGCAGCAGTGGTCGATAAACTTACTGCCTTGAAGCAGCACAATCTTTGGTTTCGAGGTGGTGCCGGAAGTGGTGCAGTAGATGGCGATATTCTCGGCCTTGCCCGCATCTACGAATGCATCGTAGAGCCTGGGCGTCTTTTTATCGATTCGCTGGCCCAACGCATAAATATCTTCGACGTTGATAAGCCGTGGGTCATCATATTTGCGCATGCCTCGTGGGTCGCAATAGACGATATATCTGACACTGGGGATACTATCTTCGAGCTCAAGTAGCTTGTCACACTGCTCCTCATCTTCGGCAATGACCACACTGGCATTGCTTCGGTTGAGAAGATAGGCCACCTCTTCGTGCAATGAGTCCTGATAGACCCCCAGAGAGAAGCAACTCATGGCATGAGCCGCAACTTCACCCCATACCCACTCGGGTCTGTTGTCTCCCAGCAGGGCTATGGTGCTGTTTGCTTCGATACCCATAGATGACAGGGCTAAGGTCATCCACTTCACCCGGTTGTGATAATCTAACCAGCTAAATTCACTCCAGATCCCGAACTCTTTCTCCCGCATGGCAATATCATCGGGCCAGAGTGTGGCGTTATGCCTGAGGATTTTTGGAAAAGTATCCATGTCGCCCATGTCGAATCGATTGGATGACGCTTGGCTTGGCATATTCATTAGCCCACCTCCTGTAACTGCTCGTTTTCTTCTAATCCAAGGTAAGCCTGTCTCACATGTTCATCTGCCATCACCTCATCGGGAAGACCACAGATGAGTTTCTTACCAAAATCCAACACCATGACCTGATGAGAGATATCCATCACCACGCCCATATCATGTTCAATCATGACCACTGTGATACCGAACTCTTCATTGAGATCGAGTATGTAGCGCGCCATGTCCTCCTTCTCTTCCAGGTTCATTCCGGCCATAGGTTCATCGAGCAAAATAAGTTTGGGCTTCAGGGCGATAGCGCGGGCCAGCTCGACGCGTTTACGCAGGCCATATGAAAGTGTACCTGCCATCGATTTACGCACATGGGAGATATCCAGAAAGTCGATGATCTCTTCAACTTGGCGGCGATGAGTCAGCTCCTCTTTTTGCGCCGGAGATGCCCAGTAGAGGGGGCCGGTTAACCAGTTATTCTTCATCAGGTGATGGCGGCCAACCATGATGTTGTCCAACACCGACATGTGACCAAAGAGGGCGAGATTCTGGAAGGTGCGGCCAATGCCCAGATCGGCCCTGTCATTGGGCCTTAAGTTGGTCACATCGGTGTTATCAAAATGAATGGCCCCTTTATTAGGGCGATAACGGCCGGAGATGCAGTTCAACATCGATGTTTTTCCCGCCCCGTTAGGGCCAATGATGGAAAAGACTTCGCCTTTGTTTACATCGAAGCTCACATCCGTCAGTGCCTTAACACCACCAAATGCGAGGGATATCTGGTCTATTTTCAGGATAGTTTCTGTCACACCCGTACTCCTTGAACTTAAGTTCCATTCATTAACGACACAACAGTGATGTCACAGTGCTGATTGACACTAGCCCTGTATCGCTTGAGAGAAGCAGGGTTAACTTTTGCCTGGCCACTCGCAATAGCGCTAGTCGTTCTTAAAGCGATGTATCTAAAAAGAGAGGTGGGTTGCCCCACCCCTAAATGGAGCGTTTAGAGTGCGTATCTCATCGATAGCTGTGCATAATCAGAGTCAACATTCTTATCGCCCATTTCAAAGTTGCCGACTTCAAATCCGACGGCAAGTTGGGGAGTCAAATTTTGGAACAGGTTGACACTCCATTGAGTGCGCTCTGCATCCGCAATATCGGTTTCTACACGGCCGTACAGGACGGTGCTTCTTAGGGTGTCGGTCCAGTAATGGCGGTATGCAGCAAGATAGGAGGTGGTACTTTCAACCTCCTCTCCGATAAGATCTGAGGCGGTACCTACGCCGACATAACGGCCCACTTCACCCTCATGGAATTGAAACCTGAAATCGTCTTTACCAAAGGTCTTGATACGGCCGGCTATCGAACCACCTAACGCCGTTTCACTATTGCCCATAGTCGTATTGAGACTGCGGCCCAATGCCGATACAGACACGTTGCCCCAGACGCCCTTAATGTTGTAGCGAGCAATGACATCCGGGAGATCATCGTTGGCGGTATCGCCACCGACACTCTCAGGGTTTTCGATAGAGATCTGGAAATTACCGGCATCGAAACGCACCTGCCCTTGACGAATGAAGGCCAATCCTACGGTTGCCCCTGCAAAATCTGCGGTCTCAGGAATCGCACTGGTATTCATGAACGTGGTCCATGTCTGGCCTGCGGTGATCCCTTTGTATTTGATGAAAGCGTGACGAATACGGGGGTTGGCCGAGTTCGAGACCACCTGGTTACCGCCGCCTCCGAGAAAATCCATCTCGATAAAGCCGGTCACATCCCCATGAACATATTTGGTATTGAATCGCGACTCATTGGCAAAAATTCTGAACTGCGATGCGTCCTCAGAAAGCGGTGTACCCGTACCTATCCAAAAATCCCGATAGGCGACATCACCGCTGACATAACGTGCATCGACCTTGATGTAACCACCAAAGCTAATCTTGCCATCTTCACCCACTTCGAAGTCGTATCCCGCCATGGCTGAACTGGCGCAAGCACACATGGAACCCGCTATCGCGATTTTTTTAATTTTAGAAATTAGCATCTTCTATCCCCTTTAATGTCTGCAGCCAAGATGGAGAATTCTCGACATTGACTCAATTGGGAATAGGTATTAGTGCAGCAGTCTTAATCCATAAGTCGCAAGACGAAGGGACTAAGACTTAAGTCGATAGTAATTAGAGATAAATAACCGTGGAAATATGATATGTTAAATTTTATAACAAACAGGTTTTTTGACTTCGTATCGATGGACAGAAACTCATAATAAGGTTCATTAAAGCGTATGTTTCCCAACTGGCTGTTAGTCACCATAAGTATCAGCTATATTGGCTTACTCTTCCTGATGGCTTTTCTGGGTGACAGGTACCGGGACAGGCTAGTTAATCGACAACACACAGTTATCTATGCGCTTTCTCTGGGAGTCTATTGCACCTCGTGGGGGTTTTTAGGGACCGCCGGGCAGGCGGCGAGTAACTCATTTTCATACCTGCCGGTGTATATTGCTCCCATACTGCTGTTTATTTTTGCCTGGCCATTTATTCAACGGCTGATACGCGTCAGCCTCAAGCTTAACATCACCTCTATCGCCGATCTGCTCGCGGCCCGATTTGGAAAATCACAACTGCTGGCCTTCATCGTGACCTTAGTCGCCCTGTTTGGCACCTTGCCCTATATCGCCCTGCAGCTGAAAGCCATCGTGAACTCCTACGAGATCTTGCGCCAAGATCATCTCATGTCTTCATGGCAGATAGGCGGCGTGGTGAGTGTTATTTTGGCAGGTTTTACCATCATCTTCGGGGTCAGGGCCATCGACGTCACCGAACGCCACCCGGGAATGATGTTAGCGATCGCCTTCGAGTCCTTCGTCAAGCTCATCGCCTACCTCACTGTCGGTATATTTGTCTCATTTTTTCTGTTCGACTCTCCACTGCAAATATGGAACTTAGCGAATGAGAGCTTACCGGCATCAACCGAGTTTAATTACCCGAATCTGGTCTCAATGTTTGGATTGCTCTTTATCGTCCTCTCCGCATTTCTCTGTCTGCCCCGACAATTTCAGGTACTCATCGTCGAATTAAAAGAGCAGAAACATGCCATATGGAGTCGCTGGACCTTCCCGATTTACATTTTAGTGTTCGCATTTTTCGCCACCCCGCTGGGACAGGCCGGTAACCTGCTCTATGGTGATTCACTCAAGAGTGATGCCTATGTGCTGTTTCTGCCAGCCTTCAATGGTCAGGCCTGGCTGGGGTTATTCAGTTTTCTGGGCGCTATTTCTGCGGCAAGCTCCATGGTCATCATCTCCACGATAGCCTTGAGCACCATGCTGAGTAATGAAGTGGTATTCCCGACCCTGTTTAAATTCAGCAATATTCAAAGTACCAACTTTCACCGCTTTCGCTCACACCTGTTGAGTATACGTAAGGCCCTGGTGTTGCTTGTCATCTTCTTAAGTTACGGTATGTTTTTACTGGCACCGCCTGACACGCTTGCCTCCTTAGGTGAAGTCGCATTCGGTGCCATAGCCCAGATAGGTCCGACCCTGTTTGCCGCCTTCTTGTGGCGAAGGGTGACGCTGGTCGGCGCTATCTTAGGGATCTCCAGTGGCTTCAGCCTCTGGCTTGTACTCAATATGCTCCCTCAACTGGGCTTTTACCCTCATCCACTGGCCGGCAGCGAATATTCGATGACGACCATGGCAACCCTGATAGGCCTGCTCGTCAACATCCTTATGCTGTGGTTGGTTTCACTGCTCACCAGGCAGAGCGTACATGAGCAGATGCAGAACGAGCACTTTATTCAGAGACCGGATATCGATAATTTGCCCTCCGGGATCCAAAAAAATATCAAACCTAAAGATCTCGAATTGCTGGTTGCTCGTTTCGTGGGTGAAGAGCGAGCCGAGCAAGGGTTCAGGGATTTTTTCAGCCAGCAAGAATCGCTCCCCTCAAACAAGAACAGCCATAATCAGGCACTTATTTTTTATACCGAAAACATGCTGGCGAGTGTGATGGGCTCGGCTTCTGCCCGTCTGGTGATCTCCTGCGCCCTTAATGGCCGGGACATAGCCATCAACGAGGTCGCGCAGCTTGTCGAAGATGCCTCCAGCCACAGAATGGAGTTCAGCCGTTCGGTACTTCACAGCGCCATCGAAAACGCCAGTGAAGGAATATCGGTAATAGATAGCGATCTTAAATTGGTTGCCTGGAATAAGCATTATCTGGAGCTGTTCGACTACCCGGATGACCTCATCTATATCGGCTGTCCGGTAAAGCAGCTCATCCAGTACAACCTGAGTCATGGGGGCAAGTTCAATAAGAATATCGGACAGAAAGTCGAACGACGACTGACGTTTTTACGTCAGGGTAGCCGCCATAGTACCGAGCGGATCCAGGGCGATGGCAAGACCATTCGTATTGAAGGAAATCCCATTCCAGATGGCGGATTTGTGATGATCTTCTCGGACATTACCATGTACCGGGAAGCCGAAAAGTTACTGAAAGAGAAAAATCTTGATCTCGAAGCCCGGGTCTATGAACGCACCAGGAAACTGGAACAGGCGAACCTAAGTCTGGAGCAAACCAATGCAGAGCTTGCCGATGCGATTCAAAAAGTGGAGCAAGCCCACCAGAAGAAGAGTCAGTATCTGAAGGCCTGCAGCCACGATCTGCTGCAACCTCTGTCTGCGGCGCGCCTGTTCTCCTCCGCTTTTGTACAGAGCAGTCAGCTATCTGAAAAACAGAAGCAGCAGATAGGTTACATCGATAACTCCCTTAAAGTGGCCAATGAGTTGCTGCTGGATCTCAATGAAATTTCTCGCATCGAGAGTGGCACCCTGGTTCCCGAAATTGAGCGTTTTCCACTTCAGGAGGTTTTAGACTCCATCGTCGATGAGTACGGCGCAATATCCGCAAGCGCTAATGTGGAGTTCCGTCATATCAATACCGGGCTCTGGGTCTCAAGCGATAAGGTGATGCTAAGGCGAATTTTGCAAAATCTGATAAGTAATGCCTTCAGGTATGCCGGAGAGGGGAAAATTCTTCTGGGCTGTCGCCGACATGGCAGCAAACTCAAGATTCAAGTCGTAGATAATGGACCCGGGATCCCCTTGGATAAACAAGCGGTGATATTTGAACAATTTACCCGCCTACAGCCCTCCGGTCATCTGGGGGTCAACGGGCTAGGTCTGGGACTCAATATCGCTCAGGGACTGACCTCACTATTAAAGCAGCAGCTGACCCTCTCTTCTCGTGTCGGTCAAGGCAGTATCTTTAGTCTCACCTTAGATATCGCGGCGCCGATGGCCGCCCAGATAGAGAAGAGTGAAGCCGACATCTTAACTCTGCATGGCGTCAATGTGCTGTGTATCGACAATGACCCCAATGTGCTCGCCGGCATGACGGAGCTGCTCAGTGGCTGGAGATGTAAGGTCTACGGCGCAAACTCAGTGCAGCAGGCCAAGCGACAACTTGAGAAACACGCCAGTGAGATAGATATCATGCTAGTGGACTATCAACTCGATGACAGCCTGGATGGACTCACCCTGATGGAAGAGCTACAAGGGCTATCAGATCTGCCCCTGCCCGGTATATTAATCACCGCGACCATAGATGAGGCCGTGGTTCAGCAGGCGAAGGCGATGGGTTATGGCTACCTGCGTAAAATCATTAAGCCTATAGCATTGAGGGCATTAATGAGTGCGACACTAGCGCAAAGCTTACGCAAAAACTACTGCGCTTCGAGCGAGAAAGTGGCTTTATCCAGCTGAAGTTGACTCATGGCTATCACCGCCTGAGTACGGGTATGAACTCCCAACTTTAAAAATATCGCGCTGGCGTGAGCCTTGATAGTGGCTTCCGATAGCCCGAGATCGTAAGCGATCTGTTTATTTAACATTCCATCGGCAAACATCATTAAAATTCGATGTTGACGCGGTGAAAGGCTCATGATCTTACTGCTCATACTATCGGCTTCTACCGCATCAAAGTCGCTGCAACCTTCGGGTAGCCACTGCTTACCGGCGAGTACGCTCTGTATCGCCGCTAACATCATAGCTGCAGTAGTCGACTTGGGAATAAATCCTGCGGCCCCAAAAGACATGCTCTTGGACACGGTAACTTTATCTTCCTGACCCGAGATCACGATCACCCCCATCTGAGGAAAACAGTTTCGGATACTGATTAAGGTATTAAAGCCATGAGCTTTAGGAATATTCAAATCAAGCAGCAATAGATCCGCATCATCATGCTCGGATAATAGCTGGTCTAACTCCACAATGGTTTCTGCTTCATAGAGGATCACATCGTCGAAATTAGGCGCTAATATATTGATTAAGGCTTGGCGAAACAGTGGATGGTCATCAGCTATTATTATTTTAAGTGGCTGCAAAATTGTTAACTCCTCGTTAATGAGCGAAATTCAGTCTAACGCAAACCCTGAGAATAACAACCGGGTGTAACGGGGATGATATTGATATCAAAATAGAACAACCCCATTTAATTACAATAAGATAGCTCAATATAAAAGACAAAAACTGCACACTTAGCGACGACGGCTATAGACTTATTAACTAGATCCTGAGTATCGAATCAGGCCTGTTTTATCGGCCTGGCTAGCTTTTTCAACATTGATGGTGGCTTAGAAAAGGGTCCAACAACCTGAAAAGTGATTAAATTTCCCACAGCCACTTGTACATTAACAAAGTCTCACATATTCTGGATTGAGGTTACCATGATTTCAACACAACGGTTTTTCAACACAACGCATTGACTATTAGGAGATTACTTTGCCTGATAAAACAGCATTAGTTCTTGGCGGTGGTGGTGCGCGTGCGGCATATCAGGTCGGTGTGCTTAAAGCGATAGTGCAGTTCTACCCCAGAAATCATGGGATCCCATTTAAAATCATCTGTGGAACGTCGGCCGGGGCCATCAATGGCACCTCGATTGCGACCCATGCCTCCTGCTTCCACCTCGGCGTTCGAAAACTGGAATGGGTATGGCGTAATTTTCATACCGGTAAAATTTACAGCTCATCGGCGGTCGGTATCTTGGCCCATTTAAGCAGGATGTTACTGATGAGTATTCAAGAGGATAGGGTAAACACCAATGCGGGCAGCCTGTTTAATAGCGACCCCTTGCGAGTGCAGCTCAATCAGCTGATCAATTTTGCTCGAATAGACAGAAATATTGCCAGCGGTGCACTTAACGCCCTCAGCATAGATGCTTCGTGCTATAACACGTCACGATCGATCACCTTTTTTCAAGCCAGTCGAGATATCAAGGAGTGGCACAGGGATAGACGAAGAGGACAAAGAACCCAGCTCAATACAGAGCACCTGCTGGCAAGCAGTGCCATCCCACTCATATTTCCTTCGATTAAGCTCAATCAGGGTTATTACGGAGATGGATCGGTGCACCAACTCGCGCCATTGAGCAGCCCTATTCACTTAGGGGCAAAAAAAATCATGGTGATCAACCTCGAGAGTCCGCATAAACAGATGCCCCAAGAGTTAGAGCATCACCCCAAAACCGCGACGATTACAGGTCACCTGCTCGATACCATCTTTTCAGACACGCTTAACAGCGATCTCGAACGGCTCGAGCGGGTCAACAACACCCTCTCCCTCATCCCCAAAGAGGATTGCGAAAAGCTCCCGCTGACTAATATTGAAACCTTAGTCATCAAACCCAGTGAGGATCTCAGTCAATTGGCTTCCCAGTATTATCATGAGATGCCCTTTGCGGTTAAGTCTATGCTGAGACCCTTAGGGATTAAGCAACAGACAGATTCGAGTATCGTCTCCTACCTGCTATTCGAAAAGGCTTACTGCAGTGCACTTATCGATTTAGGTTATCAGGATGCCATGTGTCAGATCGATGAGATCCGGGACTTTTTTGAGATAGATAAATAGCTCAGAATAAATATTCTGGAATAGATTGTTTGGAATAGTTAGCCCGGTGGATTCTTGTTGTAAACCGATAGCAGCAACTGATCTCAGAAACTGTTCAGCGCTATAGATCGGCGCGCCGGGCGATCAAACCAGCGGCGCTCTTACCCCACACCCGATATATCCTGCCACCGGGATGAAAACCATCCACCGCCATATCCTGACGTTCTAAGGCCTGTTCAATATTAACCAGCTCGCAGTCATCATCACCCAGGCTTAGCTCAGTGAGACGGATATTGAATGCCTTAGCCCTTTGTCCCAAACACCATCTCAATGGCTGCGGCAGGGCCGGAAATTGATTCATCGGAGGAACGCGGGTAAGTAAAATGTGCTTCACGGCAAATTGCGTCTTTAGCAGCTCAATCAAACTCTCTTGTTGCGCTATCCAGCGGCTCACCGATAACGGACTGAGCACATCGTTGACCCCTAAAGAGATTAACACCACATCAAACTCGCAGGGGTCTAACTGCTTCAGCGTGTGGATAAGATCCTCCGTTCTATTACCGGACTGAGCGACAAGCAGCCAGTCAACCCGATACTGTCTGGCAAGCTCACGCGTCAGACAACCGGACAAGGCCTGAGATTGAGTATCGACACCGACACCGGCTGCAGCCGAATCGCCCACCACGAGCACCCTAAGTCGCCTCCCCTCACCAAGAGTACCGCCGCGGCCACCAGCGGCTTCCGGTAGCTTGGGCGTGACTCTACGCACATATCGCCCCTGTAATACCAACAAGGGCGCCAGCAAGATTAATATAAAATTGTGAAACATACCCCTTATTCCTATACCTATCTCTGCAACAGTGCAGATGTGCAACAAAAAGTGTTCAGCCTTCTCCATTATCTCCGAGACAACCACCGCGGCCACCGGCGGCTTCCGCTAATATTAAGGTGACTCTACGCACATATCGCCCCTGTAATACCAACAAGGGCGCCAGCAAGATTAATATAAAATTGTGAAACATACTCATTCCTTAGTCCCTAGCTCCTAGCTCCTAGCCTTGCAACAAGAAATGCTCAGCCTTCTCTATTCGGCGCGGTTTACCGAGAATGATCAAGGTATCACCCGGGCGAATTTTCCAATCTAACTCCGGGCTTTCAACCTCTGAGCCTGAACGCCTCACGGCCCGGAGCTCGACCCTAAGTTTCTCCCAGGGAATGTCGGCCAAGGTCAATCCTACGGCGTTCGCTCCCTTCGGCAGCGCGACGGCGTGCAGGTGCTCAAGAGTGAAGTCGGTCTCGGCTCCGGAAAAGAAACCATGGAGATACTGATAATGGTTTCGTCTCTCATATTCCAGTCGTTTTAAAATTCTCGTCAGCGGAACGCCGCACTGATACAGCACCTGAGAAACGAGCATCAAACTGCCCTCAAGCGTCTCGGGGATAACCTGGCTGGCTCCCGCAGCCTCCAGCTCTTCCATCCCGGTATCGTCACGGGTTCTGACCAATATTTTTGAATCCGGGGCCAGTTGACGACACAGGGGTAACACCTCCTCGAGGATCCGGCCATTACTAAAGGTCAATACAATCAGCTTTGCCTCCCGGATTTTGGCCTGTTTAAGAATGCTGCGATTACAGACATCGCCAAAATAAACCGGTTCCCCCGCTTTTCTCGCCTCCGATACTCGGGTGGGATCCAGATCAAGTACCAAAAATGGTACCGCTTCCGTTTTCATGAATCGGGCGATAGTTTGCCCGACGCGGCCATAGCCCAGGATTAATACCAGATCGTTTTCATGCTCTATATTCGGCTCAATGGCTGGCGGCTTCTCGGCTTTAGGTCTAACACCCTGCAGGTAACGAGCGACATCGACGCTGTGCCTCACCAACCAGGGAGCGACCGCCATTGACAGCACGGCCACCATAACCAGCTTAGTGCTTAGGGCGATATCGAGAAGTCGGTAATTAACCGCCAACGCCAACACCACGAAACTAAATTCCCCCACCTGAGCCAGACTCAAGGCCGTCGACATTGAGGTTCGAAATGATTCACGGGCGGCTCTTAACAAAGCGAAAATCACTAAGGCTTTGCCGAAAATCACGGCCACCAGCAAGATTAAGATCTGCCACCAGAACTGAAAAACGAGCGTGAAGTCGAGCAACATACCAATAGAGATAAAAAACAACCCCATCAGTAGATCACGAAATGGTCTGATATCCGCCTCAAGCTGCCGCTTATATTGGCTTTCTCCCAGCAACATACCTGCCATAAAGGCACCGAGCGCCATGGACAAACCCAGCCATTGAGTCAAGGCGCCGGTTAACAGCGCAACCACCAGGGTCGAGAGCATAAATAGCTCATTGGAGCGTGAGCGGGCAACTTCATCGAATAGACGCGGCAGGCCCCACTTACCGAAAGCCATCAAGGCAACGAAGGCCAAGACACCTTCAACCATGGCATAAGCTATGGTCTTCGCCGACAACACCTCTCCCCCAGAGGCCAGAAGTGGCAATAGAATTAATAGAGGAACAACGGCAAGATCTTGAAATAACAGGACACTGACAGAAAGCTCACCGTGACGCCGCCTTAACCAGCCTTGCTCATTGAGTAACTTAAGCACGATTGCCGTGGAAGAGAGTGCGATGGCCGAGCCGACCACGACAGATTCAACTAAGGTCAGTGATCCCAAAAATGAGATACCGGTGGCCAGTACCGTAGTCACGACAACTTGGGCGCTACCCAAGCCAAATACGGTGCGTCTCATCGCCCATAACCTGGGTAGAGAAAACTCCAGACCTAAACTGAACATGAGTAACACGACGCCGAGCTCGGCAACAGATTGCATCTGATGTTGACTAAACCAGTTGAAACCAGAGGGACCACTGATAACACCCGTGAGGAGGTAGGCCAAGATAGCAGGCAATCCTGCCCGTCTCAGCAGCGCAATTGAGATAATTGCCACCACAAGCATCAAAAGAATTTGAATAAGAAAACTGTGTTCCATTTAAATTTTGGCTCCAAGTCAAATAACTGACACATCATTTTTAGCACTGACTACAGAAAGATTAACTCAATGACAAATAAAGACAAATTTAATTAACAAAATATTAGGCATACTAATTGCTAGTAAACATTCAATTGAGAGGTTTCTTAACCTCAACAAGACTGGCATTGATGGAGTACTAATTATGGACTTTGGCCTAGCGACTGAGTTTTATCCCGAAGAGTATCAGTATCAACCTGAATTATACGGCGTTGATAATACTGAACTCGATTTAGTGGAAATTATTCAGCAACTACACGAAAGTTTAGATCCCAGGACAGTTTTTGCCTGTTTCGGCAAAGTCATGGGACAACATTTGCCTATACATGGTGTAAAGCTCAACTACAAACATTATCAGTTTAGTTGGGGAAAACCTCAGGGGCTAGTTATTAAGCAACAACAGGAATGCTCTGGTGAGACGGCAACCCTTCAATACAGCTTGAAGTCTCCGTTAACGCCGTCACAAGCACAGCGATTACAGTTACTGCAGACTCTTGTGCTTTTGCCACTGTTCAATGCAACCCAGTTCCATGAGATGTCTCAGCAGGCCATGTACGACTCTCTCACCAAGCTAGGTAATCGTCACTATTATATGGAGAGCTTGAAGAAAGCGATTGCTACAGCCGAGCGCTATAGTAACGATCTCTCATTAGTTGTACTTGATTTAGATAACTTCAAGAAGCTTAACGACCGTTATGGCCACCAATTTGGCGATAACGTGCTGTCTGAATTTGGCCAACTATTAACCAGTGCGATTCGCAATACCGATCAGGCATTTCGTATCGGTGGGGATGAATTTGTCGTCGTCGTGCGCGGGGACAAACAGGCCGCCAGCATCTTATGTGAACGGATATTATCCTCCATGTCATCGCTACCTTTGTTTGAGAAATATGAGATCCAAACCAGTTTAGGTGTCTCTCAATGGATAAACGGTGAGGTGCCATCGGCACTGTATGAACGCGCCGACAGGGCGCTGTATCGAGCCAAGGCGGCCGGACGACGATGTTTCAGGATTGACGGTGAGTAAAAGGGAACATTAAGTTACTAGTTCCTGGTTACGATTTTAAAGCTCAAACCAGCACTCGCATCCCGACACAAAAACGCCTTCTCAATCCAATAGCCGACGGCGCAGACCAACACATTATTGTAAAAGATAAACGGCACCCTCTCTCGCTCCCAAGGTGGAATACCAGACTCCTGCCATAACTTCTTAAGCTCTCGTCCCTTCTGCCTGTTATGGGGAGAGCATCGCGTACTACCCGCAATGGCGAAACGAACAGAGACAAGCTCATCATTCTGCGGCAAACGAACCCTTTCGAGTTGGGTTAACTTGCGAACCTGTAGCGATTTTATTTCTGAAACTGATAAGCGCAGCTCAGCTTCACTATTCTCTATTTGAACGACACTCCCTACCTCAGCGCAATCGGGTGATAGCAAGGGGGTTAAATCCAACTCGAGTACCGCCGCTTTTATTCGCTCAGCATGCTCAGCTTCAACAGAGGAGAGGTAAGCCCGCCCCCTGAAGCGCCTGACAAGGGTATCACCTAATCTGAGCTCGACCTTAGCATCGACTCTGGCATCGAGTAA
>PJEL010003460.1_pt1 | contig 13494 bp, 11 predicted proteins | sample 1853271 | NCBI WGS metagenome assembly PJEL01 (sample SAMN08108733, study PRJNA415343) | Invertebrate metagenome, whole genome shotgun sequencing project. | host: Globobulimina | place: Sweden: Gullmar Fjord | collected 2015-08 | reverse complement strand
GTCGCGCCAAGGCCATGCACTAGGAACTCAAGATGAGAGTCTTCGCTGGGGAGTCCAACACGATCGGCGAGCCGATCGACATCGCTTCGGCGCATGACCGAATCTTCGGCATGGTGCTCGTCAACGACTGGAGCGCGCGCGACATCCAGCGCTGGGAATATGTCCCCCTGGGACCCTTCCTCAGCAAGAGCTTCGCGACGACGATCTCGCCCTGGATCGTCACCCTCGACGCGTTGGCGCCCTTCAAGACCGAGCAGGAAAAACAGGATCCTCAGCCGCTCCCCTACCTGAGCTGGGATGGCGACCATAGCTTCGACATCCGTCTTACCGTCCATCTGCAACCCGAGGACGCGAAAGAAGCGACGCTCATCACCGATTCCAATTTCAAGCATCTCTACTGGAGCATCGCCCAACAGCTTGCTCACCACGGCGTGAACGGCTGCGGCATGAATCCCGGCGATCTCCTCGCCTCGGGGACGATCAGCGGGCCGGAGAAGACGTCGCGCGGCTGCATGCTCGAACTCACCTGGCGGGGCGAAGAGCCCATAACGCTAAGCGAGGGTGGCGAGCGGAAGTATTTGCAGGATGGCGACAGCATCGTCATGAGCGGGTGGTGCCAGGGAGACGGCTACCGCATCGGCTTCGGCGAGGCTTCGGGTAAGCTGCTTCCCGCAATCGATTAGAATCGGCCGAACTGTGTCACGTGACACGGCGATTCGCTGCCCAAGCACTGAGGCATCAAGGCCCGGGAATCGGAGCGATTTGCGCGGCTCCGATTCCCGGGAATGCTTTAGCGGCCGAGCGCAGCTGCGAGAGCATCGACGGTTTCCTGACTGAACATCCCGAAGAAAAGTTTCTCGCTGACATTGAGTCCCTTGCCGTTGATCAGGTGCTTGCTGTAGAGCGGAAGCTGAATTTCCAATCGATTGCCGTTGTTCTTCGACTCGAACGCCGCCTTGTGCTCACCGTAGGTGACCACCTCCATGTCGGGATTCAGCCCGGCCATGCGGAAGATCCCCTCGAGCATGCCCACCATCGGCGAGTTCGCCGTCGCCGTGATCTCGAAGCTGCCCTTGCCGTTGTCCTCGCGATAGCGCTGCTCGATGATGTGACCGACCGAGCCGGCCATCGCGCCGGCGAGCGGGTTGCTCAAGTCAGCCTTATCGACGGGTACTTTGGTGAAGCCGGGAGGCGCATCGGGCATGGCGTCGATGACCGCTTGAAAAGTCTGCCCCGCGGCCAGCGAGGTCGCCTTCTTGAGGAAGTCGATGGAATGACTGTACTCCTCGGCATGGAAGGCCTTGCGGGCCTGGTTGAGCAGGCCGTCGAAATCGTCCGGGGTCACTTTCTTTTCACGGACCTGCGCGGCGGCAGGCAAGCTGATCAGCAGGATCAGCGCGAACAGGGTAAGCTTTTTCATTTTTCTCCATCTTTCGCCTGGCGGCACCGGGCCGGAAGCCGGAAGTGCCGAATCGGGGGGGTGACTAAAGTGATCTCGATTGCCAGCCAGGGTGATAATCCCACATTAGGTCACATAATTGCGATATAAATATTCCGATATTGTACAATTCAGTCTCCAGCCTCTGTGGCGAAACCGGGAAATTGACCCTTTCTTTCCCCTTGGTTCTGCGGGATGGTAGCGCTATCTCTACCAGCAACAATCCTGCGACCGGAGGACATCCAACTTGCCCGCTCCAACACCCCACGATCTGGTCGATCTCGCACAGGGCCGCCACAAAGCCCCCTTCGACGTGCTCGGTCCCCATCCATCGGGCAAGGATCACTGGCTGCTGCATGTTCTGCGTCCGGATGCAAAGACCCTGACGGTGGAGTTCGCGGGGAAGTCCATCCCGATGCAAGCGCTGCCTCAGCAGGGACTCTTCGTCGCCAAGCTGCCCTGCCGCGAGCGACCCGCCGACTATCTTCTGAAGGTCACATGCTCGGCGGGGGGAACGGAGACCGCTGACGACCCCTATCGCTTTCCGCCTCTGCTTTCCGATGCCGAGCTCGAGTCCTTGAGCCGAGGCGAGGATCTCAGCCTGCACGAGCGCCTCGGCGCGCATGCTTGCGAGATCGAAGGGGTCGCCGGCGTACGCTTCGCCGTATGGGCGCCGAACGGCCTGCGTGTCAGCGTCATCGGCAGCTTCAACGGCTGGGACGAGCGGCGCCACCCGATGCGTCCCCGCGGTTCGTCGGGGATCTGGGAGATCTTCCTGCCGGGAGTCGCAGACGGCGCGCTCTACAAGTATGACATCCTCACCCGCCTCGGCGGTCGCTGCACGGTGAAGGCCGATCCCTGCGGCAGGGCCATGGAGCTGCGTCCGGAGACCGCGTCCATTGTAGTCGGGGATTCGAAATGGATCTGGAAAGACAAGAGCTGGATGCGGCAGCGCGCCGAGAGGCAGGCGCCCGATCGCCCGATCTCCATCTACGAGGTTCACCTGGGTTCCTGGCGAAGACGAAACGGAGAGTGGCTCAGCTACCTCGAACTCGCCGACGAACTGGTCCCCTACGTCAAGGAGATGGGCTTTACGCACATCGAATTGATGCCGGTCACCGAGCACCCCTTCGACGGTTCCTGGGGTTACCAGACCGTCGGCTACTTCTCGCCGACCGCTCGGCACGGTTCGCCGGACGACCTGCGCGCGCTCATCGACGCGGCGCATCGGGCGGGCCTTGGCGTCATCCTCGACTGGGTTCCCGCGCACTTTCCCCGCGATGGCCACGGTCTCGGCTTTTTCGATGGGACACATCTCTACGAGCACGCGGATCCCCGCAGAGGACTTCACCGCGACTGGGGAACCTTCATCTACAACTACGGCAAGTCTCAGGTGACGGCCTTCCTGCTTTCGAGCGCGCTCTATTGGCTTGGCGAGTTCCACATCGACGGCCTGCGTGTCGATGCCGTCGCTTCGATGCTCTACCTCGACTACTCCCGCGAACCCGGCGACTGGCTGCCGAACGAGCGCGGCGGGCGCGAGAATCTGGAGGCCATCGCCTTTCTGCAGCAGCTCAACGACGAGGTGCACAAGCAGTTCCCCGGCGTACTCACCTTCGCCGAGGAATCTACGGCATGGCCCGGCGTTACGGCGCCGACGGCCAAGGACGGCCTCGGCTTCGACTACAAGTGGAACATGGGCTGGATGAACGATACATTGTCCTACCATGGCATGGATCCGCTCCTGCGTGGCAAGCACCAGAATCTGGTCACCTTCCCGCTGACCTACGCCTTCTCCGAACACTTCCTGCTTCCGCTATCGCATGACGAGGTCGTGCACGGCAAAGCCTCGCTGCTTGCAAAACTGCCGGGTGAGCGCGAGCAAGCTTTCGCCAATCTGCGGGCGCTCTACGGCTGGATGATCACGCACCCGGGCAAAAAGCTGCTGTTCATGGGCGCGGAAATCGGCCCGTGGACGGAGTGGAATCACGAGAGCGAGCTCGAGTGGGGTCTTCTCGAACACGATCCCCATAAGCAGGTGCAGGCTTGGCTCAGCGCGCTGGTCAAGCTCTACGTCAAGGAACCCGCGCTGCATCAGATCGACGATGGCTGGGACGGATTTCAGTGGATCGACTGCTCCGACGCGCAACGCAGCGTCGTCGCCTGCATTAGACGCGGGAAGGACGTCAAGAGCTGGATCGTGATCGTCGCCAACTTCACACCAGTTCCCTGGGAGCAATACCGCATCGGCGTCCCCGCGGCATCGGCATACCGCGTTCTACTGAATGGCGATGCGGTTGAATTCGGGGGAAAAGGAAACAAGCTGCCGAAGCTGATCAAGGTGAAGGACAAACCGGCCGCCGCCCATGATCAGTCGATCGTAATCGACCTGCCGCCGATGACCGTTCTCTTTCTCAAACCTCGGCTCAGCAGGAGCCCGCGCAAAACGACGACGCGCACCCCCAAGAGCTAGCCGCTAAGAGCTAGCATAGAGCTGAACGTCCGTCGCGACGCGGTCGGCCATCCTGCGCAGCGATTCGTGCTCGGGGTGACGCAATACGACAAAGCCGTCCGCGAGAACGGAGCGTCGCCAGTCCCGGCTCGGCTGGCCGACGGGCGTCAGATCGACGGCGCAGACATGCTGCCCAAACTCCGCCATGATGCGATCGAGTCCATCCACCTTGTGGATAATCCCCTCGCCATTCGCCCGCTTGCAGATGCCCGCGCTCCAGTATTTGCGCTCGACCGATTGGCTGAAAGAGCCCTGGCAGACCGCCTCGGCCCAACCTTTGAATAGATCGATGTCGCCAGCGAAGTTCATGAGATCAACCGTGCGAACCCCCGGCGCGCGGGCGGCGATCTCACCGAACACCGCCTCGCCGTTCGCCGTTCGGAACCACTCCATGTGCGTGAAGCCCGTCTTGAAATTCAGGGCTTTCAGAACCGCCTCGCCCATCTCCCGACCGGGACGCATCTCATCGGACTCGACATCCCTGCGGCAGAGCGTCTGCTGGCTGATCCAGGAGTGGCTGCGCGTAACCAGCGCCCGTGGCCGGTAGTAAGCGATGTTCGAATAGACGATGCGACCGTCGATACAAACCGTGTCGAAGGTGTAGTCCTCGCCCTCGATAAACTCCTCAACCGAAACTTCCGCGACATGTTCCAGCGCGGGGATCACCTGCTCGAGCTCGGTGGCGTTCTCGATTCTGTAGGTGTCCTGCGACCCGGCGCCGTCGATCGGCTTGACGATGAGCGGATAGCCGATCCGCTCGGCATGCTCCCGCACCTGGTCGGACGTGAAGGCATTGCCGTGCCGAGGCGTGCGGATTCCCGCCGCATCGAGCTGCTGCTTCATGATCTCTTTGTCGCGAAATGGGATCGTCTCGGCGACCGTCATCCCAGGTAGACCCAACATCTCGCGGATCCGCGCCGCGGGAACCATCGCAAGCTCGAAGAGACACTCGACTCTGTCTATCCGCACCTTCTCGGCGATCTTGGCGGCTTCGCTCATGAGGTGGGATTCGTCGGCCAGGGATTTCACCTGGACGTAGGCCGAAAGATGGCGGCGCGCTATATCGGGCAGGCCCGCCTTGGGGCTATCGCCCATCCCGATTACGTTGGCGCCGACCTCGTTGAGCCCTCGAGTGAAGAAGGGCTGCTCGACGGGGAAACCGGGTGAGATCATCAGGACGTTCATCGTCGCTTCCTTGATATCAGGTGAATAGCTCTAGCCGATTTCTACCTGGATGCCGCTAAGGATCCGACCGAGCGCCTCGCGCACGACCTCCGTCTCGGGATGGCGGACGATAATGTAACCATCGCCGTCGTAGGCGCCACTCGGCGGGGCGCCGATCCGCGGCAGCCTGGCCTCGACGGCGACCGCTCCGATCTCCCTGCGCACTTCATTCAGCCCATGGATCGCCTTGATCCGGCCGCGGCCCTGACCGCGGAGAAAGGCGGCGCCCGCGGCGAAGCGTCGCTCGGGTGGATCGAACTCGTCGAAGACCATCAGTTTCGCCCAGGCCTTGTAGAGATCGATGTCATGGGCATAGGAGATAAGGGTCGTGAATTGCGCTCCGGGCGGCCTCGCTCCGACCTCGGAGATGGCGACCGAGCCGTCCTCCCTGCGGAACCACTCCATGTGGCTGAGTCCGTTTACCATGCCGAGTGCGCCGAGCGCTTGCTCGGCCTGGCGCCGGATCTCGACATATTCGGGTAGATCAAGCTCGCGCGGCAGGACGACGCACCACTGAATCCAGGGATGGTTCAGCACATCGAGAGGCGTCGGGAAGTAGTCGCTGACGGACCACCATACGATCTTGCCGCCTAGGCACACGCTGTCGAAGGAGTGTTCCTCGCCCGTGATGAACTCCTCGAGCATGGTCTCTCCGTCGGCTCTCGGCGCGCCCAAGCTGAGCAAATCCCGCAGACGATCTTCACTGTCGGCGCGGAAGATCTGCCGCGAGCCCGATCCGACCGTCGGCTTCACGATGATCGGGTAGCCGACCTCCTTGCCGAATTCGATGGCGGCCTCCTCGGAGGCTACCCGGCTGTGACGCGCGCAGGGCAAACCCGCATCGCGGAGCACCTCTTTCATGAGCGCCTTGTCGCGGAATTTCCTGGCCGTCTCCCCCGCCATCCCCGTGATGCCGAGCATCTCGCGCACTTGCCCGAGGGGCACCTGTAGCTCTTCGAGCGCGCCGAGCAGTCGATCGACGCCGCCCATCTCGGCGCCCAAACGCTTCACGCCTTCGGCAATGCAGGGGGGATCGAGCGCATCGTTCACCTGGGCGTGGGCGGCAAGCCGCTCGCGCGTCGCCCCGGGAACACGCTCGAGGGGATCTTGACTGAGCAGTCCGACGCGCGTATCGGGCAGCGAGCAGGCCGCGTCGATAAACCTGAGGGTCGCCTCCAGGAGAAAGGGAGCGACGAAAACGATATTTGGCATGGGCGGAGTCTAACCGGGAAATCGCGCGACTGTCACGGTATAAAGGGGTTTGTAGGGCTACAATCAGATGCTAGACTCCGCCGCATGAAAAAACTCCGCATCGCTTTAGCGACCTCCGAAATCGCCCCTTTCGCGAAATCGGGAGGGCTCGCCGACGTGTCGGCCGCTCTGCCCGCCAAGCTGAAAGAGGCCGGACACGACGTTCGCGTCTTCGTCCCCTTCTACTCGAGCATCGATGTCGATGCTTACGAATTCAATCTCCACCCCGATGTCCAGGACGTCTCCCTGCACTTCGGGCCCGTTCGCATTCACTTTTCGCTCTTCCAGACCAAGCTGCCGGGCAGCGACGTCACCATCAACTTCGTGCACTGTCCCCGCCTCTACGACCGCGATGGGCTTTACACCGATGCGCCCGACGAGCCCATCCGCTTTGCGCTGCTCTCGCGAGCCGTGCTGGAATGCTGCCAGCGTGAGCAGTGGGCGCCCGACATCATCCAATGCAACGATTGGCAGACGGCGCTGATCCCCACCTACCTGAAATCGCTCTACGCCTGGGACAAGCTATTCGCGCCAACGCGCACCGTTCTCGCGGTCCACAACCTCGGCTATCAGGGAATCTTCCCGGCGAAGACCCTCGATGTGATCGGCTTCGCCGAGGCAAAGCGGCTCTTCGATAAAGAGGATTACCTGGCAGGGAAGGTGAACTTCCTGAAGACCGGTCTCATGCACGCCGATAGGTTATCGACGGTGAGCCCGACCTACGCTGAGGAGATCCAGACGGAGACCTACGGCTTCGGCCTGCACGAACTGTTGACCGAAAGAAGCGACGACCTGACGGGAATCCTCAACGGCGTCGATGGCGAGATCTGGAATCCACGCACGGACAAGAACATCGCCGCCCGCTACTCCGCGAAAAGCCTCTATCGCAAGGAAAAGGCGAAGGTGGCTCTGCTCGCCGACCTCTCTCTGCCCTACGAAAAGGGTGTTCCCGTCATCGGCATGATCACGCGGCTGGCGGGTCAGAAGGGGGTCAATCTCCTCGAGGACTCCATGCCCGAGATTTTGAAAGAGCGGGACCTGCGTTTCGTCGTCCTCGGCAGCGGTGAGCCCCCTCTCGAGGAGTTCTTCGCCGAGCTCCAGGAAGAATTTCCGGACAAGGTGTGCTTCTACCGCGGCTTCCACGCCAAGCTCGCCCACGAGATCGAGGCGGGATCGGACATGTTCCTCATGCCCTCCCTCTACGAACCCTGCGGCCTCAATCAGATGTACAGTTTGGCCTACGCCACTGTACCCGTTGTTCGCAAAACCGGCGGGCTCGCGGACACGGTGACACAATTCGACCCTGAGACGGGCGAGGGCAACGGCATCGTCTTCGAGCACCCGACGAGCGATGGGGTCCGCTGGGCAGTGAACACGGCGCTCGACCTTTATGCCGACGAGAAGAACTGGAAGCTGATCAGGAAGAATGGCATCGAGGGCGCGGACTTTTCATGGGACAGAGCCGCCGCGAGCTATGCCGAGCTCTACCAAGCCCTCTCGGCCGAGACGAAAGACCCTTCAACGGCGGAGGCCGAGGCGTGAACGTCATCTTCGTCGAACCCGCCTTCCCCGCAAACCAGCGAGAGTTCGTGCGCGGGCTCCACGCGATCGGGGCCAAGGTGATCGGCATCGGCGAACGACCTCTGGAATCGTTGCCGCCCTCGCTGACCGACCAGATGGTGCACTACCAGCGCGTGAGCAACGTCTGCGATGATGACGCCATGAGCGACGCCGTGCGAAGCTGCCAGCAACATGTCGAGGTCCACAGGCTCGAGGCGACGGTCGAGGCCCACGTGATGACGGCTGCCCGCGTTCGCGAGGCCTGCGGCATCCCCGGCGTTTCGGCGCAGACGACCTGGGTCTGCCGGGACAAGCCGAGCATGAAACAGGTACTGAGCGACGCCGGAGTCCCCTGCGCGCAGTCGGCTGGAGTCGATTCCAAAGAGGAGGCCCTCGACTTTGCCTCCCGGGTCGGTTACCCGCTCATCGTCAAGCCTCGCGACGGCGCCGGGGCCGCGGGGACATCGCGAGTCGAAGATGACGCGGCGCTGACGGCTGCGCTCGATGCCGCGGGTGTCGGAGGCGGCGCCTCCGTCGCCATCGAGGAGTTTATCGAGGGTCACGAGGGCTTCTACGACACGATCACGGCCGGTGGCGAAGTTCGCCACGACTTCATCACCCACTACTTCCCGAATGTCCTCGAGGCCATGCGGACGCGCTGGATCTCTCCGCAGTTCATCACGACCAACCGTATGGACAGCGCGCCCGATTACGACGAGGTGCGCGAACTCGGCAAGCGGGTGATCGATGTGCTCGGCATCGACACCGCGCCGACCCACATGGAGTGGTTCTTCGGACCGAAGGGACTCAAGTTCTCCGAGATTGGCTGCCGCCCCCCGGGCGTCGGCGCCTGGGATCTCTACAGCGCCGCGAACGAGATGGATCTCTTCACCGAGTGGGCGCTCGCTGTCTGCGGAGAGGCGCCGCGCGGCAAGCCGTCGCGCCGCTACAGCGCGGGGATCATAGCGATCAGGCCCGAATGCGACGGCCGGATCACCGGCTACGCCGGCCTCGAGGAGATCCAGGAGCGCTACGGCGAGAACATCATCGACTTTCACCTGCCCGATCCGGGAACGCCGACCGGAGCGGTCGATGCCGGCTTCATGGCGAACGCCTGGGTGCGGATGCGCCATCCCGACTTCGACAAACTCCGCGAAGCCCTGGATGCCGTCGGCAAAACCGTCAAAGTGTTCGCGGAATGAGCGCCGGAATCCCGAACGGTTCCGCATCGATCAAGGTTCAGCCGCATACCGCCGATCCCGATCGGACCGTCACGCTGCTCGGTCCCCAGGACGAACGACCGACGCTTGCCGAGCATCTCGAAACACAGGGGATCGAAGGACGCATCGCCACCATCACAGCGGGCTGGCAGGAGCGGGAGGACGAAGTTCAAGCTCTGCAGACCCACCTTGGCGGCAGATCGATAAACCTCAGGCTTCATGCCCGCTCCGAGGAGATCTTTCAGGCCGACACCGCGCTTGCGACACTGCACCGCGTAAGACAAACGGAGCTGCGGCGCCTCCGAAGGCTCTACGCCATCCGGCTCAACTATGTGATGGAGGCGGCGCTCGAATTGACGCAGTTGCCCGGCGAAGACCGGATCCTCGATGAACAGCGCGATGCGGCAATCAAGAACATCCAAGCATTGGACGCCGAGCACATTCTGGGGATCCGCGCCATCCATGCCGAATACGACGAACGCCTGGCGCTGGACAAGCACCCGGAGATTCGGCGTCATAGAGACGAGGTCGCGGAGATCGTCATGGGTTGCGAGGCTATCGCCATCGCGGGCGGGCACGTCGCCGTCCTGCTCAACCGCATGCGCCTCTTCGACGGTCCGCACCTGGCAACGAGCCGACCCATCATCGGTTGGTCGGCCGGGGCGATCATTCTTGGCGAGCGGCTGGTTCTTTACCATGACTCGCCGCCGCAGGGCGCGGGCAATGCCGAGGTCTTCGAAGAGGGACTCGGGCTGGTTCGGGGGATCGTCGCGCTGCCTCACGCTTCCAAAAGGCTGCTGCTGGACGATCGCCATCGCGTCTCCCGCTTCGCGCGCCGCTTCGCCAACGCGCGCTGCCTTGCGATGGATGCCGGCGCGTCCCTCACTTGCAGCGGCAATGAGTGGACCGCAAGCTCCGAGACCAGGCAACTCTACGCGGATGGCGGCGTCGGGGAGGTCCTGCCATGAATCCAAAACACAGACTCGCCATTCAGGAGCTCGAGCAGAAGCCCAGGTGCAGCCCGGCGGATATCGAAGTCTTCCTCTCCTACAACAGCTTCCCCATCGTCGAGGGAACGAGCATCACCTTCGTTTGGCGCGGCGAGGCCGATGCCGTGAACTTGCGTCACTGGGTGTTCGGTCTCCCCTCCTCGCGTCCTTTCAAACCTCTGCGGGGCACCACCGACCTCTGGTACCACACGATGGAGCTGCCAAGTGGTTCGCGCGTCGAGTACAAGTTTGAAGTCGTCAGGGGCGAAAATCGTCAGTGGATCGAGGATCCGCTCAACGACGCCCGCGCCCGCGACCCCTTTGGCGCAAACTCGGTCTGCCAGAGCTCCGGCTATGTCATCCCCGATTGGGCGATGTTCGACCCCGCCTCGCGCAAGGGTCGAATCGAGGAGCGGCTTATCCGGAGCAACGCCCTCGGAGAAACGCGGCCCGTCCAGATCTACTACCCCGCCCGCTATACGGAGACGCGACGCCACCCGCTGCTCGTCGTTCACGACGGCGCCGACTATGTCGAGTACGCAGGGCTCAGAGAGGTACTCGACAATCTGATTCACCGCCTCGAGATTCCTTCGATGATCATCGCGCTAACGAGCCCGGGAGACAGGATGCGGGAGTACGCGAACGACGAGGCGCACGCCGGCTTTATCTGCGACGAGCTCATCCCCGCCCTCGAAGAACAGTTGCCCCTGGAGAAGCGACCGACAGCTCGCGGCCTCATGGGCGCGAGCCTCGGCGCCGTCGCGACCCTCGGCGCCGCGGCGCGTCGGCCGGGCTACTTCGGGCGTCTGCTCCTGCAGTCCGGCTCCTTCGCCTTCTCCGACATCGGCGAGCACGACCGAGGGCCCGCGCTGGATCAAGTCGCCAGTTTCATCAACGCCTACCGCGAGGACCCTGTCCGCGTCGCCGACAAGATATTCGTCAGCTGCGGTATCTACGAATCGCTGATCTACGAGAACAGGTCCCTGGTCCCCATCCTTCAATCAACCGGCATGGACGTCCGCTTCGTCGAGGCCCGCGACGGGCACAATTGGGAAAATTGGCGGGACAGGCTGCGCGAAGGACTCTCCTGGCTCTTCCCCGGGCCCCTCTGGATGGTGTATGAATAGGGGAGCGACCCGGATCACCTAAGTCTAACCAAGGCGCCGTCATAAAATGACCGTCCATACGAAGCGAGAATCATGGCCAACGTAACGCGCAAGATCGGCCTGTCCCTCGGCGCCGACGTCTGCTGGCCGATCGCCTACGAGGCGATCATGCGGCAACTGAAACTGTCGATCCCGGTCGGCGGCGACACTCTCGACTTCGAGGTCGAGCGCGTGCGGATCGAACCCTTCGATCTCGGGCAGTCCTGCCGCTACGATGTCGTCATCGATCGTCTCACCCACTGGTACAACACGAGTCGCGAGTGGATCAAGAAGGCCGTCATCCTGGACGGGCTCTATGTGTTCAACAACCCCTGGTCCATTCAGTCGATGGAGAAGCACTCGTCCTACTGCGCAGCGATGCGGCTGGGTTTGCCCGTTCCGGAGACTCTACTTTTACCGCCGAAGGAGTATGAGACGAGCCCGGATCTCCAACCGACGCTCGAGCGCTATGCCAGCATGTTCAAGCTGAGCGATGTCGGCGACAAATTGGGCTACCCGATGTTCATGAAACCCTACGACGGCGGCGGCTGGGTTGGCGTCAGTCGTATCGACGGTGCAAAGGCCCTCGAAACCGCCTATGATGAGAGCGGCAAGCATGTGATGCACCTGCAAAAGTCGGTCGAGCCCTTCGACCTGTTCGTCCGCTCGGTCGGCCTCGGCCCGCAGACTCGGCAGGTACTCTACGATCCGAGCGCACCCTTGCATGACCGCTATACACAGAAGACCGACTTCCTTTCGCCCGACGATGCTTCGCTGCTCCACGACATGACCCTGACCATCAATTCATTCTTCGGTTGGGACTTCAACTCCTGTGAGGCTCTGCGCGGCCCAAGCGGAGTCTGGTCCCCCATCGACTTCGCGAACCCCTGCCCGGATTCGCAGGTCACATCGCTCCATTTTCATTTTCCCTGGCTGATCGAGGCGAACCTCCGCTGGTCGATCTTCTGTGCGGCGCATCGCCGCACAAAACCCCACAACCTGAACTGGGGTCCCTACTACGAGATCGCCGATTCCGAGCTTCCCTACCGGGAGAAGCTAAGCGCCTACGCCGGGATCGCGAACGAACTCTATGAGACCGAGAAGTTCGAAGAATTCTGCGCAAAGCATCTCTCCCATCTGGAAGAGATCTCATGGGAATGGTTCGGCACCGATGCCGCCAAGGACGCCGTCCGCCAGAAGGTCGTAGCCCTTTACCCTGAAAATGAGGTGGAGGACTTTACCGAGATATTCTGGGGCAGAATTCAGAAGTGGCGCGTTCTGGAATCCGCGCGAGGCGGCAAGGGCGCCGGTACCAATGAGCCGGGGACTGCAGGCGGCAACGAGAAAGGCCAGGCGTGAAGGAAAGAACGAGCTGGAAATCCGAACGCCTCGGCTGCGAGGTCGAACTGGTGCGCTGGGGCGAGTGGGGAACACCCATCCTCATCTTCCCGACGGCCGGCGGCGATGCCGAAGAGATCGAACGATTCCACCTGATCGACTCCGTCTCCCATCTGATAGAGGATGGCCGCATCAAGATCTACTCCTGCGACAGCATCGCGGGCCGCGCGCTCGCGACGAACGAGGGGACGCCGAGCTATCGCGGGCGTGTGCAGAACCTCTTTCAGGAATACGTCGCGCACGAATTGGTACCGGCCATCCGCATGGACTGCAAGTCCGATGAGATCGAGATCATCGCTGCGGGCGCATCGATCGGAGCGTTCAATGCCCTGGCGCACCTCGTGCGATACCCCTACCTCTTCTCCAAGGCACTCTGCATGAGCGGTACTTTCGATCTTACGAAGTTCATCAAGGACGGCGACCCCGGCCCGGATTTCTATCGCTCGTCACCCGTTCATTACATCGAGCATCTTGAGGGGGAACATCTCGAAAAGCTGAAGACCCGCTTCGTCGTCATGGCGGCGGGCGAAGGCAAGGACGAGGATATCGGCGAATCCTGGCGCGCGGCAAAGGAGCTCGGCGCGAAGGGCATCCCCAACCGCGTCGATTCCTGGGGACAGAAATGGGACCACGACTGGCCGCTCTGGCGGGAGATGTTCCCGAAGTATCTGGATGAGATGGCCTAACCGGCGGGCGCGCGGCAGGCGTCGCTGGCGTGGTTCGCGTGGCGCACGGTGCGAGCTTGGCGTGCGCGGAG
>PJEL010003459.1_pt1 | contig 13497 bp, 9 predicted proteins | sample 1853271 | NCBI WGS metagenome assembly PJEL01 (sample SAMN08108733, study PRJNA415343) | Invertebrate metagenome, whole genome shotgun sequencing project. | host: Globobulimina | place: Sweden: Gullmar Fjord | collected 2015-08 | reverse complement strand
GTCATATACAACATTATTATATACTTCTAATGAAACCGTTGAAACCTTATTATTATCATCCGGGGTGATTCTAATAGCTGCCTGAGTATAGTCTTGCTCTGATGGAGAGAAACCATTATGGTAAAAAATATTATTATAAATTTTTGAACCATCACCCGACCCTTCACTAATTAATATTCCGCCTCTTTTACAGTTATAAACCAGGTTGTCATGAATCAACAAATTTTGATTTCTATAATTAATATCTAAGATCGCTCTAAACTGAATTGCGTTTCCACCAAATTCTCCTGCCGCAGTTCCAATATCATGTATATGATTGAAAGCAACTTCCGTATTTCTGTTATGATTAACATAAATACCATGTTGTCTTCTTGTATTACCAATATTATGAATTTCATTGCCAATATATTTATGATCGCTTCCTCTATTCCCTGTAGAATGAATACCTCCTTGACCGGGGTTGCCTGACATCCCCTGTATTTCGTTATTAACTATTACGATACTTAAGGTATCTTCATCAATGTTAACAATGGGGTTATATCGTCCCATTACATCCATATGAAGGTTTGCAATAGTGATATATTCTTGATTTCCACGTACTCTGACAACTGCTTTTGCGTAAGGATATTTAATATCAACAGTTTCACCGGGATATCCCATTATGGTCAGCGGATTGCCAAGCGTTCCACTTTTTTCTGCCCAGAGCAAAGCATATGAGCCTTCCTTTTGATCCCACGAACCACCTCTCATCACGATTGTGTCACCGGGTCCGAAGTCGCTCCTGTTAAACGTAGACTGCGCATTTCTGAATGGTTTGCTGATATTACCAATTGCACCGGTTATATCACTTCCATTAAGAGAGACAAAATAAATTTCACCGGATGTTACGGTGAAAGAGTGATCTGTATTTGATTCGTCACCATTTACAACAACTTTTATGCGGCCTGATGTAACAGAAGAACCTGGTTGTATTGACAATTGTTGAATATCAGGCCGGCCGTAGGATGGTCCAAGGGATTTATAGGCAGCAACTTCAACATCATTTATATATACCTTTGTTGAGGAGCCTAGGTCAGAAGAGCTGCCGAAATTTCTACCGAAGATAGACAGGTAACAACCATTATTATTTTCACCGCCTGTGTTTGGTCCTGACTGGATATCCGTATACAGAATAGAAGGACCAGTGGCTGCAATGGCCGGTAAAGCAATCAACATCATAAAAAAGATGGGTGCAAGCAAAAAGATTTTCCCTGATACTTTTACTTTCGACAGTTTATTTTGAATCATATATATTCCTCCTGTTAAGCTTCTTTGCATATTAAAAGAATAACAGAAGCTATAAAAAGATTTTGTGATTTGGATTACACGTAACATTTTTTTTAATCAGCGGTGAAACCGTTGTCTGAAAAGCATTGATAACATGCACCATTATAGATGAACTTGGTATGACGTGTAAAAAAGTACATTAGTCTGGAACATATGCAAAATCAGTGCCTGATTTCTATTCGGCTTTTAATTGTTTGATATTAAATGATTATTAATCATATCACCTGTTTAATTTGGTCCTGAAAAAAAACAGGGTGTATGTATTTTCATACAGGCAGATAAGTTGAGCGGATCTTAATACGAGAGTTGCCCATAATTACATAAATTATTCAATGAGTTAAGGAGTGAAGAGGGACAGGATACTGCTGTTATAATCTTGACGGCACATGCAGGGTTTTATCAGCGACACAGGGGGTGATTTGCTGAACACACTTTATGTTTAGGTATAGATCTAACGATATCCAATTCAACTATTTCTTCTTCAGCAGCTACATGCTATGGAATTTATGTTGATGAGGGGTCAGTGAGTTTAACGAATTCAAATATCACAGCATCAGGAAGTGTTGTAATAATGGAGTTTATTTAACTAATGAATCTTTTTCAAGCATCGACCATTCTGTGCTGACAGGGCAACAAATTCTGTTTACGTTGTTTCGCCATATACAACCTTTGTAGGTAACACAAAACTTGGAGGTCTGGCAGGAGGCTCCGGCACGTTCAAATGTATTGGTATATATAATGAAAACTATGATGGACTCGACAGCTCATGTCAACCGATCCCATAGATACTGTTTAATGAATGCGGAATTCCTTACACATGTTATAACTTTTTCCAGTTGCTGCTGATAATGATATTGAGGAAATATATAAAATTAAAGAGTTATCCTCTGGAAATTAAATTGCTTTAACAGTAAGAGTACATTTTAATCTAAAGCTAATTAAGAGGGACATGAAAATGAAAAAGTGTATTTTTCTTCTTTTTATACTTGCATTCCTGGGAGGTTCTTCTGTTCAGGCAATGCTTGTTTCCAGTGACTGGAAATCAACAGGCGATGATCTTATTACGAGAGATTCGGAAGCCGGACTGGAGTGGCTGGACGTCACGTTAACCACATTAAAGGATTATAATCAGATCTATCCTGAACTTGGAGCAGGCGGGATTTATGAAGGATTTCGATATACTACAAACCTGGAATTTGAAGAACTTATAAATCATGCAAATGGTGACATAAGGTTTGTGCAGGAACTTATAGGTATAACATACGCGCTTGATGACCCTTTTACGGAAACGTATGGTCAACTGGCTGATTATGCAGTTGACAATACAGGAGATAAATATCATTGGGTGGGAGTTCTTAATTCCTGGGATTATAGAGACCTTAACGGTGAGTATCATTTCATGTTAGGTCCCGCTGAATGCTGTAATAATGATGTTGATATAGGAAGCTATTTAGTTAAAGAAGTCTCTGTTCCTGAACCGGCTACAGCGTTTCTTGTGGGTAGTGCTCTGTTGGGATTTGAAGCGTTTCGAAGGAAGTTCAGAGATTAAACTTTATAAATATAATTCCCTGCGGTCTTTGCCGCAGGGAGTTCACTTAATAATCATATTAAAAGATAGTGCTGGTAAAGATTTCACTTTGTCTATGAGCCAACCGGTAATTATCAATTCTGAAATTATCTATTATCATAACGAGCATAACTAATCATCAATTTCCTTTCAAACTGGATTTCATCGAAAATCCGTTTTAAGCATCTTTTACTGGATCAAATACTTGTCTGGTACAAGTACCTCTGCATAACCTATCAAAATAAAATAATTCAAAGTACACCTGAAAATGGATAGATATGGCTAATACTTTGTATGATGCGCTATAAGATAGTGTTAGTTTGTATCATTTTTCTGTGGACATAAGCCATAAATAATGCTATGTATAAAGTGAATCAATTTGAAGGACTTCTCTATGGTATGCGGTAAAAAGAAAATTCTCTTCATCATATTGTTCTTTATTTTCAAAGTCAGTCTGCTCATCTCTCCCTGCCAGGCAGCAACAATTGACATTATAAGTAAAAATATATCGCACAGGGTACTTGTCCTTGATACGGTTGAAACAAGATTAAAGCTGATGATTGGTTTCAGCGTTACAGAGGACCTTCCTTCCGGCCCGGAAGGGACAAGGGCATATGGGCGGTTGTCCTTCGCGAGTACTGAGGTTGCTTCTTTTACCATGCCTAAACTCGACTATTTCGGCGGGAACCTGGTTTTTTATATGCCCTATAATGTTTCACCGGGAGACTACGATCTTTATATTGAATTGACGGATATTGCATCGGGCTCCACTGTCGGTACAAAGAATTATGTTGTGCAAAGTATAGAAACACTTTCTGCGAGAGAGCCAAGCTCCGGGCATAACTGGATGGATCCGCCTCTCATTCCCCTTGTTAATCCTCCAGATGAAACAATGGAAGCTGTCGTAACTCCGGCTGACGAAGCGCGGGGGTATATACTGTGGCACCGCAATCCGTTCATGTATGTCTATCCGAACTCGGCCCCGAAACAGGCTGATGTCATTGCCGGTATCTCGGTGAAGCTGGCACAAAACGAATATGAGCCGGCCACGTTCTCTCTGTATGCATTACAGGATTTCAGTAATGTGGATATAAGTGTTTCCCCTCTGATTGATGGGAACGCGCACATGTTTACTCCTCCCGATATTTTTGTCGTTAAAACAGTGCCCAGATGCAAAGACAGATCAACTCCCGAAGACGGGTATGAGATGCGTCCCCGCCTTCTTGAAAAAACGAACTCCACTGCTGTGGGAACAGGACAGTCACAGAGATTCTGGCTGATATTTTATGCAGCTGCTGATATACCCTCGGGACTTTATAATGGAACAATATCAATCACGACAGGTTTGGGTTTGGTTACGATCCCCTTGAGCATAGAGGTGCTTCCATTTCCTTTAGTTGAAAGGCCTGATAAGGAATACGGGTTTCAGCAGACGTATATTTTTCAGGAAATGACTGCGCAGGATCTGACCCAAGCTGAGCGACAAAAAATAAACGATAATGGCCTGAAATATTATCAGTCCTTTAAGGAGCATGGCATCACAACTATATTCCCCCATGGCCCCTTCGTTTTCAGGAGACAGGATGACAGCAGCCCTGACCTTCGTGATCTTAAAGCAGCGTTGACTGCATTTCAGGCGGCAGGCTTTACCGGACCCTTTATTTACTACACAGGACATATGCTCCAGAACTCAAAGCCGGGCTGGGCAGGCTCCTCATATGGTTTTGATGAAACAAGACATCCTCTGTTGATGAAAGAAATAATCAATTATGCAAGACAGAATTTTACAGAAATGAGTTCAGTTGATTTCTACTGGATGCCTGGAGATGAAGTACATGGGAACAGGGGAGGCCCCAACCGTATTCAGATCTCAGATAAGTTGCTGAATGCCATATGGGAAGTGAATGAAAAAACCCTTATTTCTGTAAAATCCCAGGTTGAATGGCCTCTGGATATCAAACTGGTAAAAGAGGAATGGGGCAGTGCCCAGCCTTTATACGGGGAGCCCTGGCATTATCCTAATACGAAGACAACGGTCCCGGATATTGTTGACGATGCGGAAGGAATAAGAAAATATTTTGGTCTTCACCTCCTGAACAGTCCTTATATGGGGATTGTGCCATGGACATTTCAGACATCCGAGAATGCCGGAGGCAATCCTTATACTGATTTGGATGCCGACAGGAGGCCGGAAGTAATGGTAGCTTACCCGGGTATGGATGGACCCATGCTTACCCCTGAATACGAGGCTGTTCGTGAAGGGATTGATGACGGCAGATATGCCTTTGTGCTTGAGACCCGGATTGCCGGGGCTAAAAGTTCTCCCGACACGGGGCTTCAGAGCCTTGGATTGCAGGCAGAGGCTGCTTACCAGGCAATACTGGCCAATATTGATAATGCCACTCTTGAGGATATGGACGGAAACCGTGGAACGATAATAAGCCGAATAATGCAGCTTTATGGAGAGGATAAAGATGGTGACGGGATACCTGATGACGGAGATGGGAACGGAACTAAGGGAGACAACCCCTGCAGGGGCGGAAACATACAGAGCTGTGATGACAATTGCATTAATACATTAAATCCTGATCAGACAGATGCCGATGATGATGCTGTGGGAGATATGTGTGATTCCTGTGTGATGTTTCCCGTGCGTGTTGAAGGAGTACCTCCTGTATATTACTCTTCTATTCAGTCAGCCTATGATGCGACTGAAAGCGGTAAGACGATACAAAGCCATGATTCTGTAGTTGCAGGAGATTTAAATGTTGACCTTGAAAAGGGGATGTACTTTGATGGTGGATATGATTGTGATTATTCCAGCATTACTGGAAACACGGTGATTGAAGGCAACGTGACGATTTACAGTGGAACAGCTATCATTGAAAACTTGATTTTGCAGTAATTGTCATATGATTGCTATTCACATTTACTGCCTTAGAATTTCCCCTTGAACCGCCCTGAAAAAGCTATTAAACCATTAATTCTGTTATGCTAAATAGATGTGGTCGATGTACTGAATAATGCTGGGGTGACATGGAAGAACCTTTGAACATTATGTGCAGTTTGAACATGAGCTTGTGTCTGCGTTGATTGAAAAACAGAGCATGGTAACAGTCCTTGAAATATCAACTATAGAAGATTTTGATCAGTCAAAACCTGCATGGAATGAACTGTTGTCGGGAAGTGAATCAAATAATATATTTTTAACGTGGGACTGGTTATTTACCTGGTGGAATGTCTTTGGTGATGACAAGGAGTTGAAAATACTGTTAGTTAAGAACGATGGCATGTTAATCGGTATTGCTCCTTTGTATATATCAAGAAATGGAAACGACAAAAGTTTTATCAAGTTTTTGGGCTCGACGTATGTCGCTTCAGACCACCTGGATTTTATCTCACAAAAAGGGAGTGAAGATACAGTTGTTTCTGCAATCTTTGACTATCTGAATTTACATTCCGGTGAGTGGAAGGCCATCAACCTGATTGATATGAATGCTCAATCAAAAAGTATTGATTTAATTCAATCCTGCTGCGGCCGGACATTGTATATCACAACTAAAAAAAGCGGAGCCTGCCCCTATTTGTCATTGCCTCAAAATTATAATTTGTATCTTGATTCCTTAACATCCAATATGAGATATAACATCCGAAGAAAAAGGCGAAGGTTCGAAGACGAGTATGCCGGGAGCTTTATTGTAATTAAGGAAAAAAGCGAACTGAGCAAAGCATTTGAGGAGCTGATCAGACTCCATGTGAGCAGAATGAGAATAAAAAAAATGAACAGCCCTTTTCATCATACTCGCTTTGCCCGGTTTCACCGCAATTTATTGAACTCTGTTTTTGATAAAGGCTGGGTAAGACTGTGCTTTTTGAAAATAGAGAATGAACTTATAGCCTGCTTGTATATTTTTAAATATGGAGAGAAATACTTTTATTACCAGTCCGGGTTTGACCCAAAATGGGAAAAGATAAGCCCCGGTTTTGTGTTGTTCAGCTACTGTATTGAGAATGCAATACTTGAAGGAGCCTCTGAATTTGATTTTTTAAGGGGTCAGGAAACATATAAATTGAACTGGACAAATAACAAAAGGACCAGCCAGCAAATAAACTTATACAAAAAGGATCTGAAAAGTAGAGTCAGCTATTTCAGTGATAAATTAAAAACAGCAGGCAAGGCAAAAATAAAGGAAATAATAAATAAATAGAACAAAGTGCCGATAAATATATAATGATAAAAGTTATCTGTAATCCTGATGAAATGCATTCTTTACGAAATGAGTGGAATGAACTGGCTGGACCTTTTAAATTGCCGACGCTGCGTCATGAATGGTTTTCTGCCTGTGCCGAAGCTTTTTGTCAACCCGGACAACTCAGGATAGTCTTGACCACATCTAAACAGGAAATCACTGCAATTGCACCGCTGGTATTGTCCCGGCACAATGGTGTGGAGAAGCTGGAATTTTTAGGGATGGCCTCTTTGTATGAAGTTGGCGGCTTTATTTATAAGGATGAAACCTCTCTGAGAGAGCTGCTTTCTGCTGTGATAGCAATGAAACGGCCTCTGGTTTTGCGCAGGATAAGGTCCGGATCACTTGAACTGTTTTTAATAAAGGAAATATGCAGAAACCGGATAATGCTTAAGTCGAAGGAAGATTCATCTTCACTTTTTCTGCCGATTGCTGAGAAATGGAGTGACTTTGAGGGATCTATGTCCCGTGGAAGCCTTGCCAGGCTGAGGCGGAAACACAGGCAGGCCCAGAAATCAGGATCAGTGGATTTTGAAGCGGTCTCACCGGTTCCGGATAGACTGGCACTGTTTGCAGAAGAAGTTCTGCGTGTGGAGTCATCAGGCTGGAAGGGCAGAAGTGGTACGGCGATACTATCAAAACCAAGTATGCATAAATTTTTTGACTTATACATGAAGGAAGCAGCACGTTCAGGTGTATTGCGTCTTTTTTTCCTGAAAATTAACGGGAAGGTTGCTGCGGTCAGGATTGCTGTTGAATATGCAAACCGGCTCTGGGAATTGAAGATAGGATATGATGAGACATGGTCACGCTGTTCGCCCGGACTGCTTCTGACTCATAAAACTCTGATGTATGCATTTGATCAGGGATTAGAGGCATATGAATTTCTTGGTAATGATCAACCCTGGATACATATGTGGACTGACCATACACACTCTTACGTTTCATCATATAGTTATCCTGTTACCGTCGGCGGAATGGTCAGTCTGGGTCTTGATGCATCACGCTCGGCAGCAGGTAAAGTTTTAAAGAGCAGAAAAAAAGAAATTTCTCTCAATTGAATAAAAGGAATGCTATAAACATTTTGTAGTTCTATGAACATGAACCAATCATTGAACCTTAAAGTAGTTTCAAACTTCGATGAATTCAGAAAACTGAATGCTGTATGGAACAGGTTGCTGGAACAGTCGAATAATAACAGGGTGTATATGTCCCATGAGTGGTTTTCTTCCTGGTGGCAGGCATTCGGAAAAGGGAAAGAACTATATGTTATTCTTTCTCACCATAAGGATGAAGTTGTCGGCATTGCACCAATGATGAGAATAAAACGTACCTTTAGAGGGATGCCGGTGAGAAGCATGGAGTTCATGGAAAGTGAAGACTCTCCCGGGTGTGGATTTATTATAAGGGAAGGGTATGAACAGGTGTCGGAGGCGGTGGTTTCATTCCTTGCCCAAACAGGTGGGTGGGACATAATATGTCTGAAAAATATCCTCCTTGATGAGGAGTTGCATAATCTGATTGTGAACATCTTTGCCCGTACAGGGAAAAGGCACCTCATTCATAATGGACTGAATTCTCCTTTTGTGAAAATTGACGGTGTTTGGGAGGAGTACTTTAAACGCCTTTCATCCAAGTCAAAAAAAACAATAAGAAACATATGTAACAGAATAGAAAAATTAGGCCGTGTTGAAGTCAAAGAACTTAAGAATATGGAAAAATTTGACGATATAATAACTATAATCAAAAAAGGGTGGAAGTACAAAGAAGGGAAAGCCTTTATTAACCATAAGGAAAGAGAGGTTTTTTTTAGCCTCTTCTCTGAATATGCCCAGAAAAAAGGATGGCTTTCTTTATGGTGCGCATATAAAGACGATGAACCTCTTGCCTATGAGTATCATTTAAAGTATAACGGAAGTGTTACGGCGTTACTGGCAGAGTTTAGCCTTGATTATAAAAACTATTCTCCAGGTGCGTATCTCGATTTTCGTATTATGCAGTCATTGTTTACTAACAATTGCCGTGAATATGATATGTGCGGTTCTCAGGACATATACAAGCGGAAATGGACAAAAGACATACGTGATCTGAAAAATATAACGGTATTTAATAACTCGCTGTATTCTGGAGGGCTTTTCTTTATAGAAGAGAAAGCAGTTCCAATTTTAAAGGAAATCAGGAGACTTATAAAGCGATGAAAAATGGCAAGCTTAGAGTTGCTGTCGTGATCCGCCCGGATGTTCAGGACAAATATATTGCGTCTTATATTCTTGAAAAATTTAATGTTGTTGGTATCTTTGTTGAACCTCAGTATAAAAGCAAGTCGTTAAAAAAAGTTAAAAGCCGGCTTTCACAAAAGTTAATTGAAAATATTCTTAACCCCGTTCAACTCATCAGAATGTTCCGTGACAAGCTGTACTATAAAAAATATATGCAAAGAGTTTCCGATGTGTATCAGGAGAAATTTCGCGAACGCGGGCACTTGTTTGATGCCTATAAGGACTGCCCTGTATACTTTACAGAATACAGAGCTGTTTCTTCTGCTGACAATGTGGAGCTCTTAAGAAAGCTGGACGTTGATGTTGTCGCTGTCTGCGGCTGTTCTATTCTTAAAAAGAACTTTCTTGAGGTTCCTCCGTTGGGAACGATCAATCTTCACAGCGGACTTGCACCTTATTACAGGGGGTGCTCCTGTTACTTCTGGCCTTTATATAACAATGAACCGGAATATGTTGGCGTTACTATTCATTACGTAAATCCGGGAATTGACGACGGAGATGTCATACATCAGGGACGGCCCGATATTCAGGCTGATGATGATGAGATCACTATTTTTGTCAAAATGATGGAAATAGGAGCTAAGTTAATGGTCAAGTCTCTGCATGAGATTGAGAAAGGGACTGTTAAAGGCCATAAGCAAACTGAAAAAGGACAACTCTATCTCGACAACATGACTACAGTAACACACATCAAGGAGCTTCATGAAAAGCTTAAAAAAGGCTTGCTTAAGGAATACGTGGCAAAACATGAAAGCGGTGGCGGGAAGCCAAATATAATTGAGTAAATTGTAATATGATATATATACTGTAAAGATATATCACATGTGCAACCATTGAGGAAGAGGATTACTTATTATGTCGCTGGTGCTTGATCATATGAAGCGTGAAGTTAAATCATTACAGGTTAAGGGTATTGATACGATCCTGTTTCTGACATATCGATGTACAAGTAAATGTAAAACCTGCAATATCTGGAAAAGAAATGCAGATGACCATTCGGAGCTGGACTGGGAAGGATGGAAAAGGGTCTTGGAAAGACTGCGGGACTATGGCATAAAAAGTGTTGAGTTGTTTGGGGGGGATGCTCTTTTACGGAAAGATGTTATTTATAAAATAATCAATTTTTGCACAGAAAACGGAATTGAAACATACTTTCCGACAAACAGCATTCTGATGGACATGGATACTGCAAAAAGCCTCGTTGATGCCGGTCTTGGGACAATATACTTTTCATTAGATGGTGTTGGAACAGAAAACGACAGGATTCGCGGCAAAGATGGTTCTTTTAACCTGGTGAAAAACGCAATAGAAAATCTGGTCAAGGCAAGAAACGGCTCAAATGCTCCGAAGATCATTATCTGTTCAACTATTTCAAGTTTGAATTACAATCATTTTGACAGCATAGTAGGCTTCTTGAAAGATTATCCGATCAGTTCGGTATATCCCAGATGCCTGGGCGAGTTTTCCCAAAAGAATATAGAGGCTTCAGCTGTCAACGGGATATATCCTGAGCCCTTTTTCATCTCAAGTGGGGGTGAATCACATCTGTTAAAGGAAAATGAGGTCGCCTTTTTCAGGGAAGCTGTGAGGAAATTAAAGTTAGAGGGAAAGAAATGCGGACTTCCGTATATTAATTTCAGAAATGTGGATAATGCTCCAGATAAAGCCTTTTCAGCAGGAGAATTCGGAATAAAGAGATGTCAGATTTGTACTACGTTATTAACGCTCAATCCTAATGGAGATGTGATCCCCTGCCTTTTCTTTCCTGAGTATGTCCTGGGAAATATCAACCGGGAACCGGTAGGAGAAATATGGGGCAATGAAAAACATAAAACATTTATAAGACATCAAAGAGACAGGCGCATAAATATTTGCAGAAATTGTATGACGAGGACGTATTATCCTACGCTGCCCGAATCACTACAATACTATGCTAAAAAAATACTTGAGAAAATTAGCCTGGCTGTCAGATAATTGGGTAAGATAGTAAAATCCTGGGCAGCGCCTTATTGATCGAACAGAATGAAAATATCCAGAAGATTTTTTGTAAGAACATCTTTTTTTGCTGGGCTGTCCCTGGCGGTTTCCAGGCTGCTTGGTTTTTTTAATGTAAGGTCGTCCTTTGCAGAAACAAATGTTGTGTTGAAAGAGAAGAAAGAAGATCAATGTAATATGGATGCAAGGGTTGTATCAGTTTATGCGGCGAATGCTATTGACGGAAACAGGGCATCTTTTCCCTATGTTGATTCAATTGATCCGGGAATCGTTGGGGAAATGCTTAATAAAGGGCTTATGGAACTTACAGAGAAACGGTCTGCTGAAAGTGCGTGGAAATGCATATTTGATTCTTACAAAGATGGTGATACCATCGCCATTAAACCCAATTTTAATGATATTCATAAAGAGTTCAGGGAGAACCTTGTTGCTTCACCTGCTGTCCTGAACGCGATTATCAGAGGACTGATTGAAGTGTTAAAGGTTCCCTCTAAGAATATCATTATTTACGATTGCTCCCGGATTATCCCAGATTCTTACCGGGAGCGTATCAAATACCCTGTCAAGTTTGTTGAGCCTTATGGAAGCTCATTTATAAGGAAAATAATGTATAAAACCTTTGGTAATCCGCTGCCGGAGGCAGACAGAGCACATGAAATAAAAATGTCCCGGGATGTCATAGACGGGAAAGGAAATACTGTTAAATGCTATCTTCCAAAGGTGATTACTACTGCAGATCATATAATTAATGTCCCTATTTTAAAGAGTCATCAGTTTGTGATTGCTTCCGGAGCATTGAAGAACCATTACGGAACAGTCCGGTTCAGTGACGGTAAGCTGTTACCGAAATATTTACATCCCCCTGTGATCCATGAATCCATTGCCGATATAAATGCCCACCCGGTTATCAGGGAGAAAACGCGCTTGATTGTTCTGGATGCACTGTTCGGCCGGATAAAGAAAAAAGGGGGAGCGCCCGATAAATGGTACATATTCGATGATAAAGATCCGGGCAGGCTTTTTCTTTCTCATGATCCTGTTGCCCTGGATTCAGTGTCGGCTTTTTTTGTGAAGAAAGAACTCAAAACAAGAGGGGATCACCATTTGTCTGATGAATACCTCAAGATAGCAGCGAAGAGGAATATAGGCGTCTATGAGATGCCTGACAAAACGGAAGGATTTACCGATATTGATTTCAGGCAATATGATATATAGCTGAAATCGATCGAGACATGTAATTGGAAATGCAGGCAGAAAAAAGTCAAAAGAAGATAAACATTCTTTATATCATTGATACCCTTTGCGGTCAGGGGGGGACCGAGAACCATCTTCACTATCTTTGCAAGTATATGGACAGGGAGAAGTTTAACTGTACCATAGTATCCTTTAATGTTTGGGGCACCTTTGTGGAAAAAGTAAGGGAATCAGGGACGAAGGTATATCATCTGCCAGTGGCGAGGTATTATACCCCTGGCGCTCTCATGAAAAGTTTTCAACTTCAAAAAATCATAAAAGAAAATAAAATAGATCTTGTTCAAACTTTTCATTATAAGACGGACACCTACGGTATTGTAACAGCAAAGCTGGCGGGTGTTAAACATTTAATATCAAGTCGTAGAGACGTTGGAGACTACAAGAGTAAACATCATTTCATAGTAAACAGACTTTGCAACAGGTTCGTTGAACGGTATATTGCAGTTTGCAGAGAAGTTGGAAGGCGGATGACCATAAATGAAGGTATTCCGGAATCAAAACAGACGGTAATCTATAACGGGGTTCACCTGGAGAGCTTTACTGTTCCTGACAGGGAATTCATCACAAATGAAAGGAAGAAGCTGGGAATAGAAGAACACGATTTTGTTATTGGATCTGTTGCTAACTTCAGACCGGAGAAAAATCATGACATTTTTTTCCAGGCTGTTATGGAGGCGCGTAGTAAAATAAAAAACCTGAAAGTCATTGTCGTGGGACAGGGTCCCCGTCTTGATGCTTCCAAGCAGTACTGTTAGGAAAATAATATGTCGGAAATAGTTACTTTTACCGGGCCTGTGACAGATGTCAGGCCATATGTTGCGGCAAT
>PJEL010003458.1_pt1 | contig 13497 bp, 1 predicted proteins | sample 1853271 | NCBI WGS metagenome assembly PJEL01 (sample SAMN08108733, study PRJNA415343) | Invertebrate metagenome, whole genome shotgun sequencing project. | host: Globobulimina | place: Sweden: Gullmar Fjord | collected 2015-08 | reverse complement strand
CTACCAGGCACCTCTTGTCCGCATAAGACGATTCTCAACACTCGGGGTGTTTCGCCAGTCATGCTGAGGAAGTCGATCTCTCAAGTCAACTACATGACCAGAGCAGAAGTGGAAAGAGAGCGTTCGCGCTCGCCGCTTCAGCGGCGCAGAACGACTGATGAGGAAAGGATCTCTGATGATCTGCCGATTCCACCTCCAGCACGAATCCTCACTGAAGGACCATGCATCACTTTCCTTGAAAATGACAAATGCACATCGTGCAACCAGGAAACTGGAGGAAGGTGTACAGCATGCAACAAGGTGATGTGCTGTGTCTGTTACCTCGAGAACAAGGAGGTGTTCGGTAAGAAAATGGATAAGCTGTACAACGTCTGTACTTGCGAGCACAAGGACAATGTTTTTCGCACGTTACTACTTGGACTTGCTGGCAGCCTGACTTTCAAGGGCAAGGATCAAGAGAACCCAACATGGACTCCTCCTGGTTCTCTGCAGCCTCCAGTGCCGCCAATTCGGCCTCCACCAAAACCTGCGTCAGCAGCGTCGGCACAACAAAGGAAGAGATCAAGCTCGCCATCTTTTGACCAAGGACCAATGTCGAAGAAGTCTGCACAAGCAGTAACTGCGTCAGCAGCAATTGCGAAACCAGCTTCACCTCCGACTGTGATTGACCTCGTGAATACATGTCCATGGGACGATATGCCACCACCTGCGAAGGCACCTGCTAAGGCAGGCATTCATCTTACACCATCTCAAGTTTTCAAGATCTCAAAGACCGACGTCAGAGATATCTTAGATGACGATGGGAATGTAGTGGCAATCCGTTCGCGACTGGAGATCACCAAGGCAATGCAATCTGGTGGATCTACACCAATGGCCCCAAAGCCATCAAGTGAGCAGATCCTGCGAGTGTCCAACCTGACAGACGAGAGGAACTTTATCTCAAAGCCAAAGGCTGCGTCAGCAGCCGGACTTTCTCGTTCACTTTCTGCCACCGGACGACGCCATTCTGAAGGGGCAGCAACACGTCGTGGAATTTCGCTTGCGCCAGAGTACCTTGGACGAACTACTAACCTTGATCCAAGAAGGGTTCCTCAACACAGTCACACTCCCGTCTTCAACATTGAAGATTTCACTGATGAAATGGCAAGGGACTTCAAGTCGGTAAATGAGGTTTTCCAAACTGTCAAGGCCAACAACTGGCTTGGAAGCAGGAATATTGGAGATGACGAGTACACGCGAAGTCAGAAGCTGATGGTCACCAATGTGTCTACCTTCCAGCTGAGCATCCTGGGTGTCAACATGGGGAAGTTCAACAGATCTATGTATGTCGCTGGACAACATCGCGTCAGCGATAGCATCCGAGATGAAATCCTCCCGTTGGTACACTTCATGGGCTCGGCAAGTGCACACATCTTTCTGACTGCTGAGGCGGACTCACTTCGCAGAGGCAAGGCTCCTGAAATTCTGGAGAGCTATGGCCTGAAGGGCGAATTCGCCTTCTCAGATACTGCGCCAGCAGTTGCCTGCCATGTCAGAGGACCTGATTCTGCAAGTGTGATGCTCATTGACTCCTACCTGGAGATGCACGCCGGTGGAAAACATTGGGGACTCATTGCTGGATTCTTTGAAGTCGATTTTGGAAAAGACTCTGTAACGGGTGGCAATGTCATCCGCAGCGGCATGAGCAAAGTAACAGTGTGCGTCTTTCACCTCAACAATGACACCGCCAAGCACACCACCTCTGCCAGAAGTTGCCTCCTGAACATGATCAAGCGCTGCATGCGGTATCAAGTGGATTTCGTCTTTGGAGATGGAAACACAGCCACTAATCGCTTCAGGTACAGGGGCAACGACTCGGGACTGGACCGCATCAATGCTTTGGTTCCCAGTCTTTTCAGAGAAGCCTTTGCTGCTTATCACGTCAACACAGAGTTGTGGCAGCGCGTGGGCATTTACCCAATTGATTGTGAGTCAGCTGCACGAGCTCGAACTCAGACAGCCGTTGCAGGCGTCGAGTGCATGATTGGATACTCATTCTCATGGGGCAAAACCCTAGCTCACAAAGTTCGCAGACAGGAGATTTGCACAACCATAGATCACCTGCGTCAGCAGGAAGAACTGGATGCAGAGTCCTTAACTGCGGACCAGCGCGACATCATTTCCATTACGGACCCTTCGGAGATGTCTTTTATGACCATGCTTGACGAGCTCAATGTCAAAGTCTCAGAGCATGGGAAAAATATCACTACGCGTGATTTGTTCCTGCAGGACGGCGACGGCGACTCACACAGACCGATGTTGTGCCACATCAGAGAGAAGGAGTTCGAGAATCGCAGAAAGGATCGCAAGAACGGACGATACAACCCCATGTACTCCTTGCTGAAGAAATTGGAACAAGTTGCTATTCCAGCACTCATTACTACCAGCGAGCTCATGCCAAAAGTAAATGGTCAAGCAACTGAAGCTGCGTCAGCAGCTAGCACCTGCGAGATCACACAGAGTGAAGAGGACTCTGATGCGTCAGCATTCTATCTCTTCATGATGCTCTTTGTCTTGCTGGGAATGGTACTGGGACTGCTTCTACCCTACTTCACATCCAAGATCAAGATCGCTTTTGCAAAGCCAAGGAGAAGCAATGCGATACCTCTGCTTCAAGATGACGAAGCTAATGACCCTGAATATGATCCAATTGCACCTCCACTCACTGAGGAAGAGAGAATCCAACTTCATCGTACCTTCGGCATGCAACTGATCCATCGAGACGACGACTCGGACGTTGATGATGACTTTCATCCTGCTCAATTAACACCACCTTCTGATCCCGCGTCAGCGGCGAATTCAGACGTTGAAGATTTTCCTCCTGATCCCTTCCATCCTGAAGATGAAGTCGGAGAGGATATACCTATCCAATTTGCAGGAGATATTCCCGATCAAGCTGACCTTGAAGGAGACCCTGAAGATGTGCGAGAAGGTCCCTTCTGGAGAGACCCTGAAGTTGATCAAACGTGTGTGACACCTGGATGTTCGCGTCTGCGAAACACCATCTTCAACACATGCTGTCGATACTGTGGTGAGACCTACTCACACTCTCGCGAATGCAACACTCGTCAGGGATTTCCACATCTTGGAGTTCAGCCTCGTCAGGAAAGAGTCCACATCCGAGCTTTTGAAGTTCAAGTTGCACCTGATGAAGTGGCCATCCTGCCAACAGGGACTGTTTTTCATTTCAGTCAAGAATGTGAACATTTCAGGAACGCGAGGAGCTCCCAACGTGGTCGAGTTCTCCGAGCTTGCAGAGTTTGCATGAGGCAGGGACCATCAGGACATAGAGTCGTGAGAGATGAGGAACGCATGGAATGGTTTGACTAAGTTGCGTCAGCAACATAGCAGCCGAAACCAGTTTCTTTTCATTCATGTTACAACCTGAGCAGTTGCGCCAGCAACTGGACTCCACGTTTCATGAGAACGATTCTGAGAGGTATCTGATTTTTAACAACTGGTTCCATATTTCACCAAGTCGCGTTAGTGCTGTAGTTTGCTTTCATTACATACCAACAAGTGCATGAGACGTTTTGTGGCTGAAGAAATAAGTGTCTGTTTGTTAACCTACTTTGCAGGGCCCTTAGTAACCCCTCTGTGGTTCCCTACAGGCTACAGCAGCCACATCACGATCTCTTACGCATTTGGCTCAAGTACTAGCATACATGATAGTAGACTGCGGTACTTCAACGGACAGATCCGAGAAGAGAAAAGAGTCACTGCCTGCACCTTCTGAGCACAGTCTCCACGTGACCTTGAATCCACAACATTGGGATTCCATATATAAAGATCCAAGAGGACATTTATCTTTGGGACTGCAACTGCGTTGCAACAGTAATCTCATATCCTGCGTCAGCAGGGGTATTTGTAGATTCTGATCCTCAAAGTGGTAGCGGAGCTATTTCCTTGCGTCAGCAAGGAACCTGGTTGTGGTGACAAGCGAGATGAGTTCAGACAGTGATTCAGAGAGCTCTCATACAGAAGAAGATTATGATGAAGATGAAGATATACCCAACGCACATGCACATGTTGGGAAGTTGGTTCCACAGCATCTTGAGAAGGCTTTGTTCACGAAAAAGGTTGCACCTGCTTTCGATGGCAGAATGCCATGGTTTACCTATGAAGATGCAGTAGAAGACTGGTGTGACATCACAGAGTCAAAGCCTGACAAACAAGGTCTCGAGCTCAGGAACCGACTTACTGGAGAAGTAGAACACTTGAAAGCTTTGCTTGATAAGGAAAAGCTGAAGGATCCCGACAATGGAGTTGAATACTTTCTCTCCACCTTGAGGCCTCTTTATGTGAAAGGAAATGAAATCGTGTTTCTTTGGAGATTCTTCCAGTTGCTCACCATGAAGAGATCTGGCCATGCTGATCTTATCACTTGGATTCCAAGAGTGCAGATTCGTCGCAAACGAGCATTCGCCGCATGGATGAGTTGTTGCACCGAAATCAATGAGCACACTGATACCGGTTTTCAAAACTGGATTCTTCGAGTCAACAAGATCATTCAAGAAAACACCTATGAAGAAGCCATGTCAAAGATTGATCCTGAAGCAGTAACTGTTGGAGAGCCTGCGTCAGCAGAGCCAGCCCCAGCAGAAGCGAATGAAGAAGAACAAGGACAAGGTGACTTTACAAACCTTGCATCAGCAGCAGAACGTGCTGCGCCAGCAGCACCAACAGCAACAGAGGACCAGCCACCAAAAAGGCTGGAGCTTCTTGATCCCTCAGAAGAAGGATCCCTCAAGAAATACAACAAGATGAGGAAGCGTTTGCATCAGGAAAAGTTCCCACTCAGTGATCATTTGATGTCCTTGATCTTCATTGTATCTTCGGACTTGAAGCTTGACCAACGTGAAAAGCTGATTGCATCTTTTGAGCTGAAGGGAATTGAAATTCCAGACTACAACACCAAACTTCTCGAGGAGACTTTCAGGAAGCTATTCATCGGACTCAACACCGGGTTCCTAGATCCCTACTTGAAAAACAAATCACTTCACAAAAAGCGAGCTTTCACCATCCTTGATGAAGGCGATTGGGAAGGACACCTGGGATATTGGGTTCAAGACCAGACCACTCTGGAAACAGGTTTCTTTGATGTGGTAGAACGAACATTTTGGGCAGGAGATGAAAATGATTCTTTTGCAGCAAGGAAGTTCAAGAGATTCAAACTCAAAAGAGGAAAATACAAGAAAAGGAAAGGTTCAGGAAAAGGAAAACAGAACAAAGGCAGTTTCAGATCTCACAAGGGATATTCAAAAGGAAAAGGAAAAGGAGGAAAAAGGAAAGGTAAAGGAAAAGGAAAAGGATTTTTCGGCGAAGATGGATACTGGTATGAGCCAGTAGCTCCCCCAGAGGCAGCAGCTGATTTTGGCAAGGGTGGTAAACGAAAGGGTAAACCCAAAGGAAAGTTCAATAAAGGTGACTCAGATGGCAAAGGCACCAAAGGGGCCGATGCCAACCAAGCTGCCGACTCACCTACACCATCTGCGCCAGCAGATCAAGCTGCTAATCAACAATGGGATGCCTCTGCTTGGGATTGGAGTGATCAGTATGGAAACTACGGTTGGGAAGACAACCAAGAGTACCAAGGATTCTACAGTTACGACAACTATGGACAATATCCAGCGGAAGTGACCTTCTTGGCAACACATTTTGAAGAGTCGTTGATTGTTGGAAAGTACGAAGAAGTACACAGCAAGAGAAGCTGGAATGAGATCCAATGCTCGGCCTTAAACTCGAGTATAAACCACTACGATCTAGTCGACATGCGCAAAAATCCCCAGTACGCAATACTGGATTCCGGATGCACTAAAACCATGGGTTCAATGGTCAAGGTAATGCAATTCATCAGGTTTGCGTCAGCAAGCTGTCCTTGGATTCGTTTCAGATGGATACCTGCCAGAACCAAATTCTCCTTTGCAAATTCACATTCTGCAATGGTTTGGTGGTGTCTTGAGATCATCTACACTCTGTATGATGGAGAGCTGACAATCGAATGTATGGTTCTTGAAGAGGGAACAGTTCCGATTCTTGTCTCCAATGCTCTGATGGGATTCCTGGAGATTGACATCAAGAACAGAGTCAACGCCGTCTGGGTGACCAGTCATGCATTTGGATACAACAATGAACCCATGCAGTACAGCACCTCCAATCATCAAGTGGTTGATCTGACTCAAATTCAATATGTACCATCTGCTGTGAAAGAAGGAATCTCAGGGACTGATGCATACACCTGCTCTTTTGCTGGTGCTTGGATTTCTGCATCAGCAGAACTTGAGCAGTGGAGTGGTGCCGATGATGTTGCGTCAGCAACCCCGTCAAAAGCCACTTCTTCCTTGATCTCTCAGCTGCGGACTCAGTTTGACCCAGAAGTTTTCCAAAGGAGAACTCACTCTCTTGGGCTTGCTTGCAGGAATTTCCATTTGCAGGAGCATCAATCTTTGGAGAATGATGGACAACAAGCAGGTAATGATGAACCTTTTGAGCCTGCTGATTTGTTGGATCCTGAGGTTGAAGAGGGAGTTCCAGGCAAGGGATTCCTCAAGAGATATCACCGTTCTGGGAGAGTTCGCTTTAGAACAGAGGACGAGGATGAGGCCAAGTTGAAGGATCAAGAACCTTCTGATCCATCTTCTGGGTCACAGGCCGAACCCTCAGTCTATGATATATCACTGAAAAGGATCCACAACAAATTGAAGGATCCTGCAGAACTTCTGAAGCTTCATCTGAAGCACTATCACATGAGCACCGATCAATTCAAAAAGCGCACTTCAACACTTCAGATTCCGAAGGAAATCTATCAGAAGTATGATGAAATAGTCAAGAAGTGCGATGCATGTCAGAGAACAGCGCCAACACCTTCAAAGAGCCGCGTCAGCGGACTCAGATCTGAGATCTTCGGAGACCTTCTTTTCATTGACCATGGAGAACTGGATATTGATGACAAAAAGTATGTTTTTCTTCTTTGCCTGGATGCAGCATCTACTCTTGTGACAGCATACCCATGCAACAGCACAACAGATGCTGAGGCACAGGAAGCACTTAGAGAGTTTTTCCATCACAATTATGTAGTTCCGAAGAACATTTGTGCTGACCACAAATTCATGGGACCTGCATGGGAAGACTTCTACAATTCACACAACATCAATCCAATTGCTCTTGGTCCGAAGACTCCCTGGCCCAACCGTGCAGAAGCAGCCATTCGGCTCTATAAACGCTATCTAAGCAGAACTGTTTCTGAGCTGAAATCACGAGTTACCTTGAAGGACAAGAATGTTAGCGTTCGTACGATTCTCAGGGAAGCTTGTTATGCCAGAAACCTTCTTGCAACATACGGTGGTAAAACACCTATTGAATTGGCGTTTGGTCGCCGGCCACCAGATGTTATTGGTTGGGACAATGCGACACCTGGCCAACTTACAAATCCTGGCCTGGAACCGGATGAAATTGTGAAGGAAATCAGGGCTGTGGCTATGCAGGAATACTTGAAGGTTAGACAAGCAGAAGACATTCGTCAAGACCTAGCTGCATCCCTGCGCCATATCAAGGGACCTTTTAAGGAAGGAGAACGAGTATGGTATTGGACGCCTGCTTCTCAACAAGGAGGACAAACACTTAAACGTGGTTACTGGTTAAAAGGGAAGATTATCAAGAAAGGAACTGGACCGATGTATATTGTCGATTTTGGAACGAGAGTATTGCAGGTAAATGCTTCTCTTTTGAGAAGGGATGCTGACAAGATGACTGATATCATTGTGATTCCTGATATTGAAGACACTTCGGGGAAAGATGTTGCGTCAGCAACACTTAAGGTTCACAAGAACCCGCAATGCACAGCATCCTCGTATCAGATGCCTGTACAAGTGAACAGATATCATGTTTTCGTTCCAAAGCTCGAACAACTTCGACGAAGAGTTACATATGACATGTCGGATCCCAGAAATCCTGTTGAGCTTGCAGATGAAGACGTTACTGGATGGAGTGAGAAACACATGACGAGATTCCTGCCGGAACCTCGCCCACGGAAAATCAAGACCATCTTTTACTTCCAAGGAGATGGACCTGAACAATCTCCTGAAAACAAACAAGAAGTTAGAAGACAGAAGAAGGCGTTGCGTCAGCAACGACTTAAGGAACCACAGGTGATTCCAGATGATGATGATGATCATGATGAAGAACCTGCAGATGATGAGCATTCTGAAACAGAACCAATGCAGGAAGATGATGGTCATGAAGAGGAAGAGGAAGACCTGGTTCCAAGGAAGGATTATGAGATGGATCAAGATTTTCTGGATGAGCCGTATGAAAAGGAGAATATGTCGTTGGATGATCCTGCCGTTCAACAGCCACGCCGAAGCAAGCGTCTTGCTGACAAACGATCAGCCATTTTGGCTAATCCACTTGGAGAATCAGCAGAAGACATGGAACTTGAGGATGCATCAGCATCTTTTCAACATGTTCTTTGGCAATGTGAAATGACCGGCAAGATTGACCTCCTTGAGCTTTTTGCAGGTTCTGCACGTATCAGTCAAGCTGCGTCAGCAGCAGGACTTCGTGTGGGACAGCCTATTGACATTCGAACCGGTTTTGACCTTATGACAAGACAAGGACAGAAGAGAGTCATGCAACTTATTTTGGAACAAAATCCAGATGTTATTTTCATGGCTCCGGTGTGCAGTCCATGGTCTCTTTGGTCAAATATGAAGGATCCTGAAACAAGACAAGCTGATCGAGACGCAATCATGCCTATGGTGAGATTTGTGGTACAGATAGCAATGCTGCAGATCAAACGAGGAAAACATTTCATCATTGAGAATCCAAAGGACTCTGCAATCTGGTACACCCTTGTTATGCAGCAACTCTCGCGTCAGCGAGGTGTTAGCTATGGTGACCTGGATTTCTGTGCATATGGATTGAAGGATCCGGTGGCAAACAATTTGTACTATCGGAAGTCTACATCCTTGATGCACAATTTTGCAGATGGAGTCATGAATCCTCTTTGGAAGAAATGCCCGAACACACTGGGCAAGAAAGTCCATGAACATCAACCCGTTGAGGGAGCTGCGCCTGGGCATGGACCTCGATCAAAACTTTCACAGATATATCCTTACCGTTTCTGCAAGGCACTGGCTGATATCCTTGGAGTCTATTTGAATCGACCAAAGCGAGACAAGACTGCTTTCCTGTTGGAAGACATCCTGGAATTGACTTTCAGTCATGACAAAGCTGAAGACTTAGCATGTTTGAATTCTGTTTTTGCGTCAGCAACTCAGGAATTAGATGTGACAGATCACTTCAGTTTTCAGGAATATGTCATGGCTACTGATTGTCTGGTTGTGGATGACAAGACCAAGCATCTCATGACAACTGTGAATGCACTTCCCAAGAATACAGAGATTCTGATTCACATGTGTCAACACTTGCGTTTGGGCAGACAACTTCTGGAGCAATGTCAAGCCCTGCGTCAGCATTGGCTTCCCAATCATACGTATTCCAGATGCAGTGTTTTCCGAGGAACATGGGGCACCTCTGCTCCTGTCGGTTCGCATGGAGATGAAAGCTTTGTGTTTTTGTGGAAAAAGAATGCTTCAATCAAGACAATGTCTATCTACAGTACGGTTGAGTTCCAGTCAGTTCAAGCAAGTTTGGATCCGTCATTGTACTCGGGGGTGTACTTCTATTCGGATGCTGGGAATACAGCGACAAGACAACCTGTTGGACACCAAGATATTTCCAAGAATCCGTTTGTTGGTGTTCCTGCGTCAGCAGGACCAGACCCTCACCATCCAAAGACCTATGCCGATCCCAACATACCAGTGAACATTCAACCTTATCCCAGACATGAATCACCAGTACCTCCAACACCTGCACCTGATCAACATCCCAGTGTCGCTCCACCAGCGTTTCCAACTGATTCCACGTCCACTAGGCTGGGGGGTGAAACTCGCTCAGGTGTAATAAAATCCATTCTCAAAAACTCCAAAACACACTCCAATAAACCACCAGTTCCAAAATCATCACCAGAACCTCCAACACCAATTGAACCTCCTCCTGGATTAACACCAGAACCAAGGAAACGATCAAGAACACCAATACCCAGGAGAGGTAGATCTCCTCCAAGAGACAGTGATGAAGACATGGATCAACACATGGAACCGCGTCAGCGGATGACTGCGGTGAAAACAAGGCCAGCACCTCCACCAAGACCTCCTTCACCTTACTCAAGATCAAGATCAAGAGATGATGAACAACCCAATGAAGATGAAGAGGAGTCTGAGGAGGATGAAGAACAAGCACCTCTGAGAGAGGCATCAAGATCAAGAGATAACTCTCCACAAGCTGAAGTACCTCGTGAGCGTTCTAGGTCTCGAGATGATTCTGAAGAACCTCGTGAGCGTTCTAGGTCTCGCGATGATGATGATGATGACCCTCAGACAGGACGTCCGAGATCAGATGCGTCCAGATCTAGGGACAGCTCTCCTGTTCCAAGGCGTGAAGCTTCTAGATCCCGAGACAACTCTCCTGTACCTGAGGAGAGGCTTGAACCTCAAAGATTTCACCTTCCTTCTGGAGATAGTAGCACACCTCCGGTTCCGAGTTCTTCACTTGAAGACGGAGAAGAAGAAGATATTACTGGAGATGAACTTGTTGACTACATGAAGGAATTTGAGGAAGACATGATAATCAACATTAGTGATGACCATGAATGGACCTATCTGTCTGAAGCTGAAAAGCTAGCATCTATGACATGTTCCTTTTCATATGTTCGAGATGTAGATGGAGACACCTTGGACTTTGATTCGCATTATGTTGCGTCAGCAACTGTTCAGAATGCTCTTCTCTCAGATGTGAACATGAGATGCTCTTCAAGACAGAAACATGATCTGCGTCAGCAGATGGACAACTTGTCAGAAGAAGATGCGTGTCTCCTCTCACTCTGTTTTGATGCTTCAGGAAGGCTTTACTCAGGGCCTTCTCCGACAAAGAAAACAACAAAGGTCAAAAAGAGGAAGGAAGCGTCAGCTGCCGACTTGAGAAATTACAGGCAGCAATTCAATGAGGCAAAGAAGAAGGAGATAGATTCATGGATTGAGAATGAGGTCTACGATCTTGTGGACATCAGGAAATTGAGCAAGGAACAGCAGAGGAACTATGTGACAGGAAGATGGGTTCTGACCATCAAGAGAGAAATGGATGGAACTTTCAAGGCAACCAAGGCAAGATGGGTGCTGAGAGGATTTCAAGACAAGCAAAAACATGAACAGCAAACAGATTCTCCAGCAGCAACTAGACCTGGTTTCCGCATGGCGGTTGCGTCAGCAGCCTCAAACAATCTGGACCTGTATCACATGGACTTGAAGACTGCTTTCCTTCAAGGAGAATCCTATGATTCTACACGAAACATCATCTGCCAAATTCCCAAGGAAGCTGGTCATCCCTGGTACATGGTTGCATACATGAAGAAACCTGCATACGGTCTGAATGATGCACCCCGTCGTTGGTGGAATGTTGTTGATGAACGACTGAGGTCTTACGGTTGCGTTCCCACCAGGGCTGACCGTTGCACCTATGTACTTTATGATGACAAGACCAGACCAAAGAAACAGGTTCCTCCATCGAATACAAAGAACAAGCCTTACTACAAAAGTCCGCTAGACAACATTGAAGCCATCATGGAACATCTTCTTGATCCCTACCATGGAAGCAATTGTGAAGGACGCCGCGTTAGCGGCTTTATCTGCTTGCATGTAGATGACCTGTTCATGGCAGGAGATAAGAACTTTGAAGATATTGTTCTCAAGGGAATTCGCAAGGATTTCAATGTTGGATCTGAGGACAAGAACGATGTAATGTTTGTTGGTCAGAGAATTCGATGGATCAACAAGTCTGGTTCTGCGTCAGCAGACCGCTCTGGAAAATCTTCTGGACCTCACATCAAGATTGACCAAAGTCTGGCTATTGATGATCTCGAGGAGATGGTATTTGACAAATCACTGAAGGACAATGTTGAATGCACGCCTGTGTTACACACTGCATATCGCTCAGTTCTTGGAAAGATAAATTGGCTTCAATCGAGAACTCAATTTCATGCCTGCTACAAGTTTTCCAGAGCTGCGTCAGCAGCTTCAAAGCCGACTATTGGAAACTGTAGAGAGCTGAACAAACTTGTCCGTCAAATCAAGTCCACTCCTGTTTCTCTGAGATACTGGCCTCTCCAGGGAAACCTGCGTATCATTGGTATCCCTGATGCGTCGTACAAGAACAATGAAGACAAGAGCAGCCAACGAGCTCATACAATTTTCCTTTGCGAACCTCGAAATGAACGTTCTCCCACAAGTGTCAAAGGATCATTGATCGACTATGAGTCACATAAGATCACCGCCACTACTATGAGTACTACAGTGGCTGAGCTGTATGCTTTCATGAGATGTTTTGGCACCTGCTTGTTTATGAGAGGTTTGTGGGCTGACCTGTCGGGGCAAAATGCCCAAGTCCACATGAGAACTGATGCCAACAATCTTGTGACTACTGCTCAAACAACTCATTCTCCAGAACAGAAGGAAACCATTCACCTGATTCAGATGCTGCGTAAGGAATCAGTTTCTGGAAGAATTGATGACTTGGCTCATTGCTCGTCTGAGGATTGCTTGTCAGATTGTCTTACTAAGCATTCTGCAAAACCAGATGCACTTGTCAAGGCTGTTGAAACTGGCTTCTTGAGGAACTTGGACATACATCCACCTTTCAGAACATTGCTGAAGAATAAGGCCTTCTTTCTTGGGCCTTGGATTGCTAGGTTTTTGGAAAAGCCTGCTCAGGTTGTCACCTTTTTGTGTGAAGAAGTTACAGAGCATGTGTATGCTGCTCTACCTTCCTTGTGGTAGCCTGTGGCTCAAGAAATAAGCGTCTGCGTCCGCAGACTCTGCCTTCTTGAACAGTTTCACTTGTTTTGTTGCGCCAGCAACGTTTTGTTACTGTCCTCGCTAACTGCGTTCAGCACAGAGCAGTTGCGTCAGCAATGCCTTTTCAGCCAGAGAATCATGTACCAGCACGACAAGAAAGTGTACGACCGTACTTGCATCAAGATAATACCCACTGGAATGGATGTTACTTTCACGAAAGGATCTCTGCATTACTTCCGACAAAAGAAGACACTCCAGCTCTAAGGGAGCACAGATACACGCAGTACATTCCTCAGAAGCTGGAGGCTCTCACTCGGGAAGATGCACGTCAAATCTTCGACAGACACTCGGTTCTCTCGGCAGACGTTGGCGTCAGCAAATGTCTCAGCCAACTGCTACGCTGGAACGTTGAGGTAGCAGTCCTTGCCAGTGACTGGAATGCTCACTACAAACTCCAGCCCAGCAGTACCAGGGAACTCGTCGAGGGTATGCACATCTTCGCTCCATATTGCCGTGAACCCAGTGAAATGACCTGGGGGATGGTTCCAGT
>PJEL010003457.1_pt1 | contig 13503 bp, 6 predicted proteins | sample 1853271 | NCBI WGS metagenome assembly PJEL01 (sample SAMN08108733, study PRJNA415343) | Invertebrate metagenome, whole genome shotgun sequencing project. | host: Globobulimina | place: Sweden: Gullmar Fjord | collected 2015-08 | reverse complement strand
CCCCCCTCCACTACCTCCTACTCACCCCCAATCCCCAATCTCCAATCTCCAACCCCCAATCCCCAACCCCCAATCCAAAATCTAAAATCCAAAATCCAAAATCCATAATCGTCCTGACTTCCGGCAACTTTTCCGAAGAACCCATTGTTAAAGACAACCCCGCAGCCTTGACCAAACTGGCCCCCCTCGCCGATGCCTTTTTGCTGCATAATCGCGACATCCACATCCATTGTGATGACTCGGTGATACGGGTTTTTCAAGGACGCGAACTTCCCATACGTCGCTCTCGGGGTTATGCCCCTCTTCCGATAAAACTACCTTTCCCCATTGAGCAAATTTTGGCCGTGGGCGGCGAGTTAAAAAATACCTTCTGCCTGACCAAAGATAATTACGCCTTTATAAGTCAACATACTGGCGATATGGAAAATCTGGAAACCCTACAAGCCTTTGAGCAAGCAGTGGCTCACTTTTTGGCTTTATTTCGAGTCGAACCCCAAATCATTGCCTATGACATGCATCCCGGCTATCTCTCAACCAAATGGGCCAAAGAAAAAGCAGAAAGCAAGTTGCAAGTAGCAGGTGATAAACCCCCAACCCCCAATCCCCAACCCCCAATCCCCAATCATCAATCCCCAATCCCCAATCATCAATCCAAAATCGTAAATCGTAAAACTGTTCTGAGTGAAACCGAAGTATCCAAAATCCAAGTGCAGCATCACCACGCCCACATTGCCGCCGTAATGGCCGAACACGGGTTAGACAGCCCAGAAGCAGTCATTGGCTTTAGCTTTGACGGCACCGGCTACGGCCCCGATGGAGCTATATGGGGCGGCGAGTTGCTGTTAGCCACTTACCAAAACTTTACCCGCCTTGCCCATTTGAAATATATACCCTTGCCCGGCGGTGATGCGGCCATCAAGCGGCCTTATCGCACGGCTTTGGCTCATCTGTGGGCCGCCGGCGTTGAGTGGGCTGAAGTTTTGCCTCCCGTGGCAGCTTGTAGTACAGTAGAACAGGGTATCATCAAACGACAGCTTGAAACCAAGCTCAATACTGTCCCCACCAGCAGTATGGGACGTCTGTTTGATGCCGTAGCCACCTTGGCCGGGGGGCGACAAACGGTAACTTACGAAGCCCAAGCCACCATTGAGTTTGAAGCTATGATGGCCGCTAACATTAACGAGCGTTATGAATTTGGGTTATCCCCACCTATTTCTTCCAAACAGAGACCAGTTGCTCAGAGGGGGAATTCTCGTTTGGGGTCGGATTTGTCAAGCCAGGCTGAGCAGATTTGGCCTGACCCGGATTTACCCCTTGAGATTGATGCCGGACCAGTGATCCGGGCGCTTGCAGCAGATATTCTAGCCGGTGTTGGAGGGCCAATTATCTCGGCTAAGTTTCACCATGCCGTAGCCGATTTGATACGACACCTAAGTTTATGGTTTCGAGAGCAAAAACATATCAATAAAGTTGCCTTAAGTGGCGGCGTGTTTCAAAATGTTACCTTGCTTGAGTTAGCTGTCGCGCAACTAACTCAAGAAGGTTTTGAAGTTCTGACCCATCAGCAAGTTCCCCCCAATGACGGTGGATTAGCCTTGGGTCAAGCAATTATAGCAAATTTCCAAAGGAACCTAACAGTCCCTACAAAACAACAACAAAAATAAAAACATCTACCTACTCCATACCCCTACCCCCTACTGCCTACTGTTTACTAATTACTAATTACAAAGGAGCTAACTTTATGTGTCTTGGTGTACCGGGAAAAGTAACAGAAATTTATGAAATTGGAGGGCTGCGCATGGGCAAGGTTGACTTTGGCGGCATTGTCAAAGAAACCTGTTTGGCTTATGTGCCTGAAGTGGAGGTGGGCGACTACACCGTCATCCACGTTGGTTTTGCCATTTCCAAATTAGATGAACAGGCGGCCCAAGAGTCACTGGCCTTGTTTAAAGAAATGGGCCTGCTGGAAGAAGAGTTGGGTCTAGAAACAGAGCAATGAAATATTTAGAAGAGTTTAGAGACCCAGAACTGGCTAAACAATTACTGGCTGATATCCACCAAAATACCCACCAACATTGGGCTATTATGGAGGTGTGTGGTGGACAAACCCACTCCATTATCCGCAATGGCATTGACCAACTTCTACCCCCCCAGATTGAATTGATTCACGGACCAGGCTGTCCAGTCTGCGTCACCCCGCTGGGCATCATCGACAAAGCGCTGGCAATTGCGGCCCAACCTGAGGTGATTTTTTGCTCTTTTGGCGACATGCTGCGCGTACCCGGCAGTGAAAAAGATTTGTTTCAGGTAAAAAGCGAAGGGGGCGACGTTCGGATTGTTTATTCGCCCCTGGATGCCTTGAAGATTGCCCGGGAGAACCCGCAGCGCGAGGTGGTATTTTTTGGGATTGGCTTTGAAACCACCGCCCCAGCCAACGCAATGGCCGTTTTTCAGGCTAAACGGCAAAGCGTAACCAACTTCTCCATGCTTGTTTCGCATGTGCTGGTGCCACCGGCCATCACCGCTATTCTTGAAGCCCCAACCAGCCGGGTTCAAGCATTTTTGGCGGCGGGCCACGTTTGCAGCGTGATGGGTTATTGGGAATACAAACCCCTGGTAGAAAAGTACAAAGTGCCTATTGTAGTTACCGGCTTTGAACCCCTGGACATTTTAGAAGGGGTACGTCAAGTGGTCAAACAACTGGAAGAGGGGCGGGCCGAAGTAGAAAACGCCTATCCCCGAGCTGTGCAATTTGAAGGCAATAAACCCGCTCAAAAAATGATACTTGACGTATTTAAAGTCACCGACCGTACCTGGCGCGGTATCGGTGAAATTCCGCAAAGCGGCTGGAAGTTGCATGACGAGTATCAAGATTTTGATGCCGCGCTCAAATTTGGGGTAACTGACATCCAAACTCAAGAGTCGCCCTTGTGCCGAAGTGGTGAGGTCCTACAAGGTCTGCTTAAACCCAACGAATGTGCTGCCTTTGGCAAAGAGTGTACCCCCCGAAAACCACTGGGCGCAACAATGGTTTCCAGCGAAGGAGCCTGTGCGGCCTACTATCGCTACGGACGTTTTGCAGAAGTATCGCTTCAAAATTAGATGCAACTAACAAAGGACAAATACCAAATGACAAATGCCCTAAACCTCGAAGGCTGGACCTGCCCCCTCCCTCTCCGCGACCATCCTAACATTATTATGGGACACGGCGGCGGCGGCAAACTCTCCGCCGAACTGGTCGAACACCTCTTCCTCCCCGCCTTCAAAAACGAAACCTTAGAAAACCTCGGCGACTCCGCCATCCTTGACTTTCAATCCAAAATCGTAAATCGTCTTGCCTTCTCCACCGACTCTTTTGTAATTCGTCCCCTCTTTTTCCCCGGCGGTAATATTGGCAACCTGGCTATCAACGGTACGGTCAACGATATTGCTATGAGCGGAGCTTTGCCCCTTTACCTGAGTGCAGGTTTTATTTTAGAAGAGGGCCTATCATTAGAAGCACTAGGAAACATCGTTGAGACAATGGGCCAAGCGGCCCGTCAAGCCGGAGTTACCCTGGTCACAGGAGATACCAAAGTCGTTGACAAAGGGCACGGCGACGGCGTTTACATCAACACCTCTGGGTTGGGTATAATCCCCCCTGGCCTAAACATTGCCCCCCATCAAGCCAGACCCGATGATGTGGTTATTGTTAGCGGCGACATTGGCGTTCACGGCATAGCCATTATGAGCGTCCGCGAAGGTTTAGAATTTGAGACGGTCATCGAAACTGATTGTGCCCCACTTAATGGACTAATTGCAGCCATGCTAGAGCTTACCACCAATATCCACGTCTTGCGCGACCCAACTCGCGGCGGGGTAGCATCTGCCCTCAATGAAATTGCCGCAGCCTCACAGGTAGGAATTGCCCTGGACGAAAACAAAATACCCGTATCCGAACCTGTACATGCAGCCTGTGAACTTTTAGGGCTAGACCCCCTTTACGTAGCCAACGAAGGCAAACTGTTGGCCATTGTCCCCCCCACTGTAGCCGAACCCCTACTAGAACAAATGAAACAACACCCCTACGGAGCCAAAGCAGCCATCATCGGCCACGTAACAGCTGATCATCCCGGCCTACTCGTCGCCAAAACCGGCATCGGAGGAACTCGTGTGGTAGATATGCAAGTCGGAGAGCAGCTACCGCGTATTTGTTAGGCCCAGCTTGGCCGACTACTGCAGTGTCAGACGAGTTATGATAAGTAGGCCATGTCATTTCGAGACCGAAGGTGGAGAAATCCCCGCAGAGTCACAATAACCAGCAAGGTCTAAGGCACCAACATCAAACCCAAAGCCTGCCCTTGTTTGTACAAGGCAATTTACCATTGTCTATGCTGGCTCAATGTAGTTTATCAAATCTTACCTGACAATGCACCAGTGCAGTTGCTCAATGCTGTTATCTATAAAGAAGATCGCTCCTCCCACCCCTCAAACCATCACCGTAGTAGCAACCAGAATACACCCCAAGTAGCATATATACTGATCGGAAATACACTTTGGCTCAATATGGGTTTCAAGGAGCTGTCGCCATAAGCACGAGGCTGAAGCCGTCGTGCTGAGAAAGCGAAGCCCATTTGGGCTAAATAACACGATTTTAGGGCGTTTTAACGTCCTTTGCTGTTTCAACCTGATGCTTTAGCGTCGGGCTATCAGATGCATAAATCAGGCACTTGGAATCCATATAGAGCCTACTCTTTTTAAGCTGGATTATTATTTTTTTGAAACTCCCTAAGTTGTCTCTTTTTCAGAAGCAGCAAAGAGCCGCTTATGGCGCGGGAGGTGTGGGAGGTGTCCCTCCACTTCCTTCCCCGCGCCACACGCACCGTATGAAACCAGAGGGTTTCATAGTAGAGGTAAATGACAATGAACATCTCTGGGTACCACCTTACTGAACAAATCTATGAAAGTAATAATTCTTATGTCTATCGCGGGCATCGGGAAGTGGATGACGTGCCCGTTATCCTCAAAATCCTGAACGATGAATTTCCCTCCCCGGAGCGAGTTGCTCGTTTCAGGCGAGAGTATGAAATCACTCGAAATTTAGAGTTGCCCGGGGTAATCGTTGCCTACAACCTGCAGAAACACCGCCACACTTTTATGATCGTCCTGGATGATTTTGGTGCCCAGTCGCTGGATCGCTTGCTAAAGACCGGCCCAATCCCTCCGCTCGATTTTTTGCCCCTGACCATTCAAATCACCGACATTCTGGGTCAGGTTCACCAACAGCACATCATGCACAAGGACATCAACCCTTCCAACATCGTTTTCAACCCGGCCACCGAGCAGGTTAAACTCATCGATTTCGGTATCTCAACTGCTCTCTCGCGGGAAAATCCGACTTTTCGCAATCCAAATGTGTTGGAGGGGACACTGGCCTACCTCTCGCCGGAGCAGACGGGACGCATGAACCGGGTCATAGACTACCGTACCGATTATTATTCGTTGGGCGTTACCTTTTACGAGCTACTGACCGGGGAACTCCCGTTTCCCACGGCTGATCCACTGGAACTGGTCCACTGCCACATTGCCAAACATCCCACCCCACCCAGCAACCTCAATCCGGATATTCCCCCGGCCTTGTCCGAAATTATACTCAAGTTAATGGCCAAGAATGCCGAAGAACGTTACCAGTCGGCCGCCGGTCTAAAAGCGGACCTTGAGAAATGTTTGAAACAGATACAGAAACCAGGTTTTTCCAAAAAACCTGGTTTCTTATTCAAGTTGGCCCAGCACGACATCTCCGACCGCTTTCAAATTCCCCAAAAACTGTACGGACGAGAGCGGGAGATAGAGACGTTGTTAGCCACATTTGAAGAAGACGGGTTTGAAAGCAGAGGGGCAGAGGGGCAGGGGAGCAGGGGTGATGAGGAAACCAATCTCCAATCCAAAACCTGTACTGAGCAAAGTCGAAGTATCCAAAATCCAAAATCCAAAATCCTGCTGGTTTCCGGCCCGGCTGGTATCGGCAAATCAGCCCTGGTGCAAGAGATTTACAAGCCGCTGACCCGCCGGCGGTGTTACTTCATCTCCGGCAAGTTCGACCAACTACAGCGCAATATCCCCTACTTTGCCCTGCTGCAAGCCTTTCGATCCCTGGTCCACCACCTGTTGACCGAAAGCGAAGCCCAAATCAACGCCTGGCGCGAAAAACTTCTGGTCGCCCTGGGACCCAACGGCCAGGTCATCATCGCCGTCATCCCCGAGGTGGAACTGATTATCGGTTCCCAACCGCCCGTACCCGACCTGGCCCCGACCGAGGCCCAAAACCGCTTCAACCTGACTTTCCAAAACTTCATCAACCTCTTTACCCAAGCGGAGCATCCCCTGGTCATCTTTTTGGATGATTTACAGTGGGCCGACGGGGCCTCGCTGAAGTTGATCGAACTCCTGCTGACGGCACCGAGCAGCGAGGAGGAGCAGTATCTATTTTTGCTTGGCGCTTACCGGGACAACGAGGTAAACGAAGCTCACCCCTTGATGTTGACTCTGGCCGAGATAGAAAAGGCCGCAATCGAGGTCAATTGCATCTCGCTTTCGCCCTTGGCCTTGTCCCACATAACCCGGTTGGTTGCCGACACGCTCCATTGTTCCCCGCAGCAAGCCGCTCCTCTGGCCGAACTGACGCTGGTCAAAACCAACGGCAACCCCTTCTTTGTAAACGAGTTTTTGAAATCGCTGCACGCTGAAAACCTGTTGAAATTTGTCCCTTCCCCTTCGATTTCGGATGACGGGATTGCGGATTTGGAAACCCCATCAGAAATCGTCAATCCAAAATCCAAAATCCAAAATCCAAAATGGCATTGGAGTTTGGAAGAAATTCAAGTCCGCCAGATAACGGACAATGTGGTCGAACTGATGGCCGACAGAGCTAAAAAACTGTCTTCCGAGACACAAGCTGTTTTGAAGTTGGCCGCTTGTATCGGCAACTGGTTTGATCTGGAGACGCTGGCGATGGTGGCTGAAAAGTCGGCCCCGGAAACAGCGGCCGACCTGGCCGCATCTCTGGTTGAGGGTTTGATTTTACCCCTGGGCGACGCTTATAAATATCTAGGGGGCAAGGGGCAGGGGTTGGAGGTTAGGAATCAAGAATTAGAATCCCTAACCCCTAACTCCCAATCCCTAACCCCTGACTTTCAACCCCTAACCCCTGACTCCCAATTCCTACCCCCTATCACCTACAAATTTGCCCACGACCGGGTGCAGCAAGCGGTCTACTCGCTCATTCCCGAAGCCGAGCGGCAGGCGGCTCACTGGCAGGTGGGGCAGCGACTACTACACAACACACCCCAAACTGAACGCGAGGAGCGCATCTTCGATATCGTCAACCAGTTAAACCAGGGGAGAACGCTAATCGAAGAACAGATAGAGCGAAACGAGGTTGCCCTTCAGTTGGCCGAACTCAACCTGCTGGCCGGCCAAAAAGCCAAAGCCTCAGCCGCCTACCAACCGGCCTTCAACTATTTACAGGTTGGCCTTGAACTCCTTACCCCCCCTCAATCCCTTGTTAGGGAGGCTAATGCGATACAAGAATCACCGTCCTCCCCCTTCGTGAGGGGGGAGTTAGAGGGGGGTCAAGACGCTTGGCTCCACCACTACCCCCTAACCCTGACCCTATACACCGAAACCGCCGAGGCCGCTTACCTGAGCGGCGACTTTGACCAAATGGAGAAATTGGTCGAGGTGGTGCTGGAACGAGCCAAAACGGTGCTGGATAAAGTAAAAGTGTATGAAGTCAAGATTCAGGCAGATATGGCCCAAAGCAAACTACAGGAAGCAATACAAACCGCACTCCCGGTGTTAAAGTCGTTGGGAGTAAAGCTGCCCCACAAGCCAAATAACTTGCATATTTTACTTGCTTTGCTACGAACAAAACTTTCTTTGGTCGGGAAGCAAATTGAGGACTTAATTGATTTACCGGAAATGACCGACCCTTACAATCTGGCAATAATGCGTATTCTATCGACTGTAAGTTACGCTGCTTATCTGACTCTGCCCGATCTATTGCCGTTGATTACGTTCAAGCAGGTCAATCTATCTGTTAAACACGGCAATGCTTCTGAGTCTACCTATGCCTATGCTACTTATGGCATGATTTTGTCCAGCTTCCTGGGAGAGATTGATTCCGGCTATCGATTTGGTGAACTGGCTTTGCGTTTGTTGGAGAAATTAGATGCCAAAGAGTTCAAAACCAGGACATCCGTTGTTGTTTATGCTCTAATCCGGCCCTGGAAAGAACATGTGGAGAAAACAATAAAACCTTTACAAGAGGTTTACCAGAGTGGACTGGAAACCGGAGATTCAGAGTTCATTGCTATGGCTGCCTATGTTCATACTTATCATGCCTACTTTACCGGCCGGGAATTGAGGTCACTTGAACAAGAGATGGCCAAATACAGCGAAGCTATCAAGCAACTCAAGCAAGAAACAGCTCTCCATTATAATGACTTGGCTCGACAAACCACCTTGAATTTGCTTGGTCAGGCCGAAGATCAACTTTTTTTAAGGGGCCAAAGTTACGACGAAGATAAAATGCTACCACTTCATGTGGAAGCAAATGATCGAACCGCCATTTTCGACCTGTATTTCCACAAACTTATGCTCTGTTATCTGTTTCATGCCTACCCGAAAGCGGTTGAAAATGGGGCAATGGCAGAAAAATATTTAGATGCGGTTATGGGTTTTATAGATGTTCCTTTGTTCCATTTTTACGATTCCCTGGCTCAACTGGCACTGTTTTCTTCTGTTCCCAAAGCTAAACCCAAACGCTTTTTAAAAAAAGTGGCCGCCAACCAGAAAAAGATGAAGAAATGGGCCAAACACGCCCCCATGAACTACCTCCACAAATTCTACCTGGTCGAGGCCGAACGGGCCCGGGTGCTGGGCAACGAGGCCGCCGCCAGAGAGTATTACGATCAGGCCATCGACTTGGCCCGCCAGAATGAGTACCTCAACGAGGAAGCCCTGGCCAACGAAGTGGCGGCCAGATTTTACCTGAGCCGGGGACAAGCTCACCTGGCCGCTCACTACCTGCGCGAGGCCCACTACGCCTACCAACGCTGGGGGGCCACGGCCAAGGTGCAAGATTTGGAAATTCGCTACCCGGAACTTCTGGCCCAGGTCGCGGCAGACGCCCCCCCAACTTCTCCCCCCTCCACAAGCACCAGCAGCGACGAAAGACCGGCCAGTAGCCTGGATTTGATCAGCATCATCAAAGCCTCCCAGACCATTTCGGGGGAGATCATACTGGACAAATTACTGGTCAAACTGATGAAAATTGTCATCGAAAATGCCGGGGCGCAAAAGGGATATCTGCTTTTGGAGAAAAAAGGGCAGTGGCTGGTAGAAGCTGAGGCCGAGGTTGAGGCCGAGGTGACGGTGTTGCAGTCTGTGCCTGTATCGCCGCCCCTCCCCCTAACCCTTTGGGAGGGGGAACAAACTTCTCCCTCTTTGGGGGGGATTGAGGGGGGGCTTTTACCCACCACCCTCATCAACTACGTCGCCCACACCCATAAAAACGTTATTTTAGATGATGCCACTAACGAAGGGCAATTTAGTCACGATCCTTACATCACCACCCAGCAACCAAAATCGATTCTATGTCTGCCCTTGCTCAATCAAGCCCGGATAAGCGGCATCCTTTACCTGGAAAATAATCTGACCACGGGTGCCTTTACCCCGGAGCGCTTGGAGGTACTCAAGATTCTCTCGACCCAGGCCGCCATTTCGCTGGCCAATGCCCGTTTTTATGCCGACCTGAAACAAGAAACCATCGAGCGTAAGCAAGCAGAGGAGTCGCTCCAGAGCAGTACTGCCAAAATTCAGGCCATTGTCGACACGGCTGTCGATGGGATAATCACGATTGATGAAAGGGGCATCATCGAGTCCTTTAACTTAGCAGCCGAACAGATATTTGGCTATCAAGCCGGAGAAGCGTTGGGGCAAAACGTGACCTTGCTTATGCCTTCACCCTATCATGAGGAGCATGACGATTACCTGAAACGTTATCTGGTAACAGGGGAAAAAAGGATTATCAGCCTTGGTCGTGAAGTTATCGGGCAACGTAAAGATGGGACAACTTTCCCCTTGGAACTAGCGGTCAGTGAAATCCATCTGGATGACCAGCATCTGTTTACCGGTATTGTACGTGATATCACCTCACGCAAGCAAATTGAGGCCGAAGTCAAGCAGCGCAACCTGGAGTTGACCTCGCTCAACGCCATTATGTCCGTCGCCAGTAGTTTGTTTGAATTACCCCAGGTGCTAGTCACCTTAAGAGAGATGTTGGCTGCACAGCTCAACATTCCCGGTGGGGCAATCTTTATTTATGATGAAACCACTGCTAAATTCAATCTGATGGAGAGCTGGGGATTGCCGGAAACGGTACAGGCTCAACTCTCTATGCCCTCTAAGACCCCTTTCTACCGCCGGCGTGTCTTGTGGACACAAGAGACCATTTTTATGGCAGGTAGCCAGAGTTTATCGCCCCAATGGCGCAGCTATCTCTCTATTCCACTGCTGGCTCAAGATCAGATTAAAGGCGTTATCGATCTATTCCGCCCCAGTGCCGATAGCAATGTGTTTAACGCCGCTCAACTTGCTTTCTTTGAAACTCTGGGCCAACAGGTCGGCCTGGTTATCCACAATGTCCGCCTTTACACCCACCTGGAACAAAGCGAGCATAAATATCGTACCTTGTTTGAAGACTCTAAAGACACTATTTTTATAACCACGCCGGCGGGGAAGATCAGCGATATAAACCAGGCCGGTTTGGACCTCTTTGGTTATACCCGCCCCGAAGCAATGAAACTAAAGGCTATAGATATCTACGTTAATCCTGCTGATCGAGCCAAATATCAACAGCTATTGGCCCAACATGGCGAGGTTAAAAACTTTGAAGTAATGCTGCAACGGAAAGATGGAACCCGGATAGATTGTCTGGTTACGGCAACCTCCTATCAGGCCGACGACGGTTCCGGGCTGATCTACCAAGGCATCATCCACGATATCACCGCCTTACGTCAGGCTCAAACTGAACTTGTTCGGCAGGAACGCTTAGCAACCGTGGGCCAAATGGCCGCAGCCGTGGCCCATGATCTGCGCAACCCCCTGACCGGCCTACGGATGGGCGTAGAGCATTTTTTATATGATCTACCCCCCGACGATCCTCGTCAGGGCACTGCCACCCGCTTGCGATCTGATATGGGGCGCATTGAGCGCACCGTGACCGACATCCTTGATGTGGCCCGCCCCGACCGGCTGATGCTTGTTCCAACCTCTCTGGCCTCACTGCTACAGGCCGAACTGGATTACTGGCAGCCCCGGCTGGCCGAGAAAGAGATCAATTGCCAGGCTCAACTAGCCCTCGATTTACCCCCCATCCTGGCAGACCATACCCAACTGACCCGGGCCCTGTCCAATCTTATCGGCAACAGTTTGGATAGCCTGCCTGTTGGTGGTACACTCCGTTTGAACCTCCAACTCGCTGATAACCAACAGGTAATTATTCTGGCCGATGACGGTCCCGGCATTCCCCCGGAAAATCTGGCTAAAATCTTCGACCCCTTCTTTACCACCAAAACACACGGCACCGGTCTGGGCCTGGCTATTGTCAAGCGGGTCATTGACGATCATCAGGGCACAATTGACCTTTGGAGCGAAGTGGGGGTGGGGGTGAAGTTTACTATTAAATTGCCCGGATAGTTTTAATAACTGATCACCAATCTTTGAGGAAACCTATGAAGGGTACAGTCTTAATTGTTGAAGATGAAGAAAATCTGCGTTTTTTTGCCAGTACTGGTCTAAAACGGGCCGGCTGGCAGGTTTATGAAGCCGACTCGGGCCAGGCGGCCCTGGCCATTTCGGATAATTTATCCCCCTGCGATATCGTTTTGCTGGACCTGCACCTGGGGGGTATGGACGGCTTAACAGTGCTGCGCCACCTCAAAGAGCGCTGGCCGGAAACGCTCTTTATCATCATCACCGCCTACGCCACCCTCGACTCGGCCATCGAGGGCCTTCGCCAGGGCGTTTTTGATTACCTGCGTAAACCGTTGGATGTCAGCCAGATTGTTGCTTGTGTTGAACGGGCCAGCAGCAGCAAAAGAGCGCAGAATGTTTCCCTGACCGGCCCCACTCAACCGCCACCCCAACCATTAACCGGCCCCGACCATACTCCCCTGCATACCATTCCCCTTTCAGAAGAAGGTGATACCCTGACCCGCCGCGAGGCGGAAGTACTGCTCCTGCTGGCCGAAAGTGCTACCAACCGGACCATCGCCGAGCGTTTGGATATCAGCCTGATTACGGTTAAAAGCCACGTAACCAACCTTTTGCGCAAAATGGGTGTCTCCTCTCGCATCGAAGCCGTCACTCGCGCCCGCGAGATGGGCCTTATCCGTTAATAAGTTATAAAAATCACAATTCATACCCCCTGGCCCAAAACTCATACCCCTTAAACCCCAAAATTCATACCCCTGGCATGATAGACAATACCCCCCCAACCTGATATGCTAGATTTGGGGGAGAAATTAAAGATGGAACATCTCATTGGTCATAGTTTGGGACAATACCAAATCATTAAAAAAATCGGTCAGGGTGGTATGGCTTATATCTTTAAGGCGTATCAGTCGGTTCTGAGCCGTATGGTAGCGGTTAAGGTTCTCTCGCCAGCCCTGGCTGCCGAACCTGGCTTTAGCGCCTCTTTTCAACAAGAAGCTTATACCCTGGCTCGTTTGAACCATCCTCACATTTTACCCGCCTATGACTTTGGTATTCAAGATAACTATCACTACCTGGTGATGCGTTATATTTCCGGTGCAACCAGCCTGACTGAGTTGATCAAACAAGATGCACCGCCAGAGCAACTGCTGGACTACATCATCCAGGCAGCCGAGGCATTGCACTACGCCCACGAGCAGGGTTTGATCCACCAGGATGTCAAACCGGCCAATATCTTGATTGACGGCCAATATGCCCTGTTGAGCGATTTTGGTCTGGCCAAAGATTATCGCAGCCAGGATGATGACCTTAATCCCGGCCTGGGCAGCCTGGTCTATATGTCACCGGAGCAAATCAGTGGGGGCAGGGTAGATCAGCGAACTGACATTTACGCTCTGGGAGTCATCTTGTACCAAATTGTAACCGCTAAATTACCCCCACCACTGCCTGACAGATTTATCCACATCCCAGAACCCCGACCTGACCTTGAGCCGATTACGGCCCATAAACTGGCCGCTATTGCTATGCGGGCCATAGGTAACCGTTCACCCCCCCTCTAAAAAAGCCCCACTTTCTCCAAAGAAAGCAGGGCTTTTGCATTTAAGAAGCAATTGCGGGTAGAGGTGGAGCCGGGTTGCCCTTACGCCGTTCAGCTATTACTTCAGCCAGATAGGGCCACGGTGAAGTTTGTCGTTGGCGACAGGTATCTATCACGCTGGCTAACAGGGCAAAGGCTCGACTACCTTG
>PJEL010003456.1_pt1 | contig 13507 bp, 12 predicted proteins | sample 1853271 | NCBI WGS metagenome assembly PJEL01 (sample SAMN08108733, study PRJNA415343) | Invertebrate metagenome, whole genome shotgun sequencing project. | host: Globobulimina | place: Sweden: Gullmar Fjord | collected 2015-08 | reverse complement strand
ACCGGGATTGAGCTCCTTGAAAAAATACATTCCATATATCCGAAAATGCCAGTCATCCTAATGACAGGGTATGCGGAATTGGAGATGGCGATCGATGCGATAAAGAAGGGGGCTTTTGATTTTATCACAAAACCATATAACGCTGACCATCTACTCCATACTGTGGATAAAGCCGTTAGATACAGTGAACTTCTGCAGGTGGAAGAGGACTACAAAATTCGGCTGGAAGAAACTGTTAAGCAGCAGACCCAGGAAATATTCAACTTAAGCCGTGAGGTAATAAATCGTTTGACAGCTGTTGCCGAGTTCCGGGACACCGGCACAGGGGCGCATATTTCAAGGATTGGTCTTTACGCCAATAAGCTGGCGGAATCCCTTGATATGTCGATAGAGTTTATAGATGCGATAACTTATGCATGCTCACTTCATGATATTGGGAAAATCGGAATACCGGATAACATTTTATTGAAGCCGGGAAGCCTGACCGCCGACGAGTTTGAGATTATGAAATCACACACAACGATGGGGTTTAATATATTATGCGGCTCTACTCATAATATGCTGAAAATGGCATCATCCATAGCTCTTAGCCATCATGAGAGGTGGGACGGAACCGGATATCCCCGTAAGTTAAAAGGAGAGGCGATCCCGATTGAAGGCAGGATTGCAATCGTATGTGATCAATACGATGCCCTGATGAGCATGCGGCCATATAAGCCTTCTCTGTCTCATGATGAAACGGCAAAGATAATAATTGAAGGAGACGGCCGTACAATGCCTGAGCATTTTGATCCCCTTATTATGGATGCCTTTAAAAAACTCGCCCCGACATTTGAGGAAATTTTTCAGACACATCAGGATTGATTAGAGAGAAATGCAGGTCCTCTACGACCAACGTTTAAATAAGCTGTGTTCAATTCCGGAGCTATCAAGTATTTTCCCCACTACAAAATCTACCATATCATCAATGCTTTTCGGATTCTGATAAAAGGCCGGGATTGGAGGTGCAATAGTCACTCCGAGCCGGGCAAGCTTGAGCATGTTTTCGAGATGGATTGCACTCATCGGCATCTCGCGCGGAGCAAGGACCAGTTTTCTTCCTTCTTTCAACGCTACATCTGCAGACCGTTCAATTAAGTTGTTTGCGTAACCACAGGCGATCCCGGACAGGGTCTTCATGGAGCAGGGAACAACAAACATTCCTCCGGTTAGGAATGACCCGCTTGAGATGGGGGCAGCAAGGTTAGTTTCGTCTAAATACTTCACATTATCTGAAGCGTAGTGTTTTTGGACCTTTTGGCTTGTCTCTGATTCGGTCTGCCCAATCCAGTCAATACCTGTCTCCATTTTAATAATGGAAAAAGCCTGCTTTGATATACATAGAAAAACCTTATGTCCCGATTTCAGAAGTTCTTCGACTAATCTGACTCCGTAAATGGATCCGCTCGCACCTGCGATTGCAACTATATAGGAATTCATTTTCCCATTGTAACACATAGGGGAGTTAAGAATTAGTTACGTTGGTGGGGCATTTAAGTATTACGATGCTTCTTTCTGTATCTGTGAGCGGGAGCTTCACCGGATCGATTTTCTGAATAGCTTTTTCAGTGTATGGGGACTTTCTTAATTCGTCCAGATCTTCGGACAGTTTTGGGCCCTTGCTCATCACGAGAATGCCGTTACTCTTGATATAAGGGCATGCAGAATCCAGGAACTTTGTAATGCTGAAAGTTGCCCTGGAGACGATGATGTCGTATTTTTCCTCATGTTCTTTGTCAAGGTTTTCTATCCTATCTTCCATAACGTCTATTGTCGGAAGATTCAGAATCCTGATCATTTGCCTGAGAAACGTGGCTTTTTTCCGGGTAGGCTCGATGAGGGTCATTTCAATATCCGGCCTGATAATCTTCAGCGGGATTCCGGGGAAGCCTGGGCCTGCACCGGCATCAGCGAGTTTTATTACAGTCTCAGGGATTGCGTTGAGATATAGCAGTGAATCGATAAAGTGTTTAATGATGATGTCTTTGTCAGTTTTTAATGCGGTAAGGTTATACGCTTTGTTCCACTTCTTGAGCTCAGACAGTAAGGTCATAAATGCCTTGAGCTGATCTTCTGAGCAGGGGATGTTCAGCTCCTGTAATCCTTGCTTCAGGAGGGATTCATTATTCACCTGACTGTTCCGATATGCACAGCCACAATGCCTAAGCTTAATTTGTGATAGTGGACATCCTGCAGACCGGTTCCTTCCATAATTTTTTTGAACTCTTCCGGGCCGGGAAACTCGAGCATTGATGATGGGAGATATTTATAGGCCCCCTTTTTACCCGAAATCAGTTCGCCTATGAAAGGGAGTATTTTTTTAATATAGAAACGGTATGGCGCCCTAAAGATCGGATTCTGAATACTTGTGAATTCCAGGATGACGAGCTTACCTCCGCTCTTGACGACTCTTCCCATTTCACTGATTCCCTTTTCAAAATCACGGACATTCCGGATGCCGAAGGCAATAGTCGCGGCATCAAATACGTTATCGTCAAACGGGAGTGCGGTGACATCAGCAAAGCGGACATCTATTCTCTCCGCCAGGCCTGCCTGCTTGACCTTCTCTTTGCCCAGCTTGAGCATGCCCTCGCTGAAATCCACACCAACTACTTTTGTGCCGGGTGTGTGCTGCTTTATGATCTCAAGGGCGACATCACAGGTGCCTGTCGCAACATCGAGAAATGATGCGTTCTCCCCCCTGGGGAGCTTGCCTACGGCAAATTTTCTCCAGTAGCGATCTATTCCCAGGCTCAGGACTTTGTTGAGCAGGTCATAGCGGTGGGCTATTGTTGAAAACATCGTCTGTATTTTTACCGGGTCTTTTTCTGAATTATCCATACGGGTGTCCATTGGTTACACAGATTTTAACTAATTTTCAATTAATGAGGAAAATAGAGGGGCAATCTGCTGTGTTATTTATGAGTGAAGTTTAAATATATGTACCATCTCATGTCAAATAACCCAATGAATTCACCAGGTAAATTGTCATGTGCTGCAGGTTGATTATGGGGAATGTTGGTTCTATCCGCTCATGTCATTATGGCAAGTATCTGCCTTATTGACATCGTCTGTATGCAATTATGACGTGTTGAATTTGCTCCAGTCAACACTTATTGTTAATATTCCATTAGTTAGGCGCTGGTATTGCATTTGCATACACTACTTATGAAAAGTATCTGTCCTTTTATTCCATAAGGCGACACCGCCGGTGAATAAAAGGAAATGTTATGAGCTTAAAAAGAGGGGAGTTAGAGATGAAACATTCGGTACTAATAGTCGATGATGAGAAAGTTATTTGTGATGGGGTAGCCAGGTTGTTATCTGCCAATTATATAGTCTACAAGGCTACGAACGCGATGGATGCCATTGAAATAGTCAGGAATAATCAGGAAATTGATGTGGTTCTCTGCGATTTAGTTATGCCCGGCATGGACGGGAATGAAATGATCGAAGCAATCAGATCTGAAAATAAGGATATTTCAATGATTGTGCTAACTGCCATTGCTGATCCAAGAAGAGTGTGCGATGCCATGAGAAAAGGCGCCAACAGTTTTTTATTGAAGCCTCTCGATATTACGTTGATAGAGAGTTCAGTCCACAATGCGGTAATTAATAAACGCGTGCTTTCTAAATCTATGGCCTGTCATTAGAAACAGTAGTATTGTCCTTATTTAGCGTCGCCTAATACTTTGCTCTCTGGGGTATAATCACATATGGATCTCAGAGAGAAACTCCAGCAGGTACCTTCGTCTCCGGGCATATATATCATGAAGGGGGCCAAGGAACGGATTCTCTATGTAGGGAAGGCAAAAAACCTCAGGAATCGTCTCCGGTCATATTTTCAGAACTCCGCATCGCTTGATAACAGAAAAACAAAAATGGTTCTGGAAATCAGGGACCTGGATTACATCGTTGCAGGTAATGAGCTGGAAGCTCTTGTTCTTGAAGCTAACTTTATTAAAAGGACCAGGCCGCCGTATAACATAGTCCTGCGCGATGACAAAAACTACCCATACCTCAAGCTGAAGATCAATGATGAGTGGCCGGCGCTTGAAGTAGTAAGAAAGATTGACAAAGACGGGGCACTGTACTTCGGACCCTATGTGCCCTCTGGTTCGATGTGGGAAATGCTGAAGTTTATCAGACGCAATTTCCCTATACGCCGCTGTAAATATAATCTTAATAAACCGTTCCGCCCCTGTGTACAGCACCAGATGGGGCGTTGCCTTGCCCCCTGTTCAAAATCGCTCCGTGGTCAGGAGGACAGGGATAAATACCTTGAAATAATTGATCAGGTAAAGTCCTTTATCCAGGGGGATGAGAAGGCGTTGCTTGCAAACCTTCAAACAAGGATGGAAGCACATTCAGCAAACCTCGAATACGAGGATGCGGCAAAAGTGCGGGACAGACTGAAAGCACTTGAACGCGCATGGGAGATGCAACGGGTCATCGCCCCTGAGCTTGGAGACCTGGATGTGATCGGCCTGTACCGGGAGAATGAAGAGGTGTCTGTGTATATGCTATTTATCAGAAACGGCACAGTCATCGGACAAAAGGATTTTTTTCTTAAGAAGCTTGGGGACACTAACGAAAAAGAGGTCATTGAAGGTTTTGTCGAGCAGTTCTACTCAAAAGAGCTGCTGTTGCCGCCAAGAATTGTCATTCCTGTGAAGGCAAAGCTTACAACTCAAAGGCAGTGGCTGAGCGGGAAAAGGGGAAAAGCGGTGAGGCTCAGATATGCTCGAAACGAGGGCGAAATCAAAGTGCTGACCATGGCAAATGAGAACGCATTTCATTCCTTTAACAAGCACAAAGAGACGAGGGTTGATGATACGCTCGTTGAAATAAAGAATATCATGGGCCTGAACGTGGTTCCGGGAAGAATCGGGGCTGTGGATATTTCGAACATATCCGGCTCCGAGGCGGTCGGGTCGCTTGTGATGTTTGAAGACGGTAAATTCAAGAAAGATGATTACAGGCTTTTTCGGATAAAGACGGTCAAGGGGGCTGACGATTTTGCCATGATAGGCGAGGTGGTTGGACGGTACCTGAATAATGTCGTGGAAAATGCAGTGGAATTGCCTCAGCTTCTCCTTATTGACGGAGGCCGGGGCCAGCTTGAATCGGCACTAAGTGCTATCAGGCCCTTTGATCTGCCGCTTGAGGTTGTTGCCATTGCAAAGGCCAAGAGCAGAGCGCCGAAAAGAAAGGAGCCTGGTGTCCGCACCGACCAGGAGAGGATTTACCTTCCGGGGAAACGATCGCCCGTCTACTTGGAGCCGATGCAGGCCTCAACACATCTCCTGCAGAAGATACGGGATGAGGTGCATCGTACCGCGATACGCTACCACAAGAAGCTCCGCACGAAAAGGACACTGGAGTCACCCCTTGAGAAGATTAGTGGAATTGGCAAAACAAGGAGGCTTCTGCTGTTGAGGCACTTTAAAAGTATTGACGCGATCAGAGAGGCATCGGTTGACGAAATCGCAGCATTAAAGGGGATGACCAGGAAAGTAGCGGAGGATTTAAAAAATTCTCTTTCTCAAGGTGGAAAGGAGTGAGGGACAAAGGCATAGAGGGGGTAGGCAATGATCAATAAGCAAAATATAGAAAAGTATATCAGGGGGCTTTTCGGGCAGGACGTTACTGAGGTGAAAATCAGAAAACTCGGGGAAGGAGTACAGGGTGCAGGATTTCTCGTCGAGGCGGGGACTAAAGAAGGTGTGAAGTCATATGTCATTAAAGGCCTCTTTACTGAAGGGCTTGAGCATGATTATCCTGCTGACAGGGCAGGGGTCTTTTTGCTGGATCTTGATGAATTCAGTAACCTCCCCGGCCATGTGAAGGCCCTTGATGTGCTTTCTGAAATGGAAGACGGCTCGATTAAGTCTATAGGGGGAGGAAGTGAATACTATCTGCTGATGGAACGGGCTAAGGGGAAGCACTATTTTCATGACCTGGCAGCGATGGCATCGAAGGAAAAGCTGGGAGGAACGGATATACAAAAAATAAAGGCAATGACATCTTACCTTGCAAAGATCCATTCGGTGAAAAAGGATTCAAGGGCCCTTCACTGGAGAAAGGTCAGAGACACAATCGGCCATGGAGAGTGTCTGATGGGAGTGTTCGATACCTATCCTGACGGTACAATGCTATATGAGGATATGGCAGATATTGAAAAGAAGTGCATTGACTGGCGTGCCCGGTTAAAGCCGAAATATGCGCGGCTCTGCCAGGTACACGGCGATTTTCATCCCGGCAACGTATGGTTTCAGAACAACAAGGAATTTATCCTTCTGGACAGAAGCAGGGGGCCGTGGGGCGATGCTGTCGACGATATTACTGCACTGACGATCAATTATATATTCTTTTCTATAAATCACTTTGGAGAAATGCGCGGCCCGTATCTTGAAGCATTAAACCTATTTTATAATGAGTATGTCAGGGAATCAGGGGATAATGAGTTATATGAAGTCGCTGCACCGTTTTATGCGTTCAGGGGGGCAGTCGTTGCAAACCCGGTTTTCTATCCGGACGTAACAAAAGAAAACCGTCGAAAAATGTTGAACTTTGTGAATGGTGTATTGGATGACGAATCATTTAAGATTGAGAAGATTAATGAATATATTGCTACGCGTGACGTGTAACGTTTTACGATTGTGGCCGGAAGTCCATTTTGCCAAGCTGAGGGTTCTTTAATAGCTTTTTCACATTGACCTTAAATGTGAAATTCCCAGCATTTATGGTTATGCGTGATGGATACCAGGACCCGTGATCGTCCTTTCTTGGCTCACTGTATTGTATGTCAATCTTTCTGTCAAAAGCTGTCAGCTCCTGGTGTACAGGTATGAGAGTTCCTCTGTCGATGCGTATCTTTCTATCTACAGCCTGTATCACGTATTCTTCCCCTTCCCTTTGCATCATGCCTTCTTCGATTCCATCCCACCAGAAAACAGCGTTGTAAAACTCATCACCAAGCTTCTTAAGGTTTTCGCTCTTCTTGCCTGATAACACATGAAGGTCCCCGTCCCTGATCACAAAATCCCTGATCAGCATGCCGAATTTGTAGATCCTCATATGGACCCATCCTGGCTTCTTCGCGAGCACCGAGGCGTTTACAAAGTCATACGGTGAGTTGTCCTTTTCTATGTGAATATCCGTGATTGCCTTCAGCACCTCAACATCCCCTCCGGCCTTGTGCAGAATTTCTTCAAGAGAGAATTCTTCCTCAATATATTCTGGCGGGGGGGCTACCTTCGGGGCGCAGGCTACTGCAAGAAGTACAATGCTAAAAAAACAGTATCTGAATAGCTTCTTCAACATCTTTTGCTCCTATCACATCGATGCCGTGGTTATCGATGCTATTGCTGTTACTGACCGGGACAATGCCCTTTTTGAAACCGAGTTTTGCAGCCTCTTTTATCCGAATATCAGGCTGGCTGATCGCCCTCAGCTCGCCCGAGAGTCCGATTTCACCGAATGTGAACAATTCCGGATTAATCGTTTTATTCTTAAATGATGAGGCGATGGCCGCGATGATCCCCATATCGATTGCGGGTTCGTCTATTTTCAGTCCGCCGACAACATTGACATATATATCCATCCCTCCGAGCTGCATGCCGATGCGTTTATCAAGAACCGCGACAAGGAGGTTGATCCGGTTGTAATCGACCCCGATCGCCGTTCTCCTTGGGACACCGAAGCTAGATGCGGTGACGAGCGCCTGGATCTCAACGAGAAGTGGCCGAGTGCCCTCTATGCTTACCGTCACCACCGAGCCAGGAACATTCTCTGGCCGTTCGGACAGAAAGAGCTGCGAGGGGTTAGCTACTTCCTGGAGCCCTGACTCCATCATCTCGAACACTCCGATTTCATTGGTGGAGCCGAATCTGTTTTTTACAGCCCTGAGTATTCTGAATGGATTTCCCTTATCTCCTTCGAAATAGAGCACCGTGTCCACAATGTGCTCCAGGACTTTGGGACCTGCGATCGCACCGTCTTTCGTGACATGTCCGATAATGAACAGGGGGATGCCCTGCTTCTTTGCAAGAAACATCAGCTTCGTGGAGCACTCCCTGATCTGGCTTACCGAGCCGGGCGCAGAAGGGAGTTCAAGAGAAAAAATTGTCTGAATGGAATCGATTATTATTACCTTCGGCTTGACCTTGCTAACAGACGTCATTATCCCCTCAAGGGAGGTCTCAGGAAGAAGGATTATCTCAGTAGAATTAATATTAAGGCGGTCTGCGCGTATCTTGATCTGCTCCGGAGACTCTTCCCCGGAGACATACAGCACCTTGCCGAGTTCCGCGAGTCCCCTCAGCGCCTGAAGTGTCAGAGTTGACTTCCCGATGCCGGGATCGCCACCGATTAGGACAACTGAGCCCATAACCACCCCGCCTCCTAGTGTACGATCCAGCTCTTTGATGCCTGTCGAAAACCTGCTGCCCTTAGAAGGGGTAATATCAGGAAGCGCGACCGGCTCAGCCGCACTCTGGCTTTTGAGTTTTGTGACCCTCACCTCTTCGGTGAAGCTGTTCCACTCCCCGCAGTCAGGGCACTTTCCGAGCCATTTCGGAGCCGAATGACCGCAACTCTGGCACTGATAAAGAATTTTTGGACGAGGCATTGAGTATTGTAACAACTTTCTGGGGCAAAATGTCTTGGATTAAGGAGGGTCTAGGCAAAACTATATTGGATAGTATACTATATACAGTTGCTAGTCAAATTGACTTTGTTAGTTAGCATATGTTAAAAAATTAGTCTACTTTATCAATTGGAGGCAGTTATGTACGCAATAATAGAAACAGGCGGAAAGCAGTACAGGGTGGCTGAAGGTGACGTGATCCAGATCGAGAAGATCGATGATGAGAAGTCTGTCACATTCGACAATGTCCTGATGGTCGCTGACGGAGAGAATACATCGTTTGGCAGCCCTTACATTGAATCGGCAAATGTAACCGCCGATGTCCTGGGAACTAAGCAGGGCAAAAAAGTCCTTATTTTTAAACAGAAGACAAGGAAAGACCACAGGAAACTGAGGGGCCACAGGCAGCTGTACACGTCAGTAAAGATCAATAATATTAAGCTTAATTAATCTGGAGGATAATCATGGCTCATAAAAAGGGCGTTGGTAGTACAAGAAACGGCCGTGACAGTGAATCGAAACGGCTTGGAGTAAAGATGTACGGTGGTCAGGTATGCAAGACTGGCCATATAATAGTACGGCAGCGCGGCACCAAGATCCATCCCGGCTTTAATGTCGGCATTGGCAAAGATGATACACTGTTCGCTTTAGAAGCAGGAGTTATAAAGTTCGAGCGCAAAGGAAAGACAAAACAGAAGGTAAGTGTCTATCCAGCAGAAGCATAGTCTTAAGACATTGATATGATAGTAACCGAAAGGCGGGTTTATTCCCGCCTTTTTTTATTTTGTATATAATATATTTACAGATTCCGCAGATTACTTATTAGCGTATTTTCTGTGGTTGTTAAATCTGTGGAATCTGCGAAATCTGCGGATACAAAACGCGGAATCAGAGGAAATTAAAAAATGAAATTTATCGACCAGGTCAAAGTATATGTTAAAGCCGGTGACGGCGGTAAAGGGTGTATGTCATTCCGTCGGGAAAAGTTTATACCTATGGGGGGACCGGACGGCGGAGATGGTGGCCACGGCGGACATGTTATCTTTAAAGCCACAAGAAACATCAACACTCTTTTGGATATTTCGTATCAGAAGCAGTACAAGGCTGAAAAGGGCCAGGGCGGAATGGGTAAGGAAATGCACGGCAGAAAAGGGAAGGATGTTGTCATTACTGTGCCACTCGGTACCTTTATAAAGGATGCGGACTCCGGAGAGATGCTGTTTGACCTTACGGACGAAGGCCAAGAGTATATTGCGGCAAAAGGCGGAAGGGGCGGGCTCGGAAATACCCATTTTAAATCATCTACGCGGCAGGCCCCGAAATTTGCCCAGCCGGGTGAAGAGGGGACGGATGGGGAGTTGTATCTTGAGCTGAAGCTCCTTGCTGATGTCGGATTGGTCGGCCTTCCAAACGCTGGCAAGTCTACACTGATATCCTCGATGTCTGCAGCTAAACCGAAAATAGCGGACTATCCATTTACGACTCTCATCCCAAATCTGGGAGTTGTAAAATATGCTGATTATAAGAGTTTTGTTATCGCTGATATCCCGGGTCTTATCGAAGGGGCACATCAAGGGACTGGCCTCGGATTTCAGTTTCTTCGGCATGTTGAGCGGACTTCTGTCCTGCTGCACCTTGTAGATGTCTCCGAGATGGCGGAGGGTGATCCTGTGGGCAACTATAAAAAGATACATAATGAGCTGGCACTATTTAGCCCTGAACTTGTCAAAAAACCCCAGGCGATTGCAGGGACAAAGCTTGACATAAAAGGCGACGGTACGAGACTTGATGCACTGACAAAATATTGCAAAGACAATGACTTTGATTTTTTCCAGATTTGCGCCGTTACAGGAGAGGGAATAACAGAATTGACACACTATCTGGCCCGTAAGGTGCAGGAGTATAAAGACGTAGACTGATCCGCAGATTGCGCAGATGTCACAGATTATTGATAAGTATTATTTTTCGTTTCTTAATCTGTGGAATCTGAGAAATCTGCGGACAAGACATAAATGAAAAGACTGGTAATTAAAATAGGCAGCAATATCCTGGCTTCAGCGGACAAGGGCTTGAATACTAGAAGGCTCGGTGCGATTACTAAGGACATTTCTCAGGTTGCTGATATGGGATTTGAAGTTGTTGTTGTCTCTTCAGGGGCGGTTGCTGCAGGGCTGAAAAAACTTGGGCTGAAAGTTAAACCTGAGGAGATAAGATTGAAGCAGGCTGCGGCCGCGATCGGACAGTCGAGTCTGATGTGGGCATATGAGCACCACTTTGCCAAATTTGATAAGAAGGCAGCGCAGGTGTTGCTCACCAGAGACGATATATCCGACCGTATGAGATATATCAATGCAAAAAATACACTCCAGACTCTGCTCAGCTATGGAGTCATTCCTGTAATTAATGAAAACGACCCTATTGCAGTTGAAGAAATAAAATTCGGCGACAATGATATGCTGGCTGCACTGGCAGCTGGCCTTGTTGAAGCGGACATGCTTGTTATCCTTTCAGATGTGGAAGGGCTCTATACGAAAAATCCAAAATACAAGAGTGCCAGCATTATCCCTCATGTTGAAATAATTACTCCTGATATAGAGAATCTTGCAGGGGGAAGCGGGAGTACAGTTGGAACAGGAGGAATGTATTCAAAGGTCCTTGCGGCAAAGCAGGCGGTCGACCACGGTATTCCCGTAGTCATTATGAACGGGAAAAAAAGTGGGCTCTTAACGAAGCTCGTCAGCGGCAAAAAAGTGGGGACATATTTTGAGCCCACAAAACAGAGGCTGTCATCAAAAAAGGGATGGATCGCCTATGGTGTGAAATCAAAAGGCGCTATCCATATAGATGACGGCGCAGTACGGGCCTTGACCTCAATGGGCAGAAGTCTCCTGCCTTCAGGGATTACAACAGTAGAAGGCCGGTTTAAGGTTGGTGACTATGTACAGTGCATAAGCAGTGAAGGGAAAAAGGTCGCCAAAGGGCTGACCAACTACTCCTCAAAAGACCTTGAACTAATAAAGGGCAAAAAGACATCCGAGATAGAAAAGATCCTGGGGTATAAATATTCGGATGAAGTCATTCACCGTGATAACCTTGTTGTAGTCTGATCATTGTATTGCTCCCGAGACCGCCAACCTCTTCGACATATACGACCCTGTTAATGAATCAATGCCAGCCGTGAGTTCCTGTAGTCTTAGTTCCTTTTCAATTCTATCCGTCAGATTTTCAGGTGGTACAGTAATCATTTCCGTTTGTAGCCTTCGGCGTTCATAGTAAAGCCTTGTTACTTCATTGAGTACATCATCTCTCAACTGGACCATTGACTTTGATCGAAGTTCTATGGTCGATTGCGAAGTAGTCCAGACCAAATTACTTAAATCCCACGCAAGAGATACGGCCCACCCCTCATCGTTTCCCTCTGTAATATCATCATGCTTTATATACGTGCCATCTACCTTATAAAAAGAGTAGCTGTTCTGCCAGTCATCTCCTTTACCGTAGTTCATGCTTAAGCGCGGAAGCCATGCTTTTTTTGCGGCAGCTTTTCGCCACTTTTCTATTTTATCTGGATGTACCGATGCATATTCAATTGCAGTTTCCCTGATCTCTTCTATCCTGGGTTCGTGATCGAACATGCTTAATATGTCCTGAGCACTCATCCCCTCGACCTTCGGATCAGTCTTTTGCGTCACAGATTCTGTCTTAAACACGCCCTGAGCTGTTGCTGCCCATAGAGAAGCATTGTCGCTATGGAATACCGGTCCGGAAGTTACGCAATTAATGTTAGTTGATGAGAGCCCCTTGTAGAGTGATTCCCATGAATCCTTTTTTGGGGAATATCGAAAAACGCCTTTGTCGGTTGCCGCGAATAAGCTGTCGTTGTACGACGCATTGACGCTGAGGTTACGAATATTCTTGCTTCTAAGCCCCGTACTGCTAAGCGCGTTCCATGATGCCCCGCCGTCCTTAGATAAATAAATGCCCGCCTCGGTACCGAAGTAGATGATGTCGCTATTGAGCGGATCGACGGCTATGTTTTTTGACTGGATCTCAGCAACTATTTCATGTTCATCCGATTCATCATTCTTTGAATCGATAACCTCTTCATTGTCGACTGCTTTTTCATGCTTTGAGGATAAGACAAAAAGTCTTTTCCAGTTAGAGCCGTTGTCTATGCTTCTATACAGGCCCTTGGATGAGGATGCATAAATACGATCCGGATTAAGCCTGTCAATAATAACGTCGGATACAATTGCTTTGGGAATAATTCGATCTCGTTTCCAATCTTTCCCCCCGTTGTCTGAGCGGTACACTCCCTGCCCGGTGCCGATAAATATGAGTGACGGATTTGAGGGGCTAACAGCAACGGAGAGGACATAACTTTCAGGGGTCCTTATGCTTTGGTAAATCCTTGACCAGTTTTGCCCTCTATTGCTGCTTGTATAGAGACCGTTCATTGTTCCAGCATAGACCGACTCCATATCTAAAGGATCAGCTGCTATTGTAAATATAGCATTGTCTGTTCCCCTGAAAGACAGCACCTCGTCCCAGCTCTTTCCCTTATCCATAGTGTGATACACGACACTTCTCGTGCCGGCATACGCCACGTCAGGATTGTCGGTTCTGACTGTAATCGTCTTTACATTAGCGTCCCTGATTCCCGTGCTCACATTCTTCCACACAGTTGATTGCATGCCGTCATCGGCAAATGAAATGGCTGCACAATACAGTGCCACACACAATAGTCCAGTGAATACTACAAGATTTTTTTGCATAACGATGTCCCCTTTCCCGCCAAGAAAACGCGCCTCTCCTGTA
>PJEL010003455.1_pt1 | contig 13510 bp, 13 predicted proteins | sample 1853271 | NCBI WGS metagenome assembly PJEL01 (sample SAMN08108733, study PRJNA415343) | Invertebrate metagenome, whole genome shotgun sequencing project. | host: Globobulimina | place: Sweden: Gullmar Fjord | collected 2015-08 | reverse complement strand
TCGGATACGGGAACGGGTATGGATGAACTAACAAAGCAGAAGATCTTTGAACCGTTCTTTACAACTAAGGAAGTGGGTAAGGGCACCGGACTGGGGCTCTCAATAATATATGGGATAATAAATCAACACAGTGGATATATAAATGTATACAGTGAACCCGGAAAGGGATCGACATATAAGATATACTTGCCAACTGTAGAAGCAGAAATCGCGGGCGAAGTAAAACAGGATATGCGTCCGGTTCCAAAAGGAAAAGGAGAGACAATACTGGTTGCAGAGGATGAGCCTTCGGTTATGGATGCTATGAAAACGATTCTGGAGGGGGCCGGTTATAAAGTGATAGGGGCTGTAGATGGAAAGGACGCATTAGAAAAATTCAAGGAACATAAAGACAGTATTGATCTTCTTATATTTGATGTCATAATGCCCGCAATGAACGGTAGGGAGGTATATGAGGAAATAAAAAAGACAAGTCCTAAGTCGAAAGCGATTTTTACGAGTGGTTACACAGCAGACATTATTCAAAGCAAGGGAATTATGGAAGATAATATGACATTTATCTCCAAGCCGATATTGCCGGAAAATCTTTTGCTTAAGATAATGGAAGTACTTGGAAATGAACAAGTTGTCTAGTAAGAGATATTTTACTTGACTCTTCTTATACCGCCAGAAAGTATTGCGTTTCTCAGCAAGGTCTTCTTGTCTTTGCGCTGGCTCTTTACCTTAAGAAAACCGATTAGTATGTGACAGGTATTTAAGCCAATCTTTTTTATTTCATTCAACATTATTTTTTTGAGCAGTTATTCTGCTGTTTAAAGTATTTGGACAATAGACACATCTATTGCTGTTATTGTCTTTTTATCGGATTTTTCAATGTAATTCTTTAGCTAACGTTTTATAAGCAGGTAATAATTTGCTTTCCCGGGGGATTGTTATTTTAAGAAAACCGGCTGAGCTTCTCTTTCAGTTCTCTCAGGATCGTCAGGCTTCTGTCTGTCTCATCAACTTCATTCAGTTCAAGAAAGACATTGACGTCAGGTTTTAGCTTGAGCAGTTCTTCGAGTGCCTTGACTTCCCGGCAGTCGTCGGTTAATGGCCAATGGTCTGTAATACCGCCCCGTAAGCCGTTGTTTCTATGCATATGTACAAACTCTATGTTGCTGATCACGTCGCTGCCGAGAGATTGAATGAACTCTATTGAGTCAAGGCCGGATGACTCTATATGTCCTATATCGATGGTAATAGGTCCCCGGAAATTAGACCAGAACCATTGCACGTCCCGGGTATTTTCGGAGTTTTCGAAAGAGACGGACGTAATGGCCCTAAGCTCTTCAACTGATTCTCTGAAACGGGTCGCATCTGTTCCCGTAAGCCGTTTGCCATCCGGAGTCCTCTCGTCATGAAGAAGAAACGCAAGGTCAGTCAGCTCAGCCATTTTTCTGAGGTCCTCAAACATTTCGTCATTTAAAAGCGAATAACCTACTGGATGGATAACATAAGGCATTCCAGCCTGTCTGCAAGCATTGACGCAGTTCATCATGAACTTAAGATTGTCCTTCATCCCATGGTATAAGGAAATTTGCAGAATATCCGCATCCCACATATCAACTTCTTCAGGATATAAAATTCGCGTACCTATTTTCATATGTCTATATTAACGAAATAAGAGAAAATTAAATGGTTTTTGATTGCCGGAATATTTAGAAAAAACGTACTTCTTATTGCAGTTCAAGTGTCCCGCCCTGGATTGTGACTGTACCATCACTGATCAGCATATCCCCGGTAATTGTTGTTTTTTCTGAATCGCCTGAATCCAAGCACTGCCCCGCCTGTTATGAAGAGGACCATGCTAACCGGCTCGGGCACGAGACTGGTGGTGCCGGTCGTATTACTTGTACCGCTTCCGGTATCAAAATATGCAGTATAAGGAACATCCCATGCCCTGTAATCTATCGTGAAATCAAATCCGCCGAATGAATAGCCGTCAGGTATGTCATAGGTCTGAGATATCGAGGATGTATTTATCGAGTCCGTGGTGTTTGTCCCTTCCCATGGATTGCCGTTCCATCCGGTCATCAGGATTGATCCTGTTACTGTTGCCGTCTGTGAGAAATCAAGCCAGACACTGTAGAGGGACTCGTTATCAGATGAGGTATTATAAAAGATGTATTCATACTGCCACTGCCCGCCGCCCAGATCTGTCTCGTAATAAAATAAATCTGCAGATGGTGTTGCAAGCGTTATTGATGGGATTGCAAACAGGCTTGCGATGATTATTATTATTGTTAGTAGTTTTTTACATTTCATATTAATGGTCACCATACCTGTAGGGGCGAACGGCCGTTCGCCCTTACGTTAAATTTATTCCAATATAATATTATTAATCGTAACCGTTCCGTTTTCGATTGTCATGCTTCCGTTAAGTTTCGTAAACCCTGTGACAGCGTTAAAGCTGCAGTTGTATCCACCCTTCAGGATAATCGATATGTCACGATTAAAGACGAGGTTTTCAGTGATCAGGCCAAGCTGTATCTCTATAGTGTTTCCGTCTGACGATGCAGTGTAGGCAGACTGTATAGAGGAATAATACGTAGCCCCGATCCTGACCGGCTGCAGACACGTTTCGAAGTTTCCAGTTACGCTCTTATCAGCGTCCAGAGTCATCGTGCAGATGTTTCCTGCCTCCGAGTCGCATCCTGTCCAGCTGTTGAAGATATAACCGGCGTAAGCTTCCGCGTTCAGGTTAACAAGGTTCCCTGCGTCATACAGGCATCCTCCGGTGCAGTCAGGTCTTATGCTTCCTGTTCCGGTCGGACTTACGGATGTGGTCAGTTGATATTGAGACTGAGAGTTAAGAGTAATGGAAAAATCTCCGCTGTCCAAGGCCCCTTCTCCCGACTCGAAATAGATTGAACCGTCCGAGTTGTATATGATAATTTCCAGACTGTCGGGATTGCCCTCTGTTATGATTACTTTACATGTATATCCCGCAGCACCGTTTACCGTACATTCTCCCTCAACCGTTACTGTATCTTCCGTAGCAAACATATCTGTAATCGATGTACTCAGGACGTTTAATCTTAATTTGGTGTAATAATAATTAAACCAGCCCGTTTCCAGAGATGAACTACTGATATCAAGCGTCAGGCTTGCCCTGAATCCCGGTTCGGGATAATTATAGCCATCTCCCGAGATCCTGTAATCGTCACACACATCTCCGATACCGTCGCTGTCAGCGTCCGTCTGAGAGGCGTTCCGAATTACCGGGCAGTTGTCGCAAGCGTTGCCGACACCATCGCCGAGTCCGTCCTGAAACAGCGAGAGGACCTCCGACGGAGAGAGCGCTTTATTGAAGATGGCCAGTTCATCCATCAGGCCTTCGTAGTGTGCGGTCCCCATGTTCCCAAGTCTGATGCCGGTTGAGAAGCTGTCAAGCGGTGCAGATACCGTGCCCTGGTTGATATAGTCTGCAACTTCGCTGCCGTTTACGTAAATGCGCAGCTTGCCGTCGCCCAGACCGTCCCAGACCGCGGCCAGGTGGGTCCACTCGTTCGCGTTGACCGACACGTTGGCGCGGGAGAGTGTGAGGACGCCGTCCTTCTTGACGTAGAACTGCGGCTTCTGTCCTGCAAGGCGGAACACGTAGCCTTCAATCGGGTGGGTCACTAATACATGGTAGGTCTCTGGAAACGCGCTGGGATTGACCCACAGGGCGATCGTCAGATGATCGTTGATGTCAAAGTCGGTCGAGGCCGGCACAAAGACTGCGGACCCGTCGGCAGGGAAATCCAAATCAACCTCAAATAGTATGTCTTCTCAAAAAACAGAACATACATAATAATCCATACTATATCACGCAAATTGCGCACCAGTACGCAACTGCTTGATTTTTAAACATTAATAGAGACAAATAATCCCGTTTAACGTAATTGCTTTTTACAATGTAAAGATTCCCGTCAATCAGACACAAGAATCCTTTGATTTAATAAGGCCGTTTAAATACTCAAAATATATAAATTCTTGAAAATAATAAGATGAAAATATGCCGTCAATATAATTGCACTTTACGTGCCAAGAAAAAAGTCTTTATTAACAAGAGGTTTCAAATCCGGGAAAGGTAAATAATTGTGCCGTGACACATAGTTGATGTGACTTTATAAACCAAATACTATTGCAGGGATGGATGTACGAACAGGCCTTGTATTTTCTATCTTTGAATTCTGATAAACAGTTTACAACCAAGTATTGGTGTTTGTTATTTTCAATTAAACGTAAAAATGAAAATGAAACAACATGAAACTCACTGTCAATAATGCCAGTATTGTTTGTCGCCATCTGAATGATATAATCCATGAACTTATTTAACCTTATTTAATTGAGGTATTTTTGTGAACAATGCATTTGGCGACATATATATTGCAAAGACCATGAAAATAGTATATATTAAGAATATATACTATCAAGGGAGGCTTGCAATGAAATCAGCAAAGATATTTAAAAACGGCCAGAGTCAGGCCGTTCGCCTGCCGAAAGAATGCAGGTTTGACGATGATCATGTACTGGTGAAGAAGTCCGGCAATGTAGTAATGCTAATACCTGAAAAAGATTCATGGGATTCTCTTGTAAATAGCCTTGAAAGATTTTCTGAAGACTTTATGTCGGAACGTCTACAGCCTGAAGTACAAAAAAGAGAGTTATTCTGATGAAGTATATGCTTGATACAAACATATGTATTTACATTATCAAGCAGAAGCCTTCAAGGGTTTTGAAACGCTTCAAGAAATATTCACCGGGTGATATTCTTGTGTCTTCCATAACTATTGCTGAGCTTCGATACGGAGCGGAAAAAAGCCTGCATGTAAAGCAGAATCTCGATGCCCTGAACGGATTTATGATACCTCTTGAAATCGTCCCTTTCGATGAAAGAGCTGCCGATGAGTATGGGAAAGTACGTGCACGACTGGAAAAGGCCGGGCAGCCTATCGGCTCTATGGATATGCTCATAGGTTCACATGCATTAAGTCTTGGTCTGGCAATTGTGACAAATAATACAAAAGAGTTTAAACGGATAAAGAGTTTGAAGGTTGAAAACTGGTCAAAATAAGTACCACAAATGAAAGAATTGAATAAAAGAGTGAACAACGGGAAACCTCTGTTTGATACCCTGAAAAAGGTCTTTGGATTTCAGGAGTTCCGGCCGAATCAGGAACTTATTATCAACAGTATAATCGAAAAAAAGGACGTTTTTGCGGTCATGCCGACAGGTGGGGGGAAGTCGCTCTGTTATCAGCTGCCTGCCAAGCTTATGCAGGGGACGACGGTTGTTGTGAGTCCACTGATCTCACTTATGAAAGATCAGGTGGATGCAGCACTGGTAAACGGGATATCCGCGGCATTTTTAAACAGTTCACTGACACAGGGAGAGGCGGCTTCTGTTTACCGGAGCCTTAGTGAGAATACTCTGGAACTGCTATATATCGCGCCTGAACGATTTGCTATGTCCGGTTTTATTGATACCCTAAAGTCGGTCCCTATTTCGCTTTTTGCAATCGATGAGGCGCATTGTATTTCTGAATGGGGACATGATTTCCGTCCTGACTATCTGAGCCTCTCTCAAATAATAAACAGATTCCCCGCGGTCCCGGTGGCGGCCTTTACTGCAACTGCTACCCCGAAAGTCCAGGATGATATCATTAATAAACTCGGCCTGAGGACTCCCTATACCGTACGTGCATCGTTTAATCGCCCCAACCTTTTCTATCGGGTTAAGACAAAAAGGGGGATGGAGCCGGAAGTGATAAAGTATCTTAATGAACATCCGGGTGATTCAGGGATAATTTACCGTACAACACGAGAATCCGTAACAGACCTGGCAGATGCTTTGACACGCCAGGGTATTAAAGCTCTGCCCTATCATGCCGGGCTGACACAGAAGACGAGGAAGAAGAATCAGGAGGCCTTTAATAAAGACGAAGTGAGTGTCATTGTTGCAACAATAGCTTTTGGGATGGGTATAGATAAATCAAATGTGCGCTTTGTAATCCATGCTGATCTGCCCAGGAATATAGAGGGGTATTACCAGGAAACAGGACGTGCGGGACGTGATGGTGAGCCGGCTGAGTGCATCCTGTTTTTCGGCAGGGAGGACATCCCGAAGATAAGGTATTTTATCGACCAGGTCGAGGATGATCATGACCGCGGGATTGCCCTTGATAAACTGAACCAGACCGTGAAATATGCATCACATAATGTATGCAGGCGGAAACATCTTCTTGGATATTTCGGCGAGGAATATACTGAAGAAAACTGCGGTACCTGCGATATCTGCACTGGGATAGTCGAGAAGATTGATATAAAAATAGATGCCCAGATAGTGATGTCCGCCATATCAAGAACAGGGCAGCGTTTTGGGGCAGGGCATGTTGTCGATATTGTTTCAGGCGCGAATACAAAACGTATTCGTGACCTTGGCCACGATAAGATTAAGACCTATGGTGCTGGCAGTAATAAAGACAAGAGACACTGGAGGTTCATAATTGATGAACTCCTTGCGCAGGATGCCGTGATTCAGGACGGTGCAAAGTATCCGGTATTAGTGCTCACGGAAAGAGGGAAAAAGATACTCTTTGGAAAAGAAACCCTTTTAGCACTAAAAAGGGAAGAGCCGAAAGAGAAACAGCCTGTTGGAAGGTCTGCTGAATTCGGGCCTTATGATGAGGTACTATTTGAAAGGCTACGTACTGTCCGAAAGAGTATTGCTGATAAGCAGAACGTACCCCCGTTTATTATTTTCTCTGACAGTACCCTTCATGAAATGTGCAGGTATTATCCTGCTGCATTGCCTGATATGGCGGGAATAAGCGGTGTGGGAGATACAAAGCTGGATAGCTATGGTAATGACTTTGCAGAGGAGATTCAATTATATCTCAATGAACATCCGGACATTACGGTCCCTGAGAAGTTGTATTCTGCAGATCCGGTCGTGCCTTTAAAGAAAAAAGCGATAGGTAAAACAGTCGAAAAGACCTATACGTTTCTTGCTGAAGGGCTTTCAATCGAGCAGATAGCAAAGACCCGCAGACTTGCGGTATCAACGATAACGACTCATGTTGAACAGCTGATAATCGAAGGACGTGAGATAGACATCGAACATCTTATCGGCAAGACAAAGAATGAAAATATTGGAAAGCTCTTCCTGACCTTGCAGTCATGGCAGCTTTATCCAATAATCGAACATTTCAAAGGGGATGTTAGTTATGAAGAGGCAAAGCTTGTGCGGGCCAGTTTGAGGCGGAACTGCTGATTGATTCTTCATCATTATTATGGAAAAATGTGTTAAAATCTATCGTATTTTACCTATAAATAAATTGAATATTTTTTAAGGGAGGATTATGAACATGGCTATAAAGAAAATAGGCGTTATTACAAGTGGTGGAGACTGCGGCGGATTGAACGCCGTAATCAAGGGAATTGCCAGAAATGCATATGCCATGGACATCGAGACAGTCGTTATCCCTAATGGCTATGCAGGCCTGTATAACCTTGTGGAACTAGATAATGTTGTTCTACTCAATGCTGAGAGGGTGAGTAAAATCGAGGCATCCCTTGCCGGGTCAGAGGCAGGACATTCCCGCGTTAAGATAAGCAAAATTGATGATCCCAATAAATATGAAAGAATCAAAAAGGGCCTTGCGAAATTTGGCATCGATGGACTGATCATTAGCGGTGGTGACGATACCGGAAGTGTTGTGGTTGACCTTTCTGCCCAGGGCATTCCTTGTATCCATGTTCCGAAGACAATGGACCTGGACCTCCAGCCATACAGTGTTGGAGGTGATTCAGCCATTAACAGGATAGCCGTATTTGCAAGGGACCTTAAGACTACGGGCATGAGCCATAACCGTGTGATTGTGATGGAGGTGTTCGGAAGATATGTGGGGCATACAGCATTTCGAGGAGGCATCGGGGCAGAAGCTGATGCGATTCTCATCCCTGAAGTGCCGGTTGATTTTGACATCCTCTATGAACACATGAAGACCACATTCTTAGCCAGAATAGAGCGGAGCGATGTTAAAGCAGGAACCTACCTGATTGTTGTTGCAGAAGGCCTTTCTGATGCAAGCGGTGAGATGCGCTATGACGAATCGGCAGGAGTAGATGCCTTCGGTCATAAAAAACTCGCGGGCGCCGGGAAATACATTAGACAGGAGCTGGAGAAACGATTGAAGGCAGACCCGGAAATTGAAGCCTTTATGAAAAGAACAGGCATGTATGTGCCTGGCATTTATTCTATCCCCGAAGTGCGTGAAGTCGCTCCCGGCCATCTCGTACGCTCAGGGCATTCGTCCGCTTTTGACGTAAATTTTGGATATAAGACCGGGGCAGGCGCGGTCATTCTCCTGTGTCAGGGCAAGACTGGAAATACAGTTACAGGCGTGGAAGGACACAAGGTCCTTTACATGCCTACAACTGAGGCCATTAAACGAAGAGATGTTGACATTGAAGAGCTCGCCCTCTTTGAAAGCCTCGGCACATGCTTTGGACGTAAGCCGATTGAGTTTAAGCCTGAAGTGGTTGAAGAAAGCAGAGATACCAGAGCGATGTAGTCTTTTAGAGGAAAATCAAAGGGTGGTCCAGTCCTGGATGCAGGGATTTTATTGTGAAAAATTTGTTGAAGACTTTTTTATATACGCAAATAAATACATGAAATGTTAATGAAGTTATTAATGTCCACTATTCCCCGTTGCGTAACAGAGACTTCCTAAAAAAGCTCATTCTCAAGAACCAGGGAAGACAGAGATATAATTCCGACTAGTTCCCCGCCTTCCTCAACAGGAGCTCTACGTATGCCGGCCTTGTATAGAAGGCGGGCTACATACCGGATATCCATATCTGCCGGCACTGTAATGACCGGTTTTGTCATTATTTCATATACGTTTACCTCATCTGAAGACTGCCCCGCAAGTATTGTCCCGCGGATCAAATCTTGCACAACGATTATGCCCCAGGCATCATCTGGATGTCTTTTTTCAACAAGCAGGTCAGTGACACTGTTTTCTCGCATTTTTATGGAGGCTTCTTTGGCAGTTGCCATACCGTCGATGGATGCTATTGGCTTGTGCATAACATCTCTTGCCCTTACAATCTTTGTATTGTCTGAAACCATGATAAATCTCCTTTTTACAGATTATAAATTAGCCTGGATCTTTTCTCCAGACCAGTAACAAAAAAAACTGCTATAAATAGTGGTCGCGCACTTCTTCCTTGAATCGTTTCATCTGGCTTTCCAGACCTATAACATGGTCTACAGGTAAAACAAAAGCAATGCCGGTACCTGGCTTGTGAAACTCGCCGGCAGTGTTTATGACATCTAAAATAGTCGTGACAATATGCTCTTCAAGCAAAAACATGATGATGTCTGTCTGATCTTCAAGTGTAAGGCCGAAAAAAGACTTTGCCTCATGAATACCGGTACCCCTTGCAGGGATAATTGTCGCACCGGTGGCTCCGGCCTCTTTGGCCGCATCAACAACTTGGTCGGTTTTATCGGCTTTGACTGATGCTAAAATGACCTTAAACTTCATTTTTACCCTCCTTGTAATTATTCTTGGCCCGGTTGACTGACCAGTGCATATATTGAGCATAACCCATTACTGTGATAATCGGAAACAGACTTGCAAATGCTATAAGACCGAAACCGTCCAGGGCCGGATTACGGCCGGGGATAGAGCTGGACAGTCCAATGCCCAGGGCAGCCACAAGGGGCACAGTCACTGTAGACGTAGTGACCCCTCCGGAATCATATGCCAGCGGTATGATTTTTTTTGGAGCGAATATGGTCTGCAGGATAACAATTATGTATCCGGCCAGTATATACAAAAAGATCGGGGTACCGCTGACAATGCGAAAGGTGCCGAGGCTTATACCGATAGCGACACCAACGGCAACTGTGATGCGCAACCCCCGCTGACTGATGGTGCCGGCAGACACTTCACTGGCCTTGTAGGCCACTGCAATGAGCGCTGGTTCGGCAATTGTGGTGGTAAAGCCTACCATTGCTCCAAAAAGGTATACCCAGCCGTAGGCCTTCCAGTCCGGCTTGAGAACGGCATCTTCCGAACCATAAATAAATGCAGGGTCGGAAAGCTGAGCGGCCATTATTTTACCCAGTGGAAACAAGGCCTTTTCAAGTCCGGCAAGAAACAGGGCAAGCCCGACAACAACGAACAATCCACCGACAACAAGGCGGCGCAGATGCGGGATTGGTTTGCGCAATACGATTAACTGGAAGAATACTATCAGGACTATAACCGGTAATACGTCCCGGCTTGTATTTAGCAGGATTTTGGCAAAATCAATCAGTAATGTGCTCAAATCTTCTCCTGTTTATCAATTGAAAATTATCAGTCCATAGCCCATGACGAATATCATAGGCAGCAATGATGCAAATGCAATGAGACCAAAACCATCCTGCAAAGGACTGCGGCCCTTAATAATGGAAGCCAGCCCTACTCCAAGTGCGGCAACCAGGGGCACGGTTACTGTTGATGTGGTTACCCCGCCAGCATCATAAGCTATGCCGATGATTTCTTTCGGTGCAATTGTGGTCATCAGCATCACAACAACATAGCCCCCGATAATCAAGTAGTGGACAGGCCAGCCGCGGAGAATGCGAAACACTCCGATCACAATAGCCAGGCCGACTGAGAATGCGACCGAAAGCCGGAGGCCAAAGGCATATTCCTGCATTGATTGTTCGGTCTGTGCAATGAGTTTGCCATTGCTCGCTATTTCTGCTGCTTCCCGAGCAACAGCAATAAGTGCCGGTTCGGCAACGGTTGTTGAAAAACCGAGTGCAAAGGAAAATAATAAAAGCCATACCAGGCTTCCTTTTCGGGCAAGGGCGTGGGCCATTGCCTCGCCAATTGGAAACAGTCCCATTTCGAGTCCTTGTATAAACATGCCAAGTCCGGCTACCAGCAGCAAAAAGCCTAATAACAATTCTCCCATATTGGGTAAAGGCTGTCTGAGTATCACGATCTGGAAGAATGCAATGACCGTTACGATCGGCAAAAGGTCGACAAAGGCCTCCTTTAGTTTTTTCATGGATACGACAAGAAGCGTGGGGCCCACAAAATTCTTTTGTTGCTCAGACATAATTCAAATCACCATTTCAAATTAATCGAGTAAATGTTGGAAAAATCAGACCTGACTGTCTATATAAATAATATGTTAAACAATCCCTGAATTCAAGCTTGTTTTAGGATTGTCCGTTAAAGGGTGTTCTTGAAAAGACTTTGGACAGAATGCCGGCTTCCTGCTCCTGAACAACTTACTTTGAATTGCTCAGTCATTTGACGAGGTAGCCGTACTTTTTTCTGAATTCGTCAGCACTGAATTTTCCTGTTTTTGCCAGCTTAGCAATGTGCGGCGGGGACAGGTCCTCTTTTTCGAGTCTTATCATGTACTGCCTGCCGACCTCATAGGGTTCTGCACGGGTATTGACATACCTGACCCTTGTTCTTTTTGTAGCAGGGTCAATAATCGATTTGAGCGGGATTGGCTTCATCCTGCCCTCAAAAAAAGTAATCATCCCTCCTGAGCCGCCTTTCGTCAGATACTTTACAGCGCTGTAACCGAGGTTTCTTGTATATTCAGCATCAAACGGGATTGGGTCAGCTGCACGCAGTTCATACCCAATGGTCTTATGTACGATCTTGGACTTTATTCCGCGTTTTATAAGCTCTTTGTTCACAAAGCCCTGAAGGATCCTTCCGAGCTGGATCTCTGATAACCGGAGGGCGCCCCTTTCGTCATTTTCAAGAAATTCATACTTTGAGAGCTCATTTGCATCCACCTTGCCCGCCACTCCCTCGGCAAGTATGACAACTCCGTATGAATACCCCTGCCATAACCTCTTTATTATAGAGCTTTCAAGTATGTCCGCAATCTTGGAGAACTTCAGGTTCTTTTCACCGAACTCCTCAGGGATGAGCGTTAATGTGGCACCGGCTGCCTTTCCTATACCCAGGGCAAGGTGTCCTGTGTTGCGCCCCATCGTGGTTACAAAGTACCATCTGCCTGTGGTGCGGGCGTCTTCAATGATATTTCTCACAACCTTTGTGCCCCAGTGCCTCGCAGTCTCAAAACCGAAAGTTGGTGCGCCTCCGGGCAGGGGCAGGTCATTATCAATGGTCTTTGGCACATGGACAATGGATATCTCTCCTTTTGCCCTCTTATGTATTTCCCTTGCCACAAATGATGTACCGTCACCGCCTACTGTGACAAGGTAATGTATATTCAGCTTCTTCAGTGCCTTCATCATGGCCTGGAAACTCTCTTCAGGATTGTCAGGGAAGTCTCTTGATATTCTGAGTATGGAACCGCCCTTACTATGAACAGGCCAGGCGTTTTTATCATTCAGCTTTATCACATGACTGGTGTTTCCGCGGAAGAGCCATTTAAAGCCGTCCATAAGCCCTATGACATTCATCCCTTTATTAGAGGCTTCTACTGTTACTGCGCTGATTACCCCATTGATCCCGGGTGCAGGTCCGCCTCCAACAACTATTGCAAGATTTTTCTTCAATATTAAACCTCCAATTAAGTTTTCCTGTTGTTAAAAAGAAATTCTTTTTTCAGGTGTCTTGTATTTAGTTCGTAATAAATAAGGAAAATCTTTAATATGTTTAAGGTTTTACATTACCTGTTTTGTAAATAAAATTCATAATTTCTTCCTTTGAATTCTTCTATGTCAGATGGTATGATAATCAATCCAAGGAGAATAATAAATTATGACACCTTTTTTTCTAAAAGCAAAAACAATATCTGATGCATGGTTTCAACTTATCTACAATATATTTGATAATTCTTATACCCAGCAGATACAGGCTGGTTCTTTTGAGAAAGAGCAGTATCGCCTGCAATATCCTGGACTAGCTGTATTTATTGAACATCCGGACCAGGACATGATTCCGGTTATTCCGCCTGCGCTCGGAATTCCCGCCCCGACTTCAATGGATTATATTGAAGATTATTTCGCCGAGTATTTAATGAATCCCGAACTTTCCGAAAATGAGACCTACAGGTATTCAAGCAGAATACACCATCCCATGCCAAAAGGCGGCACTCAGTTGGATCGGGCAATCCAGATACTCAAGGAAACGCCACTGACAAATCAGGCGGTAGTTGAAATTGGTGCTCCTGATGATTTTGATACCTGTTATGGAAATGACGGCAAACTCGACCCGCCCTGTCTGCGTCTTTTGGACTTTAAAGCAGTTCCGGAAGGTGATGATTTAGTTCTTACTATAAGCTGCTATTTTCGTTCCTGGGATTTATGGGCTGGTTTTCCTTCTAATCTTGGGGGATTAGAGCTTTTGAAACAGTATGTTGCTGAAGAAGCAGGTCTTAAGAACGGGCCTATGTATGCTTATAGTGCTGGGGGGCATATTTATGGGTATCAGGAAGAGTTGGCGAAGATCAGGACTTTGAAAACTTAGTTTTAGTG
>PJEL010003454.1_pt1 | contig 13511 bp, 11 predicted proteins | sample 1853271 | NCBI WGS metagenome assembly PJEL01 (sample SAMN08108733, study PRJNA415343) | Invertebrate metagenome, whole genome shotgun sequencing project. | host: Globobulimina | place: Sweden: Gullmar Fjord | collected 2015-08 | reverse complement strand
ACAAACCAACCATCCCCTGGCTTGCAGAATCCTGGAAATATTTAGACGACCTGACGGTTATCATGACTTTAAAAAAAGGCGTCGAGTTTCATGACGGGACACCATTTAATGCAGAAAGTCTTAAATACCAAATGGAATGGATTCAGAATAAAGAGAATATGGCCTGGACCAGAAAATGGTTGGAACCTCTTAAATCTGTTGAAGTGATTAATGACTATACTGTAAAATGGCATTTTAACCATCCCTGGGGATCTTTTCTTGGTACCCTGGCCAGTGTTCCCGGCATGATGATCTCTGCCAAAGCTCTTAAAGAGGATTCTGCTATTCGTGAAACAAAAAATTTAAAAATGAAATTATTAAGTGAACGAAGAAAAGCAAAAAAGGGTAATACCTCTTCCAGTCAAGAGGTAAAAAGAATTGAGGACCGCATTGAATCCTTATCTGAACTTGTCAAAGAGGGTAAATCATTGGACAGTCATGCCATCGGCAGTGGCCAGTTTATCTTTGATTCGACCAATCCCGGAAATTATCTTAAATTAAAACGGAATCCAAACTGGTGGTTTGGTAAAAGTATTGGAGAATCAGATTTACCCTATTTTGAAAGCATAAAAGTTTCTGTTATCCCGGACCCATCAGTGAGATTGGCGAATCTAAAAGCCGGAGCAATCGATTATGTCACACTTACTCCCACCCAGTATAGGCTGGTAAAAAATGATCCTAAACTGACCGTTAGCACATTTCCGATCAATTGGCTTTTATACATGTCCTTTAATCATTCTAAAGGCCCCTGCAAAGATATTCGTGTACGGAAAGCAATTTCACATGCCATTGACCGTAAAGCCCTTGTAATGGGAACACAATTCGGTCTGGGGCGCGTTGCCAGTTGCATATATCCGGATAATCACTGGGCACATAATCCAAACTTAAAACCGGTTGGTTATAACCCGGAATTGTCCAAAAAACTTTTGATCGAAGCCGGATACGCCAACGGTCTCACAATGAAAGGTTTCGTCTTCAACTCACCTGAAGCCCAGGCCTTTGCTAAAGCAATTATGGAAATGCTTAAACAGGTCGGTATTGAATGGAAACCCACATTCCTGGGGATAGCCGGTATGTCAGAGCCGATGAAAAAGCTCGACTATGATATGTTTGGTGGGCTTTATCCGTGGATTCAGGAGCCAGACCACATTGCGACATTGTTGTATCATCCGGACAGCCCTTTCAATAATGGTCGTAGTCGAAATGAAAAAGTAATTGCTTTGATTGAAGCCGGACGAATCGAGGTAGATGAAAAGAAACGGCAAAAAATCTATTTCCAACTCGAAGAGGCGCTTTACGAAAATTATGAAGATGTCTGGCTATGGTGGCCTATGGCAGTACAGGCTTCCAATAAGAAACTGCTGGGATTTAATTCGGAAATGTTTAAAAAATTTGGCTCAGGGTATTTTTTTTCACACCCCATGTGGTTTAAAGACGGTAAAAATTAATGCCGGATTGTGTGTACTACAAGGGTAATGTAGTACACACAACTCAACACGCAATCCACCACTCGTTACGTACCTCCGCCTTTATTCTCCTCGTTCCGTGGCTCTGCCGCGGAATGCATACCTGGAGGTTCTGCCTCCATAATCATGGCGGAGCCATGCAATACACACTCCCCGGCAGAGCCAGGGAGCGAGGAACGGTATAGCATATATACCACTCTACTATAACCACACCCCAGAAACACACCTCCCCCTCGTTCCGTGGCTCCGCCGCGGAATGCATACCAGGAGGCTCTGCCTCCATTAATTACAAATAGGTCAAATATGTATATTGACAAGTAACATTATCTGTATTATTTAAAAAAAATTGCATCAAACCTAAAATCAAAGAAATCACAATGAGCCGTAGCAGATACAAAACCTTTGAAAATGCAACAACCTATTTCATTACCACCAGCGCCATAAACTGGTTGCCACTCTTTGCAAAAGCAGACCTGGCTGAAATCATTCTGGACTCACTCACTTTTTTACATAACAACAATCGCATCGAAATTCATGCATGGGTTCTTATGGAAACTCACATACACCTGGTTGCTTCTTCAAATGATATGTCTTCCGAAATGCGTAACCTGAAATCTTATACTGCCCGAAGCATTGTTGATCACCTAAAAAAACAAGGCCCGGAACTATTTCTCACACAAATGAAATTTTATAAAAAGAAACACAAAATCAATCAGGTTTTTCAGGTCTGGCAGGAAGGGTTTCACCCAAAGCATATTGTAGATGAAGCTATGCTTAATAATAAAATTAACTATGTACATTATAACCCGGTAAAGCGGGGGTATATCGATAAACCTGAACACTGGCGCTACTCCAGTGCAAGAGATTACGCTGGTTTAAAAGAGTTAATACCCATTAAGAAATTGTCTGTATAATTTACAGATAAGTATGCCTGTCAGAGCCATGGAGTATACACTCCCGGTTCGGAACGGAAGTGAAAACGGTAAAAAATTAATGCCAGATTGTGTGTACAGCAAGGGTCATGTAGTACACACAACCCCAGATACAATCCACCTCTCTCCGTACGTGACTCCGTTCTTCCCTCGTTCCCTCGTTCCGTGGCTCCGCCGCGGAATGAATACCAGGAGGCTCCGCCTCCATCATCATAGCAGAGCCATGCAATACACACTCCCCGGCAAAGCCAGGGAGCAAGGAACGGTATAGCAGATATATCACTCATGCTATAACCACCCCCCCCGCAATCCACCTCAATCAATTACGTGGCTCCGCCCTCCGAATTGAATTTTGTTGCTTTATGTTCGTGATTCTTACAGTTTTTTGAAAATTGTGCTATAGTTAGACCATGGCAACTATAACTAAACGGAGTCGTCAAACATGCCAAAAGAATTATCCCACTGGACACTGGCAGAATTAGCATACCAATCTACCGATAACACTGAATTAAAAAAAATCCTGAACGAATTTAAAAGCGAATATCTTTGGGGTGCCGTCATGCACGACGCGCCTTTTTATGCCCACAACACCGATAATGGAGACATGATCCTCAAAGCCGGAAAATCTGTTCATGGGATCCCCCCAAACAATACATTGCTCCCGTTTCTCCGCCTGGCCAGAGAGTATGACACCTCACCGACACCAGCCCTTCTTGCATTTATTTGCGGTGCGTTTTCACATATGATTGCAGACATTGTGTTCCATCCATTTGTATTGTATTATTCCGGGGCAGATTCAAACCGCCATCTACGGCTTGAGGCCTTGCTCGACTGTTATTTTTTTCAAAAGAAAATCATCGGCAACCGAATATCTGTTAAGGATATCCTGGGGACTGTAAGCTCAAACAGGAATGATGTTTTAACATGGATGGCCCTTTTTTTTGACATCCCTCCCACACTCAGCACTGAACTTGAAAAAACCTTAATAAGACATGGCAAAATCCAAAATCTTTTTGCAAAAAAATGGGCACCTTTCACCCTTTCCTTTCTGGCCCGTATTAACCCTGAAAAGTATGAAGATCATAAAAACCTGTTTTATATGAACGGCCTGAATTGTTACACCCCATTTTTTCATTCAGGTTTCACCTACAAACATCCCGTCACAGGTGCAGAGTCCAAAAGCAGCATCGCTCAGTTAACTGAAGAAATGATACAAAAAACAAACCGGATGTTTCGGAATGTAAATGGCAAAGACTCTAAAAGTAAACTTGAAGAGTTATTTTCCAAAATGATTCCGGTATCTCTTGAAACAGGAATGAATTCATTTGATGACCCCGATCGACCCTACCATGATGTTAATCAATCTATTGATGATCTGGTTTTCAATGGGGAAATAAAAAAAATGTCCTGATGAAGGATGTTTTGTATAGGTATCCCCTATTCTTCTTTTTTTTAATTATTCAGACTGTCGTTCCATTACCGTTGACTCACAAGGTGCTTTCAGGTAAAAATTGATGGCGTCGTAAAAAGTCCCATCTACTTCGCTTTAGTGATTTGCCAGACTTTTGACGTACAACAGGTACTACTTCAAGCCTGGCAAATCACTAAATCTTGTATATGAGACCTTTTCCTTAGCCATATAAATACTTTTTACGGGAACATCAAAATTAACTCTATGAAAATCGGATTTTTTTTTACTCTATCACTCTTGTTTATAGCAATGCATGTCTATGCGGTTGATCTGCAATATGGAGGTGAAATCAGCGGCCAGATGTTTTCGGAGCAGAACTATTTTTCATCTGAAGAGCCGGTCGGTTTTACCTATGATGATACAGGCAATGTTATTGCAGTCTCTCCTTTTGCAAGTATTTCAAATGGTAGGTTATTGAACCTCTACCTGATGGGAGATATTTTCTGGGTTCATTCTTTTGAGGATAGTTCTGACGAGATTGATGCAGAGTTGGTTAATGCGTTTGTAAGTTTAAGCAAAAACAGGGTGTCAGGGAACCTCGGGAAACAACCGTTTTCCTTCGGCAGGGGATTTATTGTCGACAGTAACGAGCCCGGTATATCACTTGAGATTGGTTTGCAGCGATCTATGTACCTCCGTTTTCAGGGGGCCAGAGTGTTCGATTCCTCAAATATAGCATCTGTCGGGTTGGGTATTGTGCCCGGGTTGTTTGAAAAAGCCGAGGTGTTCGGAGTGGTGTTCGGGGATAATGATAATGCAATCGCAGAGACCCTGAATCAGTCTCTTGGAATAATTGCGCTGGGAGAATCATGGACATTACCCCTTTATAAAAGTTCAGGGACCCTGTTCTGGATAGGGTGCGGAGCCGATATGTTTGCTGGTGATGTTTATCTTACCGGGACTCTTATACTTCAGGAGGGCAATATTAAGTTGAAATCGGAAAGCCCGGATGCAAGCCGGGAGTATTCCGTGCCCTCATTTCTTATTGATGTGGAGGCTCAATACAATCTGACACAAAATATATCATCCGGGCTTTTTCTTTTTGTTATGAAAGGTGATCAACCGGGAAGTAGCGGAGAGCTTAGTGTATTTATACCTCCTTTGCCGATGAACAGCAGGACAGCAATTTTTTTAAATGAAAAATTTGGCTATGGAGATTCTTCAGGTTCGGTGTCGGCAAAATGGATAAGCCTTGCCGGTGTTGTTGCTCCCGGAATAAAGATAGATTATACCCCGACAGCCCGGACGGCACTTCAGATTTCCAGTGCATTATTATACCCGTATGCAACACCAAACAGTGAGCGCACTTTTTTTGGATGGGAGACTGATTTGACGTTAACTTATGAGTTAACCAAAAATCAGAAGCTATATTTCGAAGCTGACGTTTTCTTTCACGGAAACTATTATGATGATGAGAACGGGGATTCGCCTTCGGCAGCAAGCAGATTTATTTTGGGTTATAATATTTGGTTCTAAGCTCTTTCCCATGAAAACATGGAACTACCCTGTTCAGAATATTAAAATTCCGAACAGGGCAAAATCCGCGTTAATGTATTTTGATTAACAGATAGTCTGCTGAGAAAGTTGCTGTAGTACTGTTAAATTTTCCGGATACAAATAGTTTGTTTACTCTATTATGTCCGTCAATGAGAGTAGAAACTGCTGCAGTGAATTCACTGAAATCAGTATAGACTTCTACCTTGCTTCTCATGGTTATCACATACACACCACTCTCTGCTGGTACAATTATCGGCGCATCGGGCATGTCATCTAAATCAGAAATTATTCCGCCTCGTCCTAAATGGTGGAATCGCGTTGTTCCGTCAAGATTAAAAGTTATAGCTTCATCCGTAATACTCTCAAACGGATCCGTTGACGGTGGGGCCCATTTGATTTTTATAAAAGCGGTAACATCATTAAGATTCACAAGACTTTGAGCCGTAAAATCTGCCGGTGCTGAAGCATAAGGTGTCATAAATCCGTATGCTTTCATCGGCGTTGCCGCAATAAAAGATGAAATATCTAACGCATCGGTGTTGATTTCATACATGGTCGGATCAGCATCTGTTTCAGGAGTGCTTCCCGTTCCCGTAAAATCAAACATATCTATGCTGCGCCTGTTGATGGAATTAAGATTTACAGCCAGATCGGCATCAGGAGATGTTGTATCGGCTACAGTTCCGTTTAATGTCGTGGAAAGCATACAAACGGTACCTTCAGTTGCATCAATTACCGGTGTACCTGCTTCGTTGTATGAGAGTTCACCGAATACAGAAATTTTTTGTCCAACAGATATATCATTAATGGTAAAAAGCTCTGTCGACTTTTGTTTCTTTACAGAAGTGGTATCGCCAATAATGATAAGAGCAGTATCATTAAAATCAACGGCTCCTCCATTTCGAATAAGGGTTGCTCCCCTTAATGTCAGGGTGTCTTCAGAACGGCTGATTACATTCCCTTTGGCAACATCCTGATCACCACCCGGAACACTTGACCCTGCATAGACTTCACTCGCCTCAAACCGTTTAGGGTTGTTTTTAAATTTGCCGTTTATGATTATCGCAGTATTGCTGTCAAGTTGTGCAACTTCATTAAGACCGTCACTGCCAGTGAAAAGCTCTCCGTTGATGTCATAAAGTGTGGAACTTCCGGTCTGAACCATCACGTTTCCAAAATGACCAGGCTTGTTGAATATCTTGTGAAAAGGGTGGATTGTTACATAAAAGTAGTTCATTTCCGGAACAACATCACCAAGGAGCCCCCTGATTCTGTTTGTTTTCCATGAATTGCTTTTATCAACTTCTGCAATCAGAGAAGGCTCAACAACAACATCAGCAGCTCCTTCCGCATCGAAGGTAACTGTATTGGACGCTTTAAGGTCAAAATCGAGGGTCATATGAGACGTAACGCCGGGGGCGATGACCAGCGCTGAACCGTTTTCAAGAAAAACAGAGACTTCCATTTCAGCAACAGGATTCCCGTCCTCATCATTAATAGTAGATGCTTCAATAATATTCCCCTCAGAATCTTCCACCATTATATCAGCTGCACTGTAATCAAGCAGCATGGTCGCTTTTTTATATGCACCGAGTGGGAGGGTTGAAACAGTCAGAAGTTCTGACATTTCTGTGTACTGGGCGAAATCTACACGTGTTGTGGCCGGAAGAGTGTCAACAACAGCTCCGTTGGCCTTAGTTAATGTTATTGAAATAACATCCACAGTATAAGATGCAAAATCACCTTCCGCATCCGTCAGACTGATCATCAGATCTCCTGAGTCAGTGGATGATTTCCCGCTGCCGGAATCTGAGCAGCCGATAAATACAAAGAGTGCCAAACAAGTCAGTAATATCGATAATAAAAATTGTGGTCTTGATGTTCCGTTCATTGTGTCCTCCTGAATAGAAATATTTGCTGGTAATTAATTAATCCTAATGGCTTCCGCCATCATAAATTGACTTTTTACTAAACTGATAATCTTTGGTGGAAAAATAAATATCCATGGTACTTTATTCTTTAAACACGCGTCTCAGGAAAGGGTTCCATTTTTTTTAATAAAATGAGAATATAAATCCCCTGAACGATGACAAGCACTAAATTCTGTTCATGAAAAACAAAAAACTCCCATTACCATAACCGGATTCCAAACCTCATTAGTAATAGTAGAAGCCTCAACAATGTTTTTCTCAAAACCTACGGCCCTTATGTTAGCTGCAGCGTAATCAAAAAAAGTGACAGGCAAGTCAGTAATATCAATAAATAGTATTGTGGTATTGATGTACCGTTCATCGTTTCTTCCTAAAATTTCATTCCTTAGTAACTATTATCTCTTCGAAAAATTTTCATCTATATTGACTTTTTACGAGAGCATCAATCATTGTTGGATAAAAATAAATATCCATGATACTTTCTTCTTTAAACACCCGTGCCTGGGAAAAGTTTCATTTTTTTTTAAATAAAATGAAATTATAAATCACAAGAGCGGTTTTCCCGTGTTCTGATAGTTTTTGCAAAGATCCCTGCCGGGGGCCCAACTTTTAAAAAGTTGGATAAATGGGTAATTATTCGTAAGAGATTTCTTTAGCCCCTTTAAGGGAGGGCTAAGCTAAAATCACTATTTTAACTTTTTTTGAAACTTTTTTTCAACTTCAGTGTTTAAGATAATATATGGAAGCGGATAATGATATTCAGCTCATGTTGAGATTCAGGGAGGGCGACGAACAGGCCTTCCGAACTTTATATGTAAGGTACCGGAAAAAAATAATTAATTTTTGTTATCGGTTTTTTCCTTACAGTGAAGTAGCAGAGGAGCTTGCACAGGAGGTATTTATACGTGTATATAAATCAGGCCCAAGATACAGGCCGGATGCCCGTTTTTCAACATGGATCTTTAAAATAGCCACAAATATCTGTTTGAATGAGCAAAGAAAAAGCAGATATAACTGTAAAACCCTGGCACTCGACGAAGAAATTGAAACAGCATCGGGAACTGTATTCAAAGAACTTGAATCGGATGTTAACGATCAACCGTTCGAGTCTGTCGTTTCATCCGAAAAGGAAAGGGTTGTGCAGCAGGCTCTGGGTAAATTGAAGCCAAAGCAAAAGGCAGCAATGATATTGTTAATATATGAGGGGTTTTCTTATCAGGAAATTTCCCTTCAGCTTAAGTGCTCTGTTGGAAGCGTGAAATCATTAGTCCACAGGGGCCGGGAACATTTAAAGCGATTGCTTAAAAACTACTTTAAGGAGTAGCGTGTGGGAAAAAATTGTAGAAAATACTCTCTGTTATCGGGTTATATCGATGGCGAATTGTCACCGGACGATTCTAATGACATGGCCGCGCACATCGAACAGTGCGAATTCTGCCAACGGGAAATGAGCCGGATACAGCAAGCCGATTCATTATTGATGGGAATAAAAGAGATAGAGCCATCTGAATCGTTTGACAGAACATTTTGGAAAAAAATTGACGTATTAAATGAGCCGACCCATCGATGGGATCTCACAAGGTTTATGACAGGAACATTGCGCTGGAGGCCATATGCAGTGTCAGGTGCTTTGGCCTGTTTTCTGATCATTGTAATAATTTTCGGAAAGACCGGTTACGAGCCTGACATTAATGAAATGATGGTCGCAGAAAATCTTGAATTGTTCCAGGAATATGATGTTGTTAACAGGCTCGATCTTCTTGAGAACTGGGATGTTATTTCAGAAATGTCAGAGGATTCCTGATGCGAAGATATATATCAGTTTTATTATTTATCACATTCCTGACCGTGCTGCCTGTTTCGGCGGAGCCACCATCTGGTGAGGGTGATAAGGCTGTTGAAGAAGATAATAAGAAGGGTGTCGAAAAAGATGATAAGGAGATCGCAGAAATGGTTGATATGCTGGCTGTTCTCGATATGCTTGAAACGTTTGATGTAGTAAAGGATATGGATATACTTACCCGGGGGGGAAAATGAAAAAGATAATTAACTATGCCATTCCGGTATTTGCATTTGTGCTTGTTATGATCAGCTCAGGTATTTCAGGTGCAAATGAAGCCACTGCGGAAAACCGCTGGGATTCGATGACTCTCGAAGAAAAAGAATCATACAGAGAGAAATACTCAAAGTGGAAATCCCTGTCGAAAGACCGTAAACAAGAGCTTAAGGAAAAGTATAAACTATACAAAAAAATGAATAAAGAAGAGAAAGCGTTGATACGGGAAAATTATAAACGTTTCAGGAAATTATCTCTCAAAGAAAGAAGGGCATTGAAACAGAACTATTCCAAATGGACGAAACTTCCACCTCAGCAGAAACGAAAGCTTCGTGAACGCTATCGAAAATTGAAAAACCTTTCTCCCGAACTCAGGAAGGAGATGATGAAAAAAAATCAGATGTGGCAACGTATGAGCCCTGAATCAAAACGATTGATGATAAAACGTTTGAAGCTAAAAAAAAATAACTCATCAAACAATAGAAACCGAAGGTTCAACCGGTCATAAAGAATAATAGTTTGATGGCTTCGAAAAAATCTCAACTACTGCGTTGCACTGCATCCCTCATCGCTCGACGTACGAAAAAAGTACGCCTCGTTCCTCGGGATTTGCGATGCCTTGTATTTGAGCTCTTTGCGAAACCATCGGGCTGTGTTCTATTACAGGCTACTACAATCGGGTATTACTCAATCTGTGTAAGACCCTAATTTATATTAAAGGTTGAAATAACGATATCTTGTACCCTAAAGGTACTTGCTTCGTAACGTAGTGACAGCGACTTGCCCCTGTCAATTACCGCGTCCTCTATTTTTGTTAATAATAATCCCTGGTAAATATAAACCGTTACGTAATTTTCAATATTTTTTAAATGATTGAGAATGTCGTTCCATTGTTTGTTTTAAAACAGGGTGCCTCCAAAAAAATGCATGTGTTGTCTGTTTTGTCCCCGACAAATAAATGGCTTCGAAAAGAGTTCAAATACAAGGCATCGCAAATCCCAAAGAGCGAGGCGTACTTTTTCGTACGTCGAACGATGAGGGATGAAACGCAACGCAGTAGTTGAACTATTTTCGAAGCCATTTGCTTCTGCATTCTATGTATGTTATCAAAAATAGCTATTGAAGCTGAACGTTACTTTTTAACATATAGAACTTAATTTAAATCTGTTCGCAGGAGCAGATAGAGCAGGGTATAAATGGCATCAAGTAATGAGATTATTTTAAAACTGACTGATATTTGTAAAAATTATGGTAAAAAGAAAATTCTGAAAAATCTATCTTTTGAAGTCAAAAAGGGAGAAATCATCGGTTTTCTAGGGCCAAATGGTGCCGGTAAATCAACAACAATTAAAATTATTTCAAAACTGGTCGCCCCCACATCCGGAACGATTGAACTTAATGGACACAAAATAACTGACCGCTCTTTTAATGGTTATGAAAAACTTGGTGTCATGTTTGAAGCACCTGCTTTTTATAACTACCTTTCAGCACGTAAAAATCTTGAAATTTTACGTCGATTATCAAGAGATAATACTGCAGATATTGATGAAGCTCTTACGATTTCCGGCCTCACGAGTAATGCGGATGTTAAAGTGGCAGAATTTTCACAAGGGATGCGCCAAAGGCTGGGCATTGCTCAGGCGATATTAACCAAACCGGAACTTCTGATTTTGGATGAACCGACCAACGCGCTTGATCCGGCTGGTAGAAAAGAAATGAAAGCCCTGATTAAAACCCTTTCGGAGAAATATCATATTACAATTTTCCTGTCATCTCACCTGCTCGCCGAAATAGAACAGGTTTGCAGTAGAGTCATCATCATTCACCAGGGAGAAATCATCACGACAAAAACCATGATTGATCTGAGAAATGGTGGCGTTACATCGCTGGAAGACTTTTTCATGGAATTAACCCAGTAAGTTAAATTGGAGACATCATGTTGGTTCGTAATAAATTAATATTGTTTTTTTTTAGTGTTACCACTCTCTTTTTTACTGATTTTGTTCACGCTGACGACGATTTTTTTGTAACCCTCAACCTTCGGGTAGCCGGCCAACCCACTGACTACAAGATTGTAGATCTTAATAATAACGGTATGAAAGATCTTTTAATCGCTCATGTACAGACAATAGAAGAAAAAAGGGTGCGTTACTTTTCAATTTTTTTTCAGGACGTTACCGGCTACTCCGCCACTGCGGAGCAAAGCTTTGAGGTTGATGAGGGCGCAATTATATATGATGTTGCCGATGTAGCCCCGGCACCCGGAATGGAAATTGTCTTTTTTAAAAATGACGGACTTCATTATTACGCATCAAAAGAGGGCAAATATCAACCCTCTTCCGAACTTCTGCTTACAACGGATTCGATCTTCAAAATAGCAGACAACTCCTTCCTTGAACATTTCGATTTTATAAAAGATATGAATAATGATGGGCTTGAAGAAATCATGATTCCACAGTTCAGTCAGTACCTCATCTATTATAAGAACAGTCAAAGCAAATACGAACTAAAATCGGAACTCGATATTTCGATGTCGAACAAGCTTGTATCATCCCGTGAGATCAGTCGATATCTCGTCTCCTCATATGCGATACCGAATATGATTATCGCAGACTATAACAAGGATCAAAGAGTCGACATTATCGTTGTTCAGGATAGACACCTTCAGGTTTTTTTCCAAAATGAATCAGGAATCTACTCAAATGACAATTTTGTCAATGTAGAGTTTTGGATGGAACTGACACAGGCATACTCCCTTTCTCTGGGCAGTAGGGGCCGTTTTCAGAGGAACAGATTAAAGGACAAAACCGGCATAAATACCTTACGAGATCTTAATAATGACGGTCTTCTTGATATTATCATAGAAAAATTCAGTTTTAATGAGAGTGCCTTTAATCCAAAAAGAAAGTTTTATTTTTTTTACGGTACAAAAAGACCGGATGATGAAACAAAGGGCGGATATTTTAATAAAACACCGGATCAGCTTATTGTTAGCCGAGGGGTTCACGTTAACAGCTGGGTAAAAGATTTGAATAATGATAAAAAAATGGATTTTATTATTCCGGCAGTTGAGATTGGATTATTCAAGATTATATCAATGCTCATAACCGGAAGTGTTGATGTAACAGCATACACCTACCTCATGGATGAAACCGGGAAGTACCCTCTTTCACCCAGCGAAGAAACAACTTATTCAATGAAATTCAATCGGGGCAGTCGAAAAATACCGGTTGAGGATTTTAGCGGAGATTATAATGGTGACGGCCAAAATGATTTTTTAGGCTCCAAAGGTGATACTGTGTTTATTACATTTTGCCCTAAGAACGAAAAACTTGAAATCAAAAAAAAGGATATTGAGTTTGATTTTGACATTCCATCAAACGGAATGAACGTGAAACCTGAGTTTATAAATTCAGATGCAAAAAGTGATCTCGTTATTCTCTATCCAAACAGGAATACTGAGAAAAAAGAGTTTCAAAAAAATATACGTATTCTGATGACAAAAAAATGATTTTTAAATTTGTGAAATACAAAAAACAGAAATTTTATTGAACAGTGTATCGTTATTTTAAATACGGAGTTAAAAAGATGATTCCAACTATTACCAGCGTAGAATTTGAAAAAATTGCAAGAAGAAAATCTTCTGTTATTTTATTATCTTTAATGATTATTTTTCAAATCATTTTAGCTGTTATCGGTTACAAACTCAGAATGAAAGGGATGGAACTCGGAACGGGTTTTCAGGTAGCTGCATTTTCAATTCAATATGTTCTTCAGATCATGACACTTGTTGTGCTGGCCCTTTCTTCAATTTCATTATCGAGAGAAATCACGTCGGGTACAGTTAAAATAATTCTTGCAAGAAGCATAAAACGGAGTGAGTTCATCATAGGAAAATTTACCGCTTTGTTTCTCGCAGGAATCCTGCTTCTTGCACTTATCTATCTCCTCGGCCTTTTGTACGGTCAGTTTTTCGGCGGACTTGTCTCTTTAAAAGACGGAAACTATTTACTCTGTTCAGCCGGTAATTTAACCTGGAGCTATTTCGTCAGCCTGCTATTGGTAATTCCCCCTCTTGCAGCTTTGATTTCATTCGGCATTTTAATTTCAGTACTCATC
>PJEL010003453.1_pt1 | contig 13513 bp, 11 predicted proteins | sample 1853271 | NCBI WGS metagenome assembly PJEL01 (sample SAMN08108733, study PRJNA415343) | Invertebrate metagenome, whole genome shotgun sequencing project. | host: Globobulimina | place: Sweden: Gullmar Fjord | collected 2015-08 | reverse complement strand
CCTTCTATTCCTCCTCGAACTCATAGAGGTGGATCTTTTGATATAGTATAGTTAGTATAGGATAACGCTTGATGAGAATGTGGTCTGGAAATGAGTACAGATGGTGCTGAGAGCCCATCACTTTATCTGAATTTGAGGATTTACCTGATTGAAAGTCGCACATTTATAAGGCATGTAAGACACGAAAATAAAAAATATCTTCCATTTTGTTTTTATGTTCAGTAGTATGGCAGTAGACGTATCATATGGGAATAGTTACTGATGAAAAATTCAATCATGCCTCTCAAGGCTAGATAGAAATATCCGACTCTAGCGGTGACCGATCCGTGACAAACATGACAGACACTCACACCGGTCCTTTCTATTCAGTGCAAGACCAGGAATTATTATTTGGGAAGCATAAATATCAATGTGTACGTATATACGGATCCGATGTTGGTTTTTTTAACACCTGACCCGTGACGATTTCCTATTTTTTGACGAGGTCGGTCGTTTTTCATTCTCGACGTATGTTGCTCTTGTGCAGATCAAAATACTCAATACGGGTACATTTGGTTTTGTAAAGCTTGCTGTTGACTTGACGAATGGCACGCAATGTGCTGTGAAATTCTTGGACAGAGGTGAGACAGTAGGAAAGTATGTGGAGAGGGAGATTATGAATCACAGGAAGCTCGTGCATCCTCATATTATTCGTTTCAAAGAAGTCTTGCTTACTGATAAGCATGTATGCATCGTGATGGAGTACGCAGCGGGTGGAGATTTGTTTGACTTTGTTCTTCGCCGTGGTGGATTGAATGAGCATGAAGCTCGGTGGTTCTTTCAGCAGCTTATCATTGCAATTGACTTTGTTCACAAAAAAGGAGTTGTGAACAGAGATATTAAATTAGAAAATACCTTGCTGGATTCAAGTCCTAAACCCTTGATTAAACTCTGTGATTTTGGATACTCCAAGGATGAGAGGTATCAGAGTGCCCCAGGATCCCGGGTTGGGACTCCAGCGTATCTTGCTCCAGAGGTGATAATGACCACAAAAGGTCAAACATACAATGGAAAATCGGCAGATATATGGTCTTGTGGGGTTGTGTTGTTTGTGATGCTGACTGGGTCCTATCCCTTTGAAAGGTCAGAGGATAAAAAGGATCCTCAGAGATTGCAAAGGATGATCAAGAGGATTCTTGCGGTTGATTATAAAATTCCATCAAACATATCTGTATCTGACGAACTTCGAGATTTGTTGACAAAGATATTGAACCCTGACCCAGTGGAGAGGATTCAGATTGCAGAAATACTAGAACATCCCTGGTTTTGCACAAATCTGCCAAATGGTGTGAAAGAGATGAACGCCACTATGATGGTGCCTGTGAGTGGGTATCAGAGTGAGGAAGAGATCAAAAGAATAATAGAAGAGGGGCAACGGACAGTTGATCCTTCAGACTCACTCAGTATTGATGAAGCTATCGGAGAAACATGCTTACATGATTGAAATCAAATGAATGCATTTTATCCATGTCGTTTCGTGCCTGTTATCAAAACGAATTTCACCAGACCATTTTGCAAACCTTTTGCCATCAGAGGCATCACCAATGCTCCCTTGAGTGTTGTCCACCCAGCCTTGATGAGACCAAATACTCCTTGAACACTTAATGCTGATTTGATCACCTCTCCCCAAAACGGAGACACTTCGTCACTCCAATCTGCAATCTTAATGTCTTCGATACCATACTCTTCAAATAGCTCTCTATACCGTTCTACACTGCACCATTTTGGAAGATAATATGCATCACAGATATCATCCAGCAGTGCCTCTTCATCTGCTGTCAACCCATCTGCATCCACTACCCTATGGCACCACGTCACAATTATAATTCTGCCTCCTGGCATTGCCACTCGAACCAGTTCCTTGACAAATCGCTCTTTATCCGGCATATGCTCCCCAGACTCCAATGACCACACCAGATCAAAAGAATCACTATCAAATGGTTGATCAAGAGCATCGGCAACTTGCAACGACACCCTATCCCCAAGCCCCTGAGATTCTGAGATTTCATTTCCTCGCGTTGCTTGATACGGACTCAGCGTAATCCCTCTTGCATCACACCCATACTTGTCAGCAATATGTCGACTGCTTCCACCAAGTCCACATCCTACATCCACCATGTGTTCCACCCGTTGTACCCCAGCCCAAGCAAGGACATTTTCTATCATATCAATCTGAGCTTGTCTATTCGACGGTCGATCACCTTTTCCATAGTATCCATGATGCAAGTGGTCCCCCCACATGTCTTCCCACAACCCGGTGGACTGATCATAAAACGTGGCAATCCCCGTATTCAATTCTTCTCGAGTTCTCGTTGCTTGTAAAAATCGGGTATTGCATATCTTTCTAGACCTATATAAGCCTTGATGGCGATGCAAGCTTCTGTGGACCACGGAGGTGGAATTGGTCATTCGAATTCCTCTCTCTGAACAACGTTCCATGCTTGCTCAGGATCAGTTGATCAACTCGTACAAATACAAAAGAGTCCCACTGTAATTATAATAGTATGATATATATTTTATTTCACACACCCTGGAGGAAGAGTGCCAACTCTGTTATTACCCAAAAGGCTTTCCAAGAGGTAGTTGAGTGTATACTGAGTTGATCTTGATTCTTGAGTTGTAGGTATTGGTGCTGCATATGTGGCATTCAAAAATGCAATCAACGTCGCTTGATATGTCCATACTTCCTCTGGTCTCATCTCACTTGCACGTGGTGAATTTGCAAAAGCAAATACATCTGTCTCTGGACCAAAGCAGGCTGAGGCACGTGCAGCATTTGTAATGACAAGTAATGGGAGTTTAGATCCAGATTCTAGAATGACAGGGAGGGGATTGAACAGAGACTTGTTAATCTCTGGCAAAGGCGTGGGAGATATACTGTCATACAAGATTTTTGCCCGATTTCTGTCCTGAACCCATCCCTCTGGCTTGACCAAGGTGATTCTGTCACTCGTCTCCATCTTGCCAGGTGATGGACTGGTGATCATTGAAAATGTCAGGTTCGTCATGGAAACCTCTAATTCTCCAAACCCGAAATCAAGTACCTCTTTGTCGAGCCATTCTGGTTGGGGCATGTATGAATAGTATATTCCTGGAGCTCCGCCATTGGCAGTCATGAGATGTACAGGGCCTCTTGCAGACCCATCATCATTGTATCCAACACATGTACCCTTGAGTACTGGGCAAGATCGGGTATATCTATGTATATGACCAGAAAAGACAACATCCACTCCAAACTCTGCAAACAGTGGTTCTACCTGATCAATAAGTTTTTGGGACACGATGCTATCTCCAGTAAGATTTGAAAATCCTGGCTGGTTCATGTACATTGGCCTATGCCATCCAACAATGACCCAAGGTGTCACTGTGCGATCCACCCCCATCAAATCCTGTTCTAAGAATTGGTATTGCTCTGAACCAGGTGCCATGATTTGTTCTGTGGATAATTGCACAAAGTGAGCTGGTCCAATATTTGCACTGTACCAGTACTTTGTAGGATTTTTCTGTGGAGGACGCATCAAATTATAATACGGTATAGCACATTCTCCTTGAGAATCCGTAGAAAGACCATCAAAAGCATCAAAAGGTAACTGAGGGTCATCTGCTTCATGATTTCCAGCACTGGTGAGGACAGGCATGGATGAGAAGGCATGTTTCCAGTTGTCAAGCCACATGGCCCATCTATTGCTATTTCCAAATGAATAACTCAAATCCCCATTTATAATTATACCGTGCTGTCGCCGGGAGTTTATTCGCCGCTGGATTTCTTCGGCAACGACTTTGCCACCATTTTGAAATAACAAGCCACCTGAAGACACCAAACTTTGGTGTATTGCCCTCTCAATGCCAGGTTTTGGCAAGGAAAGAGTAGCTGCCATATCCTGAGCATATCCACCTTCATGTAGCACATATGAATATCAGTTTGGCCTTTTCAAATACCTGGCCTCTATTGGTAGTACCCAAGACAACATGACGTACCAACAAAATAAAAAGAATCATCAGGATTGTAGGCTCCGTGATCGGCAATCACAAACATCTTCAATACAGAATCTGTTTGGGAACTTGGTGGAGAGACAAATGAATATATTTTAGAGAACCCATACGATACATCTCCTACACGGTAGTAGTAACGAGTGTCTGGCAGCAGGCCAATCATCTGACCAGATAGTTGAAATCCCTGTGAAAAGTATCCCAACGTTGTCGAGGGAGGTGTACACATATCAGAAGCATTGTAAGATGATATCATCGCTGTTGTACCTTTCAAATTCCTTAGAGACGTTCCAAAATATACAGCAGGATCCTTTGCTTCTAATGCAGACCATGTGACCCGTACAGCAGATGGGTCAGCAGTAAATGATAGCACTACCCGCACAGGGTCAACTTTTTCAGGTGTCGCCATCAACGTTCCTTGGTCTAACCATGTCCCAAGCTTGGGGGGGTCTGAGACTGGCACGAGGCCTGCACTTGGGGGTACAACTCCACCGCCACGAACATACACTGCTTGAATGTCAGTAAAGTAGTTTGGCAAGTAGAATCTGTATGATCCTTCCCCCATTGCCCAAGATGTCTCATTGATCATAAATGGATAAATATATGATACTGGAGCTACAGTCCCGATTTCCACCGGTACCTCATTTGTAGCATACAACACCACAATATCAGTTGTATCACTTGCAGAAGGAAGTGGAATTCCAGACCACTCAACATCAAACCAACCATCTGCTTCACTCGTGAATGTTGTTGGAGAAAATTTAATATCAGCTGAGATCAAACACACCAGATTCAGCAACAATGTCGCAAGTATGGTCGTGGTGCAGAGACATCCCGTTCCTGCAAAGATGCCATGCATTGATTGATCGAGAACACGTCGTTTTAATGCACAAGAGAAGGTATGATCGATATAGATCGCCTATCTAAATTAAAGATAATAACTTATACAGTGAAGTAAACTGTAGACAATATTGAATACATTTTCCAATGAATAGGTGCAGTTGTATGGACGCCCATCATGGTCAGGTTTGAGCCTTCCAGGTGAACGAACAAACCTCTTCAGGTGATGAGAGTATAAAACTTTACCTGCAATGGCTGACACTATTCTTTGATGCTGCGCACATGAGGCTCAATACACTCTTGATACCCTGTCACACACACACACACACACACACAGATTGGTGTTTCTTGCCAAGAGGCAAACTGTCGTACGCGTACGACAGGCGTACCGCGCGGTGCCGCGTTTCAAAAAAAAACAAATATAAAATCGGGTACAATGTTGCACAAAAGTCCACCAGGTATAGAATACCATGAAAAAGAATTATTTAAGTAATGATTGAATCATGTCGACTCGAAGACATATGGCTGACCCATTGCATGGTCACGACACGTATAGAAAGGTATGTTGTTCATGATTGTTCTGAACGCTTTCGATCCTTCCCTTTTTCTCCATCCTATGACCATTTTAACCATCGTAGTGTATTATTACTTATTATATAGATACGTGAGCTAAACAGAGGAGCATATGGACTAGTCGTGCTGGCAGAGGATAGGCACACCAAGGAAAAATATGCACTCAAGTTTATTGAACGTGGGGAGCGTAGTGTCAGTCGATATGTTCACAGGGAGATTGTGAATCACATGAAACTGCGACATCCTCACGTAATATCTCTCCGAGAAGTCTTTTTGACGCAACATCACCTTGTCTTGGTGATGGAATATGCTCCTGGAGGAGATTTGTTTTCACTCGTGCAAAGTCAAAAGGGTCTTTCTGAAGACGATGCTCGATGGTTTTTCCAGCAGATTGTCATTGCGATTGATTATTGCCACAAACTAGGTGTATGTAGTCGGGATATCAAATTGGAAAACACCTTGCTGGACTCAAGCCCTCGTCCTCTAGTGAAATTGTGTGACTTTGGGTTCTCGAAAGATTCAAATTACCATAGTGCGCCGACGTCTCGGGTAGGAACGCCGGCATATTTAGCCCCAGAAGTTATTCAGGCTGGGGAAGGAGCACGATATTCTGGGACTGCTGCTGACATCTGGTCCCTGGGTGTGTTGCTCTATGTCATGTTGTGTGGAAGTTATCCGTTTCGGAGGAGGGAGGATGATTCAAAGAATGCAGCGGCGAAGATGGACGCATTGCTGCAAAGAATTAAAGCCGTTGATTATTCTTTTCCAAATCATGTGCAGTTGTCTGACCAAGCCAAGGATCTCGTAACCAAGATGTTGGTCAAAGATGCTGATTCCAGGGCTACTCTTGGGGAAATAATGGACCACCCGTGGTTCAGGCAGGGGTTATCTCCAGAAGTATTGTCTTTTAATGATCCTCTCGTAGAAAAGAGTAAATCAGAGCCAGTGACTTTGGGTATAGAGGAAGAGATTGCAAGGATTGTGAGAGAAGCAGCACAAGTTCCAAACATGCATTCTCCTTACATGGAAGATGTTGATGCCATGCTTGATGGCCATGATGAATCTGTTGAACAACTGAAATTGATGAATGAAACCGTGTAATGTAACCTATATGATGATCTCGTAGAATCATGTTGACATGTTTCAAGATGGATTCTGTCCAAGAATATGTTGTGCAGTACAAAAACGCTACCAAGTTTTTATCAGATTGAAAAGTATACATGTAATATTTATAGGATGTTGACACAATCAGTAGTAGGCCCGAGCGCATTGTCGCTAGCCAACCAACAGCGAGGAAAACAATTGCTTTCAGTTGACCAATGCCGCCGTTCTGGGAGATACAATGCCACACGTTGGCATTCAAGACGTATATGTATTACATATGCGTATGATGTAGATGAGTTTGATGATGCTTCAAGCAGCGTGGGAGGAAATGGGTACAAATTTGTCAAATTCTCCAGCCCAGCACAGACTAGTCTACGAGACAAGTTGGCATCTTTCAACAGGACATTTGACATGTCATTGCCACCATCCGATCAAGGTACAGCGGTGGTCTTTGAGGTGAAAACGTTGTCAAATGAATGGTTAGAAGTTGTTGCAGATTTGTTGACAGAATCATTTGCAGATAGTATGGGGTATATCAATGCGTACAAGAAGTTCCTGAGGAATCAAATACGAGAATATCTAAGTAATCACGTTTTACTTTTACCAAAGACAGTGATTCTTGTAGGGATATTGAAAACGACTGGCCCTGAAGGTGATGAACACCAGACTCTTGTGGGTACCGTTGAGGTGTCATTTGATGCATCGACCCGTTCCAAACATTTAACGTTGAACCCTCCTGCTGATATGCCATATTTATGTAATATGGCTGTGGAACCGGAACATAGACGCCGTGGGTTTGGAGCCATGCTGCTGGAAGCTGCTGAGGTTGCTGTTCTCAGTACGGGATACAAGTCCATGTATCTGCATGTCCGACATGCAGATCCCCCAGCTGTGCAACTCTATAGAAAATATGGATACCGGGAAGAGGGAGAAGATTGGGCACTCGTGCAGCTCTTGCGTCTTGACCGTAGATATCTGATGAAAAAATTTTTGGGCACAACAAATGAATGAATATTTTACACGAAACTATCTTAGATTGCATAAATCAGTGAACAATAACTTAATTACTTTCTCCTTGGATGTAAAGAATCCAAGGCAAGTTCTCTGTATATCTCTTTTTCCCCATCCGCAGAGAGACAGTCCCCTTAAAGATGGATACACAAGGGCTTGCAAGCTTGTGACATCACAGCAAGAAACTAATCCAGAACATTAGGGCGTGATCTCCCAGGCATTTTACTGACAGTAGGATCCACATTTGTCACATACTTTGCCGTCAACTTTTCATTCTTCCAGAATCCCCATGGTTTCGTTGGCAAAGAAAGATATGCAGACGTCTTCTTTGCCTTCTCTGCTTCCCTCGTCAGGTTTTCTTCCCATTCCTTTCGCCTGTCTTCAGAGCTCTGCATCCTAGATTCTATCTTTTTATTAAAATATTCCATCACAAACGACATGATGATGAGGGTATCGAAAGACAGGTCGAGAGAAATCCCAGGACAGATGGTGCGAGTTGCAATATAGCGTCTAATACGTGATATACTGGCCCAATACGCCCTTCAAAATCTATATTGAGTGATTTTTCAAGACGGAACCAGAGAGTGCTGCGTAAATTTGCATGAATTCTCCGATCTTGCCTATGCGGACAATAAAATTGTTATTTATTTTTAGAAGAAACGTAAAAAGTTACTTAATATGGTTGACCGAGATGAAAATCCACAGCACACACCATATATGGTTGATCAGACGATCGATCCATATACTTTTAATATTTACATCGTTCTTGTCGCCCAACAAAGCAACTGTCAGCCATGGAGGTACGTGGGATGCTGTGCTCAGCAGCCGTCTGATAGGGGGAGAGCATAGTCTCTTTCTTCTGCATCCTACCGCATGGCATGTTAATAGTTATATCAATGCACTGTATTGCAGACCACATACGTCATGATCAAGCCAGATGGAGTTCAGCGCAATCTCGTTGCTCCAATCATTGAGCGCTTCGTTGCCAAGGGATATACCTTGAGAGGATTGAAGTTGATGAATGTTCCAAAAGAGTTGGCCGAGACCCACTACTCTGATCTCTCATCCAAGCCATTCTTCCCATCTTTGATCGAGTACATTACCTCTGGACCAGTCGTTGCCATTGCCTTGGAGGGAAAGAATGTTGTTGAGCAGGCCAGAAAGATTATTGGAGCCACAAACCCATTGGCAGCTGATCCAGGAAGCATCCGTGGAACATACTGCATTGATATTGGCCGCAACATCATCCACGGATCCGACTGTGTCGAGAATGCCCAGAAGGAGTTGGCTCTCTGGTTCCCAGAGGGTCTTGTGGACAATGTCCCAGCTTTGATTGGACAGATCTACGAGTAAATATTTTATTTCAATGTGGAATTTTGTAAAAATGGCTACATAGGGTCGACATCCTCCTGGATATGCACCATGTTGAATGACGTTAGGAGGGAGATATGGTCACTTGGCCAAAACCCCCCTGGTAAACCCCGTGGTATGATGGCACGTTCAGGGGGCGGCCGTAACACTCGGTTTGGCTCCAAACGCCAGTTTCCTTTATTTCCATTGCTGTAAAAGATGTAGTCTACAGTCCCCACGTATTTATCATGTGCTGTTGTGAATCCGGGCTCTTCTCCCAGGACAAATTTATAAGAGCTCTCCAGTTCTAGAGAGTGCCGTAGAATATTATCTTCAGATCCCACTGCCATGATGATTTCTTCAAGCTTCCATGGCGTGGGTGTACTCTGGGGGCGACGCTTCTGTGATCTTGAACTTCCTGCAATCTGCCCAGACACTCTTTTTCTGTCACTCTCTAAAACATTCAAATACCCGGATGATAGATAATCATACAGACTACTATATGGAGCAGAATTATAATCGCCACACATCACTACAGGAACCATGCCATCTCGAGAAGCTGTACTAATTGTGTCCATGAGGACTCTGACCTGGCCCAACTTGATATCTCCTCTCTTGGGATTGAACAAGACATGAATATTCGATACGACTAATTCGAATGGATCTGAATGCTGGAGATTCCCCAAATATTGTAATTTATATACTTGAGCAACGTTGTCTCTCATCCCATGCCCCGCAAATATCACATCCTCTGCATGCACTAGGGAAAAGTAACGACTCTTCCAAAACATTGCCAGACCATCTGGTCGGTCATTCGTTCGTTGCAGGTACCTGCCAACATAGCCATGATGCTTCAAAAGAGATTCCAAGTGCTCGAATTTATCCACTTCTTGCATGCACACCACGGTCGGAGACCAGTGCACAATTTCCTTTGCAAGCAGACTTGCTCTTGTGTGCCATCGAAGACAAGTCCAAGGTACGGAGGAATATAATTCCCTAGAATGCTTCTTCGCATATGCATCCGCCAGTACATTATATGACATGATAGATATTGTATTATGGGGCGCATGTTCGTGTGCATGGGAAGCACTGGGAAGCATACCTACATCATTCTGCCTCTTTTGCAACAGTCGATGCCTTCTAGTTCCTCTGTACACAAACGTTCTCTTACAGCAATGATGCTGGTGTTGGCGACGATTTGATCCCCCACGTGATCCTGATCGTCCTTGTCCCTGTTTTGGGTGAGAGGAACGAGCCATAGTCCTTCCCAGACTCTCACCCCTTGAGTCCTGGTTCTCTTGGTGTTTGTCCTGTGGTTCCATTCAGCGCCACATACATTCCATGGTGATGATATGTATATTTTTGGCACCTATAATATCTTGTTTTGGAAGTACGAGGTATCACAGATTCTTTTGGACCTTCAAGTCGTTGGATCGATCTTCCTCTGAACCTCAGAACGCTTTGGCTTGAGATGACTCATCATCTCCCATCAAATGACCTCTTTGATAGGCTTGAAACGCTGATGAGCAGAGCAGCCTCGTCGGAGTGAATACGTTTGCAAAAATATAAAGTATTCGGGGGACGTCGTGTTACGTGAGTCAAAATGAATTAATAGAACAACAATTAACTCACTCGCCTAGAATTTTCAATCCCATTGATTGAATAGTCTCGTAAATTGCAGTCGAAGGCACCATGCCTGTTCAACCAGAGCCTATTCTGGATATTGTACGAGGATTGAGTACCGTAGCTTCCTTTGCAATCGTTGTAAACCAACTGCGATCTTTGTATGATGAGTTTTTCACGTCGTCGTGTGACAGATGTCGTGGGACTGGATGCTTGACTTGTCCTCATTGCCATGGTACAAAGACGATACGAAAACGAGCAGGTTTCATTCGAGCTCGTGATCTTGCCATAGTAGATAATCCTGGTGACTCGTACAGCTGTTTTTACTGTGGACCAACGACGACATTTGACTTTAATCCCATGGCTCCTGATGATGAAGCAACAGCAATGAAGATTCAAGAAAATTTGAAAAATGCATATGCAAATGCTTGGCCTAGGCCCTTTGACCTTGGGGCACTCGCAGGGACGGTGCCATGCACGGCGTGTGGTGGGAACCCAAAAATACATCGATTAACTCCTGATTTTGCCAAGGTATTTGGATTAGATTGCAACTGGGACTTTAAAATTTCCAAAAGGATTGGTGGAATACGAGGGCATGACAGGAGCACATTTGCCAGAAAACAGCTGTTAGAATACCCAGCATCTCCTCCAATGCCAGTGGAGATGCCAGAGCCAAAGCCTAAGAAGAATGCAAAAGATGAGGGGGATGGGGAATCCTCTGATGTTGGTGGTTTCAGAGTCTCAAACAAGGGAGCATATAGCCTGGATGATTATGTGTTGAATTTTGCCTCTGATGACGAACACAGATAAAGGGGCAGTTCTGTTACAGTTCTTTTCAAGTATTTATTGTGTAAATCGCATCAATTTAATGTCGTATTCGACTCCATGTTTGTCGGAGATTTCTGGGGGAAGGGTGGCAATGGACACGATGTAGGCGGGACAGGGGCAACCTGTTGTTGAACTCCTGGCACATCTGTTACCACCTTTTGTTGCTTGGAAACAGCCTGAATACCTTCAATTGAGCTCTCAATTTTTTCCAACTGCTTATTGAACTCCTCACCCTCCTCATGCAACGATGCCTGTGACGCAACTTTTCTCAATGTGGTTGTGTAGGCATTTGCCAAAATGGAGCTCTGAGGTATTGGTGCATTTGCATGTATCACGGGTGGTGCAGACTTTGAATCGGCACCTAAAGCACTCAAAAGATTCTTGGCCTCATCGCTTTCAAGAAGGATATCAATCAAGGAGTTGAACGTCTTTGCCTTGCCTCCTTCAATAAGCAATGCATACTTATCATGTGCCATCCGTGCATGCTCTAATGTTTTGTATGGACCAAGTTCAAATCCTCTAGAATGTATGTGTAAAGTAATATAAAAATGCCCCCCCTTTTCTTTAATTTTGTGCTCCAGCTGATCCCTTGTCTGCTCGATATTGTTGAGGTGCTTGATCAATTCGCCTGGTGTAACAGAGGTATATCCATTGACAGAAATTTTTGCCCTCTCCACAACATTCTTGGCCACTTCATGCGATTCGTATACACCTAGATGTTCATATATAGATGCTTTCCACTGCTTCTCGCTCGTTTCAACCACCGTTTCAGGCATTGCGTTACTGTTTGGCTGTTGTGCTGCTACTACTGTGTTGCTTCCACCCTGGACCAGCGGAGAGGTAGGCATTCCGGGATATTGCAGCAAAGTCGGAAAGGTGAAATTTATTCCCGATTGATGAAGCATTTGGGCCAACTTTGGATCAAGTGCAGGCATTTGGGCTGCTGTGCCAGGGAATATACCAGGAACAAGATGGCTTTTATCCCTGCGACCCCTTTTTGATCCCCTCGTCTGCTGAGATGAGTTGTAGCCAGGCACAATCTTGTGACTTGGAAATATTGGCAATATGGAATTATCTAAAGGACAAACCCCGCCATTCTGAAAGTAAACCACTTCATAATTTGTCATTGGAAAATTTGTCAGGGATCCCCAACCAAAATACTGGATTGATTTCCAGTCATAGGCAACTGCTGCCTCACGAGCAGTGTCAAACGTCCCGACATTAATTTGCTGTCTATTAACAGAAATATATGCCGAAAATTTACCCGGATGTGCATCAGCCTGAACGACACCTCGTAAATCAAACCCCTGAAAATTCCCTTGGTGATCAAGGAATTCCTTGAATTTAGCAAAGCTCTCCTCCGGAAAGTTCAATTTTTTGATCGTGTCTTCTCCATAAGAATATCGTAGAAGTGCCTGATCCCAAGCACGAGCAGCTTCCTCCTCTACAGGGAAATAACCCACATGCCTTGTTCTATCTGTGTGCAGCCTTGCTCTCCATCTGTTGTTCTTTCTGTCCCACTGCACCCCTTTGTAGCCCGTGGCCAACTCTCCACTATTCCTTTCCTCCATGTCACCATGGTTATCTTCTACACCTTTGTCACCCTGTTGATCGCTTTCCTTTTGCTTTCCCTCCACGTCTGTAGTCTCCTGGACGTCGACTGAACGTTGAGCGTCTGTGCCTGTTCGTGACATCTCAATCTCTTTCAACGTTGATATGTAAATCAATATTTTCAATGAAGGAAGAAATGGTGAAGCATTCAACGAATGTCGCACCAGAGTGTTGCATCTGTTTGGAAAACTCTGCCCCAGTCAAGAGTGCTCCTTTGACAGAAATATTGGCATTCAGGGGTGCCACAGGCATAAGAAAGAAAATAACTTTTCATTTGTAAAGAGTATCATTGTTGTTGATCACATTTGTATCCTCCAAGGTCCATGGAGCAGATGTGTCTTGATTGGCATTCGTCTCGAATATCTTCCCATCAAGCCATGCCTTTGAAGGGAACTCTTTCAGAACGAATGGGGGCAGCACGTTTTCACGTCGCACCTCTCGTTACAAAAGTTCAGGCAGTTACAGAGATGAGTACTTGATCAAATTCAATTTTAAAGACTATAGATCATGCAACAGGTACCTTTGGTTGCACTGCAGTTGCTAT
>PJEL010003452.1_pt1 | contig 13515 bp, 20 predicted proteins | sample 1853271 | NCBI WGS metagenome assembly PJEL01 (sample SAMN08108733, study PRJNA415343) | Invertebrate metagenome, whole genome shotgun sequencing project. | host: Globobulimina | place: Sweden: Gullmar Fjord | collected 2015-08 | reverse complement strand
CTAAAAGAAAATATAGAAAAAGCATGTGATAATAGAATTAAAGCAGATTGGAAAACTTTTGAATTAAAAACTGACAAAGGACAAAAGAGATACGGAGTTATAGCTCAAGAGTTAGAAAAAACTAACCCAGAGTTTGTAAGAGAAGACGCACAAGGGTTTAAGTCTGTTGCTTATATAGATTTACTAATCGCTAAAATAGCTGAGTTAGAGGCTAGGCTAGAAAAACTAGAAAAATAATGGGTGTACCTAATACAAGCACTTTTTCGTTACAAGATGTTACCAATGTAGTAAATCCAACAACAGATGACTTAGTTGATTGCTTTGCGGATGCTGTAGCTAGCAAGTTTGATTCCTCTTACAGCGGGTCAAAAAATCAATTACTAAATTTTAGAAATTATGATTCTACTAGTTTAACACCTTTTACGTGTTCAGGTAACCCCACGGAAGCTATACCTTGTAACGAACCCACAAGTAATCAGATTACAGCATATCACGATGGCAATGGGCCTGGCCCGGTTGTAAATGATTACTGTTATTTTGATTCAGCAGGTAATTCACCAATGATTAATAAAACTCGTAAATATTTCCCAACAAACTCCGTAGAGGTAGATGCTGCATTTGCAACAAACGCTCAAGGAGTTGTAACGGCTAGATCAAATTGTTAATAAATAAATAAATAAATAAATAAATAAATATGATTACTTACAATTGGAATTGCAGAACGGTAGATTGCTACCCAGAACAAAATAACGAAGCAGATGTGGTGTACAATGTACATTGGATTGTAACAGGTATATCTGATGTGCCAACACCACCAGGATACTCTCCAGACTATTCAACTTACTCAGCTACAAGTATTGGTACACAAACATTAGACACTAGTCAAATTACAACTTTTATCCCATTCGAGGATTTAACAAATGATGAAATAGTCGCTTGGACTAAAGGAGCGATGGGTGACGAGCAAGTTGCTAGTATTGAATCAAGCATACAAAGTCAGATAGATAGTTTGATTACACCTACAAGTGTTACGTTGACTATTGGAGATCCTGTTCCACCAGAGCCGCCTATCGAAGATTAATTAGGTAAAAATCGAACAAAACGAGTAATAATACTCGTATACCTGAAAAAGGTAAATTAAATCAAATCAAATTAAATTAAATATGAACGGAATTGTCAAAAACTTGAACTTTGGTGATGATGCTAGAGATCAAGTATTTAAAGGAATAGAGAAGTTAGCAAATGCTGTCAGCTCTACATTAGGAGCTGGCGGTAAATGCGTAATGCTAGAAGACGGTACAGGTAAACCCGTAATAACAAAAGACGGTGTAACTGTAGCTGATTCTATAATATTGTTTGATCCAGTGGAAAACATGGGATCTACATTATTAAAAGAAGCTGCTAGAAAAACTGTTCAAGAAGCAGGTGACGGTACAACCACCGCAACTGTTTTAGCGCACGCTATATTAAAAGAAGCTTATGCTGTTTCAGAAAAGAAAAATGCTAGAGAAATAAAAGATGGTATTAATTCTGCAGTTGAAAAAGTAATTAAGTATTTAGAAAAGCTAGCAGTTGACGTAAAAGGTGACATGCTAGATAACATAGCTTCCATATCCGTTAATAACGACAATGAATTAGGTTCTATTATAGCTGACGCGTTTAGATCTGTAGATAATACAGGTATTGTAATGATGGAAACAGCCGGTGACGGTAAAACTGTTTCTGAATTAATTGAAGGTGTGCCTTATGACAAAGGTTTAACAAACTCTCATTTCATTACAAACGAACAAACAAAAACAGCTGAATTAGAAAATCCATTAGTATTAATCATGGAATCCCCGGTTAATACTATAAGAGATATACAAAAAGTGCTGGAGTACGTAATAAAAAACAATAAACCTTTGCTTATTATAGGCGATTTAGAACAAGGTGTTTTATCAACTCTGGCTACCAATAAAAAGAAAGGTAATCTAAAAGTAAATGTAATCAATGCTCCTACTTATGGTATTAGCAAACGAGAAGTGCTTGAAGATCTTTCTTTACTAACCGGTGCTACAATAGTTAACGAAGATTTAGGCGATGACCTTGATTCTATCGATATAGATTATTTAGGATCTTGTTTAAAAAGTGTTACCTCACACGAAGACACTGTTATAACGGTCTCTGAGGCATCCGAAAAGATAAAGGATGTAATACGTAGCATAAAAGAAAAGCTTACAAATAACACGCTAAAAAGCTGGGAAGTTATAAAGCTTGAAAAAAGATTATCAATGTTAACTGCTAAAATTGCAGTGGTTAAAGTTGGTGCAAACTCTGAAGTAGAGTTAAAAGAAAAAACTGATAGAGTTGAAGATGCTATTTGCGCAACAAAAGCAGCCGTGAAAGAAGGTATTGTACCAGGCGGTGGCGTCGCGTTGTTAAATGCTTCAACATATATTAAAAGCGAGGGATTAGGTGAAGAAGTTTTATTAAGAGCTATAAAAGCCCCTTACTTTACAATATTAGAAAATGCAGGTATCACGGCGTCTGAACTACAAGATAAAGGTGTTGGTTTGAATGCAATAACGGGAGAACCTGTAGATATGGTTAAACACGGTATAATTGATCCGTTAATGGTAACCAAAAGTGCATTAAGAAATGCTGCATCTGTAGCTACTACAATATTATCAACTGATTGTGTAATTAATAATTTAAGAGCAAATGAAGGCGATAGGTAGAAACTTAATAATAAAGAAACAAAAAGAAGGAGTGGCCGCTACTAAAGGCGGTTTACTTCTTGCCGAAAAACAAAGGGAAGATATAAGATACATTAAGGCATCTGTAATATCTCCTGGAGAAGAAGCAAACAAAGCAGGTCTAACTGAGGGTGATTTAATTTACTACGATAGGCACGCTGGTCACACAATAGAAATAGAAGGTGATCCGTATCAAGTTATAAAAATGCAAGATATAGTTGTAGTTTTATGAGAATAGATGCTAGTGATGTTAAAAAATTAGGGTTATTAAAACACTACAGAATCATACGTAAATGGGCATGTAGAAATAATGACTTAAATGATGCTGATCTAGAGCTATTAATTTATTTAGATTGTTTAGATATGTTTACTAAGCAAGATTTTAAAACAGGTACGTTTTCATACAGTTGGGACAATAGAAGGTGGAATAAGTTGTTGAAAGAAGACTGGATTTCTGTTTGGCGAAAAAGAAATAGAACTACTCAAAAGTATCATATATATAAAGTATCATTTAAAGGCAAGCAACTTATAAATAGAGTTTATAGGATAATGCTAGGTCAAGATGATATACCTACGAGTAGTAGAAATAAAATAATGAAAGGAGATACTTATACAGACAAAGTATTAAGTGTATCTATAAAAAACGTCAACAATGATAAAACAAGATGAAAACTTATTGGGTCAACCGATATTCCAAAATCCAGGGGCACCTGTGCCTTCAAATGAAATGGGTAATGCTAAACCTGTATTTAATCCAAATCAAGCTGCAAACATGGAGTATGTCTATGGAACGCCTATACAAAGACAAGTAAGCATGCCACAAAGAGAAATAGCGCCTTTTGCTATGAAGGATCAAAATGGTGATGGAGAAATAACTCGAGGAGATGTTATAAAAGCTAGAATAGAAGGTTATAAAGAATAAAATAAAAAAAATAAAGATATGGATAACATTAATAAAAAAGCATCAGGTCAGAACGCTATATGGGATGGGCCATTAGATTTAGATGCGTTGCCAAAAGGTAAAGGATCTAGTTCTGGAAAATACGGCATGGAATTATCTAAAGCACATTGTGGATGTAGCTCTATAAAAGGACCTATTACTCAGATTGCTAAAGGATCTATGTAATGAATATAGGAGACGTAAAACTATACGCTTTAAACATAACCGCATTATCTGTTAGTATGACTAACATTGAGAACTATTTAAAAGTACTGCTATTACTAGTCAGTATAGGTTATACTTTGTCCAAATGGGTTGGATTAAAAGAAGAAGAAAAAAAAGATAAATAATTATGCAACGTACAAACTCAAACTCACCGTTTCAAATAAAAGAAGCAGCTTACGAAAAGCAGAATAGAAAAATGCGAAAAGAAAATCCAGGTATGGGTAAAAGACTCACAAGTGGCACAAGTCCTCGTAGAGTTTCTTTTGCTTGTAGATTTGCTGGTATGAAAGGAGCTATGAAAGATTCAAAAGGAGAGCCTACTAAAAAAGCAATGGCTTTAAAAAAATGGGGTTTTGGTAGCATTGGTGCTGCAAGCAGTTTTTGTCAAAAAAATAAATCTAAAAAGTAAATAAATAATTATGAAAAATTACGATAAACAAGAAAAGAAAAACTTAATCAAAGACAATCCTGTAGTAGACAAAGCTTCTGCTATCAAAAACCTTAACAAAGGGTATGGATCTGAATTAGGCAAATCGCCTCTTAATATGGGTGGTTCATGGATGTCTAAGCACTGTAAAAAGTAAATTAATGGCTTTTAAATTACAAAATCCTCCATACGCTATAGATAACACACCTATTTATAGCATAGATATGGAAGACGGCGTTTTAGGGAAAGCTAATAATAACGGTACTATTGTTATAAACAATAACTTATCTCCAACTAAATTAAACAGCGTTATAAACCATGAAAAGGTACATATAGACCAAATGAAGCGCGGTGATTTAGATTATGACAATAACAATGTGTATTGGAAAGGCAAAAAATATTCAAGAGCTCAAATGAAAGAAGGGGCTAAAAACCTACCTTGGGAAGCTGAGGCATATAAAAAAGCAAAATAACCATGGCGTTTAAAGTAAAAAGATTCATATCACCTCTTCACGCGGAAGAAGATCCTAAAAAACCAAAGGCAGCAAAAGATGTAAAGGGATTTGATGAGCAGTTTGAAACTGTTAAAGCAAAATATCCAAAATCAATGGTTACAAGAGTGAAAAACAAATTAGGTTCGTATAGCGTTAGAAAAGGATCTGGTCAATTTACATATACTCCAGGAAAACCAGTTGACTAATGAAAAAGATATTAGATTTTTTCAGTACTAAAGTCTTTAAACAGGTTGGTGATGTGGTTGATAACCTATTCACTAGCGAAGAAGAAAGACTAAATGCTAGAAATGAAATATTCAAAGTACTGCAAGATGCTCAATTAGAGTTGCAAAAAATGCAAACTGAGATCATTGTAGCTGAAGCTAATGGTAATTGGTTGCAGAGAAGCTGGAGACCAATATTAATGCTTTCATTTGGTTTTATAATAATATATACTAAGTTCATATCACAGTTATCTGTACATTTAGTAACACCTACATTAGAGCCTCAATTCTGGCAATTGCTAGAAATAGGTATTGGAGGTTATGTAATAGGTAGAAGTGGTGAGAAAATAGTAGATAAGCTAGGGCCTTTATTTAAAAAGTAAAAAGATTAAAAACAAGTAATAATAGTAATAACAGTAACCAATTAAATTAAATAAAATGGGAAAATTAACAGATGAACAATTAAAGTCTATTAAAGACGCAACAGGAAAAATGAACTCTATACTTACTGAAGTAGGATTTTTAGAGGCAAGAAAAGCAGAATACCTATCAGCGCATTTTGAAGCTGTAAAAGAATTAGATGGTATCAAAGCTGAAATTAGAGAAGAGTACGGGGACATTACCGTAAACTTAGCTGATGGAACTTATGAAGAAGCTAAACAAGAAGAGGAAGCAAAAACTCTTGAGATAGCTGAGTAATGAGTTCTGTTGTAAGAAAAATAAGTATAGGTTCTGACTATAAGAATGACGCTATGCACTATTCGGTAGGGCAAAATGTTTATGGTGGACATACTATAGATTGCATATTACATGACACACAATCTAATTCTTACAGTATTTACATAAAGAAAGGAAATGAGGTGATGCCATGGAAGAAGTTTAATTCTAACATGGCAATATCCGTTGAGTATGATTTAGAATATTAAATGAGAAGTCTATACGATTTTATCGTCAAACCAATTGGCGATAGATACGACAATAAAATAAAGCTAGGCGACGTTACATTAATACTAAACACTAAAATTGAAGACTTTAAGTCTGTAAACAATTTAGCTATAGTGGTTGAAACACCAAAAGCTTTTAAAACAAGTATAAAGAAAGGAGATATTATAATAATACATCATAATGTATTTAGAGTTTTTTATGATATCCGAGGTAATAAGAAAAGAAGTAGATCTCATTTTAAAGATGACTTACACTTTTGTTCAGCAGATCAAATATATTTGTATAAAAACACAGGGGATTGGAAATCATTTGGAGACAGATGCTTTGTAATGCCTTTAAAAAACGAAGACACTTTAAGATCACAAAAAGAGCAAGACCTTATTGGTATATTAAAAATAAGTAATAGTTCTTTAAAAGCGCTTAATATCAATCCAGGGGACACAGTAGGGTTTACACCAGGCAGTGAATGGGATTTTATAATAGACGATCAAAGAGTTTATTGTATGAAATCTAATGATATTGTAATTAAGTATGAACACAAAAGAAACCAAAAAGAATATAATCCTAGCTGGGCAAAAAGCAGTTAAGGAGTTAATTAAAGTGGCAGAAGAAAAGATCGTTGACTCAGAAGATGATATATCAGCTGACAGACTTAAAAATGCTGCCGCAACTAAAAAATTAGCTATATTCGATGCTTTTGAAATACTTGCTAGAATAGAAGAGGAAGACGCTATGTTAAATGAAAACCCAAAAGAAGCTAAGGAAGAAAAAGCTTTTAGGGGTTTTGCAGAAGGAAGATCTAGATAATGTACGAACAAACCTTAGTAGCAGTATTAAAAGACTATATTAAACCTAAGATATTAAAAAGGTTAAACAGATATAAGAAATGGGAGTATGGTTATAACGAAGAATACGACGTAGTTGTAATCAGTAAGACCGGACAGATAGGGGAGGTTTACGAAATACAAGGAATAAAAATAGCATTACCAAAAGAAAATGATGTTATTAAATTTGAAGGAGACAAGTGGAAACACATGGAATACCCAAAAGAGCTTTCAAAAATAAAATCGGTGTTTGATTGGGACGAATACCCTTCACAATTTAAAGAAAAATGGTATGACTATATTGATACAGAATTTAAAAGGCGTGAAGAAGGTTTTTGGTTTTACAATAAAGGCAAGCCTTCTTATATTACTGGTACTCACTACATGTACCTGCAGTGGTCCAAGATTGATGTTGGGGCAGCAGACTTTAGGGAGTCAAACAGATTATTCTTTATATTCTGGGAAGCTTGTAAAGCAGATGTACGGTGTTACGGAATGTGTTATCTTAAAAACCGACGGTCAGGTTTCTCTTTCATGGCATCAGGCGAGACGGTTAATCAGGCAACAATATCCACAGATTCAAGATTTGGCATTTTATCAAAGTCCGGGCCAGACGCCAAAAAGATGTTTACTGATAAGGTCGTACCCATCTCAGTTAATTACCCCTTTTTCTTCAAACCAATCCAGGACGGTATGGACAGGCCAAAGACGGAACTTGCGTACAGAGTACCCGCGTCCAAATTTACGAGAAAAAAGCTTGACACCAATGAAAAGCTACAAGAGATCACCGGGCTCGATACAACGATCGACTGGAAGAACACCGGGGACAACTCGTACGACGGTGAAAAATTAAAACTATTAGTCCACGATGAAAGTGGCAAATGGGAAAGACCTACAAACATATTAAATAACTGGAGGGTTACAAAAACTTGTTTAAGGTTAGGTTCAAAAATTATAGGTAAGTGTATGATGGGTAGTACATCAAATGCTTTAGACAAAGGTGGTGAGAACTTTAAAAAACTATACTATGACTCCGACGCAACAAAAAGAAATGCAAATGGACAGACTCGTTCGGGACTCTATAGCTTGTTCATTCCTATGGAATGGAACTACGAGGGATACATTGATTCTTTTGGATTTCCTGTATTTGAAACGCCAAAAAAACCAACTGAAGGTCCTGACGGATCACCTATAAAGCAAGGAGTAATTGAATACTGGGCAAATGAAGTTGAAGGATTAAAAGGGGATCAAGATGGTTTAAATGAATACTATCGTCAATTTCCAAGAACAGAACAACACGCTTTTAGAGATGAAGCAAAGCAATCTTTGTTTAATTTAACGAAGATATACGAACAAATAGATTATAACGAAGACCTTAGGAATACATCGATAATAACCACCGGAAGCTTTATGTGGGAAAACGGTATAAAAGACACTAAGGTGATATTTGTACCAAATAAAAACGGTAGGTTCAACGTTAGTTGGGTACCACCTTTACAAATGCAAAACAGAGTTATAACAAAAGGTAATACAAAATATCCAGGTAACGAGCACTGTGGTGCTTTTGGATGTGACAGTTATGATATATCAGGTACAGTTGATAAAAGAGGTTCTAACGGAGCCTTGCACGGTTTAACTAAGTTTAGTATGGAGGATGTTCCGCCTAACAGATTCTTTTTAGAATATATAGCTAGACCACAAACTGCTGAGATATTTTTTGAAGATGTATTAATGGCTTGCATATTTTATGGTATGCCAATACTTGCAGAAAACAATAAACCTAGATTACTGTATCATTTTAAAAGAAGAGGCTATAGAGGCTTTTCAATGAACAGACCTGATAAAAGATTAAATAAATTATCTGTAACTGAAAGAGAGATAGGTGGTATACCAAACTCTAGTGAAGATATAAAACAAGCACACGCTGCAGCTATAGAATCATATATAGAAACTTGCGTTGGACAAACAGAAGCTGGTTATGGAGATATGTACTTTCAAAGAACATTAGAAGACTGGGGTAAATTTAATATAAATAACAGAACAAAGCATGATGCTTCTATTAGTTCTGGTTTAGCAATAATGGCTTGTAATAAAAACTTATATTCACCAGTTAGTCCTGTGCAAAAAAAAGTTTACGATTTAGGAATTAAAAGATATGATAATAGAGGTTCTATGTCTAAAATATTAAGATAAATGAAAATACAAACAAATACCGATAGTTCTTTCCCTAACCAGGTTGTTAGCGACGAAGTAAAAGCTAGTTATGATTACGGCTTGCAAGTCTCTAGAGCTATTGAACAAGAATGGTTCAATCAAGGAAGAGGCAACGGTAATAGATACTTAAACAATTGGAACAGCTTTCATTCCCTACGGTTATACGCAAGAGGAGAGCAGTCGATACAAAAGTACAAAGATGAGTTGTCTATAAACGGCGATTTATCTTATCTTAATTTAGACTGGAAACCTATACCAGTTATATCAAAATTTGTTGATATTGTTGTGAACGGAATGTCAAATAAGTCATACGATATAAATGCTTTTGCTCAAGATCCATTTTCTGTAAAAAGCAGGACTGATTATGCAGCAGCAGTAGAACAAGACATGCTTACTAAGCAAGCCTTATTAAATATAAAACAAAGTTTAGGTATGGATTTTTCTAAAACAGGAAACTTAGAAACCCTGCCTGAAAATAGAGAAGAGTTAGACGTGCATTTGCAAATGACTCCTAAGCAGAATGTAGAAATTGCAGAAGAAGAGGTTATAAATAATGTACTAGTATTTAACAAGTACGACCAAATAAAAAAACGCGTAGCTCACGATTTAACAACTATTGGCATTGGAGCTGTTAAAACATCGTTTAACAAAGCAGAAGGTATAGTTACTGACTATGTTGACCCTGCTAATATGATTTATTCATATACAGAGGATCCAAACTTTGAAGATATATATTATGTAGGTGAAGTTAAATCAATTTCTTTAGCAGAGCTTAAAAAGCAGTTTCCAAATTTATCACCAGCTGAATTAGAAAAAATACAGGATATGCCTGGCAATTCGCAGTATGTAACTAACTGGGGTAATTATGATGAAAATACAATACAAGTATTATACTTTGAGTACAAAACGTATTCAGACCAAGTATTTAAAATAAAGAAAACAGATCAAGGATTAGAGAAAACATTAGAAAAGCCTGACACGTTTAATCCTCCAGCTAACGATAACTTTGAAAGAATATCTAGAACAATAGAAGTTTTATATACTGGAGCAAAAGTGTTAGGTACAAATATAATGCTAGAGTGGAAGTTGGCTGAAAATATGACTAGACCAACAGCTGATACCACAAAAGTAATGATGAATTACTGTATATCTGCACCTAGAATGTATAAAGGACGTATAGAGTCTATAGTTAGTAAAATTACTAGCTTTGCTGATATGATACAAATAACGCATCTTAAATTACAGCAAGTAATGTCTAGAATAGTGCCAGATGGTGTATTCTTAGATATGGATGGTTTAGCAGAAGTTGATTTAGGTAATGGTACAACATACAATCCAGCCGAGGCATTAAACATGTACTTCCAAACAGGTTCCGTTGTAGGTAGATCATTGACTCAAGACGGTGAATTAAATAGAGGTAAAGTACCTGTACAAGAATTATCATCTTCAAGTGGTCAAGCAAAAATACAAAGTTTAATAGGTACATACCAATATTATTTACAAATGATAAGAGATGTAACCGGATTAAATGAAGCAAGAGATGGTAGTGCACCAGCTAAGGATTCTTTAGTAGGTTTACAAAAAATGGCAGCCAACGCTTCTAATATTGCAACTAAGCATGTATTAGACTCTTTATTGTATTTAACTGTTAGAACTTGCGAGAATATAAGTCTAAAGGTAGCTGATGTTATTGAAAATCCTTTAACAGAAAATGCTTTAACAAACGCTATAAGTACTTTTAATACAAAAACATTAGAAGAATTGATGAATTTGCAATTGCATGACTTTGGTATTTACTTAGAATTAGAACCAGAGGAAGAGGAAAAAGCTTTACTAGAGCAAAACATACAGGTAGCTCTGCAGACACAAGCAATTGCTTTATCTGATGTAATTGATATTAGGCAAATTAAAAATATAAAGTTAGCTAATCAATTTTTGAAACTTAGGCAAACTCAAAAAATAAAAAGAGAACAAGAACAGCAACAAGCTAACATTCAAGCGCAGGCACAGGCAAATGCTGAAGCATCTGAAAAAGCAGCAATGGCTGAAGTACAGAAACAACAAGCACTCACACAAGAAAAAGTTAGTATAGAGCAAGCTAAGTCACAGTTTGAAATACAAAGAATGCAAACTGAAGCTCAAATAAAAAGAGAGTTAATGGCCGAGGAGTTTAACTTTAATATGCAACTAGCTCAAGTAAGAGCAAATGCAGAAGGAAGTAAAGAAAAAGAAATTGAAGATAGAAAAGATAAAAGAATAAAAATACAGGGATCCCAGCAGTCTGAGTTGATACAACAAAGACAAACAGAAGGATTACCTAAAAACTTTGAATCATCAGGAAACGATGTGCTAGGCGGATTTGGAATAGAAGAATTCGGCCCTAGTTAATAAACAATTATTTAATTATATTATATTATGTCAGAAGTAAAACAAGAAGGGGATTTTAAAATTAAATCCAAAAAAACAAGTCCTAAGCAATTAGGTAATCAATCTAACGAGCCTATAAAGGTTAATATAGATGAAGTAAAGGAACCAGTAGCTGAAGAAGTTGCTAAAGTAGTAATACCAGAAGTTAAAGAAGATGTAGTTGATGAACCTGTAGTAGTTGTTAATGATACACCAGATGATACTGTAAAAGATGGTATTATAGAAATTGTGGATGAAGAAGTTCAAGATGAAGTAGAGGTTTTAGAAGAACAATTTGATAACGCTTTAACTAACAACGAAGAAACAGGTGCTAAATTACCAGAAAACATTGAAAAGCTAGTTTCTTTTATGGAAGAAACCGGTGGTACAATTAGCGACTACGTTAGATTAAACGCAGACTACTCAAGTGTTGATGATAAAACACTATTAAAAGAATATTACAAACAAACAAAACCTTATTTAGAATCAGATGACGTTAGCCTACTATTAGAAGACTACGACTATGACGAAGACTTAGATGAGGAAAGAGATATACGCAAAAAGAAAATTGCGTTTAAAGAAGAAGTTGCAAAAGCAAAAGGCTTTTTGGAAAATACCAAGAGTAAATATTACGACGAAATCAAGTTGAGACCCGGCGTTACTCAGGAACAACAAAAAGCAATGGAGTTTTTCAACCGATATCAAGAAGATCAGAAGATAGCTGAGCAACAGCATTCGGACTTTAAATCAAAAACGAATGATTACTTTACTAATGAATTCAAAGGTTTTGACTTCAATGTAGGTGAAAAGAAGTTTAGATATGGTTTACAAGATCCTAATAAAGTTGCAGAGAGCCAATCAAGTATTAACAATTTCGTAGGAAAGTTTCTTGACGATAGTGGTAATATAAAAGATACGAAAGGTTATCACAAAGCTATTTACATTGCTTCAAATGCTGACAAGATTATTAATCATTTTTATGAACAAGGAAGAACAGACGCTACTAAAGAAATAGTTAACAAGTCTAAAAATCCTAGCACAGAGCCAAGACAAACTACCTCAGGTGAGTTCGTAAACGGAATAAAAGTTAAGTCAATAAGTGGTCCTGATTCTTCTAAACTTAGAATTAAAACAAAAAAATTTAACTAAAAAAAATTAAAATTATGGCAAATGTAAGCCCGGTGTTTGGAAGTTTAATTCCAACACCAAAAAAACAAGCCTTAGAAGGCAATTATTTAAACTTTACTGATGGAACGAGTGACTTCGCGCAACAGTACTTACCAGAAATCTATGAAGCTGAAGTAGAGCGTTATGGAAATAGAACCTTAGGTGGTTTCTTAAGAATGGTAGGAGCTGAAATGCCAATGACTTCTGACCAAGTAGTATGGTCTGAACAAAATAGATTACACATTTCTTACGAGAATGTAATAGCAACTAACGCAGGTGCTGTTGGAGCAAAAGTATCTACTTTAACTATACCTGTTGGTGGAGCTGGCGCAACTCTTATTGAAAACGTTGTGTCTCCTGGTTCTACAATCGTAGTTATGAATCCAGCAACTGGAGCAGAATTAAACTGTTACGTTGTTGCTTCTGGAGCTACTCCTGGTAGCGCATTAGGTGCAGGTGTATTAACTGTAGCGCCTTATTCGCAAGAAGCTTTAGATGGAACTGGAGCAGGAGCTGCTGAAGTAGATTTAGTGACTGGTGGACCAGCACTTAAGATTTTTGTATATGGATCTGAGTATGGAAAAGGAACTGGAGATGCTAACAGAGTTTCTGTAACACCTTCTTTTACTCAATACTCTAACTCTCCTATTATCATTAAAGATAAGTATGCAATCAATGGATCTGACACTGCTCAGATTGGATGGGTTGAAGTAGCTACTGAGTCTGGTCAAGGAGGTTTCTTATGGTACTTAAAAGCTGAATCTGAAACAAGATTACGTTTTGAAGATTACCTAGAAATGTCTATGGTAGAAGGTGAATTAAAATCTGGAAGTTCAACTACAACTGCTAAAGGTACTGAAGGTCTTTTTGCTGCTGTTAAAAGCCGTGGAAATGTATTAGTAGACTTTACTGCA
>PJEL010003451.1_pt1 | contig 13518 bp, 12 predicted proteins | sample 1853271 | NCBI WGS metagenome assembly PJEL01 (sample SAMN08108733, study PRJNA415343) | Invertebrate metagenome, whole genome shotgun sequencing project. | host: Globobulimina | place: Sweden: Gullmar Fjord | collected 2015-08 | reverse complement strand
CAGGTAATATACGGCGGAGGTAAACAAGAGGGAGTAGTATAGGAATAACGGGAGCTATGGTGGTCCTGGTGGTACCTGGTTATACTCCAGGTGACATTTGTTATTCCAGTCTGATCTAATTTTTTGTGTATTTGTGATTCTTGTTGTGGTGTAATTTTTTAGGTGTGTGTTTTGGGTGTTTCAAAGTTGCACAATGACGAGGATGGTTTGTTTACGGTCAGGGTGGTTCAGTTCAGCTTTGGATTAGGGTTTGGGTCGAGGATAGTTGGGTTAGGGTCAGGATAACGGTTTGGTTGGATATTGTTACAAAGCCAAAGCCTCGCATCACCCGGCCGGCTGTCAGTTCTGTCTGTTGTTGTTGCCATTGTTGTGCATTTCCATTTCCACTGACTCTACCCTAGTCCTATTGTATTAGTGGGGGCTTCCCGCCCACTACGGAGATGTACCCTTGCTCCGCTCACGACTTGGTGATGAAGAATTTCTAATGGTATCAGCTGCTTTGTGGGCACAAAGAGCATTGCGTTACACCCCCACGCGCTGAGTAGGGCCCAAGCGAGCTTTATTTGGAGGGAGACTGTTAGCTGCTTCCTTGACTTAAGGGGTGTTGTTCTCCGCGTCAGCTGAGACATTGTATAGTAGCAGTAGTGTGCAAGGGAGCTGAATCCCAGCAGTGGACAGAACACAGCAGGATTTGTCATGGTGTCATCGAAGATAGCAGCTATAAATGCGGCTACTGCTTGCATTTTTGTGACTGCGACTGCTTTGGGCCTGCACCAGCCCATAGGGGGGGAGGGGGGCCCTGCAGGTGGGCCCCCCACTCCATACTCTAACTGGTATGGAGCTAATGCTCACCACTATTGTGACGAGAATGATAACCCTGATATGGTAAGATAAGACTGGGCTGGGTGGTGGTTCATCTTGTTTATCTCTCTTATATACATCATCTTATGAGGCTAGGCTGTCTTGCGAGGCTGTAACACTTCAAATTCATTTGTTGCTTTCACACAAAGGGGCAATTTCAAGGGACCACCTCATACTCTGTTATCCAGAACAGAGAGCAGCAGCCCGCTTTTGATGACTTTAGCTATTCCTTGCAACCATATCAACAACGGCAACAGCATCAGCCACCCCGTGGACCACCAGGTGTGACATCTAGGGTGAAAAGTATCTTCTCCCGTGCTAAGGAACATGTACAGGTATATCTGTCATGATAAAACATTCAACAGCCAGCTGCTATGATGTGCGAGCTGCTGCATGCAGAAAAATATCTTCTTCACTTTAATGCGTGTGTGTTGCACCATCCATTCAACCTAACTTCTTGCTGTGATGTTGTATGTTCTTTAGGATATGGTCGATAATGTGTTTCCACCATCCAGTCTTATTGACCAACAGGACTACAGGAATCCACCACCGCCTGTAGCATACTACGACTCACATATAGTATATTGTCCTGAGAATGCACTTGTACATGAACAAGGTGGTGGAGCGGACCCGGCTACGGAGCAGTGGTTTCCTGAGGAGCAGAATCAGGATCAACTTGCCCACCACTTTCGTCAAAGAACTAAAACTAATAAATATTTTAAGTCGAATGGTGGCGTGCAGGGGTGGCAGTACAATTCCGAACATCAAACACTGGGTATTCAGCAGGAGCAGCTATTACAGCAGAACCCCGGTAGTCCTCCTCTACATCAGCAGACTTGTGATAATAGTTGGGCTGGAGGATTAGAGGGCGGTGGCGAGAAATGTTCCCCGGCCGCAGGATGGGGTGATGATATGGACAATGATATCCCCCCCCCCTCTTCTTCCTTGTCAGATCACAGCAGCAGCACCATTATGGATTCCAACTCCAACGCTTCTCCAGAGAACCTCAAGCAGCAGGAAAATGATGTATTGCAATCGGCTGTATTCAGCGGAAGTGAAACGTTAAGGAAGAAGCACGGGGGGGGGATAGCTAAAAGTGATAAAATCGGAAAGGATGAGAGCTTATATGATCGTTATTGCCATCACCGCCACGATAGTAATGACAAACAAGATGATGGAAATATTGTAATTCATCATTCAGTGGATGAGGAGAGAGCTTCTGACTTGGCAGCTGCATACCAAAGGGTGGCAAGTGTAAACGTAAAGGACGACGACCCTTCTTATCAAACGACGGTTACCCAGGAAGCAGTAACGTCGTTTGTCGAGATACCACCACCCCATCAGCCAGGCCGTGATGTTAATGAGGAGAAGTCATTTCATTATGGCTCGTCATCTGTGATAACAGACAAACAACAGTTATCAAACTCCTTCACTTCTCCTACTGATACTGCGATTAGGAGGGATAAGGCGGCCATTGATTTGTCTGATAACTGGCCAGAATGGGGGTGTGATGTGCCTCAGACTGCTACCATGCAAGGCGGAAAACAGCAACATGATCACGATGATTCCACCCTATTTTCCTCCTCTGCGATGAATAATCCTGTCTCTCCTGGATATATTTACACTAAACCTGGCGTAGTAGGAAGTGCAAGGCCATTACCACATTGGGAATGTGGAAGTGGGGGAGGGGGGGGATCATCCTCCATGATAGGACAGGGATGGGGAGATGCAGATGCTGCTTCTCAAGTGTCAGCGTCTGAAGCACTTACAGGTATGACAGAACAGCCGCCGCTGGTAGAGAGCAGACGGTTGGGTCGAGAAGAGCATAATGCACCACCGCCATGTGGTAATGGCAGCAGTGAGGGGAGTTGGGATTTTGGGGAGACATTGTCACTTCGTAGAACAGATCATCGTGCTGCACAGCAACAGAAAAGGGGAATGAGAAATGATGAAAGTAGTTGTATTATTGGGGAGGAAGAATTGCCTTCTTCGCACATTCTCGGAAGGGGGGCTGTAAATTCAAGGATGGGATCATGGAATTCGAGGACGAATCTTGTACCACAGGAATTACCAGAAGGTACGAGGGTACCCGACATTGAAGGCAAGACGGCCTTGAACCCCCCGTAGTAGCTAGCTAGCTTGTATTTTATTCTGCACGCAGTGATTTACACCACTGGGTGAATCAAAGATGATGACACATGAAGTGACTGAGCATTTTTGACGGTTGCACTTGTCTCGCTTCCTGGCAGGAGGAGACATGAGGAACAACTTGAAACAAATTGTTGTTGAAGATGGTAAGAACTTTCCAGAAGGTGAAGAAAAGGAGCCGCTCGAAGGTGAAGGAGAGGAGGAAAATGGAGATATTGAAACATCATCTTATATTGTGGCTCGGCTTCTAGGTGACCCCAGCAGGTATTGTTTGTACTTGAGCGAATCCATCGGCTGCCTGAGACGCCTGTGCTCCCACCCTTACTATTATTACGTGTGTTTTAAATCTTCTTACAACATCATCTGATGTGTATGTGTCTATCGGTCCATCCATTTCCATCTATAGGGATGTTTTGGCTGCATTTGAGGCTGAATTGGAAGGCATTACCAAAGAGGTGTGGCAGGCACCAGATTTCGAAATAGCCCACGAAAATTGTGATGCATGCATTGCTTGCCAACTACTAACTAAAACTTGCCCTCCTCTCCTCGTGCTGATGCCTCTACGCAGGTACAGAAGCAAATTGAAGAAGAGGAGGAAGAGGAGTGCTTAGTTCAAGCTCAAGCTGATGACTCTGAAACGGAATATCCGCTGATAAATGATATTAAAGTTCCTTCGAGTGAGGCCGAGGCTACTACTAAACTGCAAGGTCCAATTTTTAAGGTGTGTGTGTGGCTTAATTTTGATTGTTCCCTCACACGCAACACTACACTCCTCTGGTAATAATCAGATTATTATGTGTAGGCTTGAAATGATCCAGCGCATTATATATATCAACCCAAATCCACACCAACCACCCCTTCTTGTATGACCGACTTCTGACTTTACCGCTCTCTCATTTTGCGTACACCCAATCTTTGCAATCATCATGATGTCAGCATCACGGATTGCATGAAGGTAACCTTCTAGGTCCGCCCGCAGCCACTAAAAGCATTGAATGTTGGCCGCTTTGTCCACCAATGCCTCCAGCACTTGCTACTGCTTCTGTTCTGACTATTGCATAATGTCTCAAGTGCCCTACTACCTTATGCCTTGCCTAATCCCATGTTTATAGATCATGAGCTCAAGGTAGTATAGCGTGAAATTCAACAACAATTATTGTACCCCACTTCTCTCCAGGTACGGGTATGGGAGATGTGGAAGAGAGGGGAGCAGTAGCATCGTTGAGAAAAAGCATCATGCCAACTGGTACGACTGGTAAGACGACGACATTTTTTCGAATTGGTGGAAGAGTAGAGTAGAGCACCACCTTGTGTAATTACATTCACGTGTGTGGTTTTCTTATTGTTTTGACACTTATGTGGTGTCATTGCATTGCATCGGTTTTGGAAATAGATTGTGGTTGGCAACTGATTCCTATCTCTGTCAATTATTGAGGGACGATGACTATGCTAGCTAGGACCCCATATTCAAAGTTGATGATGTCACACATCCAAAACACAATATATTGGGATGATGCATTACATGAAATCAATGTGGAATGAATTTGTGCAACGATGCATTGTAATGGTAACTGTGGTGGTTTGTTTGGTGTGAATTCATACATCTTTTTCATAGTATACAGCCTCGCAGACAATTGTTGTTCCATCATCTTTACCTAATTATCCCCCAAATCTTAGCTTCCCAGATAGAGGCCGCCGGCTATTTCGATGAAAAAGAAGAACCACAAGATGGAATTGAGCCACTCCCTCCGGCTGTAGTCAAGGGTGACACGTGGAATGATCAGGTGTGATATCTAGCCGCCTTTCTGTCATTCTTGTTTACAACCCACCACTGCCCTGATGTTGGCAGCCATGAACTCTGATGTAGATGACTCTTAGAGCCGAACATCCAGCCCTCTCATTTAGTGAGATACAAGGGACTCCTCCTCTAATGCTACAGTGCTACCCACCTCCTTTCGTTGTTAAGGATCTACAAGAGCAGCTTGACAGATATTGGGAACATGTAAGATCACTGCTGTCTATCGTTGGCTGGATCTCTACTCCACTGGCCTATCCCTAATCGTACCTAACCTAACCTAACCTAACCTAATTTGACTCTTGGACAAAACAAGGTGAAATCTAAGCCGGATGATATGACGGACACTTGTGTTGAAAATAATGAACAGCATCAGGTAAACCCACCACCCTGCTGCGCTGCTGTGCGTATCATGAGTATTGTATATTGTACTGCGCTATTCATCACATTAACAGCTCATACTCTTCCCGTCATATAGGTGATTCGCTTTGGGGAGCGGAGACCTATGGTGCCCAATAATGCTTTGACATTATCTTCCAATTGTGGTGCCGCTAGCCATAGCCACGAAGGTCGAAATGGGCAGGTAAAGGTTTTATTTTTATTCAATCAATTACACATTGGTTTTTGTTGTTGTTTGCTAGATGCCTACTTAACCCGTATATATCTGTGAGAAGTGAAAAACGATAAAACAGAACACAAGAAGCAAAATGGGTGGGGTGTGTCAAGGGGAGAGATGATTTTGTACGTGAACCACACCACTTTAACAGCTCCTGTAGCACTCAACTCTCTCCCGGCATTGCTGTCCTCCTCCTTATTAGTCTCCCATCAACATATATGGTGATGTTCACATTCACACCGGTGGGTACAATCCTCAATGTCAGGTAATAATAATGAAAGCTTTGCTTTTCCGTAGACTGATCGATTGATCGATCGATCAGTATCTGGTTTCTGGTTTCTGGCTGTACTTTCTTAACTCTTTCCCATCTCTCTCATTTCACATCCATTTTTGAAGTAAACATCATTTTTGTCTCTCACTCACTGTATTTTCGACATTATTTTATATTTCCAGCAGCTGGAGACTTTGCGTGATGTTAACGAGGAGAATCAGATGCCCCCGGAGCACAGTTATTGGACTGGTGGTCACCGTTAAATATGTCAGACTGGTGATAAGTAGGTACTGTCCTTTCATATTTACTACTCCATGAAGTATTAAGTAATATTGCACCACCAATGGAAATATAACAACCAGGGGGCCCTTTCCATTTTGAAAGCACCTTTTGTATGGGCCCTTCTGAGTGAGCGAGGGTTGAGTTATCTCAGTTTCAGTTACTGGGGTGATCCATTTTCGTGTATATTGTACTTACATTATTGTAGTTACTGGTATTTAGATCGATAGTGTTTGTTTGAGCAGCAAGTGTATGTCCTCGTTCACACCCAGTGATCAGGAGTTAAGCAGCACATTTCACCACGATGGGCTAATTTATTTGTACATCTGTGTTTGGTTTGGTTTGGTGGAATGAGCGGCACACTGCCTTTGTCTTATCAATATAGAAAGGTATTCAATCTTCTTCTTCTCTCCTGTATTGCCCAAGCCCGAGGTGATGTTCGGTGCACCCTACCACAGCACGAGAGCTCCCTTGAAGCATTTTTTTCTAACCCTTCTCTGCCTTTATAGTTGGCCCTGGCCACCTCTTCTCGAATTCCTTTTCCATACAGGTCATGACAACAGCTTTCACAAGCACCTATTCATTCATTTTCATTATTTACGGACTATTAGCATACTCAGTCTCTATATGCAAACCCTCCGCTTCTGCGGGTTAACTAGGTTTTTCATTACCACCTTCTTTGTACGAGATCTGGTGGCTAGGCTACTCCCTTTATCTCTTATCTATAAATCACTCTTTTGGTCTCAATCACACCAATCTGAAACCCCTGTTGGACCCTCCCCTCCATTCATTTTGGAGGCTCTGGATATCTTATTCGGCTAGAGCAGTGCATATTTTTTCCTACCTTCAGTTTATTAATAGATAGACTGCTGTAGTTCTCATTGTTAACAACCAGCAGCCTAACCTCAACCCCAACCATAGCCTTAATAACCCCAGCCCTAAACCCTAAACCCTAACCCTCTAACCCTAACCCAAACCCCAAACCCCAAACCTAAGGGAGTGCTATGTATGTACACCTCTCGTGGTGTAATTATATCCCACTCAAACCCTAACCCTATTCTTACTTAGTAACCCGAACCCTAACTGCTGTAGCTAATGCCTGTTTTAAATCCCGGTTCGCCCCTTAATCCTTCCGAAAGGGCAACTAATACGGGCCCAGAGCACATCCCTCAACAACAGCTGCGCGATGATCTACATGAGAACGACCATCACGATCAACAACGATCTGAATCAATTTGCCTGTTGGAGGTTCCCCTTCTACTGAAAGAGGGGGGAATGGATCGGTTACTGGAGATGATGGGTAAGGCTGGTGGGGTTGTTTTCTCTCTCTCTCTCTCTCTCTCTCTATATATATATATATATATATTCTGCATTTATTCTTCTTAGTGCTGGTGCTTGTTACCGTCGTTACTGGTGGTTCTGTGGTTCTGTGGTTCTGTGGTTCTGTAACTGTATTACCGTAGGTTCTCATAACATTAATCGGTATTCGGTATTTATATTTGCTATTACTGTTTTTGTCGTTCAAAGAGAACAGCACTCCCAAGCCCATTTCCTCCTTCCGCTACTTTGCCTTCCTACGTCGTTACCATTGCTGCTGAGATAATCAATCTAGTAGATAAATACCGAATTTTCTTTTGTTTAGGGTCTATGCTTTCTCCCTGCTCATTCGGTGCTGTCATTCGACCCTCAATATTGACTCACTTGTCATGCCTTGCAACAGACCCACCGTTTAATGTCGTTCCTATCTCAGGGGGAGAGAAGGCTATATGTCGGGCAATTGAATCCAATGAAGGTAAGAGAGGTTTATTTATATTGAGCATGGTGGTTTAAGGGGGACTTCAATTGATGGTTGTAAGTTGCTCTTTATAGTTACGTGGCCTCTGCTGAGCGTGCTCGCGCTCGCGCGTGTGTTATGTAATTTGCGGCTGACTGTGATCATTATGCCTAAAATACTGAAATTTGTGATGTTTTACTCTGCCACCTGCCTATTAGCATTTAGACTATTAAGCATTCTAAAAAATCTATTGTCTCACCGTGTCATGGAACAACTTTGCCTCAGTTAGCCTCAACCTTTCTCTTCGACCGGGCCATCCTTCTGCCATCCCTATTCCCTCACAACGCCTACGCTCTTCTTCGCCGAAATCGTCATTTGAAACATTTGTGCTTTGTGTAAAATGGAGGAAAACAGAGAGAAGTGCATTGCAAACAGTAAGGGTGGGTACACATCCATGCAATACTGCTACTACCTTTCATGTCGCTTGCAGAGCTAGAGCACTACCACCACCAACAGCAACCTGAACAGTTTAATATTTGACTTGTCATCCCCACTAAACATATATATGTATATGTGTGTGTATTCAGTTTCTTTTGAACTTTCTCGCCGGTTCTCTAATATCGTACCATACCGTACGAACTCTCAAAGGTTGTCGGGAAAGTTGACATTGCATTTGAATGGAGGGGATTGGCAGATTTGCAACTTCCCCCTTTTCCATCCCCCCCGTCTTCACTTAATGATGCAGCGGATCACCCTTCCTCCTCTCACCCAATTGGACGCAAGGTGCACCACCCTAGCCCTAACTTCAGCATAACAGTAATATCCAAATATTCTTGACTGACTGATGATCAACCTTGGCCTACGTTCCAGTGTTAGAAACAACTCTAAGCTCTCCAGAATTTTTTCCCACAGGTTCCAATGCTACTTCCGTCTCAATTCTTACCAACGTTACAACAGAGGAAAGGCATTTTTAGTTTTCCAACCTCTCGTACAAGGGATGGGAAACTTCTGCAGAAGAGGATACGGATGCAACGCAGGTATTGCCATTGCCACCATGTATCATTCATTCACCCCCATTCATTCTCCAAATATTATAACACGTCCTCTACTCTCCTAATATTGCCTGGTTCTGGTTCCCCGTGTCAGACTACTGACCTGATCACCCCACCTGAAACTCTCTATCAATCATTCCACAGTGCTGGTCTTGCTTGTGTGTCTTGCGGGTATGGCGAGGTTGCAGAGGAGTCAGAGGCCGCCAAGAAAGCTGTTGAAGAGGTGATCTTTCTGATAGTGCTGAAGGACGTGCTGAAAGTCGAATGAATGCTAGTACGTGATGCAGTGGCAGATATATTTAGACAACAAGTCTCATGTCCCTGCTGTTGGAGGATGACAAGTTGAAATGCTTTTCTATAGTTCTATTAAACCAACCCTCTCATCGTCTGCTGATGGAAGATTGAAAAGGAGGCACCTTCCGCCGGCAGGAAAGGAATGTTGGCTTTAAAGAAAGAGGTGATAATATAGCAGCACCGTACCACACAAATATTTGTGTCTTCTCCTACTCCCAACCGTGCTGCTGCTGCTGCTTTATGACATCTGCATTCTTCTTGTCTCATGTCAGGTCTTGGATAATTTGCGGTCACTCTTTTCACTGTGTCCCTTGTGGAAGAGGATGGACATTGAGAAATCATTTAGTGAGTATGTATATATATAATATAAACTACTAAACACACACATCATCTGCATCTATCTGCCTACAAAGCAAGAAGCCCACGAAGCCCTACGATAACTGTAAATACACCATCTTTCCTTTACAGCGAACAAGAATAGGTTCCAAGCAATTCAAATTCTCCCCATGCTAGCATATTTCATAACAAATGGTAGGTTAAAAAAAACATGGAGGACGACGGGTGCAGACGTGAATCTAATCCCTCTGAGTTCTTCTATCCTAGGTCATCTAAACTACTACTAGGCATATGTGTGCTAACCCCATCGATCTACTACCCTGCAGGCCCCTGGCGTAATTACTGGGCCCGTTACGGCTACAATCTGTACACCTCAGCAGAGGCCCGCTTCTATCAGGTGCATTGCATTGCCAGGTTTAGCTTTATGGCTGGGCTGGCTCGTAGAGGTTTATTGATCTCGATTTGGAGAGAGACAGACCCTCACCCTCTCTTTTTTCTCTGCTTCTGGAATGATTGATTCATAATTATAAATGGAATAAGGTGATTGATTTCCGTGTGGATCAAGAGACACTAGATAAGGTACATACACTCACTGAGGATAAAGAGAGCATAATTACCGAGAAGAACGGCGAAAAGAGGGGAGTTCTTCGTTTGTTTGGGACAACAATTGGTAGACAGAACTTTTTTCCACTGTACAGAATCACCAACGGGTAGGTACTGTGCCCCATACTACACTTGCTATAGTGTTACTGAAGCTAACCCTAAGCCCATCCGTAACCCAGAAATCGTAACCATAACCCTAACCCCCTAATTATAGCGTAAGCATTATAATCCACCCATTTTTCAATCGGATGCTGTGATAAAGAAGTCGTTATGAATTCACTCACTCAATGCATTTACAATGCTTTGTGGTGTACTTACACCACTATGTTATTTAGTGCAATTCCTCAGTCAAAGTATATTTCATTACTTTGACTTTTGATTTCACGCTGCTACTACACCGCAGAAAACTCCAGCAGTTAGCTCTCTCCCAACCAATATCTCATAATACGACGAAAGAAGGAGGGTGGTTCCCTCCGTCATTCATTTCTGAGGTGAATCTGTAACACCTACCCGTGCTTTGATATAGAAAAATTGGTGGCTCTTGTCTTTCCTTTACTAGTAATAATTACCATTTAATCGCTGCTGTGGCGCTCAGGTGCGGTCAACCTTACGTTCGGAGATTATTACAGAGTAAGTTGCACGTATGTAGAAAAAAGCCGAAATATTTACGACTTTTTTTAATTCAATGACAACCTGGCGAGCTGAGCTGTGAACCTGAACAAAAATGACGACGATTTTTCCGATTATGGTGGTGTTAGAGTAATGGTATCCTTATGCCTGTGTCTGCTCACATTATTATATCAATGCGTCTAGGATCATCAACCTGGAAATGGCAAAAGTCAATGATAATGGATTGGAGCGCCCAACAGATAGGAGGGAAGACCAGAACGAGGTTGTTCTGCTACCTACTTGCTAGTTCATTCTTCAAACACGAGTGCCCCATTGTGCCACCATTGTAGTCCGAATAATGTGTAGGTTAAGCTGGGCACTGAGAATATTTTTTCAAAGCAGCCAGCCCTTCTTGCCCTCTCATTTTTAGTTCAACTTTATACTCTTCACTCTTTGATGATGACTGCAACTAAAGCTCTAGACTTTTTGACCAGAGGCTTCAATACTTAAGCGCTTGCTTACATACCCTTACCCTCGACGACTCGATGCTGCTTCATTTTTAGGAGCAGCTTACCACCTCTGCCCTCTCCTCTGAGGAGTTCTTGGAAAAGGGAAAATGGTGAGATAGATTACAGGATGAAAAGGCTTTAATAGCCTCAGTTTGCCCTGCTCGTTCAATTCAGTTTGCTGATCCTAGCTTTAATTCTGCCAAACATAGTAGTTGCAATATTACATTGTCCTTGATGCTAAAATTGTGTAGTGTTCCCTATTGTGAACGTTCCGAATGGCTGTATTACACTAGAGCACAATCTGTGCAAGGATATGCACATGAGATGTGTATGTCCTGTAGTATATTTGGCTAGCTCTAACTGATCTTGCCTGCCTGATTTGGGAAAGCAGTGCTAGAACAAGTTATCTTCTTCCTGAAGTTGCAGGAGCTGTATCTTCAAACGTTTCCACATTCACCCCACAGAACCAGATGTTGGAAACGCACAATCAGAACTTAGTGAGTGAAGATAAATTTCCAGGAAATTTATATATTTTTTCTTTTGCGTTGGTCATTGCAAGTGAAATAATTATAGGTTTTTTTTCTAGCAACCTAACTTTGATGTGAAACGTACCAGGATGATGCTGGAGAAGCTGAGTGGGTTGAAGAAGATGTAGGTGATGAAGAGCTGGTGAGCGGTAGTACGGATTGAAATTTGAAATGAAATATATCTGTCTTTTTTTTAATGCCCAGCTTCACTACTGATAATCTACAATGATAAAGTATGCCTCCTCGTACAATCTGACACACGAGAAGTCATCCTTATCAGCAGTAGCTCAGCAACACACCATTCTGTATCATCGCGTTGCCAAGTTGTTCTATCCTATGCGTGCTGGTTTAAAGAACAACCCAACCCAACCCAACCCAACCCAACCCCCTGCCTCTATATTTGGATGGACCTTCTTCATCTCACTCACATTTGTCTTTTCTCTCTTTCTAAACTTCTAACCCTAACCCTACTCATTCCTACCCGTTTATAGGATACATACAACAACTCATCATCGAATGGTACTTACTTCCAACTTTGCAGTTTCATTATGATAATTATCTATATAAACTTATGGATTGGATGGCTCATGATATACCCATTTCCTTCATCTCTCTCGTCTACCAGGTAGGCAATTTGCTTCCGTTTGATTGGAGTCAGGAGGGGCCCGTCCGCCCCCAAGGATGGCATCTTGGCTGTATTATCTTTTTTTTCAATTGAATATAATATGACAGCATTATTCCTTACACCTCATGCTGAGAACCAAACCTATCCCAGTTGTTTTTGGTGGTGCATTCTTGTTTCCACGTGTTGCAGTACCAGTATTGGTCGTATCATACTTGAATACTGTACCCCTCATGCCTGACCCTAAATATATGGTATGTTACGATATATATATATATAGATATATCGTTACTGGAATGAACAAAACTCTTGTGTGCTGCCCCGTGTTCAGCAATTGATTGAATGAATGGAGAAGATAAGATGACGAACGAACGTATCAGAGTGGAAATTATTCACTCGCTGGCTAAATTGGTCTGGAAATGAGAGTTGTTGTAGTAGCTAGCACAGTTGTGTTTTACTGGCCACGGTGATGATGATCCCATTTAAAAGTGTAGGTAGGTATGTTGTCAGTCATGAATAGAAATTATTATTTGTCTCTTAAGTAATTATTACTTTCTACAATATGTTGTTGGATGGTGCTATCTCCTGTCCTGCTATGCAGCTCAAGTCCACATATTTACTTGGGACGTAAATGGTATCCAGTAAATGGTATCCAGTCAAGTTGTCAGAGTGATTTCCCTATGAACTTATGCTTTGAGAAAAACTGCCACCATTTGCTCTTCTCATTATTTGCAAACACCTGTACTCCCATATTGTCAGGGGTTAGGGTTAGATAACAAGAATTATGCATGATTCAGAGACGTTATGATGATATTCGGAATACATATACAACAACATATCTATCATCTGCTCCCATGACACACTCACCTTGCCTACCAATCGTCTTGCCAACTCCTCACGGCACTGAGTCATGTAGGCTTTCCACAAGTCCATATCTGCCCTGAGATAATAAAAAGTAAGTAGCATAGTAGAATCAGATCTCTGCCAAACACAACAAGTGTAATTACAGCCCTATCGAATGTCATTGGGCTACTAGAGGTATTAGGGTTAGGGTTAAGATGCTAGTTCTTTTACCTGCTTTCAACAGTAGGAAAGATTGTCCCTAGGGGCCATCCGGCTTCACCAGGTGCAGGGAATGATTTGATTGCAACGTTTTGCAGTATTCTGAGCGTATTAGTATACCAGCGCCGCATTAGTGGTGTGATGTGGTGTGGTGCAGTGA
>PJEL010003450.1_pt1 | contig 13518 bp, 9 predicted proteins | sample 1853271 | NCBI WGS metagenome assembly PJEL01 (sample SAMN08108733, study PRJNA415343) | Invertebrate metagenome, whole genome shotgun sequencing project. | host: Globobulimina | place: Sweden: Gullmar Fjord | collected 2015-08 | reverse complement strand
CATGAAGCGCGTACCAGGAACCTTTTTTTCCTTTTTTTTCAGGGTTGGTAGCGCGACTTCGGCAAGAGCTCGACGCTAACTAACTCGCACGAACCATAGCGATGGATTTTGACTCTTGTTCGGGTGGCGCTCTGTTGGGCTTGACACCATTTCGAGCGAGATGGCAAAGGATCAAGGTGACGATTTTGTGCTCGAGGATGACAAGGGTGCTCACGGCCAGAAACGCGGGAAGTGCTGGCCTGGAGGTCGAGCTACCTCACCCCGGCCAGCGAGATCAGCATCTCGCGTTGTTTGTCATCTTTGGGCTCGACGAAAGATGCCTGAGACCACTTGGTGGCGATGTCGTCGCAATGGATAACTTCTTGAAGGTATGCATTTTGCCAGTCTGAAGGCAGGTCGCGGTGATAGCGGCCTGCGCCGGCGAGGTTTCCGAGGCTTTTTGCCAAGGCGGGGATCTCTGCTGCCAGCGCAGCCTTTCCGATGACCGGCGGTGTGTCGGTCGGGAACGAGCGAACGATCAGCGCCAGGGATCGGCCCTCTGTTTTCGGCCAGCTGTGTTTTCGTTTGAGGTGCCGGGCGAGCACCAAGCCTGCCAATGTGCCCTGAAAGTGCAGGACAGCGAGCCCTCCTGGTGTTTCGACGATCATCAACCGATCGGGTTTCAGGCCGATGAAACGGGCTAACGAACGGGCCAATTCACGCGAAATTGACTGCCGGCCCCGCGGCGCGAAACGGGTTTTGGGAGCGCTCTTGGCGTCGGCAACCCAGACCTGTTTATCACCCGTGCGCACGACCGTTCTCGACCGCCCGGCGACTGTCAGATTCGACACACTTTTTGATGACGCTCCGGTATCGAGCGCGACATGACCCAGGCTTCGGCCGGTGCTGTCGTCCACGACATCCATCGTCGGCGCCTCACGGCCGAGATTTCCGTGCATTTCACCCCGGTCAAAGGCGCGCAGCAGGAGTTCGCCAGCGACGAAACGAGTGTTTCGTCCGGGTGCGAGCCACTCTTTCGCCGTCAAGGCTGAGAACAGCTCAGATAGCCGGTCAGCGTTGAATTTGTCGGCCAGGTCTTGAGGCAGCTTGCTTTCAAAAACTCGACCGGAAAGCCACTGGCCGCGTGATTGCAGGAGCAAGGAACCAGCTTGTTGCACCAATACGGAAGGGGAGAATACATAAGGAGGGGGACAGAGTTCACCACGTTCGGCAAGATCGAAGAGGTGTTGTAGCCGCGTCAAGTCGCCGGGATTGCGATAACAGGCTAATACTTGGCTGGTCGCTTTGCGCCGGCTTCCACGGCCGATCCTTTGTAACAACGAAGACACTGATGACGGAACGGCCCCGAGTACAATCTGATCAACGTCACCGATGTCGATTCCCAACTCCAGAGTCATGGTCGCGAAACAGATCGCAGAAGGATCGGTTGCAAAGCGGGCTTCGACCCGCTCACGCTCGTTTCGCGATAAAGAACCGTGGTGGGCGAGCACTCTAGAGCGCAATCGTTGATGATCGCTCGCGAGGCTGGCCGCCTGTTCTACATCGGCGCGGCTGGCAAGAAAAACGAGAATCTTGCGGTATTGCCCTGGTCCTGCGCCCCAGATCTTTTCGAGAATCAACAAGAGTTCAACCGGGCTTCTACACTGGATGAATGAATGGTCGAGTTTTTTGGCGCCTCCACAAATGACCAGCTGCCCGTCTGTGAGATAACGCCCAGCCAGGCCCCTGGGATCATCGATTGTCGCTGAACTGGCGACGACCTGAAGGTGATCCTTCCGCTGGCTCTTGATTGCTCGTAGACGTTGCAGCAATACACGCATTTGGTCACCGCGAGCGCTGCCGTCCAAAATGTGAAGTTCGTCGATGATCACCGCCTGAATATCGTTCAGAAAATCTCGATGACGAACCAGGAGCGAGTCGAGAGATTCGGGAGTTGTGATCAGCGCTTGTGGTGGGTTTTGACGGTCAAGGTGGGCATGGTCTCCTGTACGCCTGTCGATCTTAAGACCGATTCGAGCAAAAGGCTGCTCAAGGCGGCGTTTCAGATCGTTGACCAGGGCTCGCGTCGGGCTGACGAGTAGCAGGCGTGGAAAACCCTGATTTGGATGTTGTGTGTGATGTATCGTATTTGAACCAGTGAGATGTCGTTCGACGAGCGGAGCGACTACTGCTTCTGTCTTTCCCGAAGCGGTCGGTGAGCAGACGACGCAGTCGTGGCCCTCAATGAGAGGCCTCCAACTGGCTAATTGCACCGGACGAGGTTTTTTGAAACGGGCGAAGAAGGCGTACCAGGTTCGTGGGAGTGCCGCTCGCATCGCGGCTGCTTCAGTGCGCCAGTCGTTCAACCGAGCTTCCGTTTGACGTCGGCGAAGAAGGCTGAGATGGCGTCGTGGCGTAGCCGGATCAGATCGAGAAATTCGACGGTCAGCTTGGTCGCTTCACGAGGGCTTTCGATGAAGTTGTTGCGCATCAGGGTCCACAAGACATCTCCTAGAGGCTGGCTGAGTTGTTCGCCAAAACGCATTTCGGGGTATGCCGTTTCGAAGATGGTCACAACACGTCGACTCAGCTCGTGATAACTGTCTTGCGAAAGGCGAGTCAGTTCGCTCAGAAGGTGATCAGGGACGAGACGGCGCAACAGGTTTTCCCCTGCTGTGCTCGGTGTCATGGCCGAAACCACGTACATGTGCTGGTGGGGCTGAAACATTAACGGGAGTTTGCGTTGCGGAGGAAATCCGCCCTTATTGATGGCGGATTCGGCAAAACTGACGCCTTCGGGCCCGAGGGCTGCCACCATTAGACACGAGAAGACGTCTTCGGCGAAGGCTCGTCCTGCGGTCCCCATGAGGTCGAAATTTTCGGCTTCGTCGAGCAGGATGACTAATCCGCGATAACCAACCTTTCGGGCGAGGGTCGAAATGCCACCGAGTAAGTAGGCATACACGTGTGCCCAGGGCCGGAAATCCTTGAGAGAATAGATTTTTGGGCCGGCTCTATAGGATTTCTGGGTGCGTAATAAAGTGCGCAGCACAGTGTCCAGCTCAACATTGCCTTCGCTGCGCTGGCCTGAGATCCAATCGAGAAGGAGATCCTGAGGCACAGGGTCGTCGATTTCGTCAAGAGCCTTAAAAAAGTGCAGGGCCGGTCGCAGATAGAGGTGGCGGCCGATGCCTTGGCGCCCCCCTTCAATTTCTTCTTGCACCTGTGGTGATTCGATCGCTTTTCGGAATAGGGGCGCCAGACCGGGAGGCGTTGAGGCGTTGAAATCTGGATAGGTGAGGGAAGTTGCCACCTCCCGGTAGACTCGCATCGGATGGCTGGGCATGACGTATTCGGCATCAAAGGTTGCGCGGCCGACGAGAAAACCGGCGTCGAGTGATTCTCGTTCGACAATCTCGAGAAGATGGGTTTTCCCTGCGCCATAGTCGCCGAGAAAAACCCTGGCCGCTCCCGATGCTTGGGCCTTTGAAAGATCTTGACGAACCAACTCAATTTCGAGATCCCTGCCAACGCTCGAAGATCGCAGATCTGTATGGGGGACAACGCCGAGACGGAGAGCCTCAAGGGTTCGTGCGGCTTTGTTCGAGTTACCGGAGGCTGCCTTTCCCGTTTTTTGAAAAGGGCCGAGACCTGCCTTAGGTAGCACTTTCTTCATCTTTTTGGTTGGAGTCAGAGGTGGAGCTGCCTCATGAACCTTTGTTGCAGGCTGTTCTGCTTTGATTTCATGGGCCTTGACCTCGAGCAACAGCCGCGGGTTGCTGTCGAAGTTGACGAGGAGGGCACGCCCGCCACGGCGGGAGCGGCGAACAACGCCAGCGCCGAGATCGGGGTGTACGATCCTATCGCCGGCAGAAATCGAAGTTCGAGTGCTCGAAGTCACTGGATAAGCTCTGGATCGTCGTCTTCGGGCATATCGTCATCCCAGTCGTCATCGTCACCCACAAGATTCTCAAGGGCCTGCACTACGAATTGTTCGTGGGCTAATGCCGAGAAATCCTGCTCACCGTCGGCCAATTGCCTGAAGAGCGCATCAGTGATGACTTTGACGAAAAGGCGCCGGTGGTTGAGTTCGAATTCGGATTCGACACAGCTCTCGGCGAAGAGTCGGATGTTGCGCTCTTGGAGTTCGTGGTCAAAACTGACGCCGCGGGCGATTTCAAAAACATGGAGAATCTTGATGCCGAGGGCTTCAAGTAAGGGCGCTGGTTCGAGGTCGAGATCGGTGAGATCAATGATCGGCGCCTGGGGTGAACGTACTGAAAAAGGAATTGGACTCTTGAGACGTTGATACAACGCAGGATAGTCAGGCGCAACATTTCGCATGAATTCGGGCGGGACAGCGTAAAGAAACAGTGTATTGGGCAGTTGGGCCCGGCCGCAGAGATCAATGACATGGCGCAGATTGTCGCCGATCGCCCGAGTGCGGCGTGGGCCCACGCTCATTGTACGGTCAACTTCGTCAAAGAGCAGTACGACTCCCGGCAGGCCGAGGCCGACGATCATCTGACACAAGCTGCGGAGCATCGCAAAAGCGTTGCTGCGGGTCATGGTTTCGAAGATTCCGAATTCCCGGACCATAGCTGGGGTCACCGCTTCGCCGTTGAGCCATGCACCGACAGTGGTGGCGGTGTTTTCGTCTCCGCTAACTTCAGCGCGGATGAAGGTAACGATCGCTTGGCGATATGAAGGACACTCGCACGACGCCCTGCGGAGAGTGCGTTTGAGGTAATCGAGGGCCATTTCTTGGCCGTTCTCTTCGACGAGGTCGTCGGCGAAGTTTGTCAGCAGTTCGGTCAAGCCGGGATTGGGGCTCAACTCGCCCTTGCCCGGAGCGAGCGCCAGACCACGCACGACTGCTTGGTAGACCCGCAAAGAATTGTCGTAAGGACATTCTTGTGGTGACAGTTCAACAAGCGAAGTCGCAAAGCCATGGAGCCACGCGAGTTCGCGAACGCAGAATAAGAAATGGGTTTTGCCGCCACCGAAATAGCCTTCAACCAGCTTGAAACTCGAACCGCCCTTGAGGATTCGCTTCAAATACTCGTTCTCAAGAATATTGAGATAACTCTCGTTGCCGACGTTGATGTGCTGGATACCGAGTTCGGGAGGCTGCCCGCCTTCGGCTAAGCGTTGGATGATGTGATTGGCCAAATCGCTGTCGAGGGATTTTTGGATGGTAGGTTGATGGCTGGAAGACCGTTTGGTCATTGACCGCCTCCCTGTTTGAGTCGTACAAAACGAAGGGATAAATAGAGTTGACCGCTTCCCGAAGTATCGGGGAGAAAGAAGACCCGATTCTTGTTTCGCGTTGAATTGCCTGTTGCAGTACCGAGATCGAGCCGATGCCCGTTGTGCTCGAAGGTTCTTGTGGTTCGCAAAATGCTGAGGGCCAGGAGAAAATGGGCTCGGCTGAAAGAATTGAAGCGCTCACGAACCGGGTTGTTCGTAAACGCCGGACTTTGTTGAAACAGGGCGACAAAAGGGAGGACCTCTGCGATGTCGACGCGTTCACCGCTTGGTTTTTCATCGCGGGCGCAGACCGCGTGGTACGACCAGAAAAGTTGCTCGATGAAACGCTCCGGGCTTGGTTGCCGTTTTTGAAGCGCTTTCTCCTCTGATTTGAGCGTATCTAGGATTATTGAGGTCTCCGCTGGAACCGTAGCAAGTTCTTGTCTGGCGAAGGAAATCACCGCTTCGAGACGGTTGAGGTCAAGAGTTACCGTGAACGGCGCCAGGAGGAGTTCGGGGGGAGAGTCTCCGATCCGCTTGAAAGGGCGGCCGCTTTCTTGGCAGGCCGTTGAAAGGTCATGCATGAGGGCGCGCTTTTTCTGCTGGCGAAGCTCGTTGAGTTGTTCGCGTACGCCGGCTACGGCCTCCTCGACAGTTTCCCGCAAGTCGAAACGGTTGAGTACCGCATTGTCGAGTGATGCCAGGCCGGCAAGGAGTTGAGGCCCGTCGCTCTCCCGGCTGCTTCGAAGGAGTAAAGAAACGGTCTTTTCCTGGGCCTTGACCTGTTTGAGCAGATCTTTGAGATCACCACTGAGCTGTTCAAGTACTTGGGTCACGGAAATCCTCCTGAAGCTGACGACGCCAGATTACAGTATGACCGGGCATTTTGTGAGAAAAAGACTGAGGGGCTGGCTATCTATCGGAAGAGGGGTCGAAAGCTGAAGCGGCCTCTTCAAGGCGCTCGACCGCAACCCGGGTTCGGCCGGATTCGAGGAGGGTGCTGTGTTCAGCTGGGAAGGGGATGCCTAGTTCGCTGAGAGCTTCTTCAACTGATGGAAGCACCCGCCGCGGTACCAGAAGCCGGCCGTTTGACAAGGGTTCGACTTTTTTGCCGAGAACCTTGAGCTGCATGAGACCCCGTGCTTCTTCGGGTGGGAAGATGAGCACAATATACTCTTCCAAGCTGGGCGCCTCGGCCAACCCGGCCAAGGCCTTAAGACGAATACTGGCGGCTTCGGAAAAACCGTCAATCAAGTGCGGCGCCAAAGCTGCAGACAACATCGTCAACCGGCGTGCCGCCACCTTCTCACTGAGCGATAACAAACCGGGAATGCGTGAAGGATCAAGTTGGGTCCGCAATTCACCTTTTTCGTTATCGGCCTTCAACCCGAGATCTTCGAGAAGTTGGCGCAGACGCAGATCGTGCGGAATGCCTTTTTTACAGCTGAGATCAAGTTCATGGGTCAGGGTGCAGCTTGGTTGTGGTGGTTTGTCATAATCAATGGTGCGGATGGGACGTGCCCAAGCTTCAAACTGAGCTTCTTCGACTGGGTCGAGCATGATGAAATCGCCGATCCTCGACCCTAGTTTGCTCAGTTCTTTGATTCTATTGTCGTCCATGTCAATCAAGGAAATGACCGATATGTTCGGTTTGATAACGACCGGCTGAAACTGGCGTAGTGCTTCGGTGATCTCTTGTTTGACAGAGTCCGGCGCTCCGCCGGGGACAAGTCTGTCGATCCGTTCAAAGATTGCCGCTGGTGGCAAGCCGGCTTCTGCTGCCCGCAATGCGGTCACGCCGTTGATTTGAAACGTACCCTCAGAACTTTGTTCCCCCAGCATACCGAGAGCCAAACCGACGATTGCTGCATCAGGGCGGTGTGTCAACTCGATTTGTTTTTTGTTCCACGAGAATGTGCCCTCAAGACCGGGGATCGTGCTGGTATCTTCGATGAACGCCTTACCAAAACGGAACGCCCAGGCACCGATCCGGGTGAGCCTGCTGAACCGTCGTTCGCCGTGCCGGAAGCGATCAATTAAACCGAATTTGGCGAAGGTATTGAGAGCGCCATTCACAAATCCGCGTAGGCTGTCCATGGCGTATGAAACATCGGTTTTCGCCTGCATGTACGGGTAGCGCTGCTGAGCCTCACCGTAGGCCCACTTGCGAACCGTGAGTCGTAATCTAGAGGCCATATCATCGTCACTGAACCAGTGCGCTGGTTTGGGGAAGGTAGCTGAGGACGCCGTCAAAGCGGTGAGGATGATTTGTACGAGATCTGACTTTAGTGAAGAAGAACCTTCTGCATAATGGTATCCGGGGGTTTTGAATGGATATGCTCCATGAACACCGAAGTTGGAGACAGTATAGGGGTAGGTTTGTAAGGTAACGGGCAAGAGACTCAGTACGATCAACGGTTCGTTGATGAGTCGTGGAGCGAGCAGGCTTCGGGACCAGTGTCCGTCTTCATCGACTTCAACTACCAGGAGGAGACGGGCGAGATTGGCCCAAGTAAAAAAGTCGTGTTCGTCGAGATCTGAAATCGAAGCCATCTCCTTGATGGCGCCAGCCCTCAGATCTCCCCTGGTCGTCATTAAGAGCGGATGCCTGTCCACTGTGCGACATACAGCAAGCAGGTTATTAATAACACCGTCAGGCGTCACGCTGAGTGTCAGCTTAGCGTGATCGAGAGGTTGTTGGAGAATACGTAATGATCTCGACTCGCCGGGAACGGTGATTTTGCGGACGAATGCCGTAATGTGAGGATGAAGACTGAGGATTGAGGTGCAGAGGTTATGTTCGTCGAAGCTGGTTTTATTGTCGTGCTGCCATCTTTGGAATTGGCTCCTCGACGCCAAGAGCATTCCTTTTGCGAAAAGTCCGAGTAGGGTTATTTCGCAGTTCGCGCCGGTGAATCGGGCCATCTCAAGCTGCAAGAGTCGCAGACTGAACCCAGAGTCTTTCGCGTCGTAAGCAATGCGAAGGGCCAGTTGTTCAGTTTCTGACGCAGTTTCAAATATGGCGCGAATTCTGTCGCCGTCATGTAACGCCTGTTCTATACCCCGGATCAGCGTGTCCCGTTCTGTGGGCATTCTGGCCTCAGGCTGAAGATGTATCCACATTTGTTTCAGTGCTTTGAATGAGAGTTCTACGACGGCCGGCGGGTTGTCTGCGAAGTCAATTGTTTTCATTAATTGACCTCGTTGGCACTATGATCTCGGGTAGACCGAGTTTAGAGATGTGTTTGCGAAATGCTGGGGTTGCTGATCGCGGAATCAAAATCGCCGTTGAATCAACGTGGCATACAACCTTTTTTCGGAGATTCGTTTGTTTTAGGATTTTCTCGAGTGTCGTCGTATCAGGCGTGCGCACAATTACAAGATTTCGATGCAGTGTTATTCCGCCGAGAGAATTGGAGGGAGATTCGGAATTTTTGTGTGATCTTGTACTCATGAATGCCTGTTCCCCACGATTTATTGCTCAAAATATCGGAGCCTCGTGTTCGTGTGGATCGGCTCCGAAGCTGAATAGAGACTTCCTTTTTCCAGCGCCTCACTTTAACAGGATTCAATCCCCAGCTTGTGCAACGCTGAGAGAAATCCGTAGCTCGGGTTGAAATATCCTCTTGTTTGATTCATAATATTGATGCGCATATAATATGCGCATAACGAGTGCATGACAGGAAAATCTGCAATGACCCAAATTTATGATATTTCCGCCCGAAAGAAAGCTACTAATCTTAGTGTCAATAGCGACTTACTAGCGAAGTCTAAAGAATTGAAATTGAATCTCTCAGCGACTTTAGAAAGTGCTCTCGTTACTGAAGTGAGAAACGCGGAGAGAGCTCTATGGCTCGAGAAGAACAAGAACGCCATTGATGCTGCGAACAACCTTGCTGAGAAAAAGGGTCTCTTTGCGAACTCCTACAGGACCATTTAATGGTCGCTCAGTTCACTCTTTACGAAAATCAGAACCAGGATTCCAAAGAAGCCTACCCATTCTTCGTAGATGTCCAAAATGGATTACTCAATTCACTAAATACCCGTCTTGTGATTCCTCTCACTCCACACCGGAACTTGGATCATTCAAACATCTCAAATCTCTGCCCGACAACCACAATTGATGACGTGGATTTCGTATTGCTTACCCATCAGTTGACCAACGTTCCGGTCTCAGCCTTGAAGGCACCAGTCGCTTCACTGGAGAATCTCCGTGACGACCTTATTGCGGCTGTTGATTTTCTGATCACTGGAATCTGATGGGCATTTCACCTCAACCGGTGCCTGGTGTCGAAACGGGGAGGGGTGAGGAGAAACGGAAGACACGACAGAAATGCACCGTCTGGTTGTGCCAAAGTGTATAAGCAGTTTTTTCGCCGCTTTCTTGAGAGTGATCCTTCAAGGCTTCACTTCGCAGCTCACAGCCACCATTATTGGCCTGATGTGACCCGCGAAGCGATGCTGGCATACTGGGATGATTCAGCCCGTTTCGTCGATCGGAAATGGTCCTACATGTGGAGCGAGGTGGTGCCACAGTTGCAGGGTCGTATCGCTTCCATACTCGACCTTCCCGCCTCCGAACAGCTTGTATTCGCGCCCAATACACACGAATTCGTGAACCGCTTGTTATCCTGTTTCGAAGAACGGCACGCTGTGCGCATCCTGACAACCGACAGCGAGTTTCATAGCTTTCGCCGCCAAGTCACAAGATTACAAGAGGCCGGATGGGCGGATGTCGTCTTCGTACCGAGCGATCCTATCGAAGATTTTGCCGCGCGTTTTACAAACGCTGCCAAGATGGGCGAGTTCGATCTCATCTTTTTGTCGCAAGTCTTCTTCAGCTCAGGCCTCGTCGTCGAAAAGTTGCTATTGTTGTGCCAAGAACTGCCCGCCGAGCCGATGTTCGTGGTGGACGGCTATCACGCTTTCTGCGCATTGCCGACAAGCTTGGGTGCAATAGCTGATCGCATCTTCTATCTCGCAGGTGGTTATAAATATGCGCAAGCGGGCGAGGGCGTTTGTTTCATGAGCGTGCCTCGTGGTTGTCGTGCCCGCCCGCTGAATACTGGGTGGTTTGCAGACTTCGCCGGGTTGGAGGCAGAACACTCCGAGCAAGTGATGTACAGCAACGACGGAATGCGATTTGCCGGTGCGACATTTGACCTATCCGGGGTGTATCGTATGAACGCCGTTCTCGGACTGTTCGAAAACGAAGGTATCAAGATCGAACACGTTCACCGGTACGTACAAAAACTGCAGTCGCGGTTTTTGGGGCGCCTTGACGAGACCGGCCATCCACTCATTTGCAGACAATACCTCCAATACTCTGCCGAGCGAAACCATAGCCATTTTTTCACCTTCGTTTTTCCTTCTGTGGCCGCGACAAAAGCACTCGCAGAACAACTAGAAACTGCTGGCGTGATCGTCGATTATCGTGGCAATCGTCTGCGGTTTGGCTTTGGCTTGTACCAGGACGAAAATGATGTTGATGAATTGTTCCGCCGGCTTTGATCAATGGCTGAAGCCGTGCTCGAGAATCTCAATTTCTCGGAGAAAACCAGTTTCTGCTCCTTGCCCAAAGAAATGATCTGACCTTCTACCGGGCCTCGCTCCAATAAATGGACGGAAGTGCAGGCAAAGTCGATCTGACGCTGCCAATACCCTTTGGAATCACAACCGATTCGGGCGTCAATGTACCAAATTTCCGGATTGATATAGAAAAATGAGGAATTTAAGTACATTAATGACGTTATAACTAAAGGAGGTCCCCATGGCTCGTGTGATAGCCGCCATTCTCATTCTTTGGGCTGTTTCAGCTGGCGCGGAGACTTATTGGGTACCGGTCGCCGCCCATCTCGAGGGCGTTGGCGGAAGTGTGTGGCGCACCGATGTTGCCCTTCATAACGGCTGCGATTACGGCGCAACTGTGGAAATGTCCTTACATTACTCCTCAGCGGTTTCGAAAAACACGATTCCGGTTGCGGCGGGGGAGACCGTCGTGCTCGCTGATGTTGTTGCCGGTCTCGTATCTGGCGATGTTTCAGGTTCTCTCGAGATCCTGTCGGATCAGGTTCTGACGGTGCGCTCGAGAACCTATAATTCGGCAAGTAGCGGGACTTTCGGCCAAGGAATTGATGCAGTTCTTGAGAAGGACGGTATTGATTTTGCGGAATCGTCGATCGTTGGCCAACTCCAAGAGAATCCGGATTTCCGCAGCAATATTGGTGTCATCAATATGGGATCGATGGATGCTGAGATGAGCATTGAACTCTTCGATCGTTATGGGACCTCAGTTGGCAGCTTTGATCTGAACGTGCCCGTCGGCGCAGTAGTCCAGGACGGCCGGCCTTTTAAGATTCGCTTCGGCCGGAACGATATCGTAGGGGGTTATGCCCGAACCACGGTCGTTAGAGGAACCGATGTTTATGTCTACGGATCGGTCGTAGACAACAATACTGGCGATCCGACCACCGTCGCGATGGATCGAGGAACCGTGCAACCGTTATCCGAGGTCTCTCGGCGTGCAGCCGAACTCGCATTGATGGAACAGAGCGCGCCCGAATCTGCAACGCTATGGATTCTTGAGGATATCGATGTCGGTTCAACGATTCGAGAAAACGCCTTTGCCGGTCAAGGCGAGGTGATCGACGTGCCGGAGTCGGGAGGTCCTTGGCATCTGGTTGTCATAGATCCCGAGCCGAACCAGAAGTATGGTCATCTGATGCAGTGGTTGCTCATTGATGGAAGCTCTGAGCAGGTGCACGAGACACTCACAGTCGGTTATCCGCCGCTTGTCGAGCCGTCTTCAAGGCCGGCGTGGAGTTCATTTATCGAGGTGGGGCGCGGCACGATCGAAGACCATCTGGTGCTCACGTTTTCTGGTGATGGTGGTCCGGTTGATGCTGACTACTCCCACAAGGCGGCTTATGAACCTACGTCCGTATCGAAGAACGACGAAAAGATTCAACGATCACCGATCAGCATCGGTCTGGTCATGGATGCTGGCGGCAACGGCGACGAGGCAATGGCTGAGAACGACGCTGATCCACTCGGGAAATGGCTTGAAGGCGAAGGTTTTGAAGTTGATCGATATAGTCAATTTCTGGGCAATTCCCACGGCTACTTCGAAACATCGCTTCAGTTTCGCAAAGCAATCCGTGCCAGTGGAACGCGGCTCAAGAACCTTGGCCCACCAGCCGGGGGCGGGTGCGACAACTATTTTCTCTACATCGGTGGTCACGGTACATTAACCGATGGTGTGCCGAACGATGGTGTCGACGTGCATTCTGTCGATGCGGCGAACCAGGCATTCAACCTCGACTACGACTATATTCTCAAATCCTTCAATGCCTTCCCGTCGCATGTGAAAGTTACGATCTTCGTCGACGCCTGCTACTCAGGACAGCTGATCGGCGAGACAGAAACGATAACGAAGCTCTGCAAGAATTTGTGCGCGTTGACTCTCATGACCAGCGCCGATGCGGCCAGCACAACCGCAGCGTCCAATGGTGCAATTGATAGTTCGACCGAGGATTTTCTCGAAGGTGCGAACAAAAATCATGATGGCGACAGCAACGTCGGCGACATCAAAGACCGGTATCAGGAAATGGCAAAACAAAAGGTCATCGGCAATACCATGTCTTTTCATTGCCCTGAATGTAAGACGTGGTGTGTGCTTGATGGTGATGAAGAGGTCGAATCGGCCTGCGCTCCGTCATCTGGCGAATACCAGGTCGCGGTCACCGAGGTCATCGACGCCGGCGGACACGACGGATTTGATGGTGATCCACTGGGTTCCCCAATTGGTTTCAACTTCGCGTGTCCCGAAATGACTGCTGACGGCGATTCACCCTTTGTTGCTGTCGCTGGATCGACCGTCCTTGAGGGAGATTCAGCCTGTGCATTTAATGCTACTGGGCGGGGTACGGTCGCCGGCTTTGCGGATATCGCGGTATTGATGGAAGGAACTGTCGATCGTGAAACGGAGATGATCGCCGGTCGATATTCTTTCGGAGTTGAAGGTGGGTTGCCAGGCGGCGAGGCGATTACTTACGTTTTTGAAGCGACTCTGAGTCGCTGAGAAGGGGAGGCAAGAATGAAGACTACATCGCTTATAGCAATCGCGCTTTTCGCCGGTTGGGTTTCGCTTGCATCGGCCCAGAACAGTTATTGGATTCCCGCGGCAGCACATCTAGCCGGCGTCGGAGGCAGCGTATGGCGCACCGATCTCGCAGTGGTCAATCTTGAAGCTCGACCGGCGACTGTTGAGCTTCGTTTCCACCAATCATC
>PJEL010003449.1_pt1 | contig 13519 bp, 21 predicted proteins | sample 1853271 | NCBI WGS metagenome assembly PJEL01 (sample SAMN08108733, study PRJNA415343) | Invertebrate metagenome, whole genome shotgun sequencing project. | host: Globobulimina | place: Sweden: Gullmar Fjord | collected 2015-08 | reverse complement strand
ACAGAGTTGGTCGTGCCCAGGTCAATGCCAATGATCTTCGACATGGTGAACTCCCTTTCGCATAAAAAGTAACACTTGCAATAAGCCCCATCCTTTACCATTATACCGTTCACGGGTCGACACACCTTCACCTTTGAAGTTCACATAATCGACGAGGGCATAGACTCCCTCCGGAGTTTCAGCAACACGATAAAACCGCTCGCGAACCTTCGTGCGTAATGCCTGATTGCTGAGATTCGCAATCATTACTGGCAAAGCTGATTCTAATCGACGGATCAAGAACTGCACCTGTTGAAGAACTGTCGCCGTCAGTAAAGCTTGTAATTCACCCATTGTCTGGCTTTGGGCCTGTTTTAAAAACTCGTCTTTCTCTGTCCATGGGCAGTCTGACCACTTGGTCAACCAAACAGGCAAAACAACAGCTTGCTGCTCAAAAAACTCGATGAGTTTCGGAAAGCTCTCTTCAAATTCAGAAGAGGCATTTTCGGGATACCAGATAAAGTGACCAATGCCTAATGATAAAAAGTTTTCACCTTCATTCCACACGATCAAGTTCTCACGTCTTCCACCAGTTTCGTTGAGCCAAATCTTATGGCCTATGACTTCAGCTTGCGCTCTGGAAATGATAATATGTCGATTTGTCGGTTCCTCCAAGCGTGTACTTTGAACAGTAGTGCTTCTTGTTAGGAGAATTGATGGATTAAGCGTCCATCCGCTGGTGTCCCATGACATTAGTAAAGCCAGCATGACTAGAAACGTTACGCGCCTTTTAATACACATGCTTACTCTGAAACCCCTTTTTACAACTCTTTGCTTCCCAAGAGTATTTGGTTTATCCACATCCTTCAACAGACTCTTAAAAATTTTCCATGGTTAATTACTTCTTAAGTAATTTTTTGATGGAATAAACACTCAACTACTCCAATTACCAAGATCTTAATTAGCCGATTGGCAACATATGCGTAAGGTTTTTCCGATATCTATCTGACTAAAACGGAAGTTATATTGAAAATTTCATTGACGATTCATTGACGATTCAGCATAGAACAACTTCCAAATTGCATGGCCGAAAATTAAAGAAAATGTACACTAATCCGCTAGAATATCAAGGGATTTATATTTTGACGATTGTTGACGATTCGCAGGGGATGGTATTTAAAGAAGTTATTCAAGTATAACAGAAAGTTAAACTGAATCGTATGGTGGAGGTGGCGGGAATCGAGTGAAAATTCTCGAAACCCTATTATTTCAATCCGTTAAAAACCAAGTGCGTTTTAGTGTGACCTACAAGTGTGACCATTCTGTTCAACAATTGATAAATGAATTCGATTGATTCTGCAATGTAGATTTGAACCTAAATCTTGAGGAAAAGATAAATTTTACTAACATCTAGATGTTTATCAGGATAGAAATTTGGTGATCCATCCAGCTTGTTGTATACTGAAATGACATTTCATATCAAACCCCTGCTTAATAAACTGCTCCACCCGCTTCATTGTTGCATCTGAATAGGCCATAGAGAAATGCTATTTAGTTGACATGTGGAATTGATTACTCTAGGTTAGTAACACTCACCAATTATTCTGATTACCACTTTTTCAAAGTTGAACTGAATCGGCTGTGAAATAATATAACCAGAAAACTCTCCGGTGGGCAGGATAGCCGTACATGGATGGCGCCAACGGTGAGAAGAGGAGAGTCTTCCTGCCCACTTGAATTTTCCGAATAGATCTTCATTCAATCGCTTTTTTTATAGTCAAATCATGATCGGAGTACTAGTCCTGCAAAATGGAAAAACATTTCCAGCCCTGGCCGAGATGCAGTCAGACATTTTTTTGCTGATTAATTTTCCAAATAAAAATATTGCCCGTGCCGTAAACAGTTACTTGATCTCGCAAGCAAAAAGAAATGGTAGCTTGAATGAAATTGATCCAGTCATCTTCGTCACTGATGAATTAAAACAATTTCAGTTGAATTTCATTCAAAATCCTTTAAGTTCTGAGGATACCAAACTAACCTTCCGATATTTTGAACTCGACAGAAGAAATTAGATTCCGCATCTTCCAAGAGAACCTCCTGTCATATTGTTTAATTTCTAAAGTTTGACAAATCCGTGAATAAAAAATGCACTGACAAAGTACTTTCCAGTGTCACAAAAGGAGAAAAAATGATTAAAGCAAAAGTATTTCACTCAGAAGGCCACGTTGGGTTGGAAATGGAGATGAACGAATGGCTTATAAATCGTGAGGGGATTGATGTAATCAGTATGACTCAAACAGAAGTTATGAGTACCAGCACTAATTCATGGTTTCTGACGGTGACGATTATCTACAAAGACGGGTAACACCAAAACAGGGGGTATGATGATCTTCAAAAAGAACGAGGATAAGATTATTATTAAGCTGCTGAAATACGGTAAAGATATTGGTCTAAGTGCGGATGAATTAATCGAACTGGTTGATGTTATCGGTGAGGAATTTTTACTTGAATATAATGTCAAAGACCTGTTTGAGAAAGCGGGGCTAAACTTTCATGAGAAGAAGTAATCAAAGCTTTTCGACATCTCCCTAACAAAGGGCGAAATGATAGAGGGAAAAAGAGGCAAAAACTTACAAACTGGAACCTGCATCCGATTGGTTATACAAACCATGCCTAATAATCCTACTCTTCATTTGAGATCTCCCTTCAATTCAATTGTTCCTGTCTCCAAATAGGTGTTCCAAGTAATCACGGCTTCTTTAACCCTCAGTTGCTCAATCACCAGGACTACTTTCTCATTCATAGTGATCTCTTGATTAACACCGTAATGCGTCATCCCTTTCAATGAATTACTGTTTCATATATTCTCTGGCCAGACCGATATATATTCCTGCTTCCTTGATGTTGTGGGTTATTCGAGAGGAGTCATAGGTTTTCTTGATTTTTGCGGGAATACCCACGGCTAGTTCTAATGGTCCTATCTGCATCCCTTCGGCTACGACCGCACCAGCGCCAATAACACTGCCAGACTTAATCAAGGCATCGTTAAGAACGACGGCACCAATGCCGATCAATACATTATCCTCGATCGTGCACCCATGAATCACTACGTTATGCCCAATGGTCACATTGGCACCAATCGTAATTGGATTTCCAGCATCCGGGTGTAGTGTACAGTTGTCTTGTACATTAGAACTGGCACCGATGGTGATGCGATCCGTATCGCCGCGTATCACCGCACCGAACCACACACTGGCTTCATCTTCAATGATTACGTCACCGATAATGACAGCCGAAGGGGCAATATATACATTTTTACCGATGATGGGTGTTTTTCCATTGTATGATAAAATCATCTGAACTCCAAATATTTAAAGCCTGCGCTCATGGCCATCTTAACCTCCTACTGATAGGTAATTGTGTCCGCATAGATTACGATTTGGGTTGACGGATAAAAAGCAAATTACTACCACTTCTCCCCTCTTTAATTTTTCGACTGACGGACGCAGCGCACGAATCCGGGGTAGGTTTTTTTTCGATAGCCGGGCACACCAAAATCGAACTTGATATATCCTGCTTTGGAACGACTTCTGGTGGAGGATGACCAGTAACTGCCAGAAACAGGCGGAGTGAACTCGGATTTGATCTGATAGGCATCCTCCAATTCATCCATATCCGGTAGCCGCCAGTCATCTTCGCCGTCCAGGCTCAGGTCCTCGCAATATCGGGAGGCCTGTTTCCATGTCATTTCACCACCATCAGCGGCTTGCCAGGTCAGTTTGCCCCCACGATCCCGAACGGTAAAATGGGAAAGCTCGCCCTGACAAGAGATAATGGATAAAGAGATGGCCATAAAGGAAAGGAATCGGAGTATTTTCATCGGCTTTTTATGTTGATAAAGGTTTACTTCCCACTATCAGGTTTTACCACTACTGTATATGCCGACCGGTCTCATAAAGAATTGATCGACCCTCGTCTAGGAGTCATATATTTTTCTGAATTCGGAAATGAGTACAGTTTTGGTGGATGGTAGAACTCCTATTGGGCGGGGAAAAAGCCATTGTCTTTATCTTTCCCACCTTTTAACTCTGGCTTAGACTCTTCGATTGAATCATTTTAGATATTGATTAAGAAACTTCATTTGAGATCTCTCTTCAATTCAATTGTTCCTGTCTCCAAGTAGGTGTTCCAAGTAATCACAGCTTCTTGTACCCCTAGCTGTTCAATTACCAGGTCCACTTTCTCATCCATAACCAGTCGTTGTGCGGAAGTTTGTTGGTCACATAACTATTTAATTAATTTTATTAACAACTTGACATTCGATTGAATATATTATCAACTGCCCGTAAGATTGCAAAGTGCGGTTAAATGTACGAGAAAAATATCCAAATAATTGTTTTTTAAGTTGTTCGTTGAGGAAAAATATATGTTACTCATTATATCAAAGAAAATTAAAACAAGGAGAACATTATGTACTTAAAAACAACAATCTGCTATCCGCATTCACAAGCAGACGAAGTAGGGAGAAAATTTTTAGAAGTATCTGAAAAAATGCCAGATAATGAGAGTCTTGGGGATATTATTGCTAGAGCAGCAATAAAATCAAGAGATGGTGGTATCGAAGTTTTTTCTCTGGTGAAAATTAATCCAGGGAAAATGGAAGATGCAATTAACGATACTGCTCAGAGAATGGTTGAGTATCGATCAATTGAAGGTTTTAATTACACAATCGATCAATATTTCGAGATTGAGGAAGGATTGGCATTGATTGGCATGGGGAGTTGATATTTGAGTACATTTTAACCGCACTGTACGTTTGGAAGTTTTTGAGAAGTTGAATGCCCAAAGGATCTTTATTGTTTAATTCTTGAGATATTCTTTCAAAATGATAGTTCCCGATTTTAGATAGAGATTCCATAAAATTGTTGCTTCCCCGGATTTCAGTTGATCTATTACTAAATCGATCTTTTTATCGATTGGCAATTCAACACCCCAATGGAGGACAATATATCACTGTAACCCCCGGGGTACAGGTCCATAAGGTGACGGTTTAAAAGAACCAGGAAAAAGAGACGTATTCAATCGTCATCAAAAGGAGGGAGAGTTCCATATCCAGGGGGTTGACCTCTTCGAATTCGACTGAAGAAGAACCAAACCTATAGGTGAACATCCTCAACTGAAACCAGGGGTAAGTCAAGTTTGCGGAGGTTAGGGAAATCGGCATAAAGAAATAGTACTTCTCTTCATTAAAATGTTGGATGTACGTCGGGGAAGAAGTATTTAAATAATCTTCGTATAACAATATCCTTCCGGCCATTTTTCGATATCCCAAACCGATGCCCAAACTGACGTCGAAGAAACGCATAGTGTTGTTATAACGGTCGGTGAAAAACCAGACCAAGGGTAAGATTTTCCATCCCTCAAAGGAAAATCCGTAACCGATCTGTAAATCTGTAAAACTATTCATTTCCATTGTGGAACTAGAGTAGTTGACATTACCTTGTGAAGGCAGGAAACCATACGTCCAATCACCGTCGATCTCGGTCGGTTCTTGAATGGTCAAGGATTCAAAATAAAATTGACCTTCCAACCAACCCCAATAATAGGTAGGACGAAACGCAAGGGTGATGGGAGTCGACAGTTTTGGATTGGAACTGTATCGAAATGCGGTTTCACGTTGTCCCTCGGAATTCGGTAAGGTCAAATCGAATTCAAAGTTCGTAGTTGAAGCATAACCCTTTATCCCTTGAAGTAGACAGTCACGTCCAACAAAACAAAGTCCTAGGGCAAACGAGGAGAAGTTGACCGACAATAGTACAAAGAGAATAACAATTCTTAGCATGGTTATCCTTTGTTGATATTTTCCTATCTTTTTGAAGAGGAAAAAGTGATCTTGTTAGTTTCTTTCTCTATCGGAACTAGAAGTAAAATCTTTAGTTCTCCGCTTGTATGTCTAATATTGTTTTTTTTTACGTGGTCCCCATAGAGTGTACCTAAATGCAAAAAACAGGTATTTTCTTATATTGAGAAAATAGGCGAAAACATCCATGTAGACTGGCGTTGAGGTCCGAGCGAGGTAATGTAAAAATGGTGGAGGTGGCGGGAACCGCCACCATGAAGGAAGTAATGCCTTAATTTTCAAATATTTACGCATAACCAAAAATGCCTGATTAGTTTTTGGAGCTAAAAAGTGTGATTTGGAGTGTTATTAAGTAAGTTATTGTATTTACTTCCTAAGTATCTCACATATCTTGATGAAAGGCAAGGCATTTCTAAAAGGAGATTTTGGTGGGACGCAGGTTCGATTCCCGAATTGGATGATTTTTGTAAATCAGCTTTGGTATTTTTTGTATTCCTTTTTAAATTTTTGAGATATTATTCCAGCTACCTCTTAGATTAACCATCAACAATTCAGATAAACTGACATATCAGTAATCATCTGATATTTATGGTCCGATGGTGTTTTGAGGAGGCACAACTCCCCATGAAATCCTACAACATCTCGAATGCCGATCACATGACCAACAAAAAGTCGGTCTTCAGCATCAAAGTCAACTTTAGCAAAATATCCTTTATATTTCATTGCTTTCATATTGTTTCCCCAAGTAACTCAAGATATTTTCGAGCATCTTTAACACGGTATTGAAGAGCTGCTTTATCAGGATGTGGCCTGTGAAAATAGGCCCTGATTCCATCTTTTTCAAAAGTGACACTTGATCCAGACCTCTCAATAACTTGGCATCCCAGCGCAACAAACAGCGCTTCAATTTTACTCCATTGTAGAAAAGGCTATTGGAGGCTGTCCAAATCTCTGCGTACGCAAGCTGTAATGACCAATCAATGGTTGAAAGATCAGGGATTAATTTCGGTAAAAGAGTTGTGGGTTAACATTCACTATCCGTTCAAAGTTCAAAGCATCGCTTTTCAGTGGTTCGATAGGTTTTATGAACCGCCCGCCGGGTGGTGTGGGGGCTGCCGGAGAGAAACCGGCGGCTACCCGATTTGGGTTAAAGAGATAGCATGAGTTTTAGACCCTCTTCAATTTTCTTGAGTTGAGTAGTCTTCAATTGTCCGACTTTTTCTGAAAGGTAAGATTTGTCAATTGTAATAATTTGAGAGACGTTTGCAACTGAATCTTTAGCAAGACCAGTTTGTTTTTTCTTTAACAAGACGTTTCCCGGGGCTAAAGCCAATTTTAAATTGGAAGCAATGACAATCACTGCAACAGTTCTGATTTGACTTGCATTGAAATCATTTGATTGAACTATAATCACTGGTCTTCGATAACCAGGCTCAGATCCAGAAGGTTGAATTAAGTTAGCCCACCAGATTTCTCCCCGAAGCATTACCATGACTCTTTTCCAATGCTATAGATTTGAGCGTCATGAATAGCCGGATCAATAAATGAATTTTCCTCTGAATAAACCTTATTAAGTGCCTCAGTAATATGGCTCTTCTGATTCTTACTAAGATAATCGCTGACTGCTTTTGTGTATAACTCACTCCTTGAAACATTTAATTTTTTTGCAACCAGTTCTGCGGCATTATATACAGAGTCGGGTATTGATATTGCGGTTTTCATACTGTCCCTCTAAAAAGTTTGCAGAGATAAAATGAACTGTTCAAAATAATAGTATAACTGCGGTTATACTTTTGTCAATATCAATACTAAAATCACCAAACGAGTCTGTAGAATAACACTTTTGCCAGAGTTGACTACAGGTTTGAAATGATGTTTACTGGAACTATTTTCTTCCAGGTAAAGAATACGACTGAATTGACTCTCGTGGTCAAGTGCCAGCAAGATCAGATTTTTGGGTGTGGAAAGTTTCAACTCCGATAATGCCAGGTAAAAACTGGCTCCGATATCGCCCGGGTGAAATTACCGATACGGCCAGGCAAAAACGGCTATTTAACCAGGTAATTTTTTATTCTGGTACCGCAAAGGCAAAACCACCTTTCCTGCAGACAAGAACAACAAAAACCGGAAATTGTCGACTATAGGCAAAAATATCTATTCCAGCAGCTTAGATCTGCCACCTGGATCCGCAAGTGAAAATATCGATCGCGTTCGAAGACTAGTTTCCGATCGCACAAAGGTAGAAACACCTTTTGCCCACAGGTTGGCCACTACCGGCATTTTCACATGCAGAAGATCTCCCGAAAGGCAACATTCTCATTGTCCTTTCATTGTCTTTTCACGACAAAGTTACCCCCTAAATCAAAGGGGAATTGTCCCGATTGTCTTTTTGGTGATTTCGGTAAGTTGCTGAAACAAAGAAGAATTTTGGGGTGGCGAGAACTACGCTAGACACATATACCACTGTATTTATAGAATTATTCTACAGGTTAGCTCAGTCTGTACTACCATACGTACTGCCATTAGAATAAGTCACTATCGATTTCCTCACCACTATTATCTAAAAATGAAGAATCATATATCAGTGTTTCCCTTTATTCCCATGATGTTTCAGATAGTAGTCCAGAGCGATTTCAACTGCAGCGGTTTTATTGACACCCAGAAGTTTGCTGGCGGAGATCGCTTTTTCCTCAACGTTAGGAAACCGTATAGTAATCATAATTGTCCACCACCTACATGTTTTTATACCCTTCCCCGACTGATTGGTTAGATAAATAAGTCAGCAGGAACGCCGAAAATACTTGACAGTTTCTTTGCGATATCCTTGCTGATTCCCCGGCGATTGTTTTCCATATCTGATACATTTTGACGGGAGAGTCCGCCCAGCAATTCCCCCAATTTTGCTTGAGAAACCCCCAAATTGTCTCGATAGACACGGACAGCCTGTCCGGAAGTACGGTTTGCTTTCCGTTGCTTATACCAGTCTGTATCAGTTATTTTGACGTATTCGTCTCCGTCATCATCGTCAATATCAACAGAATACTTCATTTTGTTTTTGATGAAATCCAGCAACTCATCCGGAATATCCCCCTTTACCTCAAAAGCCGGTGTTTTAGTATGGGGCTTTCTCACGACTGCCAACATAGTAAACCTCAATAATTATTGTATTCTTTTGGTGCTTCCAGCATGCCACCCAGGAGCGTGTCAGGTGACAGTGATATTCATCCTTCCCGAGTTTGGAATAATTCGGCCATGAAGGTTGAACCGGACCACTCGATTCAAGGTTGTCAATAAGATACTCAAACTTGTCTTGAACCAGTTCCGGGAGTTTCGGTAGCCCTTTGAGAACTTTCTTTTTAATGATGACCGTGTATTCTATGCCTAATGTATACCCAATATTTGAGTACATTGTCAAGAGTAACCGTGGGGTCAAATCCCCACCACCTCCACGTGCGACAAGAAGCTGTCGTACTCAATCCTCTCACCATGAATCCCACCTTATGAGAGGTACTTCTGAGCAGAAGTATAGCCAATCACACATGCCAGAGGGTAACCGAAGGTGTGGAGCTGTGATGTAAAATCAGACATGCACTTGTCAGCATGATCTGATGGCTAGATACCCAAACAGAGCGCAATACCCCATTACGCTTCGTCAATGTGACCTGGTGCCAGGCAAGAGGCAAAACCAGTTTTCCAGACCGGTATCGATTTCAAATACGCCAGACCTTCGGTATCGATTCGGTTCACGTCCTCAAGATTTAGGCTTAGTTTCCTTTTTTTACCCAAATGACCAGCGCACAGATCCCGCAAAACCGGCATCGCGGCATTGTTCAACTCGCCTTCGATCCGAATGAAAACGTCACCATCTTCCGTAAATGTCTCTTTAAAATAGATCATAGTGCTGTAAACTCCTCAAAGAGTGTGCCAGCTGGTCAGAGACTAATTTCTTCCATAATTATAGATAATTAAAAGATATCCAGCCAAAAAAACAGTGATAAGCTGATATTAAATACAACGTAAATACCATATATGACGTTTTTTTGTTGGCAGATCCTCATGAAAGAATCATGAATACGGTATGGGGTCGGCTCATAAACTAATTCACATTCTATTTGTAAAATGTCCAGAGCTTTTTGGACCATTGTAAAAGAAGGTGAAGTTATTGCGAAGCTAAGGGTTTAATACCCCGCCCCTTGGGGCGTCCTGTCATCCCGGACGCCGATCCGGGATCCTGCACTAAATTGAACTAGATTCCGGGTCAAGCCCGGAATGACGTATTGATACCCCGTTGCATGCGGCGGGGTAGTTTATTTTTTTAACGATCCCTAAGCGTTTTAAAATGAGAAAATTGTAACAGACGGTCAATAATAGAAATATGACAGTTTTTAACCAGCACTTCAAGACAGCGAGCATTCTAATGATCCAATTTCATGAGGATCTGAATACTTTGGCTTGCACCTGTCCTAGCACCCGGCTCTCCTCTATGGGTTTGACAAAATGGAATAGAAGTAAATACGGGAAGTTGGTAAAAGCGCGGCAAATCTCAGGAAGGATTTTGAAATGTTTGAATTTACTGGAATAATTTACAGATGCGACGAAAGAAATGGCTGAAAAGGGGTAGGGAATGGCGGAGGATGTTCCAATTCAATGTTTATAGGGTTTTGCGCGGAGAGATGGTGCGGTGTGTTTCGTTTTATACCATGTGAAATACTTGGGTAGTCAGTTGGAGTAAACACCGTTTTCGAGATTCTGGAAAAAATCTTTTGCGCTGAATAATGTCAGGCATCCATCAATTTCTTACGAATCCAACTGGGGTTTCTTCTGCAGTCAAGAACTGCCATCACTAAAACCTCATCTTCTGAAACTCTGTAATATATTGCAAATGGAAATCGTTTCGAAAGAAGTCGGTGGTATCCGAATACTTTAAGGTGAATGCCTTCAAAATATCTTAAAGAATCAATGTCGGAATAAAGAGAATCAAGAAAATATGAACCAAGCCCAGCAGACTGTTTTTTATAAAAGCGATATCCTTCCTCTAGATCTCTTTCTGCAACATCAAGGATTCTTACTTTCATCTTGTATTTTTTCTAATCCTTTCTTTCGCCTCATCCCAATCTCTAACTTTGGCTTTTCCAGAAGCCAATGCCTGTTCTCGGTCATCAAGGGTTTCTTTATGCCAAGCAGGTGATTCAAATTTCACTTCATCTCTTGTCAAGTCATCCCAAATTGATTCCATCAGGTTGAGCTTTTGACCAAATGAAAGTTCGGAAAGAGGTATAACTATTTGTTCCATCTTTGAATCTCTCAATATATTGTTGAATGTCTTTTAGAAATTTTAACACATACCGATCATTAGTGAAACCATCTTTCCTGAAATGAAAAAAATAATAACTAACAAGGGAAAACTCATGTCTCGTGTTATATTATTCTCTAGTGGATCTGGTGGCGTTGGCAAAACCGAAAAAGAAATGAATTTTGCAACAGCATCCTACGCGAGAGTGACTTTGCGACGTAGAACAATTTAGCACTGCACTATTATACCGTCAAACCTTGTCTGATGCTTCTATTCAGCAGAAATATAAAGGAGTGTTAGCTTTACCTGGCAGGGGGGGGGGAGGTATCATCCTGAAGCGGGGTTGCCCAACCAGCAATCAGGGATGCGAAACCCTGATCGCCTTTGTTTTACTTTCTTACAATAGGCTGGCCTGAAAGCCAGGAGGCAATCAGGTCGGCATACAACTATTAATTCTAAAATATACCGTACAAACCAACACCAAGATAGGTTTTGGTGGTTGTGTCCCCACCTTCAGGTGTAGATGCCTTGGAGTCATAAATGATCATGTGTCCTTTTGGCTCAATAATCCCGTCAAACCCTTTGTCAGCAAACAATAGCTGCTCATCAAGATAGTTCCTCAAATATGTCTTTATAGAACTTACACAGGTTGCTGAATTATTACCACTTCTAATATTTGCGAAGATGAAATCCACTTTAATTTTAAGTGCTTGGGCAAAGCGAATTGCTTCAGATTTGATGCCAGTTTTGAGGGAAATTCGGAACTCTCTTATGTTATTGATTCCATTAATATATTTCCTGAGATCATTGGGGATGGTTACTCGGAAGAAGTAGGCTGAATGCCCGTTGTTTCTGACGATGAAGGTAGGCCGTCTTGCGCTCATATTTTCATCTCCACCAATTTAGGTATTGGGAAGAGAAAAACAGCATCAAAATCCCTCTAATTCCCACCAATAGGGAGCTTAGAGTGTTACCTAGAGTGTGACCAAAAATGCAATTATGGTGTTTTTTGAGGTGTGTTGAAACAGTGCAAAGCCCTATGTCTAGAGCCCGTAGGTCTGATTTGTGGTGTGGTGGAGGTGGCGGGAATCGAACCCGCGTCCCAAAGACAGAACTAATAGCTTTCTACAAGTTTAGTCAGATTATTATGTCTCGCCAATACCATTTTGTTCACTGACATCCTCAGGTACGGCCACCCATTTGGTAAATCACCCTACCGCCAATGGGAATCAGTAGAGCTAAGCCTGATAAAGTTACACGAAATCCTGCTTATCAGACATCACAGGCTTCGCGCCCTCGAACTAGGCTGCTATAGCAGCGCTGTTAAGGGTGTAATCACTATTTTTAGCAAGTAAAAATATTCAGACGATTTTTATAGTGGCCCTTCGTCTAACCACTACTTGCTGACACTATTAATATCTCATCCAGGTCGAAATCCTGTACACCCCCGGGAGGTTGGTTTTTACTGCAGTTTTACTGGTTCAGGTTTTTAAGCGCTCGCTTCATGTCCCGTTTGTCATCTTTTGCTTTTAAAGACATCCGTTTGTCGTGGAGTTTCTTCCCACGGCAAAGAGCGATCTCCACTTTTACCCGACCTGCCTTATAATACAAGGACAATGGAATAAGCGTCAACCCCTTTTCCCTCACTTTGGCAAACAGTTTAACGATCTCTCTTCTATGCATTAACAGCGGCCTAATACGGTTTGTTTCGTGGTTGTGAATATTGCCGAATTTATAGGGGCTGATCTCCATTTGATGCAGGGTCAACTGGTAGTTATCAATCTGGCAAAATGCATCCACAAGCTTCACCTGCCCTTCCCGTACGCTCTTGACTTCTGTTCCCACCAGAGCGATACCTGCCTCAAACCGCTCCATTATTTCGTATTCGTGCCAGGCTTTTCGGTTTCTAACAATGAATTTATTTGCCATTTTTTTACTTGAAAATTGCTGCTTTAAATTGTTTGTAAAGGCTTTCTTGTCTTAATATCTATCAGCCGATGAACTGTCCGATGGAAAATGTTTAATTCTTTTTTTTATTGATCTGGATGCCGCGAGCTACGTGTTTCGAAACGAAACACTTGGATCAGAGTCCGGCATGACGAGGTGGAAAATGCCGAATCAGAGTCCCTCATGACAAGGTGGAGAAAATGGCGGTATCCCTTCACTTCAAAGAATACTCTGCCTCTTTAGTATATTTCGCTCCATTTGGCGTCAGAAAGCTTGAAAAAAGCGAGAAGTACTCCACAGAAAACGGTTCTGATCGAAACCGGTCATAATGAACCAGATAATCGCCCATTCGTTTAATTTTGTTTGACTTCACACGACCTATTGTCACATGCGGATGAAACTTGCGGTGCTCTCCTTTAATGCCGATACTATTAATTTGA
>PJEL010003448.1_pt1 | contig 13520 bp, 12 predicted proteins | sample 1853271 | NCBI WGS metagenome assembly PJEL01 (sample SAMN08108733, study PRJNA415343) | Invertebrate metagenome, whole genome shotgun sequencing project. | host: Globobulimina | place: Sweden: Gullmar Fjord | collected 2015-08 | reverse complement strand
TTGGCATTATTTGGCGATATTTTGGTGTTGCCAATCAAACAACGGCTGCCTTGATGTTATGGACGGCTGCGGCATACTTAATGAAGGAAGATAAGCTACATTGGATTTGCACCATACCTGCAATTTTTATGACGGTAGTGGTTATTGCTTTTGTCCTTAGTTCTGAAACCTTAGGTTTTGATTTACCGATTGCTATTGCGACTTTATCAGCAAGTTTAATAACGGCTTTTTGGACGCTATTTTTGATTTGTCGAAACATTAATATTGGCCAAGCATCAAGAAGCCAATAAGCAAAAGAAAGCTTAAAGCGCGGTGGTTATAAAATAACACCGCGCTAGCTATTTTATAGTCAATGGCTCAGCCATGTTGGTTTTTATTGTCTAGCACTTCTTTTAAATAAGCAGCGTGTTATCCGAAAATAATCGACTTAGATAGATGTTTGTTAAAGCCTATTGCTATCGCCTTTTCTTTTGTTCTTTGCTTTGTCGCTTGGTAACCATTAAGTATCTCCACATGTTATGCATTATGGCGTGCTGAGATATTTGGCAAGTATCTTTTGATACTTATCCGTACTTTGAAGGTGTGTTAATGCTTCATCCATTCGTTTTATAAAATCTTCTTTGAAAACAAATTTATGGTTTTCACTATTGGTATAGCCAATATGAGAGGTTTGGGTCATCACAATAAGTGCTTCGTTGATATCATCAAAGCTTATGTGCTCATTTTTAAATTCTTGCTTTAGCTGATTAAGTTCCCACAGTGTGGAAATTCTATCATTTAAATAGCAGTCGACTCGCTTGCTCAGTAATTTCAAAACATTTGAGCGGGTATCTTTATTTTCCCATACGTTGATAGTGCCTTTTTGTTTTGCTGCAATTAACGCTTTGTTGAGAATATAATAGCCAGCGTTTATGCCTATATTTAATGGTGCAATAACGGCATTGTTTTTTTTGTTCAAGTGGTAAGAAAGATCAACATCTGATTGGCAAAATGCTACGACAGTTTCTGACAGCAAAGCGACAGAATAAGGCCACATAAACGGACGTTCTTCAAAATGCTTGTAAGGTGGAAATAGGGCAAGTGCCATGCCATTTTCTAGTTTAAACAAACCTCTTTTCCACGGAATAGCTGCTAGCTTTACTTCATAATAGGGCTTGAGTGCTTGTGCTGCCGCTTTGATTAGCTCGACATAAATTCCTTTTAGCTGGCCATTTTTAACAAAAGAATAGGGGGGATAGGAATCATCAGCGAGCAAGGTGACCTGTTGCGGAGATTGCGCTTTTGCAAAACCGCAAAACAAGAGTAAAAAGCAAAAGAATAGCTGGTAGATAATTTTACCTCGGGTTATGGGGGCGTTTATTGCTGAACATTATAAATAGCATGTTTTGGTATAATACCAATACCAAATTGTCTACTCATTTAACAAGTGTAGACTATATTTAGCACGATCAAATAGTTGGCGAAAGTTCCGTCATTTCAAGCAATACTTCAAAATAGCAAAATAACAAAATAACAAAATAACGAATCAGCCAACCGCTTCTCAAAGTGGCTTATTTTAGCTATAAATTCTAGCCCAGAAAAAATTAAATTAGTCTGATCGCTATTATCTTTAAACATGCACATTTCTTACACATTTATTAGCTAATATTCAGTTATTCTTGAACCATGGGATAAACTGTTGTTTGTGGTTTTATGTTAAATTCATATTTCGTTAGCTTAGGGTTGTTGATTTTTCTATGAAAATTCAAAATAAACTTTTTTTGATCTTGTTTGGTTTTAGTTTGCTGCTCGTTACTATGCTTGTTGTGCTTATGCAGTGGAGTTTAGGCAAAGGCATGATTGAATATGTTAATACTAAGGAAGTTGAAGCGTTAAAGCCGGTGGCGGTTGAACTTGCCAATGAATACCGTAAAGAGGGTAATTGGCATAGCATGTTTGGCCAGCATATTAAGTTTCGTCATTTGATATCAGAGCAGCTTAGAGGCAGTGAATTTGCCCCGCAAAGAGAAATTCTTCCACCAGAATATAGGCATTTTCGAGGCCCTCCGCGAAAACATTTACCAGCAAAGCGCTTGTCGTCAGAACGCCTATCATCAGAACACTTATCGTCAGAGCGACCAGCAAGAAAAAACAGACAATCAATGGATGACTTTCCACCAGAGGGATTGCCACCGCCAATCTTAGAAAACCAAGCGCATTATGCGCTACTTGATAGCGGTGGAAATATTATTGTTGGTAAGTACTTTGATGATCAGGAGTATAGTAAAACCGCGATTGAGCTTGAGCATGAAATTGTCGGTTATTTTGCCGTTTCAAAGCGTAATTCATTAACCCAAGGTTATGAAGTTGACTTTATTGAGCAGCAACAAAACTATTTATGGCTTATTGCGCTGGTAGCTTTGTGCTTAGTGGCGCTGGTTACATTGCCACTTGCACGACATGTTGTCGCCCCCATTAAAGTTATAACTCGAGGCATGCATAAATTAACGCAGGGTGATTACCAGCAATCAATAGAGATGAAACGACAAGATGAACTCGGTGAATTGAGTCGTGATTACAATGAGCTTGCTTTAACTTTGGCGGAAAATGAAAGCGCAAGAAAACGTTGGCTAGCTAATATTTCTCATGAGCTGCGCACCCCCGTAGCAATTTTACGTGGCGAACTTGAAGCAATGCTTGATGATGTCAGGCCGTTAACCAAAAAGAATATTGCTTCGGCTAATGATGAAGTAAAGCACCTTCATCGACTGATAGATGATTTAAATTTACTGACCAGTGCCGATATTGGCGCGATGACTTATCGTAAACAAGATGAAGATTTAGTTGAGTTAGTTACCGGTGAATTAGCTAAATATCATAGCTATTTAGCTGATGCGGGTATAAAACTAAGTCAGGAGTTTATTGCTCAAAAAACTCCTGTTTATGTAGACAAAAATAGGCTGTACCAACTGTTTGAAAATATTATAAACAATGCGATTAAATACTCGTCAGCAACTCGATTGAAAATATCTTTGTCCGTTGACAAAACAGCGAGTAAACCAATTGCGCTAATGAAATTTGAAGATGATGGAATCGGTGTTGATGAGTGCCATTTAGCTAATTTGTTTGAACATTTATATCGAGTTGATGATTCGAGAAATCGTAAAACAGGTGGCGCGGGCTTAGGTTTATCGATATGTCGTCATATCGTGATTGCGCACCAAGGTGAAATTTCTGCAGAGCGTGCCAGTATTGGTGGTTTAGCCATTATTATAAAGTTACCAATAAGCTAGCCCTAAACAAATGGAAGATGATATTTATGGCAAATACAGTATTGATTGTTGAAGATGAAATAAAGTTAGCAACCTTATTAGCTGATTATGTCGCGCAGACAGAATACCTGCCGCATATGATTCATCATGGTGATGAAGTTATAGCTTGGGTAAAAGAGAATTCCCCGCAGGCGATTTTACTCGACATTATGCTACCGGGTAAAAATGGCGTTGATTTATGTAAAGAAATCCGCCAGTTTTCCAATGTTCCTATTTTAATGGTTACTGCAAAGGTTGAAGAAATAGACCGTCTAATAGGGTTAGAGTTGGGTGCAGATGATTATATTTGTAAACCGTTTAGCCCACGAGAAGTAATGGCTAGACTTAAAGCGGTATTAAGAAGAACGCAAACCATTGAAAATACAACCGAGCTGTTGCAGCTTGATGAATATCGACAAACAGTGAGCTTTCATCATCAAGAAGTGGTTTTAACGGCAGTAGAGTTTCAATTATTAAAACCTTTGGTAAACAAACCCGAGCGAATTTTTACCCGTGATCAATTAATGCAAAATATGTATTCAGATCATCGTATTGTCAACAATCGCACTATCGACAGTCATATTAAAAAATTACGTAAAAAACTGGCAGATATTAGTGAAGATAAAGACTGGATACAGTCAGTTTATGGCACGGGTTATCGACTCGTTTTGTAGTTTTTAACTCAGTTTATAATTAGGTTTTTTATTGCCGCTTTAATGAGAAAAAGTAGCACGTATTGCTCTTTGCTTTTTATCTCTAGTATTGATTGATTTTCTTACTTTTATTCTTTGAAATAAGTAACTTCCTTTTTTCTTGCACATTTTTTGCGCATTCTATTGTTAATTTATGAATTGAATATTTAACGATAGGATTTACCAATGAGCTATAGCCAAAAATTATTGCTAAGTATCGTATTACTAATGTCGGTATCTACGCACGTACTAGCAAAAAATAGCCCCAAGCAAAACAGAGATCAGCCGCCACGTCTTGAATTAACTACCATTGATATTAATGGTGATGGTGAAATAGACTTTGATGAATTTGCACAATTTGCACAATTTGAACTCCCTTTTGGCGATCATCAAACGGCATTTTCTCATATAGATAGTGACGATAACGGCATCATCAGCAGTGAAGAGCTAGAAAGTCATAAACCACCAAAACGTGACCGTAACTGAGGAGAAAAATAATGATAAGTGGAATTAGCTCTGGCATGTCAATGCCACCATCATCTTTAAGCTCTGAGCAAAGCTTAACAGAAGCACAGCAAACATTAATTTCTGAAACCTTGTCAGAGCTTGATGCTGATAATTTAACAGAAGCTGATGCTTTGAGCATTATTGAAGCATTTTCTCAGGCGGGTATTCAACCTAGTGCAGCACTTGAAAAAGCGATGGCAGAATATGGCATTGATGCCAAAACGGTAGGTGAACTTGCTAATGTTAACAAAGAAGGGCAAAGGCCACCCCCTCCGCCGCCTCAACAAAGTACTGAAGAAATTACCTCAATGGTTGATTATTTAACTGAGTTGCTCGAAGAAAAATTAGCAACAACCAATAACAGTGCCTTAAGCGATGAAGACAAACAGTCAATATTGGCGCAAGTTTTTGAAAAGTTTGATATTGAAGAGGGTGATTCAATCATTAATACCACGGCGTAAATGGTAGTTTTTTATTATCTGGCTTATACCAAATTGATTAAATTGGTACTACTTCAAATTTTGGATCAGCCAGATAATTTCTATTTATTAGATGCACCTTTTTCGTAACCAGCTTTTCGGTGTTTTGCTAAATAGCTTGGCGTTCTAGCTTTTGGCAATTTATAAACGAAATGGTATCTTGCGACATGATAGCTTGGATCAAAACCATAAAAGTTAAGTTTCATTTTAGCTAACTCTTCTTCACGATATTGCTGTAATGGTTTTTCCCTTTCATCATGTTGACGCTTATCTTTATTAGCCGCTAAAAATTGACTGAAATCTTGATTGCTGGTGATATTTTTCACAGTAGTAATTAGTTCAGCTAAAAATTCAGATTTGGCAAAAGTAAAATCGAGTAAGCCAAGTTCTCTGGCTTGAATAGCGCCAATAGGTAATCTATTTTGTGTTATCTGTTGGGCTTTCTCTTTGCCAATGCGTTCAGGTAAAATATAGGTCCAGTATTCTGAGCCAAACAAATTCCCCATAGATTTATAGTGCGGGTTAAGTACAACCTCATCATTGGCTGCAACAAGGTCACATGCAAGTGCTAAAAATACCCCACCAGCACCAACATTTCCGTTTATCGCGGCAACGGTGAGTTTGTCGGTAGTTTCAATAATGGCTTTGCAAATATCGTTCATGGCATTGATATTTTGCCATGACTCATCGGCTGCGCTTTCATTCGCTTCAATCACATTTAAATGAATACCGTTAGACCAAAAATCGCTGCCGCCCATTAAAATAATAGTTGAAACGTTTGACGCGGCCAGTTCTTGATATTCCTTGAGTAAGCTCTTACATTGCTTGGTGCTCATTGCGCCATTGTAAAAATTAAAATAGAGGTAGGCGATATCGCCTTGAACCTGATTTTGCGCTTGATTTTGTGTTGGTGTAGCAGCAAACTTTTGAATATGGTGCCAAACTTCTTTATATCCGTGCACTCCTGCACATTGTAATTCTAAGCTGGCAAGCTGCTCTTTTACCACAAGCGTTGCGGGTAGTTTAAGCGTGCGTTCATTTTCTTTTGTTGGCTTCTTGCGTAAATGAGTTACCCAAACGGCGCTATCTAAAGTTGCTATTGCAATAGCGTCATGTTTCTCAGCAATAACGGTTCCGGCTTCGCCAGACAGTGCATGGTCAATTGATGCGTTAAAGAGATAATATTCTTGATCAAATAATTTAGTTAACAGCCCCGGATTGCCATCAGCGGAATGAATTTTTCTGACAATAATTTCACTGTCATCTAGTTGCCAGTTTATCGCTCGGTCAGCTTGTTTCATTAAACAACGCCATTGGCCTTTATGTGAGCTTTCTGATGCGTTAATTTCTGCTAATGGAGTCGGCTTGAAATTGGGATTTTGATGGTTGTTTAAGGCCTTTTTAATGGCAGAAATAGCTGCAGAAGTTACTTCTTGTCGGTAAATACTCGATTTACTTGCTACTCGCATAGCAAAGGTTTTACTGGCCCAAATGTCACCGCCGTCCATGATCTCATTTGCTTGTAAAACAGTAATGCCCCATGACTTTTCTTGATTGATAATCGCCCAATCAAGCGAGCTTGGCCCGCGATCGCCAACAATGCCCGGGTGAATTATCCAGCATAAATAATTTTGCCAAACTTGTACTGGAATGGCACGTTTTAGAAAAGGGGCAATAATAATATTAGGTTGAAAACGCGCAACGGCATCAAGGCAAACGTCATCATTAATATCAAACTCTATGCTAATCTCGTGACCCATTTGCTCAAGTTCAATATGTAAACGTTGGCACAAACAGTTATAGGCATGAGTAAGTAATAAAATTTTCATCTTTAGCAAATCCTCGGCAGCTGTTCGCCATTAATCCAATCAACCATGCGCATGCCGCCGAAGCTTGTTTCTAATTGCACAAAATTGTTCGGGTCTTCAAAAACCTCACCAACAATGGCAGCGTCTTCACCTTGTGGGTGTTGTTTCATTACGGCTAATAAACCTTCTGCTTTATCACTTGGGCAAAAGGCGATTAACTTTCCTTCATTAGCGACATAAAGCGGGTCTAAGCCTAAAAATTCACAAGCTGATCGTACTTGCTCTTTTACTGGGATTTCAGCTTCATATAACTGAATGCCGACATTTGCCTGCCCAGCAATTTCGTTAAGTGTTGCGGCTAGGCCGCCACGTGTTGGGTCGCGCATACAGCGTATTTCAGGTGTTTGTGCTGTCATGGTTTTTACTAAGGAGTCTAGGCTTTGTGAGTCAGACTCTATCGTGGTATCAAAGGTTAGGTTTTCGCGCAACGACATAATGGCAACACCATGGTCGCCCATGCTACCGCTGACAATAATTTTATCGCCTACTTGGATTTTATTTGCACTACGCTCGATGCCATCGGTGAGCACGCCAATACCTGTGGTATTAATAAAAACGCCATCACCATGGCCTTTTTCAACTACTTTGGTATCGCCAGTAACAATCTTAACCTTTGCTTGTTCGGCTGCTTGCGCCATTGAATCAATAATTTTAACCAGTTCGCTTAGCGGATAGCCTTCTTCCAAAATAAAGCCACAGGAGAGATATAAAGCGGTAGCGCCAGACATCACAACATCATTTACGGTGCCATGCACTGACAATGAGCCGATATCACCACCAGGGAAAAATATTGGACTGATCACATGACTATCGGTAGCCATAACAATTTTTCCTGAGCCAACATCTAAACTTGCTTGGTCATTTTGTTGATTGAGAATAGGGTTATCAAATCGTTCGATAAAAAGCTGTTCAATAAGTTGTGACATCGCTTTGCCACCAGCACCATGTACCATTTCAACACGACCATTTTTCAGGTCTAAGGCTTGAGTAAATTTATTAGGCTTATTATTTTTTATTGTTTGATTTGTCATAAGAAAAAACCTTTATGCTTGATTACGGGTATTTGAAGAGCCGTCTGTATTGGTAACTTTAATTGAACGTTGTTGATGTCGACCATAACTATAATAGGCGGCACAGGCTCCTTCTGAGGAAACCATGCAAGATCCTATTGGATTTTCGGGCGTACATTTTGTGCCAAATAATTTGCAATCTTGTGGTGTTTTTACGCCCCGTAAAATTTTAGGACACTCACATGCTTTGTTATCTCGACCTTTTGACGGTGGGAGAATAAATTTTTTCTCTGCATCATAGGCATTAAATTCGGGTTTTATTCTTAAACCAGAATAAGGCACTAAACCTAAACCTCGCCATTCAAATTCGGCACGCATTTCAAAGGTATCAGCCACTAAGTTTTTTGCTTTTAAATTGCCGTCGGGGGTTACGGCGCGCGTAAATTCATTCTCTACTTTTGCTTGCCCAAGGTTAACTTGGCGAACAAGCATTAAAATAGCCTGTAAAACATCAAGTGGCTCAAAGCCTGCTATCACCACCGGTTTTTGATATTCTTCGGCAAAATATTCGTATGGTTGAGAGCCAATTACTGTGCTGACGTGTGCGGGGCCAATAAAACCATCAAGTGGCACTAAGCCCATGTCTCTAACTTCTGGAGATTCCAAAATGGTGCTAATTGCTGAAGGTGTCAGCACATGGTTGCAAAAAACTGAAAAGTTATTTACTTGTTGTTTTTTAGCTTGCTGAATAATCAGTGCTGTTGGCGGTGTTGTGGTTTCAAAGCCAATGGCAAAAAATACTACTTCTCGATCAGGATTGTTTTTGGCTATGGTCAGTGCATCGGCACATGAATAAACCATGCGAATATCAGCGCCTTCGGCTTTCGCTTTGAGTAGACTTCTGCGCTTGGAGCCGGGCACTCGCATCATATCGCCATAACTGCATAAAATAACATGGTGATCAGTTGCTAGCTCAATCGCGGCGTCGATACGTGGAATAGGTAAAATACAAACAGGGCAACCAGGGCCATGGATCATTTTGATATTCTCAGGCAATAAATCTGGAATGCCATAGCGAAAAATTGCATGGGTATGGCCGCCACAAAACTCCATAAAATGATATGTCTTATCAGCTTGTGCCTCGGCTGATATTTTTTCGGCGATGTGTTTTGCCATTTTACCATCGCGATATTCATCAACATATTTCATTAGCTATTCTCGTTCTCAGAGGCCGCATGTTCGGCAATTGCAGCGGTTAATACGCCCATTTCTTCAAAAAGAGCGAGTGTTTTGGCTGCTTCTTCAGGATCTATTTTATTGAGCGCATAACCGACATGCATAATGACGTAATCGCCAATTGCGAGGTCTTCAATCAATGCAATTGAAATCTCTTTTTTAACGCCACCGATATTTACTACCGCGACATCATCGGCTAAGAGTTGCTCTACTTTTACCGGAATTGCTAGGCACATGTTTCAGCCCCTTTTTTTAAAGTTGTTTGACAAAGCGGGTTACTTTGCGAAGTTAAAACGGCCCAAGCTTGACCCAAAGAAAGTGAGCTATCATTTGGTGATATCGTGCTGGCGCTGTAAACGGTAAAACCGATATTTGTAAGACGCTCTGTGACCATAGTGGTTAATTTTTGATTGAGAAAGCAGCCACCAGATAAAACAATTTGTTTAGTCGAGTTTGGTGCTAATAACATTAACCACTGACTTAGGCCAAAACTTAGCTGGTAATGAAAAGTTGCTGCGCCATCATCACGAGGGATTTTTACTAATGCCAGTAACAATGGGGTAAAATCTAACTGATTATTTTCATCAATAACAAATAACGGCTCGGTAGTTCTTACTTTGCCGTAATCTGCAGCTGCTTCTATTCTCATTGCGCTTTCTGCTTCAAAACTGTTGTTATTGGCAAGGCCTAAAATAGCGGCAGCTAAATCAAATAATCGGCCAACGCTATGTGTTTTAGGGCAATGGCTGTTGTTTTTTATCATCTGCTTTACTATTGAGAAGCCAGGCTCCGCACTAAAGATTTCTTCAGCAATTGCACCAAGATTATTGCTATGTAAAAAAGCAGACGCTAAACGCCACGGTTGTTTGGCTGCTATATCTCCACCAGGTAATGTCAGAGGTTTGAAGTGTGCTAATTGTTGGCTGCTTTTATTGTCAATTAACAAGCATTCACCGCCCCAAGATTGACCGTCATCTCCTAAGCCGACGCCGTCTAATGAAAGTGCAAGATATGGCGTGGTTAACTGATGTTCACATGCTATTGCAGCGCTGTGCGCATGATGATGCTGTACTTTTATTAATGGAATCTGGTGCTGTTGCGAGAATTGCTGGGCAAATTGACTACTATAAAAATCTGGGTGTAAATCGGCAACTACTTGCTCTGGCGTAATTTGAAAAATATTTAGCATATGCGCTACTGTTTCTTGCAGGTAGCGGCAATTGTCGGGGTTATCTAAGTTGCCAATATATTGCGAGAGGTAAGCTTTATCGCCTTTGGTAATACAAACGGTATTTTTGAAATATCCACCGACAGCAAGTGTCGACTTGCCACTAAAGGGCAGCGTTATTGCGCTTGGTGTCATGCCTCGGGCACGACGTATAATTATAGCCTTACTGTTAATACTATCGTTCTTACTAAAGGTATTAGCGGTGTTGCTATCAATATTTGCAATGCTTTGCGTTGACTGGTCGTGTGCAAGTTTAATTTGTTCTACATGGTTATCTTCGTTTGGTTCAAAAACACAATTGATAATTGAGTCATCACAGCGTTTATGAATTTTTCGGTTATGGCTCAAAACAAAGTCGGCTAATGAGCTCAGTGTTTTAATATCATCATGAAAAATCAATGGCTGACCATGTAAGTTTGCACTGGTCATTACCAACGCTAAATGCGAGTTGTTTTCTGCTGTATCAGCTTGTTGAAATAATAAGTGATGCAATGGTGTGTAGGGCAGCATAATGCCTAAACTGTTCATTTTAGGCGCGAGATGATCAAGCTGATGATTTTTCTTTTTCAATAAGACAATCGGGGCAACATTACTCGTTAATAGTTCTTTGGCAACTTGTGGCAGCTGTGCAATGTTTTCGACAGCGGTTAAATCAGCCACCATTACTGATAAGGGCTTTGTTTCTCGCTGCTTTAGCTTTCGTAAACGTGCTACCGATTGAGCATTGTAAGCGTCACAAACTAAGTGGTAGCCACCTAACCCTTTGATAGCAACAATAGCTCCTTCGGTTAATAACCTGATTGTTTTTTTGATCAGATTAGTGGTTTGAATTTCATTTTGCTTCGCATCAAAAAGGCTTAGTTTTGGCCCACAGTCTGGACAAGCATTTGGTTGAGCGTGAAAGCGACGATCAAGTGGATTGATATATTCATCTTGGCATGTATGACACAACGGAAAACTTGCCATGGTAGTGAATGGGCGGTCATAGGGCAGTTTTTCAATAATAGAATAACGCGGGCCACAATGGGTGCAATTGATAAAAGGGTAGTGAAAACGCCTGTTATGTTGATCAAATAATTCTGCCAAACACTCATTACAGGTTGCAGCGTCAGGTGCTATTTGTGTACTTACCGCATTATGCTGACTAGTAATAATAGTAAAGCCGTTATGCAAAATAGGCTGCGGGCTTTGCTTTTTTTCTATGCTATCTATTCGTGCTAGCGGCGGTAACCTTGTGGTAAGTAGCTCAAGAAATTGGGCAAGCTGTTGTTTACTGGCAGCCAAGGTTATTTGAACCCCTTGGCCATCGTTATGCACACTGCCCGCTAGTTTAAGCTCGGTCGCTATTTGATAAACATGTGGGCGAAAACCGACGCCTTGAACCAGACCTGCAATTGAAATTTTATAGCCGTTAGCCAAGGTTAGAAATTTCCGTAGATCAGGTGGCTACCCAAAATAATAGCGCTGAGGGCAACAAAGGTTCTAGCACCATTAACAAGTTTATCGCCAAAGCGTTCTAATTGACGATAACCGTGCGCCATTAAACCGCCAAAAATAGCCATTGAAGTGATCACGCCCAAACCAAAGAGCAAGACATAACTCATTGCCATTGTTGCTGAGCCCATCTTACTTAGTGGCAGTAAAACTAAAAGCGGAGCACTACCAGCAATGCCATGTAAAACACCTACTAGCAAAGCGGAGTGGTCTTGCACTTTATGGTGGTTTTTTTGATGCCAATGGGCATGGTGAATATCGGGTTCATGTTTGTGAAAGCTAACCAATAAGCCTTTTCGAAAGACATCGAACAAGGTCCAAGCGCCAATTAAAATAAGCACTATACCCACTAGAGATTCTGCAAAACCACTTAAACTTTCCGGAATAGCGATGCCAAAAAAATATACGCAAGCGGCGATGCTCAATAGCGCTAAACCGTGGCCAGTTGCCCAGTGATAACAAAATCGAATGCAAGATTTAAATGTTGGACGTTTTGATGCTAAGCCTGATACCGCCATAATATGGTCGGCATCTAGCGCATGAAGTAAGCCAAGGCTAAAGGCGAGTATCAGCGTGCTCTCAATAGTCATTGTTTCCATTAAGGTCCTCCTGCGATGGCGCAATAATTTGATATCGTTCTAGTTTATTAGTTAGCCCAACACGAGAAAGCCCAAGTTCGTCGGCTGCTTTGCTTTTGTTCCACTGATGTTTATCAAGCGCTTCGTTAATTAATGCTTGCTCTAAAAGCTCTACTCTTTCTTTGAGAGATAAAGTGCTGTCTAAACGTGTTAAATCTTGATGTTGTTGATGATAATTTTGCTGCAATTCAGGCGACAATGTTTCCTTGATAATCGCTTTGCCGTGGCTAAAAACAATCAATCGTTGCATTTCATTTTGCAGCTCTCGCACATTTCCAGGCCACTGGTATTTTGTTAGATAGGCTTTGGTTTGCTCATCAAGTGGCGCATAGCATTGGGAAAAATTTTTGCAGTAGCTTGTTAATAGTGATTCAGCAATCGGGATAATGTCCATCGGTCTGTCACGCAGAGGAGGTACATGCAAGTTTACTGTTGTCAGGCGGTAGTATAAATCAGCACGAAAGCGCTTTTGAGCCACTTCTTGCTTTAGGTCGCGATTAGTCGCGGCAATGACTCGAACATTAATTTTTTTACTTTGATTTGTCCCTAATGGGCGAATTTCACCTTCTTGTAAAACACGGAGCAATTTAACTTGAAAGGTTGGTGAAATATCCCCAATTTCATCTAAAAATATGGTGCCGCCATCTGCTTTTTCAAACAGCCCGATATGGTCGCTAATTGCGCCAGTAAAAGCGCCTTTCTTATGGCCAAACAATTCACTGGATAAGAGCTCGTCGTGCATTGCGCCACAGTTTTCAATGACAAAGGGTTTATTAGCGCGTTGGCTGCTGTAATGCATTGCGCGGGCAAGTAATTCTTTACCCGTGCCAGACTCTCCGGTGATCATCACAGCAATATCATATTGGGCAATGTCTTTAAGTTGAGACAAAACAAGATTCATCGGACTGCTTTCACTGCGAATAATATTGTCGAGTTGATACTCTTGTTTTAAGTGGTTTAATTGGTTTTTAAGCTTGCTGGCTAAAGACTGTTCACTAAATTTTAGCTCGTTGGCAAGGTATCTGTTTTGCTGTTGTAACTCGTACATATAGGTAGCATTTTTTACTACCATTAAAAG
>PJEL010003447.1_pt1 | contig 13529 bp, 9 predicted proteins | sample 1853271 | NCBI WGS metagenome assembly PJEL01 (sample SAMN08108733, study PRJNA415343) | Invertebrate metagenome, whole genome shotgun sequencing project. | host: Globobulimina | place: Sweden: Gullmar Fjord | collected 2015-08 | reverse complement strand
CTTAACCGTTTGACAGCAAACAACATTTCGGAAAATCTGTCTGTTTAGGCAATAAAAACATACACTTAAACCTATAAGTAGTGCTTGCGGCTATGTTTCAGGCTATGTCATATTTAGCCAATCCGCCATGCCACCACACGTGGTGCACAGCAACGAAAGGGCACTCTCGACGCTTCCCACTAATAGGGCAATCCAACAACGGTGCGCCCAACCCGAGTAGAAAAAATGCGAGGTTTCTCGATGCCACAGGCGTTTGCGCGCGATGCGCTGCTGAATATCCATGAAGTTACGACGCGGACCCGTTTGAGCCGGTCAACGATCCACCGTCTGCGAAAGCGCGACGAGTTTCCTCGCTCAACGCTGGTAGGAGAGCGATGCGTCCGCTGGTCCGCCGCAGAAATTGACCTCTGGATCAACGAGCAGTTGGCCGGGCGTCAAGCCGCCTGAGTCGCCACCAACACACCAAAGAAAAACCCTGCCCGCGTTACCGCGCTGGACAGGGCTTGAGGTAATTAACATTGCAAGAAAAAGATAACATTTCCGGTAACGCCGGTCAATCTGCACCAGCCCCGTGCGAAGCCATGGACCTTCTTCGCACTGCACAGGCGAAAGGCCTTCTGTCCGCCGACGATACTGCCCTGCAAGAATTGGAAGCTCGCTTCGCCATGGACGTATTGGACTTCCCCAGCGCCCTTTCAACGGCCCGTGACGCATTGTTGGGCGCAGGACTGGCAGAGAAAGCGCTTTCTTCCATCGAACCCCTTTTCCAACCCGGCGATGTGGTGGAACTCTGCGCCATTGGCACTGACGGCAGCATTGTCGCCCGTTGTGAAAAGCTGGACGGGGCCGAAGGGCGAACAGCATTGCTGGACTTCATCAAAGCACAGTTCGGCCACCGCAATCTGTACGTGGGCATCTGCCCCCGCAAAGCGTACATGGCCGGGACAACCCGCAAGGGCAACGCCGACGACGTTGCCGTTCGCCGCCATTTGGTCGCGGACTTGGACATTAAGGACGCCCCCGACGTAGACCCCGGCTGGACGCGAACCGTCTCGGCGCTGGGTGGGTTGAACCCGGACTTGACCCTTCACAGCGGGAATGGTTGGCAGCTCTGGTTGCCTGTGCAGGAACAACAGGGCGAAGCCCTTCGTTCTACTGTTGGGCCGCTTGCCGAAGCACTTGCCGCGCTGGGGTCGGACAACATGGCGGACCTGGCCCGCATTGCGCGCCTTCCTTACACCCTCAACATCCCGAACGAAGGCAAACGGCAGCGGGACGCAGTGCTGCGCTTGGCCCTGCCCGATGCGCCTGCCGCCCAAGAACAGGAATTTTCCGCATGATCCACACCCCCGAACAACTCCGCGATGCGTTGACCAAAATTGCCGCTCAACTTGTGTTGCCCGGACGTGGCTCTGGGCCCGCACGCGCGGGGGCATCGCCCAGCGCGAACGTGACCCCGGACAAGGCGGCTTTTCTTGAACCGTTCAATATGCTGATGGATGGGCTGCCGAACCCTGACCATATCAGTCGGGACGAACAAGTGAGCGTAGCCCATGCCGTACATGGCGCGGTCGATGGCACAGGCTTTGAAGCCGAAGGCCGCGACGCATTTCTTGATTGGTCCGCGCGCTGGACGTGGGGTGGTGATCCAGCACACGACGAGCAGATTTATGACACGATCCGGGAAAGCCGACTAGGCTGGACGTGGCTTCGTGGATTTGCTGCGCAACTGGATATGCCGCTTGCACGGCGTGTAGCCCACGCGGACGCAAAAGCGGTGTTTGGTGCAGCACCCCTCGATCCAGCAGACGTGGATGCACTCGCGTCGCGTATGCCTTCTGGAAGCGCCGCAGCACGCGCCTTGGCTGGGTTTACGCTTACCCCTGTAACAGCACCTGCCCCGGCCCAAATCCCGCCCCGGCAGTGGCTTTACGGGCGCAGTGTAATCGCGGGGTTCCCGTCCGTTTTGGTTGCGCCGGGCGGGACGGGCAAATCCGCCCTGACACTGGCAGAGGGGTTGGCAATGGCCTCTGGCAAAACGCTATTCGCGGGCGAAAAACCGGTCCGCCCCCTGCGCGTCTGGATGCACAATGCCGAAGACCCGCAGGACGAACAGTTGCGGCGTCTGGCAGCGGCGCAGGCGCACTACGGCATTTCGGACGCAGAGATCGGCGGACGTTTGTTCATGACCTCTGGACGGGAATTGCCTTTGTGCTTGGCGCGGATGGGTCGGAACGGCCCGGAAGTCGTTCCGGGGGTCGTGGAGCGGTTGGTGGACTTGATGCTGGACGCCAAAGTGGACGTGCTAGTGCTGGACCCACTGGGGGCGACGCACAGCCTGCCGGAAAACGACAACACCGCCGTGAATGTGTTGGTGGGCGCGTTGCGCCAGATTGCAGATCGCACGGGCGCAGCGGTCGTGTGCGTCCACCACACCAGCAAAGTCGCCGGGGCTGATATGGGGGCGGCAGGGGCAAACGCCGCCCGTGGTGCGTCCGCGCTTGTGGATGGTGCGCGTATCGTCCGGCAGTTGGTCCGCATGTCAGAAGCGGAAGCCAAAAAGTTCGGTATCGCGGAAGACGAACGCCACCAGTATGTCCGCGTCGAGAACGGCAAAGCCAACCTTGCACCGGCAGCGAAAGCCCGGTGGCGGCGTCTTGCATCTGTGCCGCTGAACAACGGTACGGCAGAGTACCCAGCAGGGGATACCGTGGCCGTCGTCGAGGATTGGAAACCACGCGACCCTATGGTCGGCACGCCCAGCGACCTTCACCGAGTCCAAGCCGCTATCCAGTCCGCAACGGCCAAACCCCGTGCCGCCGTTCAGTCTCCCTCATGGGTGGGTTACTTGATTGCGAACGCGCTGGGCATGGACGTCGGCAAGCCCGGCACCAAAGCCGTAGATCGCACGCCAGAACAGGCACGGGCATTCCGCGACGTGTCGGACATGCTGGACGGCTGGCTCTCGGACGGTGGGTTGCGGGTAGTTTCGGAGTTTGATCCGCGCGCCAAACGAGACGTTAATTGCATCACAGACGGCGAACCGGCAGTGATCCAATACGAGGCAGAAGGGACCGGGCAATGAGCGCCCGCCCCTACAATCTGACTGCTCCAAAAGGTGTCTGCGCAGTAGCGCAGTCTAACTGCGCACAACTGCGCGGATGGGCTGTAAAACTGCAAGACGCGCACGGGGCGCGCTCTCAAGAGCGCCCCTGCGCAGTAGTTGTTTTACTTAAGGGCGCAACTACTGCGCGCGGATATTTGGCCCCTGCCGGATATTCCCCGCAGTTGTCGTGCCGAACTGCGCAAATCGGCGGTTTTTTCGCCCAAGCGCAGTCCCCTTAGGATGAAGACTTGCAGCGATATGCACGCGGGGTTCGCTGTCCCGCTGGACGAACTGAAAGACAGGCAACGTCCGGCCTGAGACAGAAACACGAGACATGAAGGAACAATCTTTTGTCCAACACAGCAGACAGCAAAACCGCAATCACAACCCCTACCAATTACCACTTCATGGGCGGCCTGCCGAATTTTGCCGACATTTATGGTCGTCACCCGCAAACGCACGATCCCGAAGTGTGCCTTTTGCGCATCCGCAAATTTCTGACCGCGCACCCGGCCCGATTTGCACAATTCCTGACGGTCAAGGCGCAACTGCCCAACGGTGAACAGTCAGTGCGCTACCTGATCGGCTATCGTGCTCAACATGTCCGGGCATTGGACGGCTGGGTGCCTGCCGTATACGAAGTCAGTCAGACGGCAGACCTTTTCGGGGACGTCACACGAGGCTGGCTGGACGCAAAAGGCGACGTGGGAAACGAAAACCGGTTCCTGTTCACCCTGCTACTTGAGGAAACTGGCCGACGCCCAGAAGCCCACGCCACACTTCGTTCGATGGTTCTGACGGACCTCACTGGAATTCCCGGCGAGCGTGTTAACGCTGCGAACTTCTGGCCTTTGCCAGAGCCGGTAAGCAAAGCCGCCTGAAACACTGTCAGTGGCGCATACCGCGCCGCTGACGCCTTGCGCGCTGGTTGCAACCGGCGTAACTACGAAAAGTCGGGTTGCGTCAGGAATTTCCGTTGGCGCACTTGCAGGTTCGACGTTCGCAGTCCCGTCCTGCCCGGCACTTTCATGTCCCCCTGCCGCAGATCAGCGGACTTGAACCGCCCCAATCAGTTCTAGCCAGCGCTTACACGCCTCTACGTCCGCTGGGCAGGCCAGGTAGTCCCGCAGAGTCCGCAGGACGGCCAGTTGCTTCGCCTCGTCGCGGACGCCGTCCATGATCGGTTCCAGCACGGCGGCATTCTCGCGATACACCCGCATCAGGCCGTCATACTCGTCCTCGCTTGCAGGCTGCGTCCGGGGGCGTCCGGGGCAGGCATAGCCCTTTCCGCGAACGACCTTGGGCGCACGGGGCGCGTTTGGCAAATAGCGTCTTGAACCACCCGCACGGTCCGCATCCGCGTCTACCACCCACGTCCGGGGTGCCGTGCCGGGTTTTGCTTTGCGTCCCGCGCCCTCTGCCGGACGCGGACCTGCGCGGTCCACACGTCCCTGCATGTCCTGTGTCAGCGCCTTGTACCACGCACTGCTATCCTGCCGGTCAATCTGTGTCCGCCGATACCGCCAGCGTAGCCAATCCGCCACCGCAGCGGGCAGTGCGCTGACTTCCACGCCGCCCAGCGCGTCCAGAAAGGCGCTCTCGTGCGCCCCAAGGTCGATTGTGCTACCCGGCTTCCACGGTTTTTTCTTCCACTGGTCGCCCAGCCGGTTAGCCGCGCGGCGGGCCTCTGCCCGGTTCCACTCGGCGGCGCTGATCCGTCCGCTTTCAAAGCCACGCCTTTGACGCTCACGAAAAGCGTTCGCAGCCTTCGGCCCTGCATGGCTTAGACAGCGCCCTTTGCCTTCCCGGATAGGCGGGTTCGGGCACAAGGCACCTGTCCGCAGGCGCGCGCCACAGACGCTTGCCGTGGGCGCTCCGCGCTTGTGTGGCAACCCGGCTTGGTGGAAGGCGGCTTCGTGTTCAGGGGAGCGAAATATTTGGTATTCTGACATGGTTCACGACAATTGGTAGCGGGACGTTCATGGGTGTTACTTTATAACGTCCGGCTCACTACTTCGAGAGGATAGTTAACTTGGGTTGAGGTGTGTCACAATGTGTAGAGCCGACGTTGGCATAATGCGCAGCAATCGGACCACCTCCCCATTCCATCACGGTCGCGAACGGCCCACTGCGGACCTTCGTGGACGGCGCAGCGAATGGCTGGCCAGGAGCACGGAAGCGTGCGTCTACTGGCCTTGCTATTGGAGCGTCCATTGCTTCTGATGGGACTGCAGATGTGTTACCCAAAAATCCGAAATCAAAGTGGCCCTAACCCATCATCAAACGTGGAAATGAGCCCCATAAGTTTTCTGGTTACACGCTCCACTATCCCTTTTCGCTCAAGGATTTTGGGCTTCTCAGCCAGCGCTCCGACAATGGCACCTTGCAGGGGTTTCTTTCCAGAAAAGTGGTATTGCTCAATCATTGTCTTGAACGCTGCCGGGTCAAGTTTCTCGGTCGCGCAAATATCAGCGATAGCTTTTGACTTCTCTTCATCCCAAAAGCCATTGAAGGCATCTGTGACGGTCTGGCCTTCGGGCATGGCGGACATGTTCTGTTCGATAAACTTCTCAATCAGATCACGCTTGCTGCGCAGATGCCGTTCAGAACCAAGCAGATCGTATATCATTTTCTTCTTGGCCCTGGAAGCATCGCGAATTTTCGGGTCCAGGCTGTCTTGGTCCGCTAAGGCTTCAGATAAGAGAGACAGGATATATGCAACGTTGATTTCGTCCCGTTGGATCAACTCCAACTCGAAATCCACCTCATCAATGATCGACGCCGCATCGTCTGGCTTGTCGGTTTTGGTCTTGTCGTGAATATCCAGATACTTGCTCTTGTAGTCCTCAAAAACTTGCGGCTCCAAAGCCAGATCACAGGCGTCGTATTCAGTAAAACTGGTCAACACGTTGCGCAGGCGGATCAGGTCTCTGAAGGCTTGGACAAACGCCAACTGATCTTCTTCAGATTTCAAATCGTTTACGCTGTCAGGATCGGGCGCGATGCCCCTGAGTGTCTCTACTGCTGCATTGAACCTTTCCAGATACTCCTCGTAAGGGGCCATCAGAATCGTTTCGATTGCTTCCTTGTTCGAAAACAGTGTGATTGCTTGATCGGTGTTCGGCTTTAGATTTCGAAAACAAACAATGTTCCCCTGCGATTTCACCTGTCCCAAAATGCGATTGGTCCGCGAAAAAGCCTGGATCAAACCGTGATATTTAAGGTTCTTGTCCACATATAAAGTGTTGAGTTTCTTCGCATCAAAGCCGGTCAGGAACATATTGACGACCAAAAGGATATCCAGCCGATCCTTATCCAGTGCTTCTTTGCGGTCACGGTCTTTCAGCCGTTTGCTCAGGTGGTTGTAGTAAGTGTAGAACCCCGTGCTATCCTTGACCGTTTCTTTCGTCTGATACATCGCATTGTAGTCCGTAACGTAGGATTCCAAACGGTCGCGTTTATGCACATCCACAGGCAGATCGGCCACGTTCAGATCAGGGTCGCCAATCATTCCATCTGCGTCGGGGTCGGCTTCATTCGGGCCATAGGTAAAGATCGTGGCTATTCTCAGATGGTGTTCGCCTGCTTCTTTCTTGCGCCTGAAAGCCTCGTAATATGCAATCAGCACATCAACCGAGCTGACACATAGCATGGCGCTGAATTGCTTGTTGTGGGACTTGCGGTCGTGGTTCTGGATAATCCAATCCACCACACCGTCGATCCGGTCAGGACTGTCAAAGAACTCGCGCACGTTGATCGCAGGAACGTCTTCGTCGATCAGGCTGCCGTCTTTGCGCTTCAACTTACCCCAGTATTCAACCGAAAACCGCAGCACGTTCTCGTCGGCTATCGCATCGGTGATAACATACTTATGCAGGCATTCGGCAAACAGGTCTTTGGTCGTGCGTTTGCCCACCGCATTGTCGGCAAAGATCGGGGTGCCGGTGAACCCGAACATCTGCGCCTTGCTGAAAAACTGCACAATCCGCTTGTGGGTATCGCCAAATTGCGAGCGGTGGCATTCGTCAAAGATGAACACCACGCGCTGATCCTTGACCGCTTGCAAAGCACCTTCATAGCGGTCGCGCGAAATCGCGGTGTTCAGCTTTTGGATCGTGGTGACAATCAGCTTGGTATCGCCGCCCAGCTGCCCCACCAGCGCTTTGGTGTTGTTGGTGCCATTCACCGACCCATCCGAGAAATGGTTGAACTCTTTTTGCGTCTGATAATCCAGATCAGCCCGGTCCACGACAAACACAACTTTGTCGACCTTGGGGTTCTCAATCAGCACCTGCGCCGCCTTGAAACTGGTCAGCGTCTTGCCCGATCCCGTTGTGTGCCAGATATAGCCGTTCTTGCGCCCTGCCTTGACCCGCGCGTCAATCTCCTCGACCGCGTAATACTGATACGGGCGCAGAACCATCAGGATTTTGTCGCTTTCGTGCAGCACGATGTATTTGCTGATCATCTTGCTGACGTGGCATTTTTCCAGAAACACATCCGCGAAGGCATCCAACTGTGTGACCAGTGTGTTGTCTTCCTCGGCCCAGAAAAACGTCTGCTTGAAATCCTGATTTCTGTTGTTGGCGTAATACTTGGTATTCACCCCGTTGCTGATCACAAACAGCTGCACATATTGAAACAGGCCCGACTCGGACCAATAGCTGTGGCGCTGATAGCGGTTGATCTGGTTGAACGCCTCTTTCAGCTCCACCCCGCGCCGTTTCAGCTCGATCTGCACCAAAGGCAGACCGTTGATGAGCAAAGTCACGTCAAAGCGGGTTTTGTGATGGCCGGTCACGGTGACCTGAGTGGTGACCTGATATTGGTTCTGGCACCATTCATGGGTGTTGAGAAATTGCAGATAGACCGAGGATCCATCATCGCGGGTCAGCTGCATCCGCCCGCGCAGGGTCTTGGCCCGCTCGAACACATTGCCCTTGTTGAGGTGGTTCAGAACCTTGGCAAATTCCCCGTCAGACAGGGTGACACCGTTATGCTTGCTCAGTTGCGCGCGCAGGTTGGCGTGCATGGCGTCCATATTCGGCAGCGTGACAGGGGCATAGCCAAGCCCGGTCAGACGTTTGACCAGATCAGCCTCAAGCTGCGCTTCGGATTGATAATCACCCATTGAAAATCCCTAAACAAACATCTGCTGCAACAAGCCTTTTTTAAAGACCTCCATCCGCGCCACCTGATCCGCCACCGCCTGAATTTTGGCATCCATGGCAGAGAGCGCATCAGCGATTTTTTGTTGTTCGTCGGGGTGGTTAGGAACCCAAAACTTGAACTTTTTCAGGTCAGACCCGTTTATCGAATTTATTGTTGCGCCAAGATTTTTGTGCACTTCCTTGAAGAATAGATCGGTCTGCATGAGCTGGAAAACAAATGCATTCTTGCCCCCCCTGAGGATCGACATGAATGCACCGTGTGTTGCCTTAGGCATATTGTCGGGAACCAGCGCACTCTTACCGATTAATCGCTGTGAACCATTCCTAACACAAAGCAATATGTCATCTGTTCTTGTCAATTTGTTGTGCTCGACTTCAACGTCGACAAAGACTCGGTCTTTCAGAACGATTGCAGCGTTTTTCACGTTTGAGGACCTAAGAACAAGAAGCCCCGTATCGCGAATGTTTTCTGGTGAATAAGTGAGTCCTGAAATAACCTGCACCACCTCCCCCAATCGCTTCTCTTCCCAATCGGGAAAGGCGGTGCCGTCGGGTCTGGTGAAGCGGAGGCGTTGGCTGAACAGCGCTTGCATCAGCCCGCGTTTATAGCGCTCCAACCCAGCCCGCCGATCCCGCAACGCCGCGATCTTGGCATCCACCACCCCCAAAAACGCCGCGATTTTCTTTTGTTCGTATAGATGAGGAACAACAGCCCGACAGTCCCCAAGATCGCCCAAGTTGATCTTCTTGGGAAAGGCAACATGGATTATTCGTTTGTGGAGTTCACGCTTAAAATATGGGCTTTCAATTCTCTGCGCCAAAAAATTCGAATTTTGTTTTTCCTGCCCTCTTATCAATGCAAGGCTCACATAATAAGCCAGAGGTTCATGATCTTGAACAATGGCCGTTGCTCCGATAACACCGGCGGTAATCCGGGTCATCATGATGTCGCCCATACGCGGTTTGATCTTGAAATCTTTCGCAAAATCAACTTCCGAAATGTACTTTTTCGTCGATTTTAGATCCGCAATATTCTCAACGCTTATGAATGGAACACCTGACTTAACATAGTCTGGTGTTTGGTGTGTACCGTCATACACATCGGCAATTTCCGAGAGTTTTCTATCATCCCATTCGCTGTCAAACTCAGAAAACCGCAACTCCGGCACGTTCATGTGTCGCCCCCAGCCAGTAGTTGAAAACTCACTTGATAACGAAAGAAGTCGATATTAGGCGCAACGCTTAGGGCGCGTTTCAGGCGGATGTCATCCTCTAACGCAATAATGACCCCACGCACTGTTTGCCCCGGCTCTGCCAATTCAGCCAACACATAACCCATGTAACGTTGAATTTGCCCGACCACGCGGTCGCTGGCCCTGCCCCGCTTTAGCTCGACAACCATCAGTTCCTTGATGTCTTTGCTGATCGCCAAAATGTCGATTGGGCCGGTATCGGTCGGAAACTGTTGGCCGGTCGACTCTCCTTCGATTGCATAAAGGTTGTGGGTTTTCCCCAGTGCGGTCGCCTCCCAGTTGGCAACAAGGAAGTCCTCTAAATGCTGTTCCAGCGCGAACACACTAACGTCTTCCACATCAGGGTCGGCTGCTACCAAAACGGGGGCAGATTGATCGCCAAGGATCGCTTCAATCTCTGCTGCATGTTTGCTTACATTGCTGACAGTTCCGATTGATCCCAGAGAATTTTGCAGGGCCTCGCTTAACGAATTGCGATGCACCGTGTTTTCACGCCACTGCACCGGGCGCTTGTGGGGCAATTCATAGTCGGGATCATAGAAATAGTCGCCGCTGATTTCTCCAAAATGGATGTTGCCCTGGGTGTCTGGCGTTAAGACAACATCGCCAGCATTCGCCCTCTGACAAATCGTGTGCAACATCCCGCAGGCCAGACCCGCCGCTACTTTGGATTTATCCGGGTTTTGCTCTAGAAATACATCCCGCATCTTGGCGTTGAATTCTTGAAACGTCGGCGGAAATTGCCCTGTTAAATCCATATCAAACAAAAAACCCGCTGCGATCCAGCCGCCCTTTAGTCCGTCCTCTGCGTTGGCGCTTTTGCGTCCAAGCATGACGCGGCGATATTCTTTAGGGGTGCTCATACCGGAGCCTCGATTCCAAGTTCTTGGCAAAAACCGGCAATCTGCGCGTCCAGCTCGGCCATCCCCTCGGCATTAGACTTTAGCTCCGCCGCAACCTCGGCCAGATCAATCGGCTCTTCGGGTTCAAAGGTATCCACATAGCGGGGGATGTTGAGGTTATAGTCGTTCTCGGCCACCTCGGACAAAAGCGCGCGGTGGGAAAAGCGATCCTCAACCGCGCGGCTGCGGAAAGTGTTGACGATCTTGTCGATATCCTCGGGTCGCAAGTAATTCTGGTTCTTGGCCTTTTCAAAACAAGTCGAGGCATCGACGAACAGGATATCCTCGGGGTGTTCGCGGCATTTCTTGAACGCCAGAATGCAGGTCGGAATGGACGTGCCGTAAAAGATATTCGCAGGCAGGCCAATCACCGCATCCAGCCAGTTGCGTTCCTTGATGATATATTCGCGGATATGCCCCTCAGCCGCGCCGCGAAACAGCACGCCATGGGGCAGGATCACCGCCATGGTGCCGTTGTCGTCCAGCTGGTGCAGCATGTGCTGAACAAAGGCGAAGTCGGCCTTGGACGCCGGGGCCAGCCGCCCGTACTGGCCATAACGGTCATCGTTCAGCAACAGCGGATTGGCAGACCATTTGGCGCTGAAAGGCGGATTGGCGACCACCGCCTCGAACCGTTTGTCGACATGCAGGGGATGTTCAAGCGTATCTTCTTGGCGCAAATCAAAGTTGCGGTAATGCACCCCGTGCAGGATCATATTCATCCGAGCGAGGTTATAGGTCGTGCGGTTCATTTCCTGCCCGTTGAAATCACCCACCTCGACCTCTTTGGCAACGCGCAGCAACAGCGAACCAGAGCCACAGGTGGGGTCGTAGACCGATTTTATCCGTGTTTTGCCAGTGGTGACGATGCGGGCCAGAATGGTGCTCACCTCTTGCGGTGTATAAAATTCGCCCGCCTTCTTCCCTGCCCCGCTGGCGAACTGCCCAATCAGGTATTCATAGGCATCGCCCAGAACGTCACTATCGGCCTTGTCGAGTTCAAAGTCGATTTCGTCCAGATGGGTCAGGACCTTGGCAATCAGGGTGTTCTTGGCCTCTTCTGAACGCCCCAGCTTGTTCGATGTCAGGTCCATGTCAGAGAACAGATCGTCAAAGTCGTCTTCGGATTCCGTGCCCATGGTCGAGCGTTCGATGTTGTTCAGAATGCGCGCGAGGTCTTCAAGAATGAAGTTACCCTGTTTGCTGCCGCGTTTAGCGATAGCACTGAACAGTTCCGAGGGTTTGAGGAAGTAGCCCAGCTCTTCAATCGAGGCATCGGCCACCGCTTCCAATATAGCGCGCCCGTCGTCGGTGTCTTCGGGGACATGCGCGAAATCCAGACCGTCTTCGGATAGAATTGTGTTGGCGTAGATATAAAGTCGCTCGGACAGGTATTTGTAGAAGATGAAACCAAGGATATAATCACGAAACTCATCGGCATTCATCTTGCCGCGTAGGGTGTTCGCAATGTCCCACAGTTTTTGTTCGAGTTTCTTTTTTTGTTCGTCGGTCATGGCCTGCCCTTAAAGTTGCTGACGTATTCATGCCGAAAATGACCTGGAAACAACAGCACTATTCATTTCTTTTTTTGATCATTTCTGCCTGCCATTCGATGGACACGGGGCAATGGGCACTTACCGTGGTGACCACGTTGGTGTGCCTGATGTTCTGCGAGAACGCTTTGAAGGCCTCACGCGTCGCGTAAGGCGTGTCGGACCACTTCACTGACGTCTTGCGGAACGCGTGTGGTGTGAAGGGGGCCAAATCGACACGGGTATCGAACTTTAAAGTGACAGCAGCGACATCTGCGCATTGCCGCCGTTTAAGCTGACCGCAGCGAATGGCGGCTCACCGCCCAAAGTACCGAATGCTGCGCTTGAACCTGACGGCGGCGCAGCGGGCCGAGCTTGAACCACGCTCCGCAAGCAGCCATTCCCGAAACGCAGATGCTTCAACCATTTCAGTGGCGTGACCCGGTTCTCGGACATTCGGCTTTTGGAAGCAGTCGTTAAACGAACGGCGACGGAACGACAGCGCTGAGCCCTGAACTGCCGTTGGTCAAGAACACGTCTAACGGCAGCTGTCAGCCCAAAACAGACATGCGAGACAGCTGTTTAGTTCAAGATGCCGCAGGTGCCGATCTTCCGGCCGCTTTCTCGATATATGCGGTTACGCCATCAACAAGCGAGTTACGCTCTCCCATGCGGCGTCGGACGCATAGTTTCTTAGCGCGCGTTCCTTTCAGCTCGAAACCGATGCAGACTTGTCATCCTTGTCACCTACGTATTTGACCAGCATTGAGAAGGAGCTTAAAACGGCATCATCTGGCACGTGACTTTTGAGTTGCCCGTCTTCGAAGTAGTGATGTGTCGCCCCAAGTAAGGCCTCAAAAGGTAAGGGATGCTTTGCATTTGGATTGTGAAAAACTTGAATCTCTTGTGTCCAATACTCTTCATAGTCTGGGTCGGACACGTCTACATGAAACGCTTCGCCGACAACGGCATTTGGGTCAGGGTTGTACTTTAGCCCAACCCGAAAGTAGCCGTACCCTTCCGCACCATAGCCAGCGGCAACACCCATGCGGTCAAACTTTGCAATGGTACCCGCATTTGAGAAGATTACGGCAGACACGTTTTCTGCATCAGGCAAGTCAAAGAAACCCGAAGGGATCTTTTTGCCGTTGTATTCGTGGTTGCCAATCTCATGGCTGTCGATGATCAGCTCGTCTTCTTTGAAACGCCAAGTCACCCGCGCGCCATAGAGATACTGCCAAAGCGCAGATTGGGTATAAGTCATTGAACCCAATTCTTCTTCTTCAGCCATCTTGTGAAAGTCTGCAATTGCGATCGCAAACGGCTTGTCTTTGCTCTCCTCGCGCTCCCAATACCGTTGGCCGTCCTTGTTGGCCTTGTTCAACTTACTGGTCAATGGGCCGCCAAACTTCATCGGCATGTAATCCCGTATAAACGCCTCGCGTTCTTCCGGTGTTTTAGGGTTCGGATGATCCTTTAGAACACCATTCTCCGACGGTGCGACAGTGGTTGCCTCAACTGTGAAGTCAATCAAAGGGCTGCGGCAGCGGAAATCAGGCGCTTCC
>PJEL010003446.1_pt1 | contig 13529 bp, 11 predicted proteins | sample 1853271 | NCBI WGS metagenome assembly PJEL01 (sample SAMN08108733, study PRJNA415343) | Invertebrate metagenome, whole genome shotgun sequencing project. | host: Globobulimina | place: Sweden: Gullmar Fjord | collected 2015-08 | reverse complement strand
TCCGCCGACCTATTGTAGGGGGTGGGATAAACATGCATGTTTATCCTGCTCTTGGGTGGATTATAGGTGCTGACTCCTTGTTGGTTTTTCATGGTGCAAACCTAAAGGACTGATTACTGGGTTCCTCACTTCGTTCAGGACGAGAGCCATGCCCTCGAATTTCCCCACCACAAGCCTCTTTTTTCCCCTCACAACCCTCTTTTCGACAGCAAAAAAATTTACGTAACAAAATAACCATGGATACACTTTATGTAGAAACTATCCGAATCGTTGCACGCATCGCTGCGGTATTCTGTACCACCGTAGCTGCTGGCCTTCTCCTTAACGGTGACTACTACAAAAGGGAACTCGAAAAGCTGCTGGATAACTTCGGTATCATCTTCATCGATGGCTTTCTGTCCTTGGCGGTAGGTTGCACCCTTATCTACTATCACAATGTGTGGGTGATGGACTGGCCGCTCCTTATCACCTTGGCTGGCTGGGGAGGCCTCATCCAAGGTATCATAGCCGTTGCCTTTCCGAATCTGCTAAAACACCTTAAGCCTCTTTTTCAAATAGATAATATCGAAAAGGCCTTTGCTTTTCTGCTCTTGGTAATGGCCGCACTCTTTGCCTACCTTGGCTTCGGCTTTTAAAAGGCTACCTTTAGGGGCAATGTCTAGCCACAACCACAAGTGGCATGGAGGCTCGTTCCTCCTTACATCTGTGAAATTACCTACCTTTGCCGCAGCTTTTGGATAGTACAATGAAGAGAACAATGATACCCATGGGAGTGAGCGATTTCGGCAAGCTAATCTCCCATAGAAATAGCAAAGGAGAGGGCTACATTTTCGTCGATAAGAGTATGCTCATCAAAAATTTTATTGATTTGGGAACCGAAGTCACCCTTATCACCCGCCCCCGTCGCTTTGGGAAGACCCTCAACCTCTCAATGCTCGCCTACTTTTTTTCTAAAACCATAGAAGGAAAGCCTACCAAAGGACTTTTCGATGGACTGAAGGTAAGTCAATACCCCGAGACCATGGCCAAGCAAGGGAAGCACCCCACCCTTTTCCTCACTTTGAAAGGCATAGGTGGCAACAACTATAAAGAGAGCATCAAAGCGTTTGCCCACTTGGTTAGTCATCTTTTCCAAAAACATGAATACCTATTGGATAATGGTCTGAAAGACAGCAGGCGGAAAGAGTTTAACCGCCTACTCAATAAAGAGGCCTCGATTGAAGAACTCAAGAACTCGTTGCAATTTCTGGCTCAATGCCTTTACGCCCACACAGGGAAAAAAGTCGTTATCCTCATCGATGAATACGACGCACCCCTCCACCTTGCCTACCTTAAAGGCTACTACAAAGAGCTCAAAGAGTTTATGAAAACTTTTTTTAGTGATGCACTTAAAGATAGCAAAATCCTCCTCGGTGCCGTGGTCACAGGCATCTTGAAGATAGCCAAAGCCAGCCTCTTTTCCGATTTAAACAACCTACAAGTCTATACCACCTTAGACTCTGCCCACTATGCGGATGCTTTTGGTTTTACCGAAAAGGAAACCGATGACCTCCTCGACCAAGCAGGCCTCCCACAAAAGGCCCACCAACTCAAAGAGATGTACAATGGCTACGAGATAGAAGGTATCACCCTTTACAACCCTTTTTCTATTATTTCCTTTGCTCAAAATGCCATGGCAAGGAAAGCCGAAGAGATAGAGAAGTCCCTCAAACCCTACTGGATAAACACAGGTAGCATGCACTTGATTGGCGATATGTTAGAGAACAACCCTGGGGAAGTCGAAGAGGATTTGCGCAAACTGGTGCGGCAACAACCTATCCACGTCGAAATCAACGAAGAAATCGTTTTCGATAAAGAACTGACAGGGGCTGTAGCCTTCTGGAGTATCATGCTCCTAGCAGGTTACGTCCAGTCAACAGGCAGAGAAAAAAACCCTTATGGCTTTTGGAAGCACACCCTCGCTTTCCCCAATAAAGAGGTACGGGAGAGCATGCGCCACCTGCTCTTGCGTGTCGCTATGCCGACAGAAGCAGGCACCTACCTTATCAAGGTCATGGAAGCCTTGGTCACAGGTGATACACTGCCCTTCATCACCCTGCTTGAAGACTCCCTCAGCTACATCCTTAGCCACCACGATGGAAAGGGTCGCTATGGCGAACAATTCTACCATGGCCTCATATTAGGGATGAGTACCTTTTTCCTCGACACCCACCACGTGCGTTCCAATCGTGAGAGCGGCAGAGGGCGCTATGATATTGCTTTAGAACCCAAAGATACAAAGGGGAAAGAGAGAGGCATCATCCTGGAAATCAAGGCGGTCGACGATGTGAAGAAGCTGGAAAAGAGCGCTAAGGGCGCCCGTCAGCAAATCGAAACGGGACAGTACAAAGCCGACATGGTCAGCCGTGGGGTGAAGGAATTCATCCTCCTTGGGGTAGCTTTTTGTGGGCAAGAGGTAGTGGTCGACGAAGGCTAGCGGGATTTTATCGCTGCTGCTGTGCGTTTGCAAACTACGCATAGCGCGTTACGTAACATGGTATCACTTTTTGAAAGGCTGCAAGAAACATTTCAACCCGAGGGAGGCAAGCCCTCCTGGTGGCGAGAACGCCAAGAGGAAGGGAGGCGCTCCTTTTTGGCATTAGGGATTCCCACACCCCGCTGGGAGCGCTACCGCTATACGCCTCTGCGTCTTAAAATGCTGCAAGCCCTCAAAGAGAGGGGCGTTAGTGAGGAAGTGCACCCTATCGGAGGGAGTCAGTGGGAAGGTTATCACCTGTGGCTGGTGAACGGTGCCATGGGTCAGCGCACTTCTTTGCCGCCATCGGTACGCATTGCTCCTTTGGAGGGGTATGGATCGGAGAAACCCAAAGGCTTTGGAGAAATCGCTACGGAGGAGGACCCTTTTGTCGCTCTCAATGGGGCCAGCTTTCGCAATGGAGTAGTGGTAGAGGTCGCGGGCGATGTGGACCGACCGCTTTATTTACACCATGTGACCACCGAGAGGGAGATGCAGCAAGGACGCTTTCTCATCCGACTAAAAGAAGGGAGCCGTGCCCATATCGTCGACATCTTTGGAGGGGGGGATTTGCGCAATGACGTAGTAGAGTGTATCGTCGAAAGGGGTGCGGAACTACGCCATACGTTGTTGCAGCAAAGTGTGGAGAGCCGCACTTGCCACTTGCGTCACGCCTTTTTTACGCTGGGGAAAGGTTGCCGCTTAGCGCAGCAGGTGCTTACCTGGGGGAAGGGCTTTGTCCGCAATAGCAGGCGGCTCTCCTTGGAAGGGAAAGGAGCTGTTGCCAACCTTTCGGGTGCCTACCTAGTAGGTGGGCAAGGTCATATAGAGCACGGCAACTTCATCACCCACAAGGCGGCTGCGACTGCAGGCCATACCTATTATAAAGGGGTGGCGGTGGAGCGTTCTAAGGGTGTCTTCGATGGAGAGGTGCGTGTGATGCAACGTGGGGTAAAAACCGATGCTAGCCAGCTTCATCATGGTTGGATGTTCGGAGGGGGACGTATGGTGGCGCGCCCTAACCTCACGATTGCCCAGGGGAAGGTAGCTTGTCGCCATGGGGTGACCTTCTCTCAACCTAGTGAAGAGGCCCTCTTCTATCTGGCGTCGCGAGGGGTGGGGCTCACCAAGGCTTACCTCCTTCTCCTTGGGAGTTTTTGGCACGAAGTAGTGGATGGCATAGGGATAGAAGAGGTTACCACAACCGTAAGCGAGCGGTTGCAAGGTTTTTATGAGGGCATTTTTACGAATAGAAAGGGCGATTAGGAGGTGATGGCTTGTTTTTTCGCTTGCGAGGTGTAAATTTGGGGCCTTTACCATAGTATACTTATGCGTTATCCATTGTTATTGTTAGTATCATTCCTTTCTCTGGCGGGTATCGCTCTTCGGCCAACTTCCCAGGAGATGCACCTGAAAGAGGAGACCGTGCATGTCGAAGAAGAGCCACAAGAAAGCATCTGGAAAGATGGTGAAGAATGGGCCGACGAATGGGACGAAAAGGTAAACCTTGACGTCGAGGCTGCGGAGCCTTTCTCTGCGACGTTTCAAGGGGCAAAACAACTTATGCACTGTACAGCGCTATTGAGTCTACTCTCCTTGCATTATAACATCGGCTATTTTCTCGTTCCCGTTATGTTTATTTGCATAAGCTTGCTACTGGAAACCTATTCATTACTCGCCCACATTTGTATCACCTTACAGGATGCCGTGCTGACGCGTTCGGGTTTGTTTGGACTCTCCGCTTTTGTCGCTTCCTATATAGGGGGTTGCTTTGCCCTCCAGTGGTACGTTCCTCTTTTGATGAAAGGGTACACCGCACTCCCTGCATGGGTGTGGGTAGGCATCAGCTATATTTTTTTCCACTTTTTGTGGGCGCTCCTAGGATGGGGTCTGCTGGCGGCTTTCCAAATGGAAGGGGCCATCACCCGCTTGATGTATCTATTCCCTAGCCTAAATACTATGGCGATGGGCTTTTTGATTGCCTATACTTACCATTACCATAGCGAAGTTTATGCCCAGAGGGTATCTGAACATATTGCCGAGAATATGTCGGAAACTTTTGTGCGAAAGTTTGTGGAGGAGACGGTGACATTTTTGCAGACTAAAGAGCATAATGGAATCTTATGGGTGGAGAGGGATTTGCTACGACACCTACAACCTACCATAAAGAGAACAGCACTAAAGACACTTGCAGCGTTCCCCGATAGTGAAGGCGGTTTCCTTTTGCCCAAAGCAAGCCAAGAACTGCTGCTGGATGGTTCCTTTGGTAAGATAACGAGCCTTTTGCTTGACAAGCTTGTAGTGGGTGATACTTTGGAGGCTCCCTTTGAGATAAATTTTAGAGAAGAGGTTTTGAACACCTTGCCAGCAGTAGACAACGGGGCGGCTATACAAACCTGGCTAGAAACAGCTTTAGAAAAGGTAAAAGGTGACTTTTTGGCACATTGCCAATCAGAAGAAACGGGAAAAGTCGTCGCAGGTGTTATACGAGACGACAAATGGCTATCTCGTGGCCTCTCTGCTCTCTGCTTTTGTATGGTACTCGCCAACGGTCTAGATACCCTTTTTTACCGCGACATGGATATAGAGAAAGCACAGGAATTCTTCCCCGACTGGTCTCGTTCTTTTTTCTACCCCCTCATTGGCTTCCGCATGTTCTTCCTTTCTAAAGATGTGCTGGTGACACTACTCCCTCCTGGGTCTCTTCTCTTCATACCGCTTTTTTGGTTAGCACTACTAAGTGAGGAAGGCCTCTCGCAGGAGGAGGACTCATCCAAGCAACTAGCCCAAGTGGTGACCAGGAGGAGTTTCTTCTTGCTGGTGCTCTCTATGGTGATTTTGCTTACCCTCAACGGCATAGACTGGTCCCCTCTAGCCTTGCATAACGAAGTCGACAAATTGGTAACTTACGACGTAGCAAATGCCTTCCGAGATGGTGTGATAGGTCTCTTGCTCCCTGTTGCCTATCTCTTTTTCTCTTACTGGGCGGTGGAAGCCGACCTTAGGTGGTCAAAGGAACAACTTGTGAACCATCAAAATGCATTTAGAAGTAGCAGTAAGCACCTGTATCTTATACTCGAAGGGGATGTGCTGATTTTCCTGCTGGTCCCTGTGCTCTTTTCCATTTGGGGCGGTTGGCTGGTAGATCGCTACGTAGCTTTGTGGATTACTAAGGCTAAGGATGAATTCTTCTCCTTCGGCTATAGTAACGTCATCGGCAACCTTGGACGCATGGTCTCCGTCGGTCTTCTTAATGGCCTTTGGATCGTAGCGAGAGGCAGCGAGTGGACTTGGTTTGCTTTGTTGGCGACGGTGGTGCTCTACGCCTTTCTTATAAAGGGTAGTGGTTTCCTTAGCCTTATAATAGGTCACCATCTACGGCAGCTGGGCTGGTTTGGAGGGTGGCTTTGTGATTGCATGATAGAAAGCTTTTTTAATAGTACGCTCCTATACGTTGCTGTGCTGCTCTTCTTCCGATTGACACCAACAGCGATGGGTGCAACCATCAATATAGAAGAGAATGGCCCCCATCTAATGGTGGTCGCTTTCTTTGCTGTCAACTTTTTGTTCAGTTTATTGAAGCACCTCTTGATAGCACACGGCCAAATAGAAAGGGGACTGTGGGCTTTGTTACTAGATATTGCCCTCTCTATCTTTTCCTTAGGCGCAGTAGCCCTTTGGGGAACCGTTAAAGTGCCTTACAACGTTACTGCCTTTTGGCTCTGCTTCGTAACCCTTTTCGTCTTGAAGCGTTACATTGCCACACAAGAAGAGAGAGTCATCATTCCTTTCAGTAGTGATATTACTGCGAAGGGCGGCTGGCGCTTTTCTGAAGAGAAAAACCGTGGTTTTGACTTCCCCTCTTGGATGGTACGTGGCTGCTACGCCGCAGTGTTAGCCTACTTCGTCCGCTTCCGCTTTGAACAAGATGGGGCATTCAAAAGCGTTTTCTTGGTTTCCTTTTCACTGCAATGGTTTGCGGTCTCCTTCCTCTTGATGTGGTTGGTTTCCATTATGCTAGAAAAAGCTTTAAATAATATGGACACTATGAAGGCGCGCTTTGGTAGTTTCTATAGGAGCATAATCCTATTGGTGGCAGCATGGTTTGTCGCCACCGTGGTGGCGCTATCTACCCTCGAAAGCAAGAGCATCCTCGCGGTCTCTTTCTCCCATTTAGCACTTGGATACCTAACAATTTCAGTAGTACTCCTGGCTTTACAAGTCTTCATCGCTGATAATGGGTTCTTTACTGGCCGCCGTTGGGGTCTGGTCTTTGTTAATTGGGCGAACTTGAATAGATTTGGTGTCGGATAGGGTTGCGTACCCTCTCCCTTCTATTTTAACTTGACAATTATGGCTGTTACTTTTCAAAATCCTCTCTTTATCGACATCGAAACGGTGGGTGCACCAAGGGACTTCGAACAACTCACCCCGCGGATGCAAGGTCTATGGATGCGTAAGGCTAGGGCACTGGGGGGTGAAAATGAAGAAGAGGCCAAGGTATTATTCGGGGAAAGAGGTGGCATTTACGCCGAATTTGGGAAGATTATCGTGATTGGCCTAGGCTATTTAGGGCGCGACGAAAATGGAGAGGAAGTCTTTCGATTACGCACCCTCGCCGATGATGATGAGAAGGCTTTGCTGCGTGCTTTCTGCGACTGCCTGAAAGGCTTCCCAAGGAATACACATTTCTGTGGCCATAATATCAAAGAGTTCGACATCCCCTACCTATGCAGGCGGCTGGTTATAGCGAAGATTCCCCTTCCCCCCCCCTTGGACTTGGCAGGCAAAAAGCCTTGGGAAGTCCAACACATCGACACGATGGAGCTATGGAAGTTCGGCGATCGCAAGAGTTACACACCACTAGACTTGCTTGGTGCCATCTTGGATGTTCCTTCAAGTAAGAGCGACATCGATGGCTCACAGGTGAGCAACTGCTACTACGAGGAAAAAGGTGGACTCGAACGCATCGCTCGCTACTGCGGTAGGGATGTGGTGGCTACCGCTCAGGTCTACCGCCGCATAAAGGGATTGCCTCTCATGCAGGCAGCACAGATGCCCCTCCTTTAACGTTTCCTCAAAATAACCTACTATGAATACAAAAGAACGCTTCATTGTGCTGCTGTGCCTCTTTACTATCGGCCTTTTTATCGTCATATCACTTATTCGCATCGACCTCCACTTGAATCCATCCTGCGCCCCTTGCCTGCTTTCCATTGCAGATATTTCCTGTGGGCGATTTACTGTGGCCTCATCAGGGTGGGGACATCTCATCTGGTGGCGATAGTGCAGCCTTGCTTCCTCCTTTTTAAACTTAGGAGCCGTCAGGTTTCGTGTGTTTTTGAGGTCGGTTGCCTGCATTTGGATGCTCATTTGGTCTTCTGTGGTAACGTCATTGGCTTGCTCTTTTTCTGACGCTCCCGTAATTTTTTGGAGAGGCAACATCCTTCTCTTTCACTACCAAAAACCGCCGCGCATGAAAGCAGTTATGCCCATTGCCTTAACGATAGGCTTGCCATTAGCGGGCAACACCACGAGGAGAACAAAGCCTTTTCTAACAACAGTCAAAAAGGCTGCCCTTAAGCCATCGCCCGCCATGTTCAACCCACCAATAGGATGCGTCATTATTTCTGTTTTTCTAAAAAAAACACCACATTATATGTTGTAACGCTCGCAAGACATCCCTAAGCAAATGGTTGAGGAAAATAAACAAAACAACTACACAATCAAACCCATACTAGCCCTCATTCTCACCATCTTCCTCACCATAGTCATAAGCAAAGCTTCACCAACAGCCGCACCAGAACGCAAGGAGAAAGACACTATCTATCCCCTTACAGAGCTAGAAAATGCCACATTATACAAAGCCAAAGAACCAATCCCGCCACCCAAAATTACCCCCGTATTCAACCAGAAACCCATCACCTACGCCCATTATAGCCGCACCTTCATGAGGGAGGAAAGCCTAGCATGGGCGACACTCCTAATCAGCGCCACGCTTTACTACATCGCCGTCACCGCCACCAGCATCTATCTCTCTTGGCAATATGGCGTGCATAGCAATCAAGGCGACCAGCAGCATGAAAAAGAGTACATCGGTTTCGTCGACAAGTGGTATAACGGCATCCTACCAAAACCCCGCAGTATCAATATAGAAGGGCCTCTTGACACCGCAGCGATACCACCACACCCCCTTGTCGAAGCTTTCAGTCCCATAAAGGCTTTTGAAAGCGCAAAAAATATCGATATAGAGCAACTACACAGCGCCATAGAAAAAGTTACAGTAGCACTGAATGTGGATGATACCAACGCAAATAACAACATCGCCGAAAAGCAGCAACCATGGACACAACCATTAAGCCACCTTTCAGACCTTGTCGAACAATACCGCCTTGCCAATTCCGTAACCACCTCCAAACCTAGCAGCCAGCAGCCTATTAACAAAAAAGAAATCACGAAAGAGAGAGACAACCTACAAAAAGTAATAGCATTTTTACAAGGATACCAAACCGTCATTTTAAGTGAAGAAATCATTAACACCTTAGAAGAGGTGGGAGCGTCAGAAAAAAAGCAAACCAATGACAGAAACCAACCAAATAAGCATCCAAATGCAGGCAACCAACCTCAAAAACACACAAAACCTGGCACTTTCGAAGAGGTCAGCTTTACGAAAATCGCCTCGGTGTTAAGGAGTGTGAAAGAGAAACTAGAGAACTTTAACCCCCCGAAAGAACCCCTCAAGGAAAAGAAAGAGGCCTATGACGAGACGGAACCCAACAAATTGAACGATAAACTACTTATTTATGCCATCACCCTGAAGCGCAAATTCATAGAATACCAGTCACTAAAACACGAAGAGCCCCATTTACGTTCAACCAGAAGAAAAGCCGATATATCCCTCATCCTAGAGGCTAGCGTCGATGAGATAGAAAAAGAGCATACAAAAGCCCTAAAAGAACAAAAGCGGAATGAAGAGGAACTCAGAAAAGCCGAGGCCGCACTGCTAAAACTAGAAAAAAACTACAACGACAAGTTCGGAGAAAAAAAGGGACAATATGCCTATCACGAAGTAACCATCCAACAAATAATAAAAGATCTAGATACCAAAGTAACCACGATAGTAGCATTCATAAGAGCAAGCAAGCCACAAAATGAAAGTCTCACAACAAACAATGGAGAACTTCCTAAGGCATGGGAATTTATCATACAAGACCTATTGAAAGGAGACAATACTAAAGAAAAAGGAAAAGGATTTCTCGGCGGTATCTTTAAAACAAAAACCGAAGAACAAGCCAAAAGTGACCTGGACACCTCTGTTAAAAACCATATAAGCAATAGAATAGACACCTATCTCAACGGTAAAGAGAAAGAAGAAGCCGCCACCAAATGGGAAGAAGTGAAGAAACTTCACCAAGACATACATGCTATAAAACATGCTATAAAAAAAGCGAAATTAATCAACAAGAACGATGTCAAGGGAATCGCTGACCAGTTAGCACAATACAGAACCACATTAGTGGGTAAAGTTATAGATTTAGGTAACCAGATATTGGCGGCACAGGGAAAAGAGCAATTGCAGGAACAAAAAGAAAAACAGCAGCAAAAGATAAAAGCCAACATAGAAGCCAACATAAAGGTAGTCATAAAAAAACTTTGTGAAACATTAAAGAAGAAGCAAGAAGAGCACGACAAACACCTGAAAGCATTACAAGATGAACGGGAAGCACAAGAACAGCAATACAGAAAGGATACAGAAGCATACACCAACCAACAGACGACACTGAAAACCAAGAACACCTACGCAACAATCCTCATGGCCCCCTACATCACCGCCTGGCTATTTATCTTAGCCATCCTCTCCATCATCTGGCTCCAAATAACCAGCCAAAACCCCGCCGACATCCTACCCTACTGGTTCTACCTACTGCACGTTGCGAGCACCGCCATAACCACGATTATAGCATTAAAAGCAACCATTACCACTGAACGCCAGCTAATCCTCCACATCACACTCACGACCCTCTTTGGTATTTATGCCCTTTACAGAGGCTACACAATGCAAAACCATACCACACAAAGCCACCAGCAACGCGTTCCCACCCCCGAAAGAAGCACACACATCCTGCTCCACAGCCTAGCCCTATTCGCAACCATCGCAGTAGCCATATGGAGTGGCATAATCACCTACTGCCAACACGCCCGATGGATTATCGATAGAGAAATAATCAAGAAAGGGGAACTCTATACAGAGATACGAATAGCATTAATCGCCATCGTAATAGGCCTCATCTTCGCCGCCAAAAACCATTGGCTCGACCTAAAAAAAGCCCTACCACTATCCTTCACCATCCGAGACTACCTCATCATCTTTGCCATCCTCTTCGGATCCGTCGCCGCCCCACTAGGTACTTGGCACCTTATTAAAAAGAACCTCCCCAAAGGCATTACATTTAAGAAAAAGGAAACCCCACTAACCCTCCTCTTTGAACTAGGCACCATCACATTCTTCATGGCTAACCTAGGACGGCTTTGGACCACAACAAACAAAGTGAAGAAAGCCACCACCTTCTAAATGGGAGCGCATAGGGCCTAAAGATCCCCTTCTTCATCTTCGACCTCAATCGTAACCTCATCACTACCTGCATACCCCACACAAGTGAGCACATAACCCTCCCTCTTTTCCTCTTCCGATAAGCCTTCATCGCTCATCATCTTCACCTCCCCTTTAAGACATTTCACACGGCAAGTGTCGCATATACCGCTACTGCAGGAATAGGGGATGTCGATGCCAAGGTCATGGGCAGCATCAAGGAGGGAGTCATCAGCTTCGACCGTGGCCGTCATTCTAGCCCCTTGGTAGAGGAAGGTGACGGTAGCAGGCTCCTCTCGGTAGGAGAAAGCTTCATCTCCCTGGGTTGCGGTGAAGGACTCCTGGCGGATGCGGCTCTTCTCCACCCCTCGGGCGAGGAGGGTTGCACGGGCACATTCCATAAGCCCTTGTGGTCCGCAGAGGTAATAGTGGGTGTCTGGCTTGTCAGCAAGAAGTTCCACAAAGCGGGAGGCCGTGAGGCGCCCTTTCATCCCTTTCCAAGAATCCCCTGGCTGGCTCAAGACGTGGGTGACGGTCAGCCGCTTGCCGTGTTTGTCTACCAACACTTCCAGCTGCTCCCTGTAGATAATGCTCTCCTGGTTGCGGTTGGCGTAAATTAGGGTGACCGTGACTTCTGGTTGGTGACGCAAAGCAGCCTGTAGAAGGGCATAGAGGGGGGTGATGCCACTACCCCCTGCGATGAGGATAAGGTGCCCTTTCCCCATGGTAGAGGGAAGTACGAAATGGCCTTTGGGTTCTGAACAGAGCAGCGTATCGCCCTTTTTGATAGTGTTGCAGAGGTAGTTGGAGACTTTCCCATTAGGGATGCGCTTCACCGTGATGGCGGGCGGAAGCCCTAAGCCAGGAGGGGTGGCAAGGGAGTAACTCCTGCGATAAGGGATGCTGTCGATGGTGACCTCTAGGGTGATGTACTGCCCTGCTTCATAATGCCACTCCGCTGGGTCGGGACTTAAGACGAAGGTCATGGCTTCGCCTGTCTCTGCGATGGCTGATGCGACGTGGGTTTTTGTCATAAAAAGGAACTTTACCTAATTTTGGCTGCCGCAAAGATATATATTCCACGGGCTCTTTACCATGACTATCGACTTTTTCACAGAAAAAAAAGCTTACACCTTGCGCTTTCCTGCTACTATCAAGAGGTGGCTGGGACTTGTCGCTAGGGATGAAAAGGTAACCATCAAAGAGGTGGTGGTTATCTTTTGTGATGATGCTTATGTGAGGAAACTTAACCGTGAGCACCTTCACCACGACTACGAGACCGATGTTATTACTTTCGACTGGTCGGAGATCCCTGGCACCCTTCATGGCGACATCTACATTAGTATCGACAGGGTCAAGGAGAATGCTACTACCTATGGGGTTACCTTCCCCCATGAGCTCCTCCGTGTGATAGTTCACGGTGTATTGCACTTGATCGGCTATAATGACCTTTCAAAAGAAGAAAAGGTCGTGATGCGGCAGAGGGAGGACCGCGCACTCGCGATGGAGGATGCACGGAGATGGCTCTCTTTAGAGCATAATGAGTAGAGCTGAGAGCATAATAGCATCACACGGAGCCCTTTTCCCCTTAGCAAAAAGCATAGGCACACTTCATTTCAGGAGCCCCCATATCATCTCCACTATTAAATCCCCATTTTCTTTGTTACCGTATTCACTATATCTTTGGCCCGTTAGCAAGTATATGTCTATAGTAGGTTCTTTTAAAAGCTGTGTAAAAGAAAAGTATCTAACAGCAGCAGGGAGAGCATCACGGTACGAGTTAAATTCTTTTATTTTTATCTACTTTCTAGGGCCTGTCTGTTGGTCTTTTTTCCTGCATGCCATTCACGAAAGGTATCCAGATTGGACTGAACTCGACACGCTCACGTATAATCTTATCGTCCTGTGGTGTATCTTCTTATTTTTGCCTAGTGTAATGGTTGCAATGCGTCGCTTACACGATTTAGGTTGGAGTAGGGTCGTGGTTTTTACTTTCTGCATTCCAATTTGGCAGGTTATTTTATTTTTTCTGTTAGTCTTCAAAAAGGGAGAAGAAGGCCATAATGAGTATGGGGATGACCCTACAGAGGAAACGGACTAAACCTCTTTTCTCTATCTCAAAAGCTTCTACGTCGGTAGTGAAAACAAAAAGAGAAGGCCGAAAACGGAGCACACAACACAGCCTTTTCAATGAACCACCCGTGACAACATATTAGTACTGTTGAAAGGCGTTTCCCATTTTTTGATGGGGCTAGTCTAAAAGCTTTACCTCCAGGGAAATTCTCACACCAAAAAAGTTGTTTCCCCTTTCAACACCTAAAAAGTGCCAAAAACCACAATTTTGCATATTCGCATATGAAAAAAAAGCGTGGAAGAGTAAGACAGAATATCAGAGGAAGAAAAATACTGCAGCTTTTCCCAGAA